>OJCB01000173.1_pt1 | contig 27566 bp, 20 predicted proteins | sample 1591501 | NCBI WGS metagenome assembly OJCB01 (sample SAMN05416813, study PRJEB24817) | seawater metagenome | isolation source: Sea water | place: Canada:Atlantic | collected 2013-07 | reverse complement strand
GCTGGCGCAGTAGTTTTTCAAAGCCAGCCGGAGCGGCCGGCCTACAGTGAGAAAAGTGTGCACGCAATGTAGGGCGAGCGCTCCGCTTGCCTTTGCCGTCTACCCGCATGGCGGGGGCAATTTCGTCGATGGTTTTCATGGTGCGCGCCAGGGAAGTGGCGAGCTGCTGGCGCAGTAGTTTTTCAAAGCCAGCCGGAGCGGCCGGCCTACAGTGAGAAAAAGTGGGTTCAGCCTTTGGTTTTTTCTACGAGCGCCACAGCCTGGATCACCATTGATTTGTCGACGGCTTTGCACATGTCGTAAATCGCCAAAGCTGCGATACTCACCGCAGTGAGAGCTTCCATTTCCACACCGGTTTTCGCATCGGTGCGGACGGTTGCTGAGATTTTGATGCCGTCAGATTCAGGGAGGAAATCGACTGCGACTTTTGTGAGGGGGAGCTGGTGGCAGAGTGGAATGAGATCCGCTGTTTTCTTGGCCGCTTGAATCCCGGCAATGCGAGCAACTGCGAGGACGTCGCCCTTCGGTATTTCCCCATCGCTGATGAGCGCGAGGGTTTCCGCTTGGAGGATGATTTTTCCGGCTGCGATGGCTTCGCGACGGACCACTGGCTTTTCAGAAACGTCGACCATGGCCGCACTTCCGTCTTCGCGAATGTGGGTGAGTTTAGATGAAACCGAATCAGACATGTCCGATTATCATGGAATGCAGAAGGGTGTGCAAGCGGGGATGTCGATGCTGGTCGAGTGAGAGGGTTCGCAATTGACGCCAGTGATCTAATTGTGTTTGCTTAAGGGATGCGAAATTTGCTCATTGCGGGCCTTATGGCCTTTTCCATTTTTTCCTCGAATCTTCTCGGGCAGACCGATTCAAAAAGCGGAATGCACTGCATTGAAACGGACGATGTGATCCTCTTGAAGCGCGGTAGCAAAACCATTCTGCAATACAATAAGAAGCCAACTGAGGAATCTTCCAAACACGAGCCTTACTATACAAGGTCGGGCTACATTCACCCTCTCTATTCACCTTCGGGTAAATTGATTACCGGCGACTATGCCGCGGATCATAAACACCAGCACGGCCTTTTCTTTGCGTGGACGAAGACGAACATCGAGGGGCGTCCTTTGGAATTCTGGAACCAAAAATTGAAGCTGGGAACAATTTCTTATTCAAGTACCGAAAAGATTATCGAAAAAGAGGGGGCTTGTGGATTTGAAGTGAAGCACCTTTTTATGGAGACGCCTGGGTCGGGGGAGGCGCAGCCGGTTTTGGAGGAAACCTGGTCCGTTGTCGCGGTGGATCGGGGGGAAGAGTTTTTTGAGTTCGTGATCGAGTCGGTGCAGACCTGTGTTTCAGAAAGTCCGATCACGGTGGAGAAATATCACTATGGTGGCATGGCGATTCGGGGGAATACCCAATGGCTGGCGAACGCGAAGGATGAAAAGCCGCCCGGATTTCTGGAGACCTCAGAGAATCATGATCGGATCGAAGGGAATCATACCCGTCCGAATTATGTGATGATGCATGGTCCGGTGGATGGCGATCATGCCGGAGTTCTCGTTGAGCAAGATAAAGAGAACTTTCGATATCCTCAGTGGGTGCGCTTGCATCCGACGAAACCCTATTTTGTGTTTGCGCCGATGGTTGAAGAACCGTTTCAAATTAAGCCGGGATCCCCGTATAAATCGCGATATCGATACGTCGTATTCGATGGAGAACCAAATGCCGCAATGACTGCGGAGATGTTGAACGCGAAATAATTACCAGGAAACTTGATGAGAAAACGATTTTTATTCAATGCGACCGTTCTGTTGAACCTCTGTTTCTATATGACAGTAGTTGCGGCAGAGGATAGTCCGGAAGGCGTAATCTTTTTTGGGAAAGACAATGCAGCGCTGCCATCTGGCGGTGAGGAAATTGAAGCGATTGCGAAGGTGATCAAAGCTTCCCCTGCGGAGGCGCGATTTGGAATCGAAGGGCATGCGTCTGACCTGGGCCCCGACTCGGTGAACATGACTTTTTCGGAACGTCGGGCCGAGTGGGTGAGGGATCAACTCGTCGAAAAATATGGCGTGAAGAAAGCCCGGCTGGAGGTCATCGCAAAAGGGGAGGGATCGCCGATGGAAAAAGTGGAGTCCGGCGATGCAGCGGACGAGAAGAGACGCAAGCGTTCGAAAAACCGTCGGGTTGAAGTGAAATGGTTTCAGGAGCCGAAGAAGTTGCTTGCTCTAAGTGAGCTTCCGTCACAGAAAACGAAAGGGAGGGGAGTTCCTGAAAAGGGCAAAAATATGAAGGGTGATAAAAAGACAGAACCGGGACGTTCACTGGTTGCAGCGGTAAATGAGACCGCTGTAAATTTGTTCAGAGAGGAGGCTAAGGTTTCTCCGAAGGACAATCTTCTGCTTTCCCCGCACAGCATTGGCCAGGCTTTGATGATGACCCGACTGGGCGCTGCAGGAGAAACGGCTAAAGAGATGAGTCAGGTTTTGAATCTGGCAGAAATGAGCGACGAAGCGCTGGTGGAGGAAGTCGAAGCTCTTCGATCTCTTCTCGAAGGGGCAAAGGGAGGCAAGGCGACCTTCAGTTCAGCAAACGGTCTGGCGCTTTTGGGCGACAAGGGTTCCGCTTTGCCGGAATATTCCAAACTTTTGACGGAAAAATTTGGTGCGGAGCTTTTGCCTAACGCGGATGTGATTTCCGTGAACGGTTGGGTATCCGATCAGACCAAAGGCAAAATTGAACAGATTGTCGAGGAGCTCGATCCGGAGAGTCGGCTTGTAATTTTGAATGCTCTCTATTTTAAAGCAGACTGGGAAGAGCAGTTTGATAAAGCTCTCACCGAACCGGGTAAATTTACCGGAGCCGATGGGAAAGAAGTGGAAGTTCCCATGATGAGTGACAAACGCAAAGTCCCTCTCGTGGTTCAAGATGATTACCGGGCAGTCGGCCTTCCCTACCAGGGCGGAAAATTCGTGTGGGTCGCTGTTTTGCCATCGGAAGAGAATGCAGAGAAATTTCTGGAGACCGGATTGTCGAGCAAAGAGTGGGCCGATCTGGTGAAGCAGGGTTCATCGCCGGGCCGTAGAGAAGTTCGCGTGAGCATGCCGAGAATGGAACTGGAGGCAAAGGTCAATCTGGGAGCGACGTTTCAAGCATTGGGAATGACGAACGCTTTCAGTCAAAAAGCCGACTTCAGTAAGATGAGCGAAGAGGAACTGATGATTTCGGAGATTCAACACAAGGTGAAATTGACCGTAAACGAATCTGGTAGCGAAGCCGCCGCAGCCACCGCGGTAGTGATGAAATCCCGGGGCCTTGCCATTCCCCCGAAACCTTTCGTTCTGGATCGCCCGTTTCTCTTCGCAATCGCCGAAGCGGAAACAGGGACTCTTATCGTCCTGGGCCGGGTTTCGAAGTTGTAGACCAGCCCCTTTTGAATCAAACGCCAGCCCCTGTCAGATCGTGCGGTAACTACCCGCCGATCGCGATCATCTTGCGACCCGGTTGGTAGTTTTCGCGGAACTCGTGTTGCTCCGGTTTTTTCGCGACGACGTCGAGGAAGAATTTAGCGACGTCATCATCAGTCAATTCCGGATTGCGGAGGACTTCGCGCATGTCGAATTCGAGATGGCTTCCGAGGCAGGGTCTCAGTTTGCCCTCGCAAGTGAGACGGAGCTTGTTGCAGGTCTCGCAGAAATGCAGATTGGTCATTGCCCCGATGAATCCAATAAGCTGATCGGAGTCCGGCATTTGGTAATAGCTCGCGGGGCCGTTGGTTTTGAAATCGGCGCGGGGAGTCAGTTTGCCAAACTTGAATTCGATGAGGCGTTTGGCTTCGGCGGTGGGTAGAAAATTCTCCTCCGTCAGGACGTGGGTGGAGCTCACCGGCATGAGCTCAATGAACCGCAAAAGCAGATCCCTTTCCCGGGCAAACTCGATCATCTCCCAGAGCTCGTGTTCGTTGCGATTCCGCATCAGAACGGCGTTGATCTTGATTTTCTCAAAACCAGCATCCCGGGCGGCATCGATTCCGGCGATGGCTTCTTTAAGCAGGTCCCGTCCTGTTGTTTCGGCGTAGACGCCTGCATTCAGGGTATCAAGTGAAACGTTGGCGGTGCGAACTCCGCGATCAACGAGAGCTTGTGCGTTGGTTTCATCTCCATTTCCTGAATTTCGGCCGAGTAAGGTTCCATTGGTGGATATGCCGATGTCCTTGATCCCTTCGATCTTCTGCAATTCTTCGAAGAACCAGAGAACATTTCTTCGGGTCAAAGGTTCGCCTCCAGTGACCCGGACTTTGGAAATTCCCATGCCGGCTCCGACCCGGACGACGCGGAGGATTTCCTCGTAACTCAGAACTTCGCTGCGTGGCAGCCATTCCTGTTCCTCATCGGGCATGCAGTACTGGCATCGCTCATTGCAGCGATCCGTGATCGAAACGCGCAGGTAGCTGATGTGATGGCCAAACAGATCTTCCATAATCCGACAGCTAGCGATTGCTCTCCCAGGCGATGACCCGCTTGTTAGAAAACTTAACGGAGCGGGAGAGTTGATTTACGTAATCAATCTCTGTTCCGAACGACCAGCCCGGGCCGCTGCAATATCCATAGCGGGGATGCACGCCAAAGTGTGAATAGAATGGAGAATGCCCGCCGCCGTAGCCATAGCTTACCGTATTTCGCTGGATGGCAACTGCGTCGAAGTAAGCCCAGCTTTCATGTCCTTTTCCGTTCTCGCTTCCGCGCCGAACAGCGTCGGGACGTCCCCAGGCGAGATACACTGCATCGCGCGACATCCCTTCCTTTATTTCGCCGTTCATGACGAGTTCGCGTTCACTGTCTTTCAGGTCGAGAAATAGACTGGGATTTCGGTCAATTCGTCGATCAAGGGCACTCCAGGTATTGCACGAAGAGAGCAGAGCCGTGGCAAGAAGCGCCGGAAGAAAGATGCAGAGGAAGGGTTTCATGATGGAATACGAAAAATTTTCGCGGCTACAGGGGAAATATCAAGCGTTTCCGCTTCCGATAGTTTAAGCTAGGTTGACTGATCATGGATGAAGTAAATTCAGATGATGTGCGGGCATTACTCTCGGTGGAGAATGTCAGCATGTTCAGGGGCAATTCAAAGCGACGCTGGTTCCGCTATGATGTGCCCGATGTGAAGCTTTTGGATGATGTGTCATTCAAGGTCGAACGCCACCGGTCGCTAGCAGTGGTAGGGGAGCAGTCCAGTGGGAAATTCCCCCTGACAATGGGGATTTTAAAACTCGCAAAGGTTGCCTCGGGTCGAATCGTCTTTGACAGCATCGATATCACCGCGCTGCCGGTGCGAAAATTTCGGCCGGTCCGAAAATGGATTCAGGTGGTGTTTCCGGACCGATTTGGTCAGTTCCGGGAAGGTTGCAATATTGACAACGCCTTGCGGGAAGCCGTTCAGACCTGGTGGCCGCGCGCTGGTAAAGAAGAGATTCACACCCGTATTGAAAGAGTGATGGTGTCGGTCGGGCTGAGGGAAGCTGTCAGATATCTGTTTCCGGTGGAAATGGATCCGGTGGAAAGGCAGTTGGCTGCGCTGGCCCGCTCTCTCATTGCTGAACCTGAAATGTTGATTTGCCACGATATTACTCACGGGATGGATGCTGTTGAACAGGCTGAGGTTTTGAATAAAATCAGTGACTTGCAGGAGGCAAAGCGACTCACCACGCTGATCGTGACGGATGACCTGACCGTGGCGCATCATATGAGTGATGATATCGCGATCTTGCATCGGGGGAAAATTCTCGAAACGGGAGTGACAAAGTCCGTCATCCGCCGCCCGGAACATGATTACACCAAGCGTTTGGTAAGTTGCGCAGTGTGATGTAGATTACGAGCGTTACGATATTTCTATGACTCCTCTCCTGCGTAAATTTTTCGGGATCAACTGGCTCCTGTTTGTGAACATGCTGGCCCTGTTGATTTTCGGCGTTTTTGCGATCTACAGTGCTTGCTGGATGCGGGATGATCCTGATCTTGTGTCAAAGTGGCGGGATCAGGTCTACTGGATCATCTTCGGTTTTATCTTTTTCTTCGCTGGAAGCCTCATCGACTACAAATGGGTGAAGTTTTTCGGGCTTCCGTTTTATGTGGTGAGTGTTGTCGCGCTGATTTTCACCACTTTTTGGGGAACGGAAATTAACGGCACTCGAGCATGGATCGATTTGGGGCCGGTATTGATTCAGCCCTCGCAGATCGCCATCGCCGGCGGTATTCTTGCTCTGGGGCTGATCCTCTGCACAATGCACAAGCTGCATCCCGTGTTGCGGAACCCTTTTGTTCGCCTCCTTGTGACGGGGATTGTCGCCGGAATTCCTTTTATCTTTGTCCTCATCCAGGGGGACTTTGGTTCCGCCATTGTTTGGGTTCCCGTTTATGGAGCCATGATCCTCATTGGAAATATCCCTTTCCGATACATGATCGTCATCGTTTTGACGGTCACGATGTTCCTTCCCTTCGCCTATTTCTTTGGTCTGAAAGAATACCAGAAAAAGCGGATTACCGTTCAGATCGATATGTTGCAGGGAAAAAAGGTCAACATTCTGGCCGAGGCATACAGCGCTTATAACAACCTGCTCGCGATTGGTAGCGGGGGATGGTCCGGGAAAGGATTCAAGAATCCCGACACGATTAACAATCAGGGATTTATCTCCCCGGACACGGCAATTAATGACTTTATTTTCGCCGTTCTTGCAGAGGAACACGGATTTCGAGGTTCCCTGATGATGCTGGGAGGCTTTGTGCTGCTGCTGCTTCAGTGTGTCTTTGTTGCTTTCTATAGCCGCGACATGATGGGAAGGCTGATCGTGGTGGGAGTTGTCGGTTTGATCTTTGCCCACGTGTATCAAAATGTCGGGATGAATCTTCTGATCATGCCAATCACGGGGATCCCTTTGCCCTTGATCAGTTACGGGGGAACATTTGTGATTATCGCCATGTTCCTGCTGGGAATGGTGCAAAGCGTCTGGGTTCATCGAATTGACCCTGAAGCTGAAAAGGTTCGGCCGGCGATGGAAATTGATCATCTTGACTGAGATGCAAGCGGATGGTTGCCAAGCCACTAATTTTCCCCTAGAATCGGTCTCAGCCTGTAGATGATTCAAGTTTCAAACCTCACCAAACGTTACGCCGGTCACACGGCGGTGGATTCGATCTCCTTTGAGGTTGGTAAAGGCGAAATTGTTGGCTTCCTCGGGCCCAACGGTGCGGGAAAGAGTACGACCTTGAAAATGCTGACCTGCTTTCTCTCAGCGACTGAGGGAACTGCCACGGTTGCCGGGTACGACATCTACGATAATTCAATCAACGTGCGGAAGCATGTGGGATACATGCCGGAAAATGTTCCCTTGTATCCGGACATGCGGGTGAAGGAGTATCTGACCTTCCGTTCACGCTTGAAGGGGCTTGGCTTTCGCGATACGAAAAAGGCAGTGAACGAGGCAATGGATATCTGCAGCCTTTCAGATGTGGATTCAAAGATCATCGGCACGCTTTCAAAAGGGTACAAGCAAAGGGTCGGTCTCGCAGATGCCTTGGTGAATAAGCCCGACCTTCTCATTCTCGATGAGCCAACCAACGGACTGGATCCGAATCAGATCCGGCAGTCACGGGAACTGATCAAGCGGCTGGGGGAGCGTCATACGATTTTGATTTCCACTCACATTTTGAGTGAAGTCGAAATGACCTGCGGCAGGGTGATTATTATCGATCGCGGTGTGCTTCGGGCATCGGATACTCCTGCGAATCTGGTTCGAAGATTGCAGGCCGCCGGCAATGTTAGCCTGGAGATAAAGGGCGATGCAGAAAAAGCCGAAGAGGCGATCAGAAAACTGCCGGGAGTTAAAGACGTCGTGAAAGAGTTTCAACGAAGCGAATGGGCGCGGCTTTCTATCTCAACAGACTCCAATGTGGATGTAAGAGAAGACGTTTTCGGCTTGGTATTGAAGAAAAAATGGAATATCCGGGAGTTGGTTCGGCACACCGCTTCTTTGGAAGATGCTTTTGTCGATCTAGTTCATCACCCCGAAGGGGAGTAAGGTTTGTAAGTTGTTGGTTAGCGGATTTATGCGGACGTTTTTTATTATTTTCCTAAAAGAAGTGAAATCCTTCTTTTTGTCTCCGCTTGCTTATGTCGTAATGGCACTCTTTTGCCTGCTCAACGGGTGGTTGTTCGTCACGATGGTCAATGCAATGCGTCTCAAGACGACGCCCACCAGCCTGATCTACAATCTTTTCAATTCCGGTTGGTTCTGGATGGGCTTCGTGATTCTTTTTCCGCTGATTACAATGCGGCTTTTTGCAGAGGAGAAAAAGATGGGAACCCTGGAGGGATTGCTGACGGCACCTGTGCGGACGTCTGAGCTGGTTCTGGCAAAATACTTTGCGGCCGTGGTGGTCTACATCGCGATTGTTTCCCCGGTGTTTTTCTTCTTCACGCTGTTCCAGAGTATCACAGGAGAGGAAGCGGCTTTTCACTCAGGGGCTTTTTGGGGAACCGCACTGGGAATCTTTCTCCTGGGCCTTTTTAACATTTCAATTGGGACATTGGCCTCTTCTTTAACTTCGAATCAGTTGATCGCCGCAATGGTCACCTTTGTGGGAGTCATGCTGCACTATTTCCTTGGCTTCATTTACAATTTCGGAACCGTTCCGGGATCGCAGTGGACAGATGCTTTGACCTATTTCTCCACAAGGGAGCATATGAATGCTTTAACCGAAGGACTGATCGACAGCCGGCCCATCGTTTATTATCTGAGTTTCAGCGTTGTGCTGCTGGCAATGACTCATCACATCCTGGAATCGAGAAAGTGGAGGGCTTAGTGCGCGGTATTTTTTATTGAGTGATGGCGGATAAAAAGAACAGCAAGGCGGGAGCTGGGAAAAAGAAAAAGGGGGGATCCGCCAATCAAACTGCGGCTCAAGACAGTTCCCGGGCACGAGTGCTTCGTCGCTGGCGGACAGCTGGGCATGTATTTCTGCAGGCGATCCTGATGTTCATTGTGTTCATGCAAGTGAACTATCTTAGTTGTCGTCGTCATCAGACAACGGATCTCACCCAGAATCGGAAGTTCACCTTATCGGAGACCTCGGAAGGTGCGATGAAGACTCTCGGGGTTGATGTGAAGATTGTGATGGCCTTTCTGGGTACCTCGGAGCTTTACTCGGATGTGAAAGGTCTGGTCTCTGAATACGATAGAATCGGCGGGGACGGAGTCGATGCAGAGTATCTGGACTTGAGTCGAAGCAAGGATCGAATTTCTGAGTTGAAAGACCGTTTCAAATTGCAATTCAGCCGCGATCAAATTGTGATCCTCGGAGGAAATGAAAGGATAAGGGTGATCGGAGCAGAGGAACTGGTAAGCAGGGACAACTCTACTGGTCGGGTGACTGAGTTTCGGGGAGAAGAAGTTTTAACTTCCGCCTTGCTTGAAGTGGCAGAGAAACAGCAGCGCAAGATTTATCTGATCACTGGAGATCGGCGGGCGGATGAGCTGGTGAGAATTGCCTCCCAGTTGCAGCCTCTGACAAATGCACAGAACGCTCGCTTGGAGAGTTTGATTCTTGAGGGGCTTCTATCGATTCCGGATGACGCGGATGCATTGTTTTTCCCGGGTAATTCCGAAGATATCACTGCCCGTGAACTCGAGTTGATTAAGAACTGGTGGATTGAACGAAAGGGGGGGATGGTGATTTTTCTCGACCCAAGCGCTAAGACACCGAATCTCAATTCCCTGTTACGGGAGCAAGGGGTTGCCCCCAACGATGACCGTGTTCTCAGCGTACTTTCGATTCCGGGTGTTGCCGCGCGAAAGACCTCCGATGTTCCCGTCACTGTCATGCCCGGCGTTGGTCCGACGCGGGATCTGCCGGCTCTGTCGACGAGGCTTCTCGGTCAAACTCAGTCTCTCAATGTACTTTATGAAGATGATCTTCTTATCTCAGAAAATGTCAGGCCAATGCCTTTGATGTTGGCAGGTGAGGGCTTCTGGGGGGAAGCTGATTATCGTTCGGCTGAAGTGGAGTTTAATCCTGATTTCGATGTAGGCAGGCCCGACCCGGTTTTTACTGCTGCGTCAGTTGAAAAAGGAGAGCCAGGTGATGCCAATCTGGAGGAGGAGACTTCGAGATTGGTAGTCGTTGGAAACGCAAATCTGATTGCCGCTGACGGCGGAACATCCAAAGTAGGTGCTGATTTTACGATGGCCTCAATGAACTGGGTCATGAATCGTGAAGAATTGATGGGAATTACTCCGCGTCAACCAACCGCATTCACACTCAATGTGAGTGCGGAAGAGATGGGACTTTTGCAGATGTTCATGATCTTTCTGATGCCTGCTCTGGCTTTGATTGCCGGTGGATTTGTCTGGATGAAAAGGAGAGCGTAAAAGCAGAGGATAAGATAGGAGCGAGACTGATTGATGAGACTTCTGACAACAGCAATTCTGGGTGTGGCGGTATTGGTCCTCAGCGTGATCATTTACATGGTCGATCACGAAGAGGAAACCGGTAGCGGCGCCGCTGAAATGGCGAATGTTCTCCTAAGATACAGCGATGCTGCAGTGGCAAAGGTTGAGGTTTTCCGGGGTGACCAAAGAGTGTTGATTGAGAAGAAAGAGGCAACTTGGTTTTTTATGTCTCCGGAGGTGGATCGTGTTGACTCCGGATCGGTTTCTGTCCTGCTCGATCAATTGAATCATCTGGAAGTCCTCGATCAGATTTCACCGGAGGAAATGAGCAATGATTCTTCCATGAGCAACAAGAGTCTCGGGTTTTCGCCCGAAGATGCGATCCGCTTGGTATTAACGGAGCAGAAAGGGAAAGACGGAGGAGAAGAGCGAACTCAAGAGTTACTCATCGGTGGTCCCACACCTAGAGCCAACACGGTTTATGCAAAATTGCCCGGTTCAGAAAGCGAAGGAGTGTTCGTTGTGGATGGGAATCCGCGAAAGCTTTTGGAGGATCCGCTCAAAGCCATGCGGGATCGTCGAATCCTTGCTGTTCCAGTAGAAGCGATTGTGCAAATGGTGATTCGTGATTCGAAATCAGAGGTTGCCCTGCAAAGAAAGATTACCCCTCCAGTAACGCCATGGGGCATTGTTCGACCGATTGAGACCTGGGCTGATCGAGACAGGCTTGATGAACTTCTGGCATCCCTGAGCGGAATGTTGATCGATGAGGTGATTGAAGGTTCGTCCGGTGATGATCAAATTCCCAATCCGATTCCGGAGAATGCTGTTGTGGTTCAGCTGGCTGTATTTGGAATGGAAACGCCACTTACACTTTATCTGAAACAGTTGCCTAAAGAGGAGGGGGATATTGGCCCTCCAATCGTAGAAGTGAGGATTTCAGATCGCCCGTGGACCTATCGGATGAGGAGTCAGGTCGTGGCATCGATGCCGCGTTCAGCTGAAGGTTTGCGGAATCGAGCTCTTGCGAATATATCGCTTCAGTCGCTCGACTCGATAGTCATTCAAAGTGTGATTGATCCGCTGGTCTATTTGAAATCTGATCGTCAGCCTCAGGGGATTGCGTGGGATGTAAAAATCAATAATAAGCTGGTTCCTGCGAATTTGTCTGAAATTACCAAGCTCGTTCAGGGAATCAACGAGACCTCGATCCTTGATTTCGTTTCCGACTCAGCTGATGACATTTCTGAGTATGGACTCGATCCACCCGCAAGGAAGGTCACGTTTCAAGTGACCTATCCCGGAGCTCCTGATGCGGATGGGAAACCGGGTCCTTCCCGACAAATTGTAAGAGCCCTGAAGATGGGGTGGAAAGAGGGAGACGAGCAGCGCCTTTTCGTGAACTTCGATGGTGAGCCCTATGTTTACGAAGTGGACCCTACTTTTGCGAACCTCTTTCCGACACATCCAATCCGTTGGCGGTCTCTCAAAGTGTTGTCCTTCAATCCTTTTCACCTGAAATCGATTTCACGGGAACTTCCGGGTAAAGAGAGTTTAAAACTGAAATATGATTACACCCGGGATCAGTGGACCGCTTTTCGAAGCGATGTGGAAGTGACTTCGAGTCTGGATGTTGCGTCGGCCCGGAAGCTTCGGGATCGACTTGGTGCATTTACTGCATCGGGATGGTATTTATCTTTGGGGCAGGCCTACGAAGCTTTGGAGAAGCCTCTGGCAAGGTTTAAGATTGTTACTTCCGAATTGGATCCCGCTACCAATGAGCGTAAAGATAAATCCTATATCCTTAAGCTGGCGCCGTCGTTGACAGACGTCTATTTTGGTCAGATAGAAGGAGCACCTGACGTATTTTTTGTGAATCGTGAAACCTATAGAAATCTTATACAACCCGTTACGGTGTCTCGGATCCAGCCTTCCAACTAATCCGGCATTTTTCCTCTTTGTCTTAGCTAGCTGCATCGTTGGGTGCAAATCGGATTCAGAAACCGGCCTTCCTGAAATGTCGGTCCCGGATATGGCGCTTGTCGAAGGTCCTGAAATCTTCGCGACTCTCTGTGCTCAATGCCACGGAGCAGCAGGTGAAGGGAAGCTGGAAATGAAATCCCCATCTATTGCCGGGCTTCCTGTTTGGTATGTTGAAGATCAGACCGGGAGATTCAAGAGTGGACTTCGGGGGTATCACGCGGAAGACATCTTTGGTTTGCAGATGCGGGCGATTGTCAGTTCACTGAGCACCGAGCAGATTTCAGATGCGGCAAAAACAGTCAGTGAATTAGCTTCAGTTAAGACGACAGTTCCCGAAGGGGCGAAAGAGAGTATCGATCGCGGTAGAATTCTTTATGCAAATCGTTGCATGGAATGCCACCGATATAATGGAACCGGAGACGTTGTTTTCCATAGTGCGACACTGATTTCATTAAACCGTGAATACATCGAGGAAGGATTGATCAAGTACCGGGATGGTTTTCGCGGCAGTGTTCCCGGTGATATCTACGGTGCGAAAATGGTCAGCGTCACTCAAGGGCTGACCGACGTCCAAATCAAGGATCTGGCAAACTACATCGGGGCTTTGGCGAACGGTGATGATCCTCGACCGGCCCTTGAAAGATAGTTCCTGAGTCAGGAATGGATTATCGGACGAGAACAAGATCGTCGGAAGTGGGAGGCTCTGGCTGAACTACAGAGGAGATGTTCCTGAATACTCCGCGCTCTATCCTGGCCCATTCCGGGAGTTCCAATGTAAAGGTCGAACCTTCGCCGAGAACGCTGACGCAGGTAACGTCCCCATCCATTGCGGCCGCCATCATATTGACGATCCACAGACCAAGACCATTGGAACTCTCCCCACCAGTCGGAGCAGGTGAGAGTTTCGAGAATTTCTTAAAGAGATCCATTTGGTCTTCTTTGCTCAGTCCCGGTCCTTCATCAGCAATATCGATCAGAATTTTTCCGCTTCTCGAGCGGGAAGCAGAGATTCGAATTTTCGTGCTGAAAGAGGAGTATTTAATCGCGTTGGAAATCAGGTTTTCGAGGATCTGATGTGTGGCCCCCGGGTCTGCGAATAATGAAAAATCTATCGATGGCTGATTGACGAGAACCTTGATGTTTTTTGAGGCGGCTGCGATACTGAAATCACGAACCACTTGTTCAAGAATGGGACCCAAAGGGCATTCCATAGGTTTGTAGTGAAAGGCCTGATCTTCCAGTTCCCGAATGCTAAGAAGATTTTTGATAATCTGAAGCATTCGGTTGGCTGAATTCAGAATCTCTTTCGATTTTTTCCTGACATTTTCCTGATCCAGGCTGGGCTGGATACTAAGCATATCGGCATAGCAACTGATTACGCTCAATGGATTGTTCAAATCGTGAGCTGCAATCTCCAGAAACTCATCCTTTTCATCAATCAGTTTGGATTGCCTTGCGTTGGCTACAGTCAATTCGTTCAAAGTGTTGACCAATCGATCCTGAGTTTGATGGCGTGTGCGTTCAAAGATGTAGCCGAGCATTCCCACAAATGGAATCAGACCGATGTATCCCGCGAATTGTACAATGGCAGCATACTTCTGGGGATAGAGGGTAGGAAATTGGTACCCGTTTAGATGAGCGACCCCGAGAGCGACCCCGACAAGGACGGAAACAACCACCCAGGTGAAGGCGACTTTGCCTTCAGTGAGCAAAAGCACGAAAAGGGGAATGGTCGCGAGCCAAGCCAGGGCATGTCCAGCCATGCCCCCTTCGATTAAACAGAGTCCGGTAAAACCGGCGACGAGAGTTATTGCGAAGAGATTTCCGGTCAATTCAAGACGTTTGAACTTTTCCAGTAGTTTAGGAACGGTAAGAATAATGAAGCTACAGGCGAGAACGATCATCGAACCGACGACATGATCGATCAAAAAGTAAAAGAGTGCGTAGAAGCATCCGAGAATAGCTCCAATGATTCCGAATTGGATCTGAAGCCGAGCCCGGCGATGGGCTTCGGGTTGGCTGGTCATCGAATCAGGGATTAATTGATCCCATTCGAAATTGAAGCCCGCTAACCACGATTTTACCTTGCCTACCATAATTGAAATTCAAAACGAATTTATCATCTATGAAACATTGTCACTCCAAACCACCTCGCTTGCAAGCTAATCTTATAAAAATCATAACAACTATAATTTATGGAGTTTAGATTCAAATTTCTTGAAGCGGATCATTCGAGCTGACAGTCCAGTCCAATCTCATATTGTTCGGATTCTTACCTGAGAGCAGGACCGATCGTGTGTTCAGATATCGCAGCCGCCAGCGGGGGCAAAGTGAAGTCAGTAAGTTGGCTTTTACCTCACTGTAACCGGCCTGCATAGACCACTTCGCTGTTAGTGGCTGACCGACACCCAATCGGAAGAAGAGTCGACCTTCCCCGAGGAGAGAAATATTGTCTGAGATTTGCCTGGAATCCGGTAATCTGTTGGCAATGCGTCATTGCTTCCACTCGCCAGATCACACTTACAAAGGACAGATTCAATCGATCATCGAGAATTTGTTTCTCAAATAATTGATGATCACCGGATTTTCCCGTGGATCAAAGCTGTGGCGGAATTCGCACTCGACGCCCAGACTGTCGAAGACCGACTTGAGCGACTTCCCAAAGTGAGGATGGTGAATGATCCTGCCCTGCTTAGTGTCTCCGGGAAGAGGCAATTCTCCAAGTGGACCGTTGTAGAGCAAGAGGGACGGAGGATCGTCCTCGCTCGCAAATTCCCGTGGCGAACTTAGTTTGATTCGATCATTGATTTCCGCAGACAAATTGGAATCGGCGGCAACACCAAACATCTTCTGGAAACTACTGTGAACCTGTTTTGAACCGCCAATATTCTTCACTATCCAGTGGGGCTGCAAATTGGTGGGGCCGTTGATGGGAACTGCGCAGGTAACCCTGGTGGATTGCCGGGAAACTGGATCCTTCGCATCGGCTCGGGCGAGGTCATCATGATAGGCGATCCACATTGCGATTACCGCTCCCGCGGAACTTCCTGACACCGCGAGACGGCCTCCGTCGAGATTCCATTCTGCCGCATTCTGTCGAAGGGTTTGAATCACCTTGGCGCCGTCTTCCATCGGTGTCGGGCTGAGTGACTCTTTTCCGTCGGTGAAGCGGTAGTTGGCCGAGACGCAGGCGATTCCGGCGTCCAGATACATCTTTGGTGAGAATGAATCTTTGCTTCCACCGACAAATCCTCCCCCATGAAAGAATACGAGAACAGGGAAGGGAAGTTCGCTCTTCGATTCCGCAGTCCCGGGCATCCAGATATCAAAGACATTCCTTTCATGCTTTCCGTAGCGGATGTCGGGGAATGTCGGCTCAATCTTTCCAGCTTTGGCAGGCTTGTTGCTCTTTTGTGATACGATCAGCTCTTTCAGAATCTTGAATTCATCTTTGGAGAGTTGTCCGTCTTCATTGGTGTCCGCCTTGGGAAAACGTTCCAGGAGTTTGGCCATCCGTTCAGGATCCTGTGCTGAAAGAATAGAAAGCGAGAAGGATACAAGAATGCAAAGTATGGATCGGGGGAAAGAGGCTCTCATGTTCTCAGGTCCGGACAAAAGCCGGGGATAATAAAGGTTTATTCACCCTCCAATGCCTTCTTGATCAGACGGTCGAGATGCACTTTGTGCCGATTCGGAAGCGTATCGTTGTCTTCAGCAAGGGCCGTCAAAAGATAGATTGCCTGCCCGCGGGCCTGTGAAGAATAGCTCGATGAATCCTTGAGGCCGCTGATCTTGATCAGGCGTTCGACATACTCAATTTGAAGGGCTTCCCGAAATGAGTTGGCGGTATTGTCAGGATCACCTTTCATGATGCCCGCGTGCAGATCGGTCATCATTTCTTCGAGAGAATATTCATTCCCATAGAGTTTCGTATCAATGATTCGGGTCAGGGTGTGTTTGTGGAGCAATTGATCCAGCGCTTCTTCTTGAATCGCCAGGACACGCGCGTGAATCTTAGGGTCCTCATTGTCATCAATCTCCCGCAGCGAGAACCCGCGACGCTGTAACTGGAGATGAGCGACAAGGTCTTCAGGGAAGTTGAAAGCATCCGGCGAAAATACAAAGTTGGTGAGAGCCAGCATTGCCTTTCGCTGATCATCGCCGGATACCGGGTTGAGCGGGGTGGGGGACGCCCCTTGCTGACCTTTGACAGCGCGATCAACGTAGACACCTCCAACAAATCGCGAGATCGTTTCGGTGGCATTTTTGTGCATGTAAAGCAGGGAGGCAAATGCCGTTGTCAGTTCATGATAGGTCCCGCCATCCTTTGGGAATTTTGCGGTGAGACCGGCCATTGTTTTTCTCGAGAAGACGATGGAGTCAATCGCGTTCTCGATCGGTTCACTTGTAAGGTCGTTGATCATTGCGCGAGGGTCGATCCCACTCCCCGGACTTCGCATGTCGTCTGCGTCATTTCCAAAAGCATGCTCAGGCTTGGTCGACTCCGAGAGGATTGAAACGAGATCCTCGTCTGATCCGCTTGAATACCCGAAACGGATCGCCCAATGATCATAGGGACCGGGAACGATCGAGTAGTAGTGACCTTGTTTTTCCCGGTCAACGGCTATGCTGGCAGGAGCGTAGTCCATGACTGACCCTATGATCCCCGTTTTTGAAGTGAGCTCTTTATTGTGAATCGTTTCACGATCGTAGAGATGACTGGATTTGAAATTGTGGTTGAGCCCCAGCGTGTGCCCCACTTCGTGCAGGATCAGATCGGTGAGCCCCTGCTTCATCAGGGCATCCACTTCGATTTCACCGTTACCAAGCGATGTCAGTGCCGCTTTTGCAGCCATCGAATTCATGTGGTGAAAATGACCGAAGTTGCAGAAATATCCCGAGGATGAATTTTGGCGATTGAAAGGGAATTGGGAATTCTCTTCTGATGTCGTGCCCAACAATTCACGAAAGCGTATCCGGTTCGTCAGGAACAAGTATTCCAACATGATATCCGCACCGAGGATTTGCCCGGTTCGAGGGTTGGCAAAGCTGGGGCCATACCCCCCAAATGGAGGGTTGGGGGACGATGTCCATCGAAGAACGTGATAATTCACATCGTCAGAATCCCAGTCGGCGTCGTCAGGTTGAACCTTCACTTGAACGGCATTGCTGAAGCCTGCCGACTCAAACGCCAGGTTCCATCCCAGCACTGCGTCACGAATCGTGTCTCTCAATTCTACCGGGGTCGTATTCTCGATCCACCAGACGATGGGTTCCACGGGATCCGACAGCTCAGCATCGGGATTCTTCTTCTTCAAGTGCCAGCGACGAACGAGGTCCCGATAAGGGGCGCTCGACTTTGAAGTTAAATCAGTCACTTGGGTGGTGAAAAACCCGACCCGGGGATCATCGATTCGAGCCTCATAGTCATTTTCCGGCACAGCCATGAGGCTGTGTTGAATCCGAATCGTAACGTATCGGGAATCGGCGACATCCTCCTCGCCTTCTTTCTCCGGTCTCGCGTTTTCATAAACGTAATTCACGCGAAAGAGAGTGTTGTCAGGAAAGCTTTTTATCTCGGAAAAGCGGGTGCGTTCTTTGGATAGTTCACCCAGAGAGAATTCCTTCTTCTTGCTGTCTCCGCCCGATTTCCCCGGTTTGATCTGTCTGAAATATTCCTTCAGAAACAGAGAGTCGGCTTTAACGAGGTGACGAGTTTTGTCTTTTGAACTCGCTTCGATTTCTTCGCTGGCGAGAATAGCGTCAGAAATATTTGCCGAGGCCGCTTTTGAAATGGCACTGTCCGGATTGAAATAGAAAGACGTGTTTTCCGCGACGAATTCAATTTTGTTGTAGTAGCGAGTCACACGAAAGATCTTTGATCGGGTGAACTGTCCCCGAAAACTCCCGAGATCAGGGATGCCGTCGAGAGTGTGGCTGAAGTGGATGTACTCGCGATCAAACTGATCATTGGAGATTTCCAGAAAGACAGTGCCGTCTTCTTTGTTTCGATGAAGCGTGAAGAGTCCCGGGATTGCTTCACATTTTTCCAGAATTTCCTCGAGGGACTTTTTCTCCTTTTCGTCCTTTTTTTCTGATTTCTCTGATTTCTCGTCCTTCGGAACGTCATTGGGTTTTTCTTCCTCCTTTTTCTGAGCCTGTGAGGGAACGGTAAAGAACGAAATTAGAAGAAGAAGCGTGGCAAGTGGAAGTTTCATGAAAAAATACAAGAATTGTGCATTGAAGTTGTAAACGGTTCGTCTTACTATTTGCAACTTCGTTTGCAGAAAAAACCTGAAGTTATTATGCGTAAAAATATTATCCTTGCAGTCATTACCGGGCTTGCCTTCTCCGCCGCCTCGGCAATTGGGGAAGACAAAGTCGATTTCGAAAAGCAAATCTGGCCCATCCTCAAAGAGAGCTGTATCAAATGTCACCAGCCTGTTTATGAAGACGAACGTGGTCGTTCACGTCGCCCTAAGGCTGATCTGATCATGACCAATAAAGAAGGTCTGGTAAAAGGAGGTGAAGCCAATGAGGATGCACCGAACCTTACCCCCGGTGATCCAACAAAGAGCACTTATTACACACGGCTCTTGCTTGATCTCGATGATGACGAGCACATGCCACCAGAGGACAAAGCTCCTCAGCTGACAGGCGATCAGAAGAAGCTTCTTGAAAAGTGGATCAAAGACGGTGCCGATTTCGGTGACTGGACTGAATTCACAGATCTTCCAGTTAAGTGATTAACTCGAAAATCTAATTCGAAATATCGAATTTTCTGAAACGGGCCGTCTGGAAACAGACGGTCCGTTTTGCTTTATGTTTGTGGCTCATTGGCGTTTATCGGTGAAGGATTCCCGGTAGAAATTGGACCGGCAGTGGTTCATGGTGGATTCGATGAAGTTTCGGATCCTATTCACTTTTGTTAGCGTTCTTTGCGTCGGACAGAGCAATTCGGTGGCTGAAGTCGATTTCGAAAAGGATATTCGCCCAATTTTTGCAGAGAAATGCACGCTTTGTCATGGGCCGGACGAGGCAAAGGCAGGGCTTCGGCTGACAAGCCTTGAGGAGGCGACCCGGAAATTGAAGTCAGGTGAGTCGGCGGTTATTCCCGGAAAACCTGCAAGTAGTGCCCTGATTGATCGCATTCACACGAAAGATCCGGATGATGTCATGCCTCCGCCGGACAAGGCCGAGCCTCTAACGAATACTGAGAAAGAAGCTCTTTCAAAGTGGATTGAAGAAGGCGCGGACTGGCCGCGACACTGGGCTTATGAACCGCTCAATAATTTCCCGGCTCCGAATCCGAAAGAGCACCAATTCATCGACGGATTTATTCTGGCAGGGCTCAAGGAGGTGAGTATCGAGCCTTCTCCGCAGGCAAATCCGGAGACACTGATCCGTCGGCTCTATTATGATTTGCTCGGATTGCCTCCGGAACCGGAAGCGGTGGCTGTGTTTCTTGAAGAATGGAATTCCGGCGAAGAGAAGGCCTACGGAAAGCTCGTTGATGAACTGCTTTCCAGTCCCCGTTTCGGAGAGCGGTGGGGGAGGCACTGGCTGGACAAGGCCCGCTATGCGGACTCGGATGGTTATGAAAAGGATAACAACCGGATGAATGCCTGGCGTTATCGGGACTGGGTTATTGATGCGATCAACGAAGATCTGCCCTTCGACCAGTTTACGATTCAACAAATTGCCGGAGATCTCCTTCCTGATGCCGGTGAAAACGAAACGCTCGCGACGGCATTTAACCGGCAAACCCTGACAAACACGGAAGGAGGCACGGACAAAGAGCAATGGAGAGTTGCTGCGGTGATGGATAGAACGGAGACGTTCAGTGCTGTATGGCTTGGCCTGACCGTCGGCTGTGCTCGATGTCATACCCATAAATACGACGAAATCACCCATCAGGAATATTATCAGTTATTCGCCTATTTTAACAATGGGGACGAGTCCAATACGAAAGTAAAACGGAGCGAAGAAGACTGGAAAGATTGGGAGGAGAAGTCTGCGGATCACAAGGCGAAGCTTGAGGCGAAGAAGAAGGAGCACGCTGCCCTGATCGCCGGCATATCCGGAGAGCAGGCAGCATGGGAAGCAGGAATTCGAGACGTGGTTGAAAAAGCGACGGTTACTTCAAGGCAGGTATCCATCGAAGTGGCGAAAGCCAGCGGACCGAAGGGGACGACGCTTACAAAGCAAAAAGACAATTCCTTCCTTGCCACCGGAAAAGCTCCCGCGACAGCCACCTACACACTGGAGGGAACCCTTCCTGTGGGGGCCTACAGCGGTCTTCGGCTCGATGTTCTCACGGATGCAAAACTTCCGGGTAAAGGCCCGGGACGGACCGATAAAGGGAATTTTGTCCTGAACGATTTCAGAATCCAGATTGACGGAGAGACCATTCCTTTTGGTGGAGCCCGATCTGACTTTGCCCAGGGCGGCTTTCCCGCCGCCAATGCAATTGATTCGAATAAAAAGGCAGGGAAGGGCGGATCTGGATGGGCAGTCAGTCCGGAGTTTGGAAAGAATCACTGGGCGGAGTTTGGCTTTGGTAGAGTCGTCACTTTGAAAAAGCCGGGGAAATTCAAGATTGAGATGGTTCAGGACTACGGCGGCAATCACACGATTGGCAAATTCAAGATTGGTGCCCTGAGTGGTCCTACGAAATTGATTGTCCCCGAAACGCTGCTTCCTCTTTTATCAAAGTCAGTGCCGGAGCGTAAGGAAGAAGAGAAGACGCTTTTGAAGAATCATTTTCTTTCGGTTCATCCTCAGTCACAGAGATCATTCGCCGCGTTGGCCAGTGTGATTGCCAGTGCCCCTCTTGCTCCGAATATGGACGTCCGGGTGATTTCGAAGCGGGTTAAAGATCCCCGTGAAACGCACATCTTTCACCGGGGCGAATTCAAGCAGCCCGAGGGAAAAGTGGAAGCGGGAACGCTGGCGACGCTTCCTCCCCCGAAGCACCGGGGCGCCGCCGGCGATCGACTTGATCTGGCAAAATGGCTGGTCAACGGGGAGAACCCTCTCCCGCCTCGAGTTACTGTGAATCACATTTGGGGACATCTTTTCGGAAAAGGGCTCGTTCCAACGGTCAATGATTTTGGAGTTAGAGGAGATCGACCATCCCATCCTGAACTTCTGGACCGACTTGCTTTGGAGTTCATCGAGCTGGGGTGGTCCCGGAAGAAACTAATCAAGACCATTGTGATGTCAGATGCCTATCAAAGAAGCTCTGACCACCGACGCGAGTTAGTGGAGATCGATCCGAAAAATCGAATGCTCGCCCGGCAGAACCGCTTTCGGGTGGAGGCTGAGATTGTAAGGGATGTCTCGCTCTCCGCCGCCGGTTTGCTTTCTGAAAAGGTCGGCGGACCCAGTGTGTTCCCACCCATTCCTGATGGTGTCACCGATGCGAACTACAACAGCAGTTTCAAATGGAAGGTCAGTTCTGGCGAGGATCGCTATCGACGGGGGATGTATACCTTCTTCAAAAGAACGGCTCCTCATCCGAATCTGATGACTTTCGATTGTCCTGATTCAAACGTTACCAGTGTCGAGAGAACCCGATCGAACACTCCACTCGCAGCGCTGGTTACTTTGAACAACGAAACCTTTCATGAGGCTTCCATTGGTCTCGCCCGAAGAGTGTTGGAAGATAAGGCGGATGTCGATGATGCTGGAAAAGTGGATCACGCCTTCAAGGTCTGCCTTTCCCGAAATCCGGAGCCCGAAGAACGAGGAGAAATCCTCAACTTGTTGCAAAAGAGTCGCGATTACTATGAGAGCCATCCTGATGAAGCGACGAAGTTGTTGGGAGAATTGCCGGTGGCGAAAGAATCCAAAGATCCGAAGTCCCTCGCTGCCTGGGCAGCTACTCTAAGGGTGGTTTTGAATCTCGATGAAGTTTTAACCAGAAGTTAGGAAAAGGAATCCGCATCCAATAGAGCTCACCCTTCTCTCAATCCGAACCAGGATCTAATTCATGTCTCCTTCAGTTAACATTCTTGAAAAATCCCGTCGCGAGTTTCTGACATCCTCGGCATCCGGTCTTGGCGGAATCGCATTGGGCTCGATGCTCGCAAACGACGGAATGCTTAACGCATCGACAGTTTCCGGGAGAGACCGTGCTGAACTGGAGAGGCTCAAGCCGAATCACGATCCGAAAGCCAAGGCCTGTATTTTTATTTTTATGGCAGGCGCTCCCTCGCAACTCGACCTCTTTGATAAGAAGCCGAAGTTGAATGAGCTGCACGGAGAGAAGTTGCCGAAGGAGATTCTCGACAAGGCCAGGTTCGCTTTCATCAAGCCGGATACAGCAACGCTGATGGGTTCACCGCGAAAATGGAAGCGGCATGGCAAAAGCGGGATGGAGTTTTCCGACCTTCTTCCGAACATCGGATCCTGTGCTGATGACATCTTATTGGTCAACAGTGTGCATTCTGAAGAGTTCAATCACCATCCCGGACAACTCATGATGCAGTGTGGTGTGTCCCGGTTCGGAATGCCGACGATGGGTTCGTGGATCAATTACGGTCTTGGTTCAGATTCACAGAACCTTCCGGGCTATGTGGTTCTCAATGCAGGCCGCGGATCATCGGGTGGGTCGACCTTATGGCAGTCGGGTTTTCTTCCATCGTCCTATGCGGGCGTTCCGTTCCGTGGGGTGGGGGAGCCGGTTCTTAATTTGAAAAACCCTGACGGACTTCCGGCGGATTTGCAACGGGCGGGACTCGACACACTGAAGACATTGAATCAAAAACGGTATCAGGAGGTCCACGATCCTGAGATCGCCAGCCGAATCGCGAGCTATGAACTCGCCAACCGGATGCAGACAGCTGCACCGGAGTTGATTGATTTGTCAGGAGAATCCAAAGCGACGCTCGACAGCTATGGCGTCGGTCGCCCGGAACCGGAAGGGGCCGGTTTTCGCGGAACACTCCCCGGAGTGCCCACCTACGACACTTTCGCCCGGAACTGTCTTCTCGCTCGCCGCCTCGTCGAACGCGGGGTTCGCTTTATCAATATTGTCCACGCCAGTTGGGATCAGCATTCGGAACTCGATAAGAATCACGGCTACAATGCCGGAGCCGTCGATCAACCTATTGCTGCCTTGATTAAGGATCTTAAACAGCGTGGAATGCTGGACTCGACCATGGTCGTTTGGGGATCTGAGTTTGGCCGCACCCCGCTGGGTGAGAACCGCAATGGTCGAAATGCCAATACAGGACGTGACCATCATCCTTTGGCTTACTCGATGTTTCTGGCTGGTGGCGGAATGAAAGGCGGACTGACCTACGGAAAGACCGATGAGATTGGGTGGGGGATCGATGAAAATCCTGTCCACATTAATGACCTGCATGCCACCATGTTACATCAGTTCGGTTTGGACCATCTCAAGTTGACCTACCGGTTCCAGGGCCGCGATTTCCGCCTGACCGACGTAGGCGGGAAAGTGATTCCCGAGTGGATTTCCTGAGTAAGTGGCACGGAATGCTATTCCGTTTCACTACCTGTCTGCTCATTGCTCCGGCACGATTCTTCGCCGACGGAATGGCATTCCGTGCTACTTTTATATTTCGATACAAGCGGGTGAATGGATCAATTTAATCCTGTTCACTCTATGATTTGTCTGTATTTATTCGTTTCTGAGTTATGCAGATCAAGATCGTTTTCGTAGCTCTCCTTACTTTCACGACCCTAGCCGGTGCTGCGTCAAAGTCGGTCAAAGTTTATGTAGCGCTGTGTGACAACAAGACTCAGGGAATCGCGAAGGTGGGTGCAAAAATCGGAGACGGTAATGTTCCTGATGCGAACCTTTACTGGGGGTGTTCGGACGGTTTCGGTTCCTACTTCAAAAGAAGCAAGCGATGGAAGGTGAAATCCAGTGATTCGGATATTTCCAATCAGGTCCTGAGGAAGATGACGCTGATCCATGTCGATGGGGATGTCAGACTGACGGCCGAAGCCTATCGGGGATCAGAGATGGAGCAGTGTATGAAAAATTTCGAGAGGGACGCTGCGATGAGTCTCTACGATCTTGTTGTCTTTATCGGACACAACGGTCTCATGGATGTGAAGATCCCGGAGTTGGAACCCATTAGTGAAAATGAGACGGAAGTGATGGTGTTATCCTGCCTGAGCGAAATGTATTACAAAGACCGGCTGACAAGGCTCGGCTGTCGTCCCGTGTTGTTGACCCGCCAACTCATGTATCCCGGTTCCTTTCTGCTTCACGATGCACTCGAAGTCTGGAAGCGCGATGGAAGTCCAGCGGAGATGCGTGCGGCAGCGGGAAAGGCCTACTCGAAAAATCAGGGGATTTCGGTTAAGGCCGGGACCGGGATTTTCGCAGAACTTCCGTAGTCGGGTTTCCAGGCTCCGAGCTTACTTTTTCTTTTCGTCTTTCGCTCCGTCTTTCTTCTTCTCTTCTTTCTTCTTCGGAGGAATGGTCAGCCAGATCGTTTCTGTTTCGTTAATCAAATACGGACCGCGGGCCTTATCATCCTGAAAGGAGAATTCTGTAATCCTCTCGTTCCCTTTCGATTTGTCTTCCGCTTGCTCTTTCAGCAAAAATTTCACAGGACCGCTAAAGGCAGGAGCTTTGTCATCCGCCTTCAGTTTCAAGGTGATGTCGCCTGACTTTTCCGGGATCTTTTCCGGTGGTGTCAATTTCAGGCCTTTGGGCAGAGGATCGATTCGCAGAGTGAGGGGCGTTTTATGACTGTATTCACGGGTGAGGGTGACCTTGATACTGATCTCTTCGCCTTGCTTGACGACGTAATTCGATTTCTCGACAATGGATTTGAAATCAGGAACCGGCTTATTGATCTTGAGGCGATAGCGAAAATCCGGACCTCCTCTTCCGAGCCGGTCGCGGACCTGAATTTTGTATTCCCCGTCCGCTGCCACTTTCCAGAGATACTCGGAATCACGATTCGGTTTCACATCGTCTATCTCTTTGAGAGAAGCTCCGTCCGGCTTGAAAATCGTCAGCACAGGGTCGGTGGGGAATCCCAATACAAACGCCTCGGCTTTTATGAGCCAGGAGTCACCTTTTTTCGCCGATAGGATGACGGTGTCCTTTTCGGATTCCTTTGCCAGTGTTCCGGAAATGGAGAGGGGAGCTGTGGCTTTTTCCTTTTCACCATCCTTCCCAATGTCGTCCGCTGAGAAATGAGCAGGCAATTGCTTTAAATCGGTCGCCAAATGGAGACGGTAGGTTGATTTGCTACTTCCAGTGTAATAAATCGTTGCTGCAGGAGGATGGGCGAAACCGGCGATGGAAAGAATGTAATCCCCCTTGGCTGGAGCTTCGAATTGCATCCGGGGATCGAGGTTTACTGATCCGTCGTGAATCAAATCGAGCCGATTTCCAACACTATCGTAAATGTGAAGAGAAGGATCGACAGGGGATCGAAGCGCGTATCCATCGAGGAACGCATAGATCTTCTGCCCCTTGTTCAGCGGGATTTTCCAGGAGTCTAACTCGTGAGATTTCTCAAGGCGTCCATTTACGACTAGAGGGAATTTGGCGGGGTCCAGCGCAGTCGCTTTTCCAACACTGCTGCCGTCTTTTTCCTCTTCCAGAATTTCAGTTTTGTCGCCAATCGCAAAGATGGCGGGCTCCGAGGCGCCTTCCTCGTTGTATGCCCGAATCAGAACGGCGTTCGTTTTCAGTCCGGCGGGAATCTTCAGCTTTCCTTTGCCTTTCTTCTTCTCGTCCGGATCGGGAGTAAACTGGAAACCCTTCTCTGAAAACCACAATTTCCCAGGCCAGGGTTCGATTTTCCCGACAAAGGTGACCTCCACTTCGCTGCCTGCTTTTCCGCCCGCCGGAAAAATTGCGTCGAGCGTGGGAGGCGCGGCGCTTGTCGAAAAGGGGGCAATCGCCAGAGTGATGGCGATGCAGAGACTGGATCGCAGCAGGCTCACGCGAATAGCTCTTTGATGAGGCGACCGTTGTTAATCAGCTGAATCGGACGTCCTGCAGTGTCATGGAGGATGGTCGTCGGATCGATGCCCATCTTGGTGTAAAGGCTGGCAGCAAAATCCTCCGGAGCGTAGATGTTCTCATTGGCGTAGTAGCCTTTTACATCTGTGGCCCCGACGACTTGTCCACCGGGAATTCCCGCGCCTGCCATGAGGACGCTCATCGCAAAAGACCAATGGTCACGTCCAGCGTCCTTGTTAACTTTTGGAGTTCGCCCAAATTCTCCGAGCAAAAGAACGAGTGTGTTGTCGAGTGAGCCGCGCTCAGCGAGATCATTGATCAAAGCACTGACGCCGGTATCGACACGTTCCGCTTTGCCTTTCTCGTAGGCTTTGAACAAACCGCGGTGATCATCCCATCCGCCGTAGTAAGCTGTAACAAAAGGGACACCCACTTCGGTGAGTCGGCGGGCGAGGAGAAGGCGTTGACCAAAATCATTGCGACCGTATTTCTCGCGGGTCTCTTCCGGTTCCTGCGAAATATCGAAAGCTTTCTGCGCTTCTTCCGAAGTGATTAGATCAAAGCTGCGAGCGTAGTATTCGTCTAAGGCGACCGCCGGATCTTCGGCCGCGAGATCGGTGATGCGGCGCATTTTGTCGAGAGACTGACGGAGGTCTGCCCGGTTTTTTGAGCGACCTTCACTGATCTCCGTGGGAATACTCACATCGCGAACTCTGAAGCTCTTGCTGTCTGGATTGTCGGAAATAACAAAGGGAGCATGCTGTGCGCCGAGAAAGTTAGGGCCGCCGGAGCGGGACATATTCGGTGCACTGACGTATGCGGGAAGGCCGTCCTTGACCACTCGATGGTGGCTTACTACGGATCCGAAGCTCGGGTGAAAGGTAACCGAGGCTCCGCAGCCAACCGGGACCGGAGTCGGTTGGCCGGTCATCAGGTAGTGATTGCCAGCTCCGTGATTGTTCTGATTGTGAGCGATCGAACGGACCACACTGAACTTGTCGAAAGACTTGGCCAACTTCGGCATTTTTTCCGAAAAATGGACACCTGGAACGCTGGTTTTTACGGTGCCAAATTCACCTCGGATCTCAGCAGGAGCGTCCGGTTTCGGATCGAAGGTTTCGTAGTGGGAGGGCTGTCTCTTATACACATCTCCGAGCCCACGAGACCGAGGCTGATCTC
>OJCB01000172.1_pt1 | contig 27569 bp, 29 predicted proteins | sample 1591501 | NCBI WGS metagenome assembly OJCB01 (sample SAMN05416813, study PRJEB24817) | seawater metagenome | isolation source: Sea water | place: Canada:Atlantic | collected 2013-07 | reverse complement strand
GAGATCAGCCTCGGTCTCGTGGGCTCGGAGATGTGTATAAGAGACAGGAGTGAAAGCGAACAGCCCGAACAAGGCCGCAATAGTGATGACATAAGGCCAGCGCTGGCGGTAAAAGACCCACACCATCAACCCGAGCACCACTTCCATCCCACCCCCCACATAAGAAAGCAGGTGCGCCTGTGCCTCATTCAGGCCAAGCGCCATATTCATGCGCAGCTCATCCGCATGGGGCCCCAGCAGCTTCGGTACAATGCCCTGATAAAGCCAGATAAAGGCGATGGAAAAACGGCAGACCTGAAGATTCATCACCTACTTCGCCCCCAGAAAACGGTCTGCGTGGTCCGGCGAAGGAAGCACGCAGGCATCGTATTTACCAAAAAGACGGTAGCGATTGCGCGCCATACGGTCGTACAGCCAGTCACGTATGCCACGCGGGCATATCAGCGCGACCGCCGCCAGTGGCCACGGAAAAGGAAGCCCCCTAAGCACCCGAATAATGGCGGTAGAACGCACATAAAACGCGCCTTTCTCCACCAGCACCAACGTATCAAATTCCTCAAGCGGCAAACCGCACCAGGCCAGAATCGCACGCCCTTCATCAGACTGCACAGTAGCCAGCTTATATCGGCGGCGAGCATCAAAACGCACCAGAAACCGTGCCCAGTAGCTGCACAGCACGCAAACACCATCAAACAGGATCACACGATCCGCTTCATTCATACCCGGTGGTCGTTCGTTGGTGTGCATTGAATTTCTCCTGAACTCAGGCTATCGAGGAAAAGGCCAATCTTCCCATTTCCCTGCTGAAGCCAAGTAACGGGAAACGAGAGGTTTGACTGCGGATACGCTGCACGGTTATGAGAAGATGTCCACTAAAGGGGGTGGGCTTGGCAGAGCACGCGACGAAAGAAAAGTCTCTCCCCAATGCTTTCATAAGAAAAACAACCTCGATCAAGAACACTATATTTTCTTTTTAACGGGAACGGTTTTCCCTCCCGATTCAACCCATGCTCCATACCCACCGGAAATGTGAGCGACATTGTTCAACCCCATCTCTTTTAACGTAGCGGCTGCCAGTGCCGACCGCCAACTGGAGCGGCAAAAAAGGATAAACTTCTTATCTTCAGCAAAGACAGGCTTAAAATATGGACTATCAGGATCCACCCAAAACTCGAGCATACCGCGCGGGGCATGTATTGCGCCTGGAATAGTACCTTCTTTGTTAAGCTCTCTGACATCACGAATATCGACGAATTGAACATCTGAATTTCCAACAAGAGCTTTTGTTTCTTCCAAGGACAGCGTTTCTATTTTTTCTGACGCTTCAGAAACGAGCTGCTTTGATGATTTTTTCAATGCCATTTCATTACTCCTGGATAGCTTTACCTGGGCTTTTGATGCCTAACGCTCTAAAAATGAAAAAGACAGTTTACCTACATATTGAGAAACAAAAAAATCCATCCACCCCGATACCCCAAAATGAAACCGCTCCTTACAATCTCTTTGACAATTTTAACAAGCCAGACGGCCACAGATAATACCTCGCACAATTACCAGCTCTTGCCTCCTTCCGACCAGCCATTAGGATCAGGCCTTGCCTTTTGCTACTTGGGGACCAGGGCAAGATCTGACCCCAAATTCGTCACTCAAAACACTCCCGTTACTGCGGCCCCAGGTAAATGTCCTTGCGCGCCTTGCCTGGCGCACCAATGTCATCACCGGATTTCGCTTGTTATCTGGTTGTCTCCTAACCATTCTTTAACGGAAGAGACGACTTCGCTTGTGCGGTCCTTTCCAGAAGGATCATGAAACTTGTGATCAAGTCCCTTAACCGTGCGAAATTCGACGTTATTCCTGTTTTTCATCAGCATCCTCGCTTGATCATAAGCCAGCTTTGGCGAAACACTCTTATCCAGTTCGGACTGAATAATCAACAAAGGGGCGCTGACACTCAGCAACAGTTCAGTCTGATCTGCAGCCAACATACTCTTCCACCAACGAAAACCGTGCCCACTCATCACAAAAGTCATACTCTCGGAACTTTCGATGGCTCCTTTAAATTCCAGAAACCCCTGTGTTGCCTGTTCAAATGCTTCCGGTGGAAGATCAACGCTCATGCTATAAAAAACGTCATCAACGAAAAATCGGCCTCCGCCATTAAGAGTGATAACCGCACTCACCTTATCACTCCGGGAAGCAACCATTGCTGCAACCAGTGCCCCCTCACTCCCCCCCAGAAGAATAATGTTGTCATATTCAAGTTGCTCATCTAACCATGACATCACTTGCAGATAGTCGTCCGCCCGCTGTCTCGGAGAATCATGCTCATAATACGATGCCGGACACTCCGGACTGTCACCCGAACCGTTCCAGGGAACCGACCGGGTAAGGGCATATTTTTCCACCGTAAGAACATCCGCATCACCGATCACAGCGGCAAAGCGGTCATTAATCACCTTGCTGTGTACCACACTATTGCAATCCGATCCCTGCATCAGCACCAGCAGATGCCGACCTCCTTTCTTGTCCAGATAGAAAGTGATTGTAGACCCATCCGGCCGCATTAAAGGTACTCCCTCTTCTGCAAACCCGTACTGAATGGCAAACAGCAAAAACGCCATGATTATCGCGAGAGTTCTATACATGAGTCATTTACCTGGGAAGCGTTAGGCCAGCTTTTTTATTTTCATCCAGGGCACAAGCACACCCTGAATTTTCTTCCTTCGATTCCCACAACCTTAGGAAAGTTCAATCAGGAGGCCATCAGACTTGAGTGTGTTATCAACCCTAAAAAGAATAGAAATTCTGAAGAGTAAGGAGCGCCCCTGTTCAATTCGTGCATTCAGCGTATTGGTATTGCCCGTTCCGGATTATGCGGAACGTTCCGCTGAAAACGAGCGACGCGTGCAACTTTACGATCTTGCGATCACGTTAGAGCCTCCTGTGATGTACAATCTTTCCACATTTTTCTGAGCCACTGACCATGCGAACCTTCGTTCTCCGGGCCCGCGCGGCCTCCACTAACAGCCAGACTCTACTCGCCAACGTGGGCGGGGATGCCCATAGCGAGATTCTGGCGCATACGTTGATGAATGCGATTTTTGTGGCCCAGTCGCATCGAGACGATGCGGTAGTGCATCTGGTGCTGGAAAGCACCCAGGACTATTCCCGCACCATCACCTTTGTGGCGGCGGAGATGCGGGATATTGGCGGATTTCATGAGCAGGCGCTGCTGGCCAAGGTGGTGCGGGCGCTGGATGCTTCTGCCGGCATGGGCAAGGAACAGATGAAAGCCGTGGAGAGCGGAATTACCGTGCGCACGCAGAGCTTTGAAAAGCTGGTGAAGGAGCTGGCTGAGGATGGGCATCAGCTGTACATGATGGACCCCAAGGGAGAGAGCATCCGCGAGCTCACCTTTGCCGAGAAACCCTGTTTTCTGCTCACTGATCACATTCCCATGCCGAAGAAGAGCTTCAACAGCCTGAAGCGACTGGGCACGGAGAAGATCAGCCTGGGACCGACCATGCTGTTTGCGTCGCAATGCGTGGTGTTGATTAATAATGAGCTCGATTTGGCGGGGGTATAGTACTGGGTTGAGAAGCGAGTGACGAGTTTCGAGTTGCGAAAGACAAAACAGAACGGGTTTCGGGTTCTGGGGTTCGAAACTCGCTTCTCGTAACTCGAAACGGCTTTTCCTCGCTGTCGCTCGGTTCGCGCCTCAAGATGCGCTCCTACAGCGGCTTCGTCGAAACGCATTTTGTAGCTGCGTTTCGTTACTCTAAATAGGTATACCCTGCCAGCCCCTCGCGTACCAGCTCGATAAAGCCTTCCTGCTCGGCATTATTCAAGTGCGCCTGGCGGCAATGCTGCTCCAGGGACGCCAGCAGCTTGTCGGTATCGTAGTTCACGTAGCGTAGCACCGAGCTCACCGTATCGCCGTGAATGGCATGGTCGAGCACGATGTTGCCGTTGTCATCCACGTCCACATCCACGGAATCCGTGTCGCCGAACAGGTTGTGCATGTCGCCAAGAATTTCCTGGTACGCGCCCACCATGAAAATGCCCAGGTGGCCGTTGAGCTGTTCCGGCAGCGGCAAGGTGGCTTCCACGCCTTCGCCATCCACGAACTGGTCGATGCGGCCATCGGAATCGCAGGTAATGTCCTGAATCACCGCCCGGCGGGTGGCGGGCTTGTCCAGGCCGGACAGCGGCAACACCGGGAACACCTGGTTGATGCCCCACACATCCGGCACCGACTGGAACACGGAGAAATTCACGAACAGCTTGTCCGCCAGGGTTTCGTTGAGGCTGTCGAGCAGCTCGCGCTGCTGCTTGCGCAGCGGATTCAGGCGACCGCGCAGGGCCAGGAGGCAGTTGATATACAGCTGCTCGCCGCGGGCGCGGGTGCTCAGGCCCAGGTCACCGGCGATATAACGCTGGTGAATGTCCTGCCAGGCGCCGGTCACTTCCGAGAAACGCTCCAGCAAATTGCCCGGCTCACCGGCCAGGGCCTGCTGCAGCTCCCACAGCTGATGAAGCTCGGCCACATCGTCCGCCGCCGGTGCATCCACCGCCACCGACGCCATCTGCTCCTGGTCGGTGATATTCACCAGCAACACCGCATGATGGGCAGTCAGCGCCCGGCCGGATTCGGAAATGATGTTGGGCTCCGGCAAACCGTGCTGGGCGCACTGCTGCTGCAGGGTCTGCACGATATGACGGGCATAGTCGCCCACCCCGTAGTTCATGGAGCAATAGGAACGGGAATGGGTACCTTCATAGTCCACCCCCAGGCCACCGCCCACATCCACGGTTTCCACCGCCGCGCCCAGGGCGCGCATCTCGGTGTAGTAGCGGGCCGCTTCGCGCATACCCGCCTTGATGTCCTGGATATTGGCCACCTGGGAGCCCAGGTGGAAATGCAGCAGCTTCACGCAGTCCAACCGCCCGGCGGCACGGCAATGCTCAATGGCTGCCATCAGCTGCGGCGCACTCAGGCCGAACTTGGACTTCTCGCCACCGGTATTCTGCCAGTTGCCCTTGCTGATGCTCATCAGCCGCACCCGCAGGCCGATACGCGGCGACACGCCCAGCTCGTCCGCCAGCGACAGCAGCGCCGGCAGCTCGGACATCTTCTCCACCACGATGTGCACGTGAAAGCCCAGCTTCTCGCCCATCAGCGCCAGGCGCAGGTATTCCGCGTCCTTGTAGCCGTTACAGACGATGGTATCGCCCGGGTTGGACAGGGCCAGTACGGCCAGCAGCTCCGGCTTGGAACCCGCCTCCAGGCCGATACGCTCGCCATCTTCACGGGCGCGCAGGATCTCGTGCACCACCCGGCGCTGCTGGTTCACCTTGATCGGATACACCGGCGTATAGCCGCCCTGGTAGTCGTTGCCCTCGATAGCCTCACGGAAGGCCCCCGCCAGCAGCTTCACCCGCTGGCGCAGAATCCCGGAAAAACGCGCCAGCACTGGCGCCCGCAACCCGGCCGCCCGGCAGCTTTCCAGCACCGCTTCCAGCGTGGCCTGGCCGCCCTGCTCGCCATTGGGCCGCACACACAGCTGGCCCTGGTCGTCGATACGGAAGTAGCTGTCGCCCCAGCGATCCACGTTATAGATGTCGCTGGCGGGCAAGGGAGATCTGTCGGTCATTACCTGTCCTGAAATTAGGGGGTTGTCTGGGGGCATTATGCCTGCCGGGGCGCCGCACTCGCACCCCTTTTTCCTGCTTTACATGGGGGGCGCAGGCCTTACAATCCAGCCTTGAGAGGCCGCCCATTCGCGATGCGAGCATCGCTTCCCACAAACACCATCCCCCAGGGTGGCACCGGTTTTTGTGGGAAGTCATGCTTGCATGACGAAGGACTATCACTCCGCCCACACCATTCCATCAGGAACCACCATGAGCAGCACCAAAGACAACTGGTTTTACGAGCACTTCGACACCGCCGGCACCGCCTTCGGCCTGCGCCTCAAACAAAAGCTGGAAGAAGTGCAAACCGAGTACCAGCACATCGAGATGTGGGAAACCGACACCTTCGGTTACCTGATGACCATTGATGGCGCCACCATGCTCTCCACCCGCGACAACTTCCTCTACCACGAGATGATGTCGCACCCGGTGCTGTTCAGCCACGCCAACCCCAAGCGCGTCATCATCATCGGTGGCGGCGACTGCGGCACCCTGCGGGAAGTGCTGCGCCACCCCAGCGTGGAAAAAGCCACCCAGATCGACATCGACGAAATGGTGACCCGCATGTCCGAGAAATACTTCCCGGAACTGTGCGAGTCCAACAACGACAGCCGCGCGGAACTGCTGTTTGAAGACGGCGTGCAATACATGCGCAACTGCGACGACGGCAGCGTGGACGTGATCATCGTGGATTCCACCGACCCGGTGGGCCCGGCAGAAGGCCTGTTCCAGGCCGACTTCTTCCGCGATTGCCACCGCGTACTGGCCGAAGGCGGCATCATCGTGCAGCAGTCCGAATCCCCGCTGCTGCACAGCGACACCATCATCAAGGATCTGCACGCCAACATGCGTGAAGCTGGCTTCACCACCACCCAGACCCTGCCCTTCCCGCAGCCGGTGTACCCCAGCGGCTGGTGGAGCTGCACCCTGGCAGGCAAGAACACCGACGTGAGTGAGTTCCGCGAAACGGATGCCACCGGGAAAGGGTTTGAGACGAAGTATTATTCAGCGGCGATTCATAAAGGGGCGTTGGTTTTGCCGCCGTTTATGGAGAAGACGATTAAGGGCTGAGTTAATAGTTAATAAAAAATGCCCTTGTCTTCATTGGAAGCAAGGGCATTTTTATGAAGAAAGCTTATGAAAAATGAGAGACGCGATCCTCACGCTTCGCAATTCAACTAAACTCTGTTGACCCTTCCTCACCCTCTTTCAAGGCTTTAAGTGAATAGATGCAATCAACGCAATACCTGTGAAGCTCTTTCATAACAACAGGCAAATCATCATCACGAGAAACATGAGAGACTGCTTGCAAGTAAACCCGCCCACAGAGCACCAAACAATCAGCAATCAAGTTTCTTATCTTCTCAGGATTGCCATGACATTGAACTTTTACAAGATCCTTTCCTGGGCTCAGAAACCTATGAGCATAACTTCCCCGGGAACTAGCGAACTCCTCAAGGGATGGAAGCAGTCTACTACAACCACCAAGCTCAATACCTACCGGCCTAAGAACTTCATTAAGATGCTTAATTCTAATTCCGTGATTGTTTTTAGTTAAAAACTCATGAAACCCTTTCTTCTTCTCTTCCAAGGTATCTACAAGTTGACTCCGAGTAGACACACCCCAATCTCCACCATCAAAAACAGGCTCTTTTTTTGCTTTCGTCCAAATCAAAAACGGCAAAGAATAAGAGTACCTTTTATTAAACTTAAACTCGTGGAAAGAATGCTCTGAAACAACATACGCAATGCTTTCAAAGAAATTCTCAAATGCTGCATGAGACAAAACAACACATGCTTTCGAATCCTTACTCCACTTCAGCAAATCGAAGTCCAGGGTATCACAATACCCATACAAGTAAGTTAAATTAATACTCTCAATTTCTTCCTTGAGCGCATCAAAAAGCCTTCTCAAGTATTCTATTGATTGTCTTGAATCCATGGTGACTCTATCTCAACGCCAAGGCTATCCATAAGAAATTTTGAATACAACGTATACCGATCAGTGTAGGCAGAAATACTTTTGGTGGTCGATGAAATTGATGATGAAAAATCCGGGCTTTGGCAAAGATCACTAAAACCTCTAATATACTGATCCGGAGAAAATTCCTTACCAATAAACTCATCCTTCAATGCATAGAATACTTGCACTTCGAAAAGAACCGTATTAAACCTTGACTCAAAACGACCTTTCTCAATATCAAACCTTCTTCCAATCCTGTCACTACCTCCCAAGACAGAACCAAGAGCACCTATACAGAACTCAATACGCTCAAGAGCTTTCACTACCTTACTCTCAAAAACACCCCATCCCTCATTTACTTCATGCGTAAAATTATCTAGAAATGCTTTTAGACTACCTCTATAGTCTTTCGCATAAAAATGAAAAGCCAAAACTCTCAACAAAGTCTCAATATCTTTAAGTCTATTGTCTGGCCCATCTAGTTTTAAAACGCTTTGGATAGCACTTCCGCAGTCCGTATACTCAACCATGAATTCAGTAAAAGGCCCAGGATACAAAACCTGCCTCAACTCTTGCACTGAAAGCGGAGTAGCCCCAGCATTAAGGCGGTAAAATATATCGTATAAAACCGCATCATTTTTAACATTTGAAATTACGGTACATCTCACATCGGCATTCGCAAGCTCTCTTATATATGAAGCGTGGCTTGCCATCCCTTTCATATCTTCAAAGCTACAATCATTTAGTTCATCAAGATCTTTAAGCCCCTGTATTTTTGGGCTATTCCAGCTACCATAATCATCAGGCCTAACAAAACCACATAAAGTCAGAAGTCTCTGCTTACCATCAATAACTATAAATTTTTTCTTTTCCCTTGGGTTTTCCGCCAAAACTATCTCGGGGACAGGATAGCCAACAATATAAGATTCAATTAATTTACTTTTCTTTCTATCGTTCCATGCATTTCTTCTTTGAAACTTTGGATTAAGATCAATATTTCCATTTTTTATTTGGCTAATAACCGTCTCAACAGTCCAGTCTCTAGAATAAACGATAATCTCGTTTCGGCCTGAAAAATCTTCATCTTTATCAAAAAGATCTTCATTGTCTTTAACAACAAGATCGTCGATATCAAAATCATCGGAGTCCATAAAACACCTAAAACATTTCTAAAATTATAAAACCCGTCAAAAGCTGCCTAACATGACTCTTCGTTGCAAGATTGAGATCAAATATTTCCTCGTGCGATGAGTCAAAGAAGGAAAGTAATTGCAGGAGCCAGCCACTGGCCAGCTCAAAGATAAAAAGACCGGCATCCCTTCTCCCTATTTGCTTTCGCTGGCCATGCCACCCTGGCTGACCGACGGCTATTTGTGATCCAGCCCCGAATCTACACAATTTTGGGGGACAGGAAAATCCGCGATCTGAAAATCAACTAATAGAGTCATGGGGGTCGGGTCTTGCCCCGTGACCTGTAATTTATTAACGCACGAAGAGAACCTGACCCTCAATCATCCCTGGCTCCAGGCGTTAGCGGATGATTTCCACATCCGCGCCGGCGCCGGAAAGCAGGTGTTGATAGAGTGCATTCATATCGTTGTACCAATTCACCCCTATACGCTGCCCGCTTTTCAATGTCAGTGTCAGGCCAGTAATCCCGCCATTCTTTGAATCGACCTTTACCTTTGAAAGATCAGAAAACAGCACATTGCTTCCCGTATGCTTATAGTGGAAGCGCAGTCCTTCAGCGGTTCTTTCTATTTCCCAGTCACGCCACTCATCCACATCATCAAGATAGGCGACCAATGCTTCCCAGAGTATTTTGGCCGCTAGGGGATAGAGAGGAATGACAGAGGCCGCCCAGAAACTATCTGTTATCAGGTAGAGAAGAACAGCGGCGCCAAAGAAGATACAGGCCGACGTGATTTCGACTCGCTTTTGGTATCTTTCCAGCACGGCTTCGTCGATCTTATGCTTCATCAATTTTTCACGAATTCACCGTTGATGGAAAATGATCATTACTTATTACGCACGGGGCAAGACCTAACCCCCATGCCCCTTTCCCTCGCAGTCTTGGAGTATAGGCGAAGCCGCAACGGAAAGGCTGTCGCTGTGTCTCGCCTAGTTATGCGGCAACTTTCATACACCAAAGCATCAATTTTCTTTTCTAATGCGTATCGCTTCTTCTACCGCATTCGCGAGATGGTTTTTTATCCAGTTATACTTTTCTTGGCTTGTTGATCCGGCCGGGTTATAACATTTCACGATGGATGACAATTTTTTCCCCGTACTTCCATAACCAATTGAGTCAAAGGGGTTGTCACCTTTGGTTGAAATATTGCCATTGCTGTCTTTCAGTCCGTGGATATAAATTCCGACAATTCCCTTGCCATCATCCCATCCTTTAATTATTTCATGATTAATCCATTTTCGGCCAGCAGTGTTGCTCCCGACAAGTACAACAACGCATGATTTCCCGGACATTTCTCCTGCAATCCATTTTTTAATTGCAGCATCCCCACCTTTTTTAACTTCTTCCCAATTGTTGTCGGATGTAGGCTTATTTCCATCTATTGCTCCAATACTACGCACCATTCCAGCGCGCCAATTATCTGGCAAATAATGAAAGCTATAAAAACAATTTCTCTTGGTCATACTGATCCCCTCATTTCAAAGACTTTAGTAAATCAATAACCGATTTTCTAATCGTTGAAAGATCCGCATTAACATCACCTAGCTGATCTATATATTTTCGAGCTTCAGTCGGGAACTCAGAGCCATCAAAATAACCTTCCTTCATTAGTACGGAATAAATTTCACGCGTCGCATACTCCGTAGCCCCAACAGGGAGCAGAAGAAGATCATTGGCTTTTGCTATTTCATACTCTTTGATTAGACCGTCAGAAAGTACGACCTCGTCATTCTTCAGTTTATTTCCAAAAAGGAATATGGCTATGCCTGAGTATGAAATCATATCCGTACGATACTCATGCCATACTTCTGAAATTGATCGAGACCCGACTTCGGATTGGGGAAAAGGCCTAAGAATCAACTGATCGGAGTCGAGCCGTTTTCCGCTCATATAAACGTGCTCTAGGACACCTGTAATAACAGAACTTCCCACACCTAGACCAAAGCCGGAGACAATTCTAAAATCGAGAGCTGCGATGTCTTTCGCCAGGGAGTAAATAAAATTTTCCGCCTCTGAAGAGGCCCATCGACCATACTCGTGCGCCGCACCAGATAAAAAAACTGTCTTACGTCTATACGCCCACTCAAGCTTTCGAAGAATTTCAGTAATTTCTGAATAGTCTGAGACCAATATCGTTTTTATACCGAACCGAAGCAAATCTTGTATAAATAGCTCTTGCTTTCGCTCTCTGTATTCCGTATCTGCCTGCTCTTCACCAGCTTCCGCTACAACAACTCTCTGTATGCAATAATGTTGTCTTTGATCAGTTGAATAGGCAACCCTTACCCGACTGAGAATGTAATCTAGATTCGGGTCTGTAAAACTAAACCCGAGAAATAGAAACGTTCTAGAGATCAGATCACCGCTTAAAGCATTAATAAATGGCTGCATTCTAACGTGATAGTTCTCGTAATCATCTTTTGTAAGTACAGCCTCATCGGGGTGCTCAATATCCCCATGCATTTTATAAACAACGGCATCACGACCTCGCTTAGTAAAACTCAGTTGCTTAATCCGATGTTTTGTGTCCGGTATTTTTCCCGCCTCGGTCAAGGCCTTTTCAATAAGCTTGTCATAATTAGTGGTCCAATACGTTGAGACAGGAAGCCTTGCAAGAATTTTGTGATTCGCTGTGATTTCCGCCTCGTCCGACAACTCATTGATCAAAAGTTGATTTAGCTTTCCCCTATTTGCCAAATTTAAGTTGCAATGATACTGGGCTAAAGCAACCAAATCCGTTTCTCGTTCAACCTCTAGCTCGAGCTCTTCTGCTATGGGCCGTAGCAGTTCAGACCAGCTTACAAAGCCTGCGGGAGCAGATAGCCCCGCGCCAGCAAAAATTGCAAGGTTATCTTCCGCCAAATCTTTAAGTAGTTCAGAAACAAATCGGTTTCTATGCTGTTCAGATGTAGGCTTCAAAAATTAACTCCGATATTCGTATTGCCGCATAGTGCCTTGAATAAGCCGCCAATTTGGAGCGGTAGCGGAAAATTAGTCGTCTTCATTTACTTGTTAGCAGTAGGCGGTGCAAACGATCTCACCCGCGCCCTTCTGCACGTGACTAGTGTCAGATCTTGCTCCGTGCCTCGAGCCAAACAAGGGAAGTCATTGCAGGAGCTGGCCGCAGGCCAGCATAAAGATAAACAGACTGGCATCCCTTCCCCCGATTCGCTTTCGCAGACCATGCCACCCTGGCTGACCGATTGTTATGCGTCTACCAGTCAGATCCTCTCGAGCCACTTTGTTCTGAGATGTACTTCTTAATATCAGAGACAATTTTTTCCACGTGAGCCGCCGCCATTTCCTCGCGCTTTACAGACAAATGATTTACATCATAGGTGTTAGACGAGTCTGTATTAGTATGCTTACTAATTTTAGTCGTTGCCCTGAATTTCCCGTCCTTGGTTTCTATCTTGATATTGTAATGAATGCTGTACGTGATCATTCCAAACGGGTCTCGGCCAATTTCGGAAACCCCATTGCCGATTATGGTGCCGAGCTCCCTATTCTCGTAATCGACAACAGACTTTCCCGATACGAAATACTGGGAGAACCATTGTCTTGTCTTATCGAATAGCTCCTGCTGTGAGAGACCAGAAACCTCTACCACAGACGACGATTCAACTGGCGAAAAAGGCTTTGTTGCGCACCCTGCTAAGACTGCGGCAATGATAAGAACCGCAAAGCATCTAATGATCATTGATATTTCTCCTTTTAGTAAATGCTCGCTTGATACTGCCAGCAAGTTCGGTTTTGCAGGAACCTGGGGGCAGCCCCAATCTTCATAAGCATCACGTCTGTAAAAATGGGAAGCCTACCCTAATCATTCGTTCGACCTGAATTCAGAGAAAGCCTGAAATAGACCCACCCCTCTGTTATCAATCTTCTTTTTAGTTAAAATCAAAGGCCAAAAACATTAACGTAAAACTCTTCCCCATCATCAGTTACCTCAACAGTATAAGTTATCGGAATTTCTTCAGTCTGACCTGTGCTGCTTGCAGTAAATCCAAGTTGCGCAGCACATTCATGAGCACCAGTTTGCTCGTTTGTAGCAGTTGTTCTGATAGCCCCAACCGTATAAGAGAACAATTTGGCCGCTTCAACACCAAGCTGGTTTGTCATTTCTCTGTCAGCAATTTCCTTAACTAAATTCGTTGTTTCTTCATCGCTGCATTTTGGTGCTGTCTGAGAGCAACCAGAAACAGACAATGAGATAACCATAAGCGGCAAAACGATTTTTTTCATAATTCCCCCATGATCGCCCTTGAAATCATATTTCATTCTCGACGAAGGGCGTAGACGTCGAAATTGATACTCTTCGCTTAGAGGAAGCAGCCCAGGCAAGCTCTAGCGTTAAAATTGGTCACAGGGATGAGGTATTGCCCACGCACAGAATCAGAGAAGAGTTCGCAGAAACCAGCCTCTGACTGGCATAAAGATATACTGACAGGCATCCCTTCCCCCGATTCGCTTTCGCAGGCCATACCACCCTGGCTGACCGGTTGTTATTTGTGATCCAGATTCCGAATCTACACAATATTTGCGTATAAGGAAACGCAGAGGGAAAGGCAATTGATAATTAATAGTTGAGAATTGATAACGAAAAGGCAGAGACTTCAGCGACGCTGGTCGCCATTCAACTGTTACCACCACGCTTCCTTTCGATTAATGCCTGCACGTCATCCATGACCTGCTCATGTGTTTCGGAGGGGCGAGTATCCTCCATGGCTTCGCGGACCTTGGCCTTGAACCAGGCGTCATAGGCATCCGGGTCAGCGGTCAGCCCGGCGGGCAAGGCGCCTTCCTTGACCACGCGGGTCAGCAGAATCCGCACCGCATCGGAGATCGACAGCCCCACGTTGCCGAGCTTTTCGGCGGCTTCTGCTTTCAGCTTGTCGTCGATGCGGACATGCAACATTGAAGTCTGGGTAGCCATATCGTTTTCCTCCTGACCTTAATGGTGTATCTCAATTGAGATACGGTCAAGTTTCGGGTGGCTTCCTGGCCGGCTATGGGAAGCGTTGGCCCTTCGCTTTGCGAGCAAAGCTCCAACGGATGATTGGGGTTGGTGATGGCCGGGCGGCTAGGTTTCGGGGATCACTGCCGGTTTATCCAGAAACAGGGCGGTGCGGATCAGGTCCACGTAGATCTGTTCCTTGCCTCCGTGGCTGAGCAGGGACAGGGATTCGCCGTTGCGCAGGTTTAATTGAATCTGGCTGTTTACGAAGCTGCGTTCGCCGGTGGTGAGTACCTGGTTGAGCTGGACGGATTCCACTTCATTGAAAGCCAGGGTGCGATTGTCGCCGGGCAGGGTGATGGTTTGATCGCGGCGGTCCAGGCGGGCGTTGCTGGTGGTGGAGAACAGTACGAACAGGCCGGCCAGGGTGAAGGAGATGGACAGCATCAGCGCCTGCATGGTGCCGCCCCACGTCATCTGTGCGAAGGGAATATGGGACACGAACAGGGCGTCGGCGATGTAGTAGAGCTCCACCGCCAGGCCGCCCTGGGGGGCGATCAGGAAGGCCAGGCCCATGCCACTGAGTGCCCGGCTGCGGGTGATGCGTAACAGGTCGGCCTTGACCGGTTTGATGCGGGCGGTGACGAAGTTGCTGCCACCGCGGACGGGCGCCGCATTGTTGCGATAGGCGCCGGGGTCGAGCAGCAGGCCGGGGATGTCGCGGGGGTGGCTCGTCAGCCACTGTCTCTCTTCGCGGGTAAGCGCCTTGCTGGGGCGCACCAGCAGGCAGAACGCCAGCACCACCATGGCGAGCCCCAGAAAGGCAAAGCCTACCCAGGTTCGCAGCAGCCCGCGATAGAGTTGAGTGGAGTGGGTTTGCTGGCCGTCGACGACCTTTTCCAGGCCATCGAGGGTTTTCTGCAGGTGGGCGATCAGCCAGCGGTCGTGGTCGCTGAGGGAGGGTTTGGCCTGGGTGCGGGCGATGCGGTCGCGGATTTCATCGACCTTCTGCCGTTGTTTCTGCTGGCTTTCCTGCATGGTGGTGATGGCACGCTGCTGGGCCTGCCAGGAATCTTTGGCCTTGCTGACCGCGCTGCCCACCACCATCGCGATAAACGCGGCAATCAATACACCGTAAACCCATTTCAGCATCAGCCCGCATCCGTCAGCGACAAAAGATCGGCGACGATAGCAAATAATTGCGTATTTTGCAGGCAAGGCATCGCAATGGGTGCGCGGCCTTAAGTGGCAAGTACGGAGAGGTAAGCACGGGCCGCAAACGGCGATGAGCGCGTTGTTGCTTGCGGCCTTATTGAATCAGGGCAACACGCTGGCCTGGCCGGTTGGCTCCTGCGGCTCTTCCAGCTGGCCACGATAGCGGGGCAGGTACTGTGGGAACTGTTTCTGGATAAAGGCGATCATGTCTTCGCGGATGGAGCACCTGAGGTTCCAGAGGGTGGTGGAATTTTTGGCGCTCATCAGGAAGCGGATCTGGATGGCTTTTTCCCCGGCTTCCACGACCTGAACGGTGCCGGTGGTGCCATCCCAGCCGGAGGCCTCTTCCAGCAGGCGATAGAATTCCTCGCGCAACGGCTCGATGGGGATACCGTAATCCGCCCAGATCAGGGTGCTGCCGATCTGGTCGGCGGTATTGCGTGACCAGTTCTGGAAGGGGTTTTCGATAAACCATTGCAGCGGCACCACCAGACGGCGCAGGTCCCACACTCGCAGGACCACATAGGTGGCCGTGACTTCTTCTACCCAACACCATTCACCCTGCACAAACATGGCGTCATCGATGCGGAAAGGCTGGGTGAGCGCGATCTGCATGCCTGCCAGCAGGTTGCTGAGTACCGGGCGGGCGGCAAAGCCGAGGATGATGCCGCCGATACCGGCGGAGGCCAGCAGGCTGGTGCCGATCTGGCGGACGGAATCGAATGTCATCAGGGCGGCACCGGTGCCGACCAGTACAATGACGATATTCAGGCAGCGAACCAGAAAGCGGGTCTGGGTTTCCACCTTGCGCGCCCGCTTCCATTCGTTTTCGTAGGCCGGGTTCAGTTTGACGATCACGTCGCCAATGGCGGAGGTAAAGCCCACGGCGGTCCAGGTGAGGGCGATGATCAGCAGCAGCGTGGTGCCGTGGCGAATCTGTGCCAGCCAGGGAAGTTCTTCGGGCACGGTATGCAGCACACTGCTCAGGGCGATAAGGGCCAACGACACACCAATGGCCCGCGCCGCCGCGTCAAAGAAGATGCGACCGACGGAGGCAGACTCGGCAAAACGGCCAATCAGGTAGACCAGCGCCTTATAGACAAGCAAACCGGCAATGATAGCGAGCAAGGCCAGCCCTGCAGCATCTACCCACGCAACCAGAGCATCCTGAATCATCTGCTGCATATGTCACCCGCCAAGGAGTTATCCACTCACTGGTAACTTAGCAGGGGTAACGGGGGCAGGTCTTCCCCCGATTTGCTTTCGCCGGCCAGCGTTCTGGCTGATCGGTTTTATTTGCAATCCCGTTCCGAAGCCACGCAATCGCTGCGGGCAAGAACACGCAAGGGGGAAGAATTGATAATTGATAGTTGAGAATTGATAGCTAAAAGGCCAAACCCGGAGCGGGATTCAGCCTTCTAGCGTCCAGATATTACCGTGACTTCGGTTTTCGTTATCAATTATCCATTATCAACTATCAATTGCCTTTTACCGCTTCTTCCACAAAATCCAACCGGTCCTGCCCGAAGAACATCTCATTGCCCACGAACAGGGTCGGCGCCCCGAACACACCGCGCTTCACGGCCGCTTCGGTATTGGCCTTGAGCTGCTCTTTCACCTCATCGCTGGCAGCTTTTTCCAGCCAGGCTTGCGCATCCAGGCCGGCGGCGGTGAGCACGCGGGTGATTTCTTCCGGCTCGGAGAGTTTGCAGGGCTCGCGCCACATGGCGTTGTAGAGAGCGGCGATCACGGCGTCCTGTTCCGGGGTGCCGATGGCGGCGGTGATGATGCGCATGGGGGTGATGGTGTTCACCGGGAAGTGCGGGTTCATGGTGAGCGGCACCTGGTAGCGCGCGGAGTAGCGTGCCAGGTCGCGCATCATGTACATGCCCTTGGCGGGCACAGCGCCGGGCGGATTGTTGCCGGTGGCCTTGAAGATGCCGCCCAGCAGCACGGGAACGTAGACCAGTTCGGCGCCGGTGCGCTCACACAGGGCGGGGAGCTGGCTCCAGGCCAGGTAGGCGGTGGGGCTGCCCACGTCGAAGAGGAATTCGATTTTTTGGGTCATGGGTTTCTTCCTTTCAGGTTGTCATGTAGGAGCGTAGCGCAGCGAAGCAACGCCCGCAGGGTGGCTCCGAAGGAGTGAGCGCAGCGAATAACGACGCTTGAGTCGCGAATTCCACCGCTGGCTTCGCGACTCAAGCGTCGCTCCTACGGCGGGTTCTATGTTGGCGTGCTGCGTTCCTTGCTGCGTTCTTCAAAACGTTTCCATCCACGGGCGCAGGTCGATTTCGTGGGTCCAGGCGTCGCGGGGTTGTTGGTGGAGCATCCAGTAGGTGTCGGCGATGTGCTCCGGGTTGAGGATGCCGCCCTGCTCTTTCTGGGCATACTTGGCCGGGAAGTTGTCGCGAATGAAGGCGGTGTCGATGGCGCCGTCGATGATCGGGTGCACCACGTGGATACCTTCCGGCCCCAGTTCCCGGGCCATGCTCTGGGCCAGAGCGCGCAGGGCAAACTTGGCGCCGGCGAAGGCGGAGAAGCCCTTGCCGCCACGCAGGGACGCGGTGGCGCCGGTGAAGATGATGGTGCCCTTGTTGCGCGGCACCATCACGCGGGCGGCTTCGCGCCCGGCCAGGAAGCCAGCGAAAGCGGCCATTTCCCAGACCTTGCGATAAACCCGGGCGGTGGTCTCGCGGATGGAGAAGAACACGTTGGCGCCGATATTGAACACCACCACTTCCACCGGGCCGACCTCTTTCTCGATGGTGTCGAACAGCGCCACCATCTGCTCTTCGTCGCGGGCATCGCAGCCGAACGGGCGAGCCTTGCCGCCGCCGGCTTCGATCTCGTGCACCAGGGGCGCCAGCGCCTCTTCACTGCGGCGGGTGACGCAGACGGTATAGCCTTCGCGGGCAAAGCGTTTGGCGATGGCACCGCCGGTGGCATCACCGGCACCGATTACGACTACGGCGGATTCAGGCATGGAGCCTCCTGGTTTTTGCGGGGCGAACAGTTGGTTCCTATTTGGAACTAATAGTCGGTTCTTTTTAGGAACGCGTCAACCCGGTATGATCAGAAAACGTTCACGGAGGTTTAGCATGCGCTGGCAAGACATCGATCAACAGCCCTGTTCCCTGGCCCGCACCCTGGCCATTATCGGCGACAACTGGACGCTGCTGGTGCTGCGCGACTGCTTTATGGGCGTGCGCCGCTTCGATGATTTCCAGCAACGCCTGGGCGTCACCCGCCATGTGCTCAGCGATCGCCTGCGCAAGCTCACCGAGGGCGGCGTGCTCGACAAGGTGGCCTACCAGGAACGCCCCCTGCGCCACGAATACCGACTCACCGCCATGGGCAAGGAACTGTACCCGGTGATCGTGCACCTGGCCCAGTGGGGCGACAAGCACCTGGCCGGCGAACACGGCGCCCCCCTCACCCGCTACCACCGCCAATGCGGCGAACCCCTGGAAGCGCAACTGCAATGCAGCCATTGCGGCGACGTGGTGAAGCCCACGGATATTAGGGTGGAAGAAAACCCGTATTGGGCGGGGCAGATTTTAGTGAACAGTTAATAGTTAACAGTGAACAGCTCGCGGGGAAGGTTTTCTTTGCCTGCAACCATAGAGGCCGCGCCCATCGCTGGGACGCGGCCTTTGTATTTTGGGCAACACCGACGCGATCCCGCGCGCTGTTAACTATTCACTGTTAACTGTTAACTGCTCCTGCTGTTCTTTCAACAACCCCAACACCCTCTGCCGCAACCAGCTGTGGGCCGGGTCGGCGCTTTGGTCGCGGTGCCAGTAGAGGTGCATTTCCAGGCCGGGCAGGTCGGCGGGGAAGGATTTGATCACCATGCCCTTGCGGGACAGGCGCCCGGCCAGGGTGGCCGGCAGGGTGAGCAGCAGGTTGGTGTTCTGCACGGTGCTGATGGCCGCCTGGTAGTGCTGGCAGCGCAGGCGGATATGGCGTCGGTAGCCCTGCCGGGCCAGGCCGAAGTCTTCCAGCCCCGGCCCTTCGCGGCGGGACGACACCAGCACATGCTGAGCGGCCAGGTAGCCGGGCAGGTCCATGTCATCGGCCAGCTCGTGGCCCTCGCGCATCATTACCACCAGCGGGCCGCTGAGTACCGGCACATGCTCGATGGATTCCGGCAGGGCCAGCATCACGTCGCAGGCCAGGTCCAGCCGGCCGCTGGCCAGCTCAGTGGCCATCTGCTTCCGGCTGATAGTGAGTGATTGCAAACGTACCCCGGGGGCGTCTTCCATCAGCTGCGCCATCAGCGACGGCAGCAGGCAGCCTTCCAGGCCATCGCGCAGGCCCAGCACGAAGGTGCGCTCCGCCTCGCTGGCATCGAAACCACCTTCATCACTCAAGCAGCGCTGAAAGCCCCCCAGGGCATGACGCACCGGGCTGACCATGGCTCGGGCCCGGGCGGTGGGCACCATGCGGCTGCCCTGGCGCACGAACAAGGGGTCATCCAGGCGGTCGCGCAGGCGCCCCAGGGCATGGCTCACCGCCGGCTGGGTCAGGTTGAGCACCTTGGCGGCGCGGGTCAGGGAGCCCTCGGTGTAGATGGCATCGAAGACCACGAAAAGGTTGAGATCGAAGCGCGAAACATGCATGGCGTTTATCATTGATCATTGCGAGGATTCATTGGATTTATTGAAACGCCGTCACTAGCATCGGTCAATGGATAAGACCCCGGATCTCGGCGGGTCGACGCCTGACGCACAATCCGCGACCGAAACCACCATGACCACAGGACACACCATGAGCCAGACCCCGCAACGCATCCTGATTACCGGCGGCGCCTCCGGGCTGGGGCGCGCCATGGCCGAGGCCTGGCTGCGCGATGGCGCCCGGGTACTGATCGGCGATGTGAACCAGGAGCGCGCCGCAGAGACCCTGGCGGCCCTGAAGGATCTGCCCGGCGAGCTGCAGTTCCAGTATCTGGATGTCCGCGATGCGGCCAGCTTCAATAATGCCCGCGAGTGGCTGGAACAGAACTGGGGCGGCGTGGATGTGCTGGTGAACAATGCCGGGGTGGCCGGTGCCGCCCGCATTGATCGCGGCGACATGGCCGACTGGGACTGGATTTTCGATATCAACGTGAAAGGTGTGGTGCGCGGCTGCAAGGTATTCGTGCCGATGATGAAGCGCCAGGGCCACGGCCATATCGTCAATATCGCCTCCCTGGCAGGGCTGCTGCATGCGCCAGTGATGGGCAGCTATAACGTGACCAAGGCCGGGGTGATTTCCCTGTCGGAAACCCTGCGCTTCGAGCTGGCGCCTTACGGCATTCACACCACGGTAGTGTGCCCGGGTTTCTTCCGCACCAACCTGCACGAGTCCATGCGCACCCCGGAGCCGGGCATGATCGAAACCGTGGACAAGCTGCTCTCCAGCGACGAGCTCACCGCCGACCAGATCGCCGAGATGATCAAGAAGGCAGTGGCCAAACAGCAGTTCTTCCTGCTGCCCCACAAGAGCGGTCGCCGGGCCTACTGGATGAAGCGTTTCATGCCGTTTGTGTTCAACCGGATCATGCTGAAAGGCGCCGAGCGCCTGCAGGGCAAACTGGAAAAAGCGGAGCAAGCCTGATGCCGGTGATTTACCTGATTCGCCACGGCCAGGCCAGCTTCGGCAAGGAAGATTACGATCAGCTTTCCGATGTGGGCTGGGAACAAAGCCGCATTCTTGGCCGCGCCCTGCAGAATCAGGACCTGGGAGTGCCCCGCTCGATCTGCGGCACCATGCGCCGTCATGTGGAAACCGCGCAAGCGACCCTGGGGGAGCTGGGCCTGGCGAAGGAATGGCACACGGATACCGGCTTCAACGAATACAACCACAGCGAGCTGCTGGCCGTGGACTGGCCCCTGGCCACCGACCGGGCGGCATTGACCCAGTGGCTGGCGCAACAGGAACACCCGCGCAAGGTATTCCAGGCCCGCTTCGAGCAGGCCCTGCGCCGCTGGCAAACCGGCGACGGCGACTACAGCGAAAGCTGGCCCGCCTTCCGCGAACGGGTACTGGCCAGCACCTACAGCCTGGGCAACAGCCTGAGCAGCGGCGACAGCGCCCTGGTGTTCACCTCCGGCGGCGCCATCAGCGTGATCATCCAGCGGCTGATGGGGCTCACCGACGAGGCCCTGATCACCTGGAACCGCACCCTGATCAACACCAGTGTGACCCGTGTGCTTGTGAATGCCGGCAAGCCAAGGCTAGTCTCGGTGAACGAACATCTGCATCTGCCGAGCGAGCAGGTGACGTATCGATAGACGCGACCTGATAACCTCAACATTTCTACGAAGCTGCTGTAGGAGCGCCTCTCGAGGCGCGAACCGCGCGCCAGCGCGGACATCGTCCGCAGGACGATCAGGAATCCCAGCGCTCGACAGGTTTCAGAAAAGATAGGCAGGCGACACAAACGTTGTCGTTCGCACCTCAAGCGGCTGTATTCGCTACGCTCACCCTGCGGGCCGACTTACAGTCGTTACTACGCTACGCTTCGTTCCTACAGCAGCCATTAGCAAGGGGATAGTAATGCCAACACGCAAGAATATTCTAATCACCGGTGCCAGCTCCGGGCTGGGCGAAGGGATGGCGCGGTTGTTTGCGGCCATGGGGCGCAACCTGGCGTTGTGTGCCCGGCGCATGGACCGGCTGGAAACCTTGAAGGCCGAGCTGGAAGAAAAACATCCGGGCATTACCGTGCTGATCAAGCCGCTGGATGTGAACGATTACGACCAGGTGTTTGCGGTGTTCGATGCGTTCCGCACCGAGCTGGCGGGTATTGATCGCGTCATCATCAACGCCGGCATGGGCAAGGGCCAGCCGCTGGGCACCGGTTACTTCTACGCCAACCGGCAGACCGCGGAAACCAACTTCGTGGCGGCGCTGGCGCAGACCGAAGCGGCCATGGAAATTTTCCGCGCCCAGAACAGCGGCCACCTGGTGATGATCTCTTCCATCAGCGCCATGCGCGGCATGAAGAAAAACCTGACCACCTATGCCGCCACCAAGGCCGGCGTGGCCATGCTGGCCGAAGGCCTGCAGGTGGAATTGCAGAATTCCCCGATCAAGGTGACCACTATCTTCCCCGGCTTTATCCGTTCCGAGATCAACGAGAAGGTGAAGAACACACCCTTCCTGGTAGACACGGAAACCGGCTGCAAGGCACTGGTGAAAGCCATCGAGAAAGAGCCGAAGAATGCGTCGGTGCCTGGATGGCCGTGGGGGCCATTGGGGTTTGCTATGCGGAATTTGCCGTTAAAGATGGTTGGAAAAATGATGTAGGCAGCTACAAGCTGCAATGAGGTTTGGGAAGAGTGATATCGCCAATCACTAAACCCCGGCCTCTCTATTCGGTCCCCTCTCCCTTGAGGGGAGAGGGACAGGGAGAGGGTGATACGGCGCTGAAGATCACCTCCAACACCTGATCCGTGTTCTGCAAAATGTCGTTATTCCAGAACCGCAGAACTCGATAGCCTTCGGCTTTTAACCAGGCGTCACGCACCTGATCCGTTGCACTGTCGTTGTGCTGACCACCGTCAGCTTCAACAATCAGCCGCGCCCCGAGGTGAACGAAGTCCACAATGTAAGGCCCAATCGGCTGTTGGCGCCGGAATTTCTGTCCATTTAACCGATGTGCTCGCAGGTGTTTCCATAGCAAGCGTTCGGCGTCTGTCATGCGGGTTCGCAAACCCTTTGCGAAGCGGTGACGGTAGTCCATTACTCTGCCTTTTGTGCTTCCTGCACTTTGTAGCTTCACCCTCTCCCTGTCCCTCTCCCCTCAAGGGAGAGGGGACCCTCTAGACAGGATAGGGGGATAGTTAACTTGCCTTCCTTCTTCCCCCACCTTTAACAATAATCGCGGGCAAGACGTTTCCGTTTACCTACCACCTTTCCCGCGTTGCAGCTTGCCGCTTTTCTTCAATCAATCGGCCCGGGGGTTTTCCGTTTCTTCACCGTAGCAAAGCCACTATTGGTATCCGGCGCCGCCGGCTTGTTGGTACGCGAATTCTTCTTCGCTACCGGCTTTTTCCTGGCCGGCTTTTTGCCTTTTTTGGCGTCCTCTTTCTTCTTCATTTTTTTCTTTTTGCTACCAGCGGCCTTGCCGTTGGACTTGAGATTTTTCGGGCCAAGGAAGTTGCCCTTCAAGGCTTCGATCAGGCGGTATTCGAAGTTCTGGCGCAGGTAGCGCTGGATACCCGCCATCAGGTTCCATTCGTGGGCGGCGATCAGGGAGATGGCGGTGCCGGCGCCGCCCACCCGGCCGGTGCGGCCGATGCGGTGGACGTATTCGTCGCCACTGCGTGGCATGTCGAAGTTGATTACCAGGTCCAGGCCGTCCACGTGGATGCCTCGGGCGGCCACGTCGGTGGCGACCAGCACTTTTACGGCGCCGGCCTTGAGGCGGTCCATGGCCAGTTTGCGGTCTTTCTGATCTTTTTCACCGTGCAGCACGAACACTTTCAGGTTGGAGGCTACCAGCACGCCCCCCATACGGTCGGCCTGCTCGCGGGTGTTGGTGAACACCACGGCCTTGTCGTAGGTTTCGTTGGCCAGCAGCCACTGCACCAGACGTTCCTTGTGTTTCACGTCGTCGGCGGTGATCACCTGCTGAACCACGGATTCGTTCAGGTCACGCACGGAATCCAGCATCAGGGACTTGGGATCGCGCAGGGTGGAGGCGACCATTTTCTCCATGGCGTTGCCGCCGCTGGTGGCGGAGAACAGCAATGTCTGACGCTCGGCGCGGCATTCTGCGGCCAGGCGCAGTACGTCGTCGCTGAAGCCCATGTCCAGCATGCGGTCGGATTCGTCTAGCACCAGCATTTCCAGATCCTGCAGACGCAGGTTGCCGGCTTCCAGATGCTCGATCAGTCGCCCCGGGGTGCCGATGAGGATTTCCGGGTTCTTGCGCATCTTGGCGGCCTGCACCTTGAAGTCTTCACCACCGGTGACCAGCTCCGCCTTGATAAAGGTATAGCGACCCAGCGCTTCGACCTGCTTGAGGGTCTGCTGGGCCAGCTCGCGGGTGGGCAGCAGAATCAGGGCGCGGGTGTCGGTACGCGGCCGGGAGTGCTGCAGCAGCTGGTGCAGCATGGGCAGCATGAAGGCGGCGGTCTTGCCGCTACCGGTGCGAGCGACCACACGCAGGTCGTGGCCGGCCAGGGCCTCGGGAATGGCTGAGGCCTGCACAGGCGTGGGGGTGGTGATTTCCAGTTCGCCGAGTGCCCTGGTCAGGCGCTCGTGCAAATTGAGGTCGGCAAAAGTGGTCATGCAATGGGCTCCGCTATCGAGGGGCCATTGTAACGACTATCTTGGCGAATGACTGCCTTATTGCTGTAGGAGCTATGCTTGCATGGCGAATAAGGTTCTGTTTCCTGCAAACGCATTGTGAACCTGACAGCCATTCGCCATGCAAGCATAGCTCCAACGGGGACGGGGCGGGCTAATCGCCCACCCGGGCGAAGCGCGGCTGGACCTTGCCGTCGCGCTCCACGGTTTCGGTGAACATGGCCAGGGGCCGCACCCACAGGGCCTGGTCGCCGTAGAGCGGACGATAGACCACCAGGGTGTCGCCGGTTTCGGAATGGGTGGCGGTGCCGATGACCTGGTATTCGTTGCCCTTGAAGTGCCGGTAGCGGCCCGGCTGCAGCTCACTCATTACCGGTCTCCGGGCTGCGGGCCAGGCGTTCGGCGATGGCCGCCAGCACCTGGGGGTTCCAGGGCAGGCCCACGTGGGTGCCCTGCACTTCCACGTTGTCGGTGAGCGGGCCCTCTTCTTCCTGGCTGCATTGCCAGGACACGATGCCGTCCTGTTTGGTGAAAATGGCGGCACAGGGCACCGGCGGCGCCGGGATACGGGCTTCGAAGGCCTCACGATCCGGGGGTGGCCGCTTGGGGTTAAAGAGGTTGAACAGGGAGGTGACGTTGTTGGCTTCCGGGTCACCATTGATGGGGCTGCCCAGGGTGAAGACCTGGCTGACCCGCTCCGGGTAGGCCCGCGCCAGTTCGCGGGCAAACACGCCGCCCAGGCTCCAGCCGATCAGCGCCACGGGCTGACCGTGGCGGGTATGGATCGCCTGCAGCTGACTGACCAGCAACCCCTTTCGTTTGCTGTTCATGCCCAGGTTGGTGCCCTGGGCCCAGCCGTAGACGCTGTAGCCCAGCCGGGTCAGCGACCGACGCAGGGGGCGGGTGCTCACATCGCTGGCACCGAAACCGGGCAGCACCAGCACCGGCTGGCCGCGACCGGCGGGTAGCTGACGGTGGCCCAGGCCCCGCAGCAGGTAACGCCCATAGGCCAGCATGGCCCGGCTTTCTCCCAGCAACAGCCCCAGGGAGGGCGCGGATGGCTTGTCTGTCATCGCAAATTCCTCATATTTCTCTGCCCCCATCGTAACCGGCGTGGCGGTGACCACCTTGGTCATGACGCGGACAGAGGGCGCGCCCGGGTCATGGCGCATCCACTTTGTTTATCGTCGGTAACGGTGTGCTGGCAATGCGCAACAGCGGTGGCCCGTCCGCACGCCTTGGGCCATGATGAAATGAACCAGGGAGGTGCACAATGAGCAAAAACAACAAGGTAGCTCGCGCAGATCATCAAGTCATTGTGGTGGGCGCCGGGTTCTCCGGACTGTGTATGGCCATCCAGCTGAAAGAGGCCGGGTACGATGATTTTGTGGTGCTGGAAAAAGCCGGCGATATCGGCGGCACCTGGCGGGACAATATCTATCCGGGCTGCGCCTGCGATGTGCCCTCCCACCTGTATTCCTATTCCTTTGCCCCCAACCCACGCTGGTCGAGGATGTTTGCCCCCCAGCAGGAAATCTGGGACTACCTGAAACGCTGCGCCGACAAGTTCGGCATCACCCCGCATATGCGCTTCAATTGCGAGGTGGAGCGGGCAGAGTACGACGAGCAGAAGCAGATCTGGCATGTGACCACCCATGACGGCACCGAGCTGACCACTCAGATTTTCGTTTCCGGCATCGGCGCGCTGAGCATCCCCGCCTACCCGAAACTGCCAGGGGTGGAGAACTTTCAGGGCGAGGCCTTTCACTCCGCCCGCTGGAACCATGATTACGACCTCACCGGCAAACGTGTGGCTGCCGTGGGCACTGGCGCCAGCGCCATCCAGTTTGTGCCGCGCATTGCCCCAGAGGTCGAGCAGCTGGATCTTTACCAGCGCACCCCGCCCTGGGTGCTAAGCAAGCCGGACCGGCGCATGACCAAAATTGAAAAGCTGCTGTTCAAGACCCTGCCGGTGACGCAGAAGTTGTTCCGGGGCGGCATCTACTGGTGGATGGAAAGCCGGGTGCTGGGTCTGGCGGTGGATCCACGGGCCATGAAGCTGGCCGAGCTGTATGGCCGCCACTTTATCCGCCGCAACATCAAGGACCCGGAACTGCGCAAGAAAGTCACCCCGGATTACACCATCGGCTGCAAGCGCATTCTCATGTCCGATGAATATTACCCGTCACTGAATCGCGACAATGTGGCGGTGCTCACCGATGGCATCAAGGAAGTGAAAGCCCACAGCATTGTCGATGGCCAGGGCGTGGAACGCGAGGTGGACTGCATTATCTACGGCACCGGCTTCAAGGTCTCCGACCCTATCGGCCCCATGCAGATCATCGGCAAGGGCGGCGAGGAAATCCGCGACACCTGGGACGAGACCGGCATGGAAGCCTACCTGGGCGTCTCGGTAAGCGGCTTCCCCAATTTCTTCATGCTGCTGGGGCCCAATACCGGGCTGGGGCATACCTCCATCGTGTTCATGATCGAGGCGCAGGTGAACTACGTGATGCAGGCGGTGAACAAACTGCTTGATGAGGACGGTGGCTCCTTGGATGTGAAGCCGGAGGTGCAGGCAGGCTTCAACCGGCGCCTGCAGGCGCAACTGGATGATGCGGTATGGTCTTCCGGTGGCTGCGAGAGCTGGTACCTGGACGAATTCGGCAAGAACCGTACCCTGTGGCCAAGCTTCACGTTCCAGTACTGGATGCGCACCCGCAAGTTCGAGCCGGACAAGTACCTGTTTGAGCCCGAATCGATCTGATCGGGACACCCGGGGAACCCGGCGGCAGGCATCCTGTCCTAACGAAGACCCGAATCATCAAGGAGATGCCATGCCCCGCCTGACACTTGCCCTGCTCCCCGCCCTGCTTCTGCTGGCCGGCCAGACTTTCGCCGCCGATCGCCCGGTATTCGGCTGGGTGGAAAAGACCACGCTGGAACCCTGGGGGGTGGAACTGAAGGCGAAGCTGGACAGCGGCGCCCTGACCTCGTCAATGCATGCCACGGATGTGGAAGTGTTTGAAAAAGAGGGCGATGACTGGGTGCGCTTTACCGTGGATGTGCGCGATGAAGCGAGCGGTAAAAAAATGCAAAAAACCTTCGAGAAGCCCCGTTACCGCAAGGTGTTGATCCGCGGTGCCGGTGGCATTGATCGTCGCCCGGTGGTGTTGATGAATCTGTGCATGGGCAACACCTGTCTCTTATACACATCTCCGAGCCCACGAGACCGAGGCTGATCT
>OJCB01000171.1_pt1 | contig 27660 bp, 22 predicted proteins | sample 1591501 | NCBI WGS metagenome assembly OJCB01 (sample SAMN05416813, study PRJEB24817) | seawater metagenome | isolation source: Sea water | place: Canada:Atlantic | collected 2013-07 | reverse complement strand
CCGAGATCTACACTATCCTCTTCGTCGGCAGCTTCAGATGTGTATAAGAGACAGGTCTGTGGCCGCTGACATGATGAACAACTCATCGATCTCGCGAATGCCCTTCCTCGCAAGAGACAAGGTCGTCCCGGCGAAGCCGCGTGAGCTCAATTGCGAATCCGGGCCGACAATCATCCCCGCCTTGTCCATTAGTTCGAAAAGGAGGTCAAACTTCCCGCGAAGATTGCGTCTCCTTCTTCGAAAGAGCTTGAGCGCCTGCTCGTGATGAGGGCGGGTGGCTCTATTGGCAAAGGCAAGTGCGATGAGTAAGAGGAGAACAGCGACTCCAATCAATATTTTGTTTCGAAGGTCCTTTACCTTTCGTTCGTGCTCAAGTTCATCCTGATGCCGCTGCCAGTTTACCAACTCCGCTGCGGCATTTTCCAGCGCAGATTCGCATTCTTCAAGTTGCGCTTCATAAAGAGGCTCACCGCTAGCATGATTGGAGCGCGCGGATCGTAAACCTTCCTCGGCTTTTGCCAGCTGCCCGAGTAGAGAGGGAACTTCCGGGAGCTTGGGAAAGGCTTGAATCCGTTTTTCCACTACATCAAACGTGCTCCGGCTTTTCTCCCATCGGGTGATTCTGTCGTGAAAGGCGGTGATGGCATCGCTGGTCGATTTCCCGAGTTCAAGTGCTTTTGCCACTTCGTTTGCAGCAGCGAATTCGGCAACTGCTTTGGTATTTGCCAGCCAGTTTGCCGTATCAGGTTTCGTAATCGGTCCGTTTGCGGATGGGGTCTCCGCCTTTATTTTTGAGGCGCGATAACTGGCTTCTCGAATACTGGTCTCCAGTAGCGACGGGAGCTGCTTTGCCTCTTCAATGGCTCGCTGGCGCTGAATCTCAGCGTTCTTTTTCTTCTTTTCCTCCTGCTCCAGTTTTTTGGTGAGGCTCTTTTCAATCGAAGAAACGGTGTCTTTTACTGCGTCGACAATTCTTCCCCCATTGCGCATCGCAGAGATTGCGGGTCGATCCAGTTTGCCGATCCACTGATCTTCGCCGAGCGCCCTTTTGTCGAATGCGTCAGAGCCGAAATAGGAAAACTTCCGTTCTTCGAGGAAGAGTATGAAAACTGCCCCGTTCTGTTCGTTTGTCCGGGGATCCTGGAGTTTGCCGAAATCGGTTTGATTCGATAGCCCTTTGCCGAGCGCGAACTCGACCGCGCTCATTCCTCTTTGAGATTCCCAGGATTGGTCTTTTGCATTTTGGAGAAGAACAATCGTCCAGTTCGGAGCGTTTTTATTCAGCCAGGCTTCCAGATCATTGAGTTGAGAATCATTGACTCTCAATCTGCCTTTCACCCATAGATGTTGATTCGAAGACCAGCCGGAAACAATCTCTTCAACCGAGTCAAAGCTCGCCGGCTGACCATTCGAGGCGTTGTCCTGCGCTATCAGCAGGAAGTGACAGGACGCTAAAACAATCAGGAGGGGACACGCAAACAGTTTCACACTGGAAGGGTAGCACACCCGACAAGAGACGAGAGCTTATTTCAAAGACCAGTCCATGGTCAGTTTCAACCCGAATGGCAGGGGAGTTATCGGCCCTTCACCGGCTTCGAGGAGTTCTGATTGAGACGGGGTTCGAACCAGATCGAACGTTTCTTCGGAAGGGGGAAAACCGTAGAATGCCGGGCCGTTCAGGCAAAGGAAGTTTCGGAAGGCATCGATGTCAGGCTGGGAGTTTACGAGATCAGAACCGGCCGCTTCAAACCCCATGGCATAAAGCTGCGGAGCACATCCGCCGGTGAAACATCCGGCTGCACATCCACAGTCAGTCGCTTTGAGGGTGTGCGGAGCACTGTCAGTTCCCGCAAAGACGCGTTGCTGACCATGTTGAGTTACTGCCGCCCTTAGAGCTTCACGGTCTTCTTCAAATTTGATTAAGGGCAGGCAGTAGAGCTGTGGATTGAATCCCTGGAGCATAGTGCTCACCGTGAAAAGCAAGTGTTGAGGAGTGACGGTAGCCCCAAGGGAGGGGCCTCCTTCACTGACAAACCGGGCGGCCGCTTTTGTCGTAATGTGTTCGCAGACAATCTTCAGTCCCGAATGATGCTCGAGCAGACGAGGCATCGACTCTTCGTAAAAAGTCTTCTCGGCACTGCGGTTTGCGTCAAAATAATCCGGACCTTTCAAGCCGTGGGCCTCCCCGTGAATACAGAGAACGACCCCGCAGTCATCCATCGCTTTGAAAACATCGCTACCAAGGAGGTCTTTTAAGGGGACGCCGTGCTCGGAATTGGTGGTTCCGTGAGGTGGATAGTATTTACAGGCCTTGAGCAGTCCACTCTCCGCTCCTTCGTGGATCATCTCCGGAGTCGTGTCCTTCGTGAGATAGAGAGGAACGATCAGTTGATCGAATGCATCACCTCCGGCATCCAGAATTTCCTGCCGATAGGATTCAATGCTCCAACTGGTATCGTCGTTTTCACCGCTTACCCTGGATACGGGAGGTTTGGTGTTGGGCATGGCGAGGGCGCCGGCGCAGCCCATTTTGAGATGTTCACTCACATATGCAGACAGATTCTCGCCCTGTCTGAAGTGAGTGTGGAGGTCGTACCATTTCGGGAGAGTGAGATTCATGAAGGTCTAAACGGACTCCGAGTGAAAGATCGGAAGGATGCGGCAGGCAAGCGGCGGAAAGTCAGCCGCCTGATAAGTGACCTAACAGGATTTAAACTGCGATTCAACTTTGTTTGAAGAGAAAGGGCAATTTTGGAATGGATTTTTAGAATGTAGGGTGGCCGCTCCGGCTGCTGGCCTGAGCAAATGCCCGCGAGGCGGGTAGGTCCTTAAAGACAAGGGGAGCGCTCGTCCTACAGGAGGAGGACGGACACGGAAGTGTAGGGCGGCCGCTCCGGCTGCTGTTCTAAGCCCACTGCGATAGCAGCAATCCCTTCTAGATCACGCGGTCGTTCCCGCCATCGACTGGAACTTGAGCGCCGGTTGTCTTCCCAAACAAGGGACTGGACATCGCGGCAACCATGTCACCAACATTTGCGCTTTTGATCTCCGTCTTGAGTAAATTGCGGGTTTTGTATTCCTCGACGGTCATGTTGTAGCGCTCAGCGGAACGCTTCAGGTTTTCTTCGGTCCAGAGTTTGGTATCGAAGACTGCGTCAGGATGAATGATATTGCAGCGCACGCCGAAAGGCGCGAGCTCAAGGGCAGCGACCCGGCAGAGTTGAGTGAGTCCGGCTTTTGCACACGAGTAACTGGCAGCGCCAGCACCGGGAGCATTCACGTTTCGCGATCCGACCAGAACAATGGCGGGATCAATTCCGTTTTTCAGAAAGGGAATCGTGTATTTTAGAAGTTTCTGGTGGCTGGTCAAATTGACTGCCATGGATTTGTCCCAATTCGAGGACTCAAGGTTTTCGAGATAGGCACCAGCGGTGAAAATTCCGGCGTTGCTGACAACGATGTCTATGCCTCCGAACTGACGGACGATTCCCTCAACAGCTGCGATCACTTTTTTGTCATCGGTCAGGTTGGCAACGATACCGATACCGCCGATCGAAGCCATTTGATCTTCGATCTCTGGGCTCAGGTCGATACCGATAACTTTTGCGCCCTGTTCAGCGAGTGAAGCGGCGCAGGCAAATCCGATACCTGCAGCTGAACCTGTGACGATGGCGACCTTCCCTTGATGGATAGGTGAGCTACCGCCTTTCTTGAGTTTTGCCTGTTCGAGTTCCCAGTATTCGATTTCGAATAGTTTGGAAGCGGGGAGGGCTTTCCATCCTCCATCAAATGCCGCTTCGGTGACCTGAACGGTGTTCCAGGTGTGAGTAGCGATGTCACGAATGACACCAGCCTCTTTCTCGCTAGCACCGAAACTGAGGACGCCGTGGTTCTTCCAGACTGCCCAGCGGGGATCGGGTGCTAGCATGGTTTCACCCTGGTTGTATTTTTCGAAATACTTGGTGTAATTGTCGGCGTATTTCTGAATGTCCTTCTCTGGATCTTTACCGATGACAACAGGAATGCGTTTCGTGCGGATGGTATGATCCGGAGTCAACGGGCCGCGTGTCGCGAGATTGGAAATGTCCTTCCGGGCCGAGTATCCGGCCGCTTCTTTGGAGTTGTCGAGTGACACCAAAACGGCGGTGCCGCGAAGGTCGGATACATTTTTACGAATGGCCGAAAGTGCGAGCAAGTCCTCCTCGGGCTTGGCAGTGGGAAGCTTGAACTTCTTTCCGGTTTTTCCAGCCAGATAGATTTCGGCCTGAGTGACGAGCTCAATCATTAACTCGTAGCTGCGGCGCGGATCATCATGCATTGTGAAAATGCCGTGATTCATCAGTATGATCCCGTCGAGAGCGTAAGGATCGACATTGGCGAGTTCCTTTGCGACGGCTTTGGCGAGATCGAAGCCGGGCATGACGTAGGGGACGATCACGACCCGGTCGCCGTAAACTTCTTCAATCGTCGCTTTGCCGTTCTTGTGATTGGTGAGAGCTACGACAGCATTCGCGTGGGTATGGTCGACAAATTTCTGAGGAATGATGGCGTGTAGAATTGCCTCGATACTTGGATTCGGAGCTGAAGGGTTGAGCATCGCTGCCCGTTGTTGCTTCACCATCTCCGCATCGCTGAGGGTGTCGAATTCCGCGAGCTTCAGAAGAGTTTCGGTCCGGACAGGGGCGAACCCCTCTGCTTCTATTGTTCCGAGATCCCAACCGGATCCTTTCACATGAATGACTTCCACTGAGTCTCCGAAGAAATCTTTCTCTTTGGTTTTTACTGAGGTGTTTCCACCTCCGTGAAGGACCAACTCAGGGTTTGCCCCTAAAAGGCGTGATGTGTAGACGCGTTTGCCAAGATCGCCTTTGAATTTTCGGGCTTCAGAATCGGACCAGAGTGATTTCATTTCGGAAAAGAATAAAAGAAGAAGTGTTGCGAAGTAGAGAAGAATCTTTCCTAACCGTAAACTTTTTCAGGGTCGTAGGATTGCTCCTCAATCTCTTTTCCCAAAGCTACCGGATCGCCTGCTTCCTGTATATTCCGGTAAAAGCAAGATCGGTATCCTGCGTGGCAGCAGCCGGGCCCTTTTTGGCGGACTTTTACGACGAGGGCGTCCTGATCGCAGTCGGTGAGAATGCTTTCAACGACTTGAGTGTGTCCGGAAGTTGCTCCCTTGTGCCAAAGTTTCTGGCGGCTGCGGCTGAAATAGACGGCTTCGCCAATTTCAAGAGTCTGTTTGAGCGAAACTTCGTTCATGTAAGCGACCATGAGAACCTCATTCGTGTCCGCATCCTGGGCGATCGCAACGATGAGTCCGTTGTCGTCAAACTTGGGTGAAAAGGTGTGGCCGGTCTCGACTGCTTTTTTGTCGTCGCGATTTCCGAAGCTGATTTGGGTTGAACTGGACATAGCAAAATGGTGTGATGAACTCAATTAAAGTTAGACAATCCTAAACAGGCCAGCCATAGATGCAACCTCGACCGATGCAAGGGGGCAAATTTATCAGTTTTGAGGGTTCGGAAGGATGCGGCAAATCGACGCAAATCCGACGGCTCGTTGGTTCACTTGAATCAGCAGGGCATGACGTTCTACTGACTCGCGAACCCGGTGGGACGGTAGTCGGGGAAAAGGTCCGCGACCTGTTGCAGCATACTCCTGAGGCTTCCAATATGACCGATGAGAGTGAATTGCTGCTTTTTGCTGCGAGTCGCGCTCAGTTGGTCCGGGAGGTGATTCGCCCGGCGCTTGAGAGAGGAACGTGGGTGATTGCTGATCGTTTTCTGGATTCAACTACAGTTTATCAGGGGATCGCGAGGGGGCTGGATCGGGAAAAGGTTGAAGCGATCAATCGTTTTGCAGTTGGTGATCTGCTCCCGGAGTTGACCATTCTGCTCGATCTCGATGCGGGAGTCGGCCACGGTCGGGCAGTAGCTACTCGAGTCGACAATGAGCCTGACCGGATTGAGGACCAACCGCTCACCTTTTTTGAAAAGGTAAGGCAGGGCTATCTGGATCTTGCTGCAAGTGAAAGTAGAATCGTGGTGATCGATGCCAGGGGCGGGATTGAAGAAATTGCCGAGGAGATCCAAAAGATTGTGATTGAGAGATTAAATCCAGAGAGGGCTCCTGAGGCATGAGTTTTGAAATTGCCAAAGCTGTCGAGCTTCTGGAAGCTGCAAAGTCGAATAATCGTCTCGCCCATGCCTACTTGATCACCGGTCCCCGTGGCAGTGGAAAAGAGGCGCTGGCCATCCGAATGATTGAGATGGTCAACGGACAAAGCGGAGTGCTTCCCGCAGCAAACCTGGAGGATCTTCGAAATTCCACCAATACCGTAATTGGCCCGCAGTCGGTTTCGAGGCGAATCACCATCGATGCGATCAGGGCTGCGGAACATACCCTGCAAATGGCTGCGCCAGCAGGAGTCACCAAGTTTGCGGTTATTAAAGATGCGGACAGGATGATGGAAGCTGCGGAAAATGCATTCCTGAAAACCCTGGAGGAACCTCCCGCCGGAAGCCGCCTCCTTTTGTTATCGGCAAATCCCGAGATGTTGTTGGAAACCATCTTATCGCGTTGCATTTCCATTCCCCTGAAAGGAAAGGGCGGACCGGCGGAAGTTTCGGAAAGCGCCCGTGTTTTGCTCGAAAAATTGAGTTCTCATGCAAAGTCGGGGGAAAACAGTTTGTCGTCGGCACTTGGTCTCGTAGCGACTTTCTCCTCGATCCTCAAAGCGAAGAAGGCGGACATTGCCAAGCGGAATGAGGATGCTCTCAAAGAGGAAGCAGCGCATTATCGTAACAAGACCGAGGGCGATTATATCAAGAAGCGGGAAGAGTATTACAAAGCAATGACGGCTGCAGAATACATCGATCAACGAAACCGGCTCGTCGAGTATCTGGTGATGTGGTTCGGAGATGCTCTTCGTCAGCAAAATGGGTCAAAGAATCTTGATCTGCCGGACTACGCGGATGTGACTGCAAAGATGGCAACTGAGCGGAGCAATCGTGATCTCTGCAAACGGGTTGAGGCCGTCGAGGAGTTGCGGTCCAACCTCCACACCAATGTCTTTGAAGCCCTGGCGCTGGAGGCTGGGTTTATCCGGGCATTTGGGTGAGTCGTATCGGATCTCTTCATTAGTAAGATTGCGGCAGGTGTCGTCTATAGGCCCGGGCAGGAGGATTTCTGATTTCAAAGGCTTTGAAATCTCGCCGGAACGGCTACGCTTCGCGACGATGGAAAGCTTCAAGACCCGTGAATTTCGAATTCGACCCGAAAAATCCCCTGGAGGCGAGATTCGTGAGATCATTCTGGATCAACTGGTCTCGGTCACACACTGGCTGGGAAGGTTTGAAGAAAACCGCGACGAGGCGATTCACGAATTGAGAAAATGCGGCAAGCGGATTCGTGGTGTTCTGAGGCTGGCAAAGCCCGGTCTCTCCGAAGGAGACTTCAGGGCCGCTGATGCTCTGGCGCGTGGATATGCCAAGTGGTTTTCGGAAGCCCGTGATGCTTTTGTTCTTTTGGAAACCTGCGGGATGGTTGAAGAGGAGAACAAAGGGATTGATCTGTCGACTGTCCGCGAAGAGTTGATGAAATCCCATCGGTCCATCGTCTTTGGAGAGGAGATGGAGCAGTCGGTCAAAGAGGCCTCCCGACAGCTGGAGATGTTGAGATTAATGATTGAAAGGATTCCCTTCGATCAGTTGAACAAGGAGAATTTGAAAGAAGGGCGTGCGCTCTTGTTTGCGAAGGGGAAGAGGGAGTGCCGAAAGGCAAAAACTGGCAAATCCGAAGAGGATTGCCACCGCTGGCGCAAGCGGGCCAAGTATCTGTCTTTTCACGCCAGGTTGCTTGGAGAGCCGGATGCTGAGAGATTCGCCCGGCTAGGTTCTATGTTAGGTAGTCATCATGATTTGGCGGTGCTTGATGAAAGAGTAGAGTCAGTTGAGACAGAAGGTGTCGTCTCGCAAATGCAGAATCGTCTGGAAGAATCAGCGTTCTCCCTTGGTATTGAGTTGTTCGAAGCGAAGGCTTGAGCCTGGTTTTGGATCGGCTTTTATCTCACCATCTGATAGGGAACATGTATGGCACTGGGATTTCCCTCGAAACGAATCAGAAGGAAGGGATCCCTGTTACTCCTGTTCCTGTGGTTTTCGATCTGGGCTGGATATCATCTGGTGTCCTCGCTTGAGAGTCCTGATCCAAACTGGGATCGGGAGTTTGCATATCGCAGAATTGCCACCGCATCAGGCATTTTGTCGTACACCTCCGATGAGATTCCCAAGTGGGTGAAAGTGCTTTGTCTCATCGAATCGGAACACCTTTTGACGGAAGCTGATTTGATCTTCCTAGCTGGGAAGAAACATGGTGAGTTTCCTGATGCCGCTGCAGCGAACTGGTCGCTTATGTTTTCTATCTATGGAAGAAGTGCGAAGGCTAAAACCCTTCTTGAAAAGACTCTCAAGAAGGACCTTCGATCAGAAACTAGGAAAGAACTGGAGTTGGTCTCGCTTTTCATTGAAGGGGAAACTGTTCCAGCAGACTTGCATCAATGGGCGCTGGATCAGTATATGGACGTGGGGGGAACCTGGCCAATCCATCACTACTTCGGAAAGGTCGTCCACGACGATAGTCTGAATATCTGGTTGAATGCGATCAGCAAGAGAATGATTCAACGTGGCCTTTTTGCCAGGTTTCTCTCTTATTTCATCGGGTTGGTTGCCGCGGTTTCGATTGCGTTCGTTTTGATTGGGCGAAGGGCAATTCCTGATCCAGTGAAGGGTTCACCGCTCCCCGGTTGGTGGGATTCAAAGGCGGTGTTATCTGCTCTGTTTCTTGCGCTGGCGGCCTCAACTCTAATCGTGATGATGCTTTATCAAATCATCCCGGTGATCCCGCAAGCATATACCGCAATAGCACTTTTGAGCACTCTGCTTTTTGTCGTGATCCCACCTGCCTGGATGATCTACAGATTTATGCCGGGACTTAATGCGTCGACGAAATTCTTCCGGTTCACGGGAAAGAAAAAATTCCCTTTCGTGTGGTGCTTCGCTCTGGGAATGTCCGGCGCGCTGCTCATGTTTTCTGTCGGCCTCGTTGCCAATCTGATCGGGTTTGAGAGCCTTCGTCTTTCACCCGAAGATTGGCTCCGCCATGGAATGTTGGATCTTCCCGTTCAAATGCTGGGACAGATCTTCCTGGGGGCTTGTGTAGTGCCCTTTGCTGAGGAGATCGTATTCCGGGGATTCCTGTTTCGCGGGTTCTCAGATAAGATCGGAGTTTATGCCGCAGCGATCGGCTCCAGTATTGTCTTCGCCACCGTGCATTGGTACACGCCAGCAGGCTGGATACTCGTATTTGTGGATGGCTTGATCTTTTGCTATCTCTATCGAAGGACCGGATCCCTGTGGCCGCCAGTGATAGCTCACGGGGTGTTGAACTTTGTTCTGCTCTCGTCAACGACAAGCTGGTTTAGCCTTTGGTAGGGCTCGACCGAATTACTTCTTCAGAAAACCCATCGCATTTAACCAGTCGCCTGCGAGAGATGACCATTCGCTGATGAGTTCATCGGTATTCTGCAGACCAAATCCGTGTCCACCCTTGTTAAAGATGTGAAGCTCGGCATCGCGTTCGTGTCGGCGCATGGCGAGATAGAATAGCGCACTACCTTCAACGAATTTGCGGTCACCGTGGGCCACTACGAGAAATGTCGGTGGTGTTTTATCAGTGACCGTGACTTCAGGGGAAAGAGCGTTCTCATCCTTTGGGTTTTTCAAATAGGCCGGATAAACCAGGATGGCGAAGTCAGGGATACAACTGACCTCGTCGAGCTTCTTGTCTACTGGGTAAGTGCGTTTCCCGTCAGAGGTAAGTCCCATCGCGGCAAGGTGGCCACCCGCGGAGAATCCGAGAATCCCGACACGCTTCGGATCAAGTTTCCACTCTTTGGCATTTGAGCGCATCATACTGATGGCCCGTTGGGCATCCTGAAGGGGCGCGTGATGCTTTTCCAATCCGTCACGACGGGGGACTCTGTATTTCAGGAGTGCCGCACTAACACCAATCGAGTTCAGCCATTCACAGACCTCTTTCCCTTCGTGGGAATAAGCGAGAATGTTGTAGGCACCCCCCGGACAGACCACGACAGAGGCACCGTTTCCATTTTCTGTAGGATACATGGTCAGCGTAGGCGTGCTGACGTTCGACATGATTTCGATTTTGTGCTCACCCTTCAGCTCTACTTTTTCTTCAGGGAGTTTCACGTCGGCTTCTCCGGGAACGCCTTCCGGCCAGAGAGGGAGAGGTTCGAGAGGCCCGGCGATCGATAGTGATGTTGTCGCGAGAAGAATCAGTGAGAGACGAAGAATCATGATGAAGACGTATAGGGTTTGGGCCTGAAAGAGGCAACCTAAAGTCGGGACGTGAATACAGGTCCGCTTACTGCGGTGGAGTCCCAGGAAGTGGTATCAGACCCATTTTGACAATGCCGATTTCAGCATTGCAATCTCTTCCTCTTCGTGAGCTGCAGAGAGAGTCACCCGCAAGCGGGCGGTTCCGCGCGGGACTGTAGGATAGCGAATTGCCGGAACGAGAAAATCATCTTCCAACAAACTGTTCGAGGCGGCCAGGGCCTCGGCGTTTTCTCCGATAATGATTGGAAGGATGGCACTTGTTGCCGAAGAATCGAGGGAACTGATATTTGTCCAAAGTTTCCTCCTTAAAGAATCGCCATCACTTCCACCGATAAGGTTTATGGCATTGAATATGGTAGCCGCGAGGGCAGGTGAGGGAGCCGTAGAATAGATGAAACTGCGAGCCCGGTTGACCATCAGATCGACTAGTGAGCGCGATGCACAAAGATAGCCGCCCGACAGTCCGGCCGCTTTGCTGAACGTTCCCATTTGCAGATCGATGCGATCCTCCAGTCCCAATTCAGCAGCCAGGCCTCGTCCCTGAGGGCCAATGACTCCAAATGCATGAGCTTCATCGAGCAGAAGTAAGGCCCCGTATTTTTCTTTGAGCGCCACAATTTCCGCGAGCGGTGCCAGATCTCCATCCATGCTGAAGATGGATTCGGTTACAAGGAGGATGCGGCCATTGGCGTCGACCTTCTCGACAGCCCATTGAAGGTGGGACTCCAGTTTATCCAGATCATTGTGAGGGAAGATCCGCATCTTTGCCCCGCTCAATCTTGATCCATCAATCAGAGACGCATGGGAAAGCTTGTCGAGAATGACAATGTCTGACTTATCGCACAGACCGGAAATGACTCCAGTTGCGGTGGCGAAGCCTGAAGAAAATGTCAGGGCAGCCTCGGAACCTTTGAAATCGGCTAGCTGGCTTTCGAGTTCCAGATGAGGAGACTGAGTTCCGCAAACTAAACGTGATGCCCCTGATCCGACGCCGTACCGCGCTAAATTCTCCTGAAATGCTGCGATGAGGCGATCATCATTGGCCAGGCCGAGGTAGTCATTGGAGGAGAAATTGAAGCACTCTTTTCCGTCGGCTAGTCGAACCAATCGTCCCTGGGGGGAATCCAGCTTACGGAGATTCCGTCTGAGACCCAGCGACTCCAGCTCGCTCAACTCGTCCTTGGGATCCCGCATGATCGAGAGAAGCCAGGGACGGCTACTTCTTCTTGTCGTCCTCTTTCAGGAACGACGTCGCATTTAAGAGATCAACCGCCTGGCGAAGGGCACGATCTTCGAGGGAGGGCTTGTCCCAGGGGGTCGGCTTTCTGGCGCTCCGAAGGAGATAGTAATCCAGTTCCGGATCAGTTCCTGCGACGAGGGCGGCTTCGTTGAGACGCGGCCGCATCTTGAGGTAGAGAAAATCGGCGACTGGTTTTCCACCGTCAATCGCTTTATAGATTGCGTGCTTTGTCTTCTCCGGTGTTTCGGTGATAATGTCAGGCTCAATGCCTTTCTGGAAAAGAGAGCTGTCGTCTTCCAGTAAGACGTCTGCAATCGCGTAGCGTAAAATTCTATCATCACCAATTGGGACATCCCGGTATTCGACAGTCAGTCCGGGGGTTCTCTCGCCAATGATGAGGCACTTGTTCTCTCTCTTCAAAACCGCAGCAATCATTTCGCCGACATTTCCGGTTTCGTGATCAACCAGCAGAATGATTTCTCTCCGCCAGTTGGCATCGTTCGGTTTCGACACAAAGAGTGTCGCCCGTTCATTTCCGGGACGGCGACTTTTAAACAGGAGTTCATTTGCGGGACGGAACCGGCTCAGGATTTCGGCGGCGATGGCAAAGTCGGCCTGAGCCTGAGGAGATCGCAGATCCATGATCAGTGTCTCCAGCTTTTTATCCTTGGTGAATTTTGTGAGAGCTCCATCAAGTGCTTTCACCCCGGCTTTATTGAATTTCCCAAAGCGTAAATATGCGACGGATTCGTTGATTTTGGCTTCGTAAAACTTGAAGGGGGAATTTCGCGCGGAGCGGGATTTTTCGGTCAGAAGCATCGCGCCGAAATCGAGCCGATCCAGCATTCCCTGAAGTGCTGAGCGGTTGATCTCCAGGTAGTCGAGGTCTTCACGGTTGATGTAGTCACTCTTGAGAAGCCGGAAGGCTTCCTGGAGGTTCCCTTGATTGAGTTGGTCGATCAGTTCCCGAAGTTTCTGTGGATCATCGGCTTCCGGCTCGCTTGCTTCCTTGGGGGTTGGCGTTGGTGCTGCCGCTGCATCTGCCGCATTCGCTTTGGCCGGCTCCGCAATTTGCGCGGCGACAGATAAAGGAGTGATCGCGATCAGCAAGGCGATCAGAAGGTTCATTCTCTGAATCATGATTCCGGAACTCTAATACCGTTAGGGAAATGGTTCAATGCCGCGTCACGGTCTGATTTACCCCATTGAAAATACTGCCGAATGGCTTCGTAAAGATAGTCCCGTCCGATTCGGATCGCATTTTCGAGTGGCTCACCGAATGCAAGGCTTGCGGCGATCGCGGCGGAGAGAGTGCAGCCGGTCCCGTGAATGTCCGGAACTTCGAGGCGTTTTCTCGAGAAAAGAATCAACTGACCGTCGAGCCAGGCGGCATCGCGGATGGTGTCGTCGTCAAAAAAGCGTCCGCCTTTGACCAGGACTTCGCAGCCATATTTCTCGGCCAGCTCTCGAGGAGCTGATTCGAAAGAATCCCTGGAATCGATTTTGTGAGCGAGCAAAGATTCAGCTTCTGCAATGTTCGGCGTTATCAGAGTGGCTGAAGGAAGCAGCTTTTCTTTCACGAGTTCAATTCCGGCATTGTCCAGCAGGGCAGCGCCTGCCGTCGCATGAAATACCGGATCAACGACCAAATGAATTTCCGGATTTCTGCGGAAAAAATCTGCGACAACTTCAACATTCTCCGCTGTTGCCAGCATTCCGGTCTTAGCGGCGCCGAGCGGATATTTCGATTCAAGCGTGTTGAGTTGTTGATCTAACAGGCCTGGATCGACGGCCTGAATCTGAGATACTTCACCGGGAACTTCCGCAACCACTGCGGTGACGGCGTTAACGCCATAAGCCCCCAGAGCGGAAAAGGTTTTGAGATCGGCTTGGATTCCGGCACCTGCGGAGGAATCCGAACCTGCGATGGTAAGGGTAATTGGAGGGTTCAAAACAATGGCATACGGTCGTGAAATCTTGGCAGAGCCTTGCATATTGTGCAAGTAGTCCGTGTGGAAACGAATAAGCCCTATCCAAAATCGATTTTTGCCGACAAGCTTACAGGTCATTCCGGGACCTGCGAACTCATGGATGATTTGGGCGAAGCCCTCACTCTCGGTCGCGGAAAACTCCGCATGATGGGAGGAGGGAATCCCGGCCACATCCCGGAGATGCAGGAGATCTTTCGCAAGCGGATGCTGGAGCTGGTGCAGGACACACCCGACGAGTTTGACCGCGTCCTCGCTGACTATGATCAGCCTGCAGGGAGCCCGGCTTTCCGTGAGGTGCTCGCGGATTTTTTGAAACGGGAGTATGGATGGAACCTGACCCGTAAGAATGTAGCGATCACGAATGGTGGGCAGACAGCATTTTTCTTTCTCCTGAATCGGTTTGCCGGGAAAATGGCCGGAGGCGGACAGCGGAAGATTCTTTTGCCGATTGTCCCTGAATACATTGGCTATGGCGATCAGGGCGTCGCGGATGTCGAACTCTTCGACGGTCGGAAACCCCTTATCGAGAGGATTAGTGAACGGGAGTTCAAATACCGGATCGATTTTGAAAATTTGAATGCGAATCGCGAGGAGCACGGAGCGATTGCAGTTTCCCGTCCGACGAACCCGAGTAGCAATGTCCTGACCGATAACGAAATTGCAAAGCTTCGCGAACTGGCAGCAGAGGAGGGGATTCCACTGATTATTGACAATGCCTATGGCCAGCCATTTCCCGGTGTAATTTTTCCCGACGTCACCCCGGTCTGGGATGAAAATATTATCCTGACAATGAGTCTGTCCAAACTGGGGCTTCCCGGAACGCGAACCGGAATCATTGTGGCCCGGGAGGATGTGATCGATGACATGCGTTCGATGACGGCGATCGTCGGGCTGGCGAACAACAATGTCGGACAGGCGATGGCGCGTCCCATGATTGAATCCGGCGAGGTACGTAGACTTTCGGAGACGGTGATTCGTCCTTTTTACAAAAAGCGGGCCGAGCTTGCCGTGTCCCTGGCTCATGAGTGTTTGCCGGATTCCGTTCCCTGGAGAATGCATCAGAGCGAAGGTGCATTTTTCCTCTGGTTCTCTTTTGAAAATCTGCCGATCAGTTGCCGTGAGTTGTACCGGAAATTAAAGGACGCCGATCTTGTCGTCGTGCCGGGAGAGTATTTTTTCTACGGTCTCGATAAAGAGAAATGGCCTCACGCAAGGCAATGTATCCGGGTGAGTTTCACTCAGCCTGAGGAAATCGTTCGGGATGGTTTCGGAATTCTTGGGAAGGTGCTGGAAGAGGTTTACCGGTAGCGTTTTGTGGTAGGGCGTAATTCTGTTCGGCGGAAATGAAGAAGTCTTTTCGATGGCGGCGAGTTCTAGCGATTGTGATCGTTGCCTTTATTGCGATGCTGGCGGTGAGGGAAATTCGCCAGCGGTTATCGGTGAGCGATGCGATACCCACTTCTGGAGGAATGGAGCTCAATGTGCGAATTGATGTCGAGCCCTATTTGCAGTTCGATCCGCGTTGGAAAACAAAAGAACTTGGCTCGAGCGGAGCGCAAATTGGACTTTACGGATGCACTCTCTGCGCCACAGCGATGGCTTTAAGTTCGCAAGGGTTTGCAATTGATCCGATCGAACTGAATGACAGGTTGAATGAGAAACAGGGTTTCACAGAATACGGTTTGATTATCTGGAAGTCAGTAGATGCTGTGTCTGAAGAAGAGTTTCAGGTGGTGATTCCGCGACGCCCGACTCATGAAATTATCGATAATCAGCTCGCAAAGAACAATCCACTGATCGCGAAAGTGCTTTATCAGAACACAATTTTTCACTGGGTGCTCATCACGGGAAAACTGGGAGAGGAGTATTTGATTCACGATCCACTTGGTGACGGATCCTCACATGAAAAAATGACGGAGTATCCAAGTGGGATTTACGCACTGCGATATTTACAGAGGCGTTAGTGAGGATGTGAAGGGTTTTCGGGATCCACCTTTCCGTGGTCACAGTGCCCGGGAGGCTTTGAAATCGGATAGGTTTTCGCCATCCAGGTAAGCAAGGAATTCTCACCCTTATGCAACGCGCGCTTCTCTCTAAATACTGAGCCCGTTTTCCGGGAGGTGATCTTCCTTTTGCCGAATCATCCACATTCCCGCAAGCACGAGGGCAATGGAGCCAATCACGACCGAAGTGATCATGACGATTGACTGAGTTGTTTCACCCGGCTCAGCAAATTTCACAATCATCCGCCATAGGTTGAGGGCGCCATTGATAAAGGCGTGAGCAACGATCCCCGGTATGATGGAGCCGGTGCGCCAGGCTAGAATGCCGATCCAAATCCCGAGAGGAAGCGCAACAGCGATAGCGTTGGGCATAAGGTGCACCAGCCCAAAGATCAGGGAACTCACAGCAATGGCTGTAAATGGTTTCCAACGTTTGAGGAGGCGCGACTGCAGGTAGCCGCGAAATAGGAATTCCTCGATAAATCCGGGAGCCAGGGCGACCAGAATGACAAAGATTATCCCGTCGATCAGACCAAGCTGCTCCAGGAAAACGCCTGTAGTGGCATCACCGGGAAGCATACTCGCCAGAGGTCCGACCGCCGCAAGAATCGGAATGGTGGCCAGTGCGCCAAGCAGGCAGATTCGAATTCCGCCGCGCGGAGCTTTTAGGTTCAGGCGTTCCCGAAACGGAACCGGAGAAAGGCAGGCCATCCCTATGGCAGTGATGGCAAAGCCCAACTGTCCGCACATGAGAAGACCGATAAAGACAGGGGAGGAGGCCAGTTGCTCAGTGAGTTTGGCGGTGAGGGTGTTTGCGTCCTCCCCGGCAAGGGCTTTAGGCACAATGAGAATCACCACCAGGATGATTTGAAAAATCACTGCCAGGGAAATTGCAATGAATGGAGCCAGCATGGCCGGCCAGATTCGTTGCGGTGGAGAAGACTCGGATTCGATTTGGTCAGACACAGGTCAAATGTAGGAACTCAACTGATTGATGGCGAGGCAATTTCACGCAAAGCAGTCGCCATGCCCGGGGTGGCGAAAGCGGCTCTCGTTCGTTCTTTTCGGGAATTGAAAGAGACAGGGGTGAGATTAATCGCCGGCCAGTTCCATTCTGGTTTTCCACTCCTGCCAATTGGCGACCATTTCTTTCACCACCTGAGGGTGAGCTTCGGAGAGGTCGTTCGTTTCCGAGCGGTCTTCCTTGAGATTGTAGAGTTCCCATTTCCTATCATTCAGTGGCGGGCTGATGTTCCAGATAATTTTCCAATCTCCTTCGCGATAGGCATGGTTCTTGAGAAATGACCAGGCGAAGCTTTCCGGCTGTGTTCTTTGCCTGCCCTCCAGAACAGGGACGAGAGAATGGCCTTCCAGAGGAGGAATCTCGAGTCCGCCTCTTTCTTTGGGATATTCTGCTCCGGCCAGTTCCAGCAGTGTCGGCATGAAGTCCACGAGGTGCCCGGGTTGATGAGTAATTTTTCCGGCTGAAATTCTGGCAGGCCATCGCACAATCATCGGAGTAGCGATCCCACCCTCATAGGGCCAGACTTTGTGTTTTCGAAAAGGAGAGTTCTGGGCCCAGCCCCAGGATTTCCCGACAAATTCGTAGCCTCGCGGATCGCCGACCGGGATGCCTTTATTGTATTCGAGAAAGCCCGGTTCTTTTGCCGATGTCGGCCAACTGGAGCAGCCTCCGTTGTCGGAAAAGAAAATGACGAGCGTATTGTCTTCCGCTCCGGTCTCCTTCAGCGCGGCAAGGACTTTTCCGATTCCCTGATCCATCCGATCGACCATCGCAGCGTAGACTTCCATACGGGCTTCTTCGCGGGCGCGTGTCGCTTCATCCAGTTTGTCCCAGGGGATGACTTCGTAGTCATATCGAAAACTTCCTCTGGGTAAATCGACAGGAGACAGTTTGGTTTCCGCATCAATGATACCGAGTTCGATTAATTTCTGATGCCGCCTTTTTCGGAGAGGCTCGTATCCATCTGCATATTTTCCCCGGTATTTTTCGATGTCTTCCGGTAGAGCGTGAAGAGGGAAATGTGGAGCCGTATAGTTGAGGTTGATAAAGAACGGCTTGCCCTTTTTTGTCAGGTCCTGAATGGTTTTTACGGCATGATCCGTGAAGGCATCGGTGGCATAATAGTCATCCGGGAAGTCTGTGATCTTCACTTTTTGATTGTGAGCAAAGGTGCGCACTTTGCCTCCGTTGTAGAAATCAGGGTCGGGCTTTGCAGGATTGAAAAAGCTGCTGCATCCATCGAGTAATCCGTAGTATTCATCGAAACCCCGATGAATCGGTTGTCGTTGAGGATCGTTGCCGAGATGCCATTTGCCGGTCATGGCGGTGGAGTAGTTTGCGTCGCGAAGAACTTCCCCAAGCGTTACCATGTTCGGGCGTAAGAGACCTCCCTTTCCCTGTCTCGGATACAGTCCGGTGTAGAGCGCTGCCCTGGTCATGATACATACAGCGGCGTTGTAGAATTGACTGAATCTCAGCCCTTCTGCAGCAAGCTGATCGAGATTGGGCGTCTGGATCTCACCTCCGTAACAAGCGATGTCTGAATACCCCAGATCATCGCAGACGATCATGACAATGTTGGGCCGCTCCGCTGCAAATAAGAAGACGGGAAAGGCGAGAATCAGAGGGGTCAGGATTCTTCTGAAAATGGAATTCATTTGCTCTGATAGAATCAGAGAAAGGGATTCTTGTCGATGCCGCGGTGAAGTGTTCTTGATGAAGAATTGGCAGGGCATTCGGGGAGGTGAACCGACACAGGGTAACTTTATCCATTCTGCCATTGGCCTTTCGGAAAATCATCGCATCCGAAACCGGTTTCTTTTCGTCTATAGGTTATGAACTTTTCCCGGGGACTGGCCATTATATGCTCATTAATTTCGATACCATACTTCTCGAGTGCGGAATGGAATCAGTGGCGGGGACCGGATCGGACCGGTGAAATTCACTCGGATGCGGTCTGGCCGAAATCGCTGAAGTCAGAACACCTCAATGAATCATGGAAAGCAGATTTGGAAGAAGGATATGCAAGCCCTGTTAGTGACGGTGAGTTTGTCTTTACCGTCGCCACCAAAGATAAGGCATACGAAGTGGTGAAAGCCTTTGATTTGAAAAGCGGCGCACTGGTTTGGGAGAAGACCTGGGAGGGGTCTATCAAGGTGCCTTTCTTCGCAGCAAAAAATGGCAGCTGGGTTCGAAGCACTCCGGTGGTCAAAGAGGGTGCCCTCTATGTTGGAGGGATGCGCGATGTCCTTGTGAAGATGGACGCAAAAACAGGTGATGAAATTTGGAGAGTGGACTTTACTGAGAGAGAAGGAACGGAGGTTCCATCATTCGGCCAGGTGTGTTCTCCATTGGTAGACGGTGGTTTCGTCTACGTGCAGGCAGGACTCGCAGTCACGAAATTAAACGCATCGACCGGTGAGTCTATTTGGCGTTCGATGATTGATGAACGAGCCATGTTTGGAAGTGCCTTTTCATCGCCGATTCTCGCAACGATAGCAGGGAAGCGGCAATTGCTGGTTCAGGCGAGGTTGGCTCTTGCCGGACTGGATCCTGAAACCGGAAAGGAACTCTGGACGATTCCTGTGAAAGCATTTCGTGGAATGAATATTCTCACTCCGACTGTGGTTGGCGAGGACCAGATTTTCACAGCCAGTTACGGCGGAGGTGCTTTCCTCTTCAAGGTGAGCAGCGGGGCAGATGAGAAATTTTCAGTGGCTCAGGAGTGGAACAACGAAGCGGCGGAAGGTTACATGGGGTCGCCGTCAATTGTTGGCGATCATGTTTACCTTCACGGTCGGGACAAAAAGTTTCACTGTCTTGAGATTTCCTCAGGAAAGGTCCTCTGGTCAAGCGAGGAGGAATTTGGTGAATACTGGTCGATGATTTCCAAGGGGAGTGAAATCATTGCTCTGGACCAGAGAGGGGAGTTGATTCTTTTTGAGGCAGACCCCGGAGCTTTCAAGATCACAGATCGTAGAAGAGTCAGTGACAAAGCAGAGTCGACCTGGTCGCATGTCGGTCTGCAGGGCGACAAAATCCTTGTCAGGTCGTTGAAAAAGATCTCTGTCTGGGAATGGAAGTGAACGGGGGGCAGTCAAAGACCGTCACTTCAAGAACGCTTTTCCTCCACCAGTCGAAAATCCGGGACCGGGGATCCGCTTACCCTTCGACGCGCACTGCAGAAGGTTTGCCTTCGGCACTTTCGATAAGCGACATTTTCAGCTTCCAGTGGTTTGCGATTTTCTTAAGAAGGTCACGCCGGGAAATATCCGGTGCTTCAAAATTCAGAGGTGCACCGTTTTGAGGAAGGTTGGTAGTTTCGTACCGAATATCACGAAGGGGCACCTGATCAAAAACTGCCTGTGGTGTCATTGCCACATATTTCACTTCGAACCGTTCATCGAGCCACTTGAGGAGAGGTTCGTAATCGGTTTTCAGGAATCCACCACCTACTTCTGAACCGCTGTTGCCAGTTGGAGTAGGCTCGATTTTCTTGCCAGCCTTTTTGCCTCCAGTGGAATCACAGGAGATCAAGCCCAAGGTGAGCACCACAAAAACGGTCGAAAGCAAAGATACCCTGAAATTCATGTCATCAATAATACCCCAAATTTTTCGAGTGTCTTTTTAAAAAAACACGTTTTGAGGGTAAAAAGCGGGATTTTCCGCGGAAAATACGCTAAAAAGGTTCTTTCAGCTATGAAGACGGCAATTTATCCAGGCAGTTTCGACCCCGTTCACAATGGCCATCTCGATGTAATCGAGAGGGCAACGAAGATTTGTGACCGCGTAATTGTTGCGGTCGCTCATAACGAATCGAAGTCAGAATTGTTCAGTTCTGAGGAACGAGTGAGTTTGATTGAAGAGTCGACCTCTAAAATGAACGGCGTCGAAGTGGTTTCTTTTGAAGGGCTGTTGGTGGATTTTTTCAGAAAAACCGGTGCCGATGCAGTAATCAGGGGACTGAGGGCGGTGTCAGATTTTGAATACGAATTTCAGATGGCTTTGATGAATCGTAGCCTTGAAGAAGAACTGGAAACGATATTTATGGTTCCAAGTCAGGAGACTATTTATCTCAGTTCCCGTATCGTCAAAGAGGTCGCCAAACTCGGCGGGGATATCGACGGTTTCGTTTCGACAGTTGTCAAAGATGCTCTGGTCGAAAAGCTTGGGTTGTGATCTGCGCCCGGATTTGGGGCTACCCCTTATCGCGATTTCAGAGCGGAGGAATAGCATTTGCTGATTTCTTGAAAGACTCCGTCGGCATCTCTTTTCTCAAGCGGCGACATTGGGTAAGTGCAATAGACATAAGTGGGGGATCCACCGAAAGTGGCGCTCACGGCAGACACCGGGAGATTCTGTTTTTCGCAACACCGGGTGATGTGTGCGGAATGAGCATTCGCAAAACGTTCCAGAGAAACGGTCGCGGAATAAACATCCTGATTGTCAGTGCTGTACTGCAACTCATCGCGATAGGCTTGGCTCTTCGGAGTAGGATCTATCTTAGACTGTAGATAGTGGGTCTTTACCGGTTTTCCTTCTACGACAATCACTTCGTCGGCATCTCCACGGTGAGCATATTTGATGAGTTCATATACAGAAAGGGGAGTGTTCTCTTTGTCGGTGAAGGAAATATTAAAACTCGGGTCCATCACCACCAGTTTGCTTTCACCCGTCGCTGTTTGGATCTCGATGAGGCACATCGCATGAGAGTATTCGGAATTCTTTAGCCCGAACAGGTAGGATCGAAAGCCGAGGCTTTTGTATTTCATATGCAAGGCGTAGGCGGCCCCCTGGCACATCACGGCATGTTCGTCGGCGTCGAGAATTTCCTCAAGTTTCTCCCAGTCGTCGGTGAAAATTCCCATTCCGATTTGGGCGGAAGCGGATCCCCAGTCGCAACGAACTGCAATTGCGTCCCGTATACTTGCGGCTTCTTCAAAAGAGGGCGCGGTCGCAAAACTGCCGATAGTTTTCAAGACGGTGCGATTGCTGAGGTTGAAAAGATGAACTCCATCAGCTCCAGCTTTGTACCATTGGGAAGCCCGTTGGTGATGTTGTTTGGAAGTCAGGTTCGCGCGGCGTTTCGGCTTCATTTTTCCCTCAGCAATCAGCTTGTCCTCTTTTGCCGTAGTGTCGTGACCGTCGAGTATGCATTCTTCGCCGAATAGCACTGCGCATCCGCTGCCCTCAGCCATTTCCACAAAAGGACTGATATCGAAGCTATATCCTCCGAGGCCATATTGTCCAACGACGAGGTAGTCGATCCATCCATTGCCAATCCATGTCTCGATATCACATCCCCAGGTTTTGTATTTCTGCCAGTCGATTCTGAGGGAAAGACCGATTCGGCGACCTTTTTGTTTTCCTGCTTCGTCGAGGATTGCCCGGGTTTCCCTGAGGTAAGCCGTCATAAATTCGGCTTTGATCGAATCCCAGCGGGAATCATCCATTGGGGTTTTGAGGGGATTGTCGTCGTACTGTTTTTTGAACGCTTCCACCATCGGCTTCTCGTGACTGAAAAAAGTGGGGTGCCTTTGGAAATCAAGGTTGATGCCATCAATGTCGCGCTTCACTGCCTCCCGAACGAAGCCCAGTTTGAATTCACGAACTTCCGGAAAGGCATAAGACAGCCGGGTGAGCGGTTTTCCTCCGGTGTCGTGCTGACGAAATTCCAGATGGTCGCGCCAGAAGTCGCTGTTGAACATCTTCGCCAGCCCTCCCTCCCAGGCACTGGCTGAGTAGTCGCCGTTCATCCTGATAGATGCATAGCAGGCGATTTCGGCGTCGTTGCATGCGGAGGCAACGACGGCGAGAGTGTCAACTCCCTTGTCTTTGAGGCCTTGCAAGGTTTCCGCTGCCAACTTGTCGCCCCTGCGGGGATACTCCTTGAGACCTTCTCCGAGCAGCTTGTGATTTGGTGAGGGGAAGTTCACGCGGCTTCCTCCTACGATGCACCATTCGAAAACTGCGAGTTGAGTGTCGGCGTAGCTCAGAACGTGACGTCGAAGGTCATCTTCGGTTTTGTAGTGGCCACCGTAAAATTTGCTGAATCCGTCATCGTTAATGATGACAATCTTTTCCCCGTTTCGCGGCGTTGGTGGTTCGGTAGAGATGGCGTCACTCAAAAGCGAACAGAGGATTCCAAGGCAGAAAAGAATGCGAACAGGCATAGACCCACACGGATCCATTGAACAGCCACTGTTCAATATGCGCATGTCAGTCAGCAAAGTAGTTAAGGCGCAGTTAAGGCCGGGAAGTGAGGGGATTCTACTTCTTCAACACCTTGTCGAGCAGCTTTGCTTTCGCATCGACTTCGGTGACGGTGACATATCCGTCTTTGTTCGCGTCGAGAATGTGGAAAATCGGATGGTGCTCCTTTTCCACTTCTTTAATCTCCAGTCTATCATCGAAGTTCTTGTCGCCCTTCATCACAATGAGTCTGCGGATTGCGGTGTCTAAATTTCCCTTGAAGCGTTTTCTGGAAGCGTCGCGTTCTTTCTTGAGCCCTCCAGCGAGGGCTGCGTGTTTCGATTTGTCAGAGGCGACACACTTGAAGATGATACTTCCCATTTCGTCATTGGATTGCTCACCCCAGTAGATTCGATGGGGAGGGGAGAATGGGTTTGTAGGGTTAGCTGATGAATTGTCGTAGGTGATCAGTGTGTCGATTCGCGTTCCCTTCGGGAGATGCATGGGTTTTTCGTAGGCGAATTGTCCCTGCCAATTGAATTGCCATTTTGAGATGCGGAACAGTTTTTGTTTTGATCCATCCGGCATAGTTGCTTCCGCCTGAACTGAAGAACAGATTTGATGGGCATGCCCCCAGCAGGTGACGAGGTCCATGTCTTCCGGCACAATCAGGTGATCATGAAGTTTGTAAGCACTTTCTCCCGGAGCAACATTCAAACCGGTCTTCCCTCCAAAATCGGGTGGGACTTGAAACTCAATGAGTCGTTTCTCCGGAGCCATGTCGGCAAAGTAGATGCCCACTTTGGTTTTCTCTTTTTCGGTCTTTCCGGTTGGATGAAAGTGAGTTTGCAGAACCAGATCAGAACCCTTCGCCATTGGCATCGCGAAGTCTTCGCTCAGGTCGAGCGGTGTTCCGCCGACTGCCCAACCTCCCAGGGAACCGGTGGCTTTGAATCCCTTTCCTTTAAATCCGGGCTTGTCGTCTGCTGCGGCGAGTTTTCGGGCACCTTTTTTGTTGTCTAGAAAGAAGAGAACGTGGTGTACGACAGTCCGCGCCGAAGGGCGAACATCGACAGCCCGGACCCATTTGTCTTCGGGCAGGTCGAGAGGGAGAACGAAATAGCGATAGATATCGTTCCCTTCGGCATGAATCTCGAAACTCTCATCCATTTCGAGAATGACATCAGGTTCCTTGCCGAGGCTCCAGCCTTCAGGGAAATTCGGAAGTTCCGGAGTCTTTTCGGGATCGCCTTCCGGCGCGCCACTGTCTACCCATTTACTGATGAGGTCGATTTGCTCCTGATTGAGACTCATCTTGCCGCGGAATTCCCCCCAACCCGGTTCTGGATGCCATGGAGGCATGAACCCCTCGCCGGTAACCCGGGCGATTGTTCCGGCTTTGCGCTTTACCGATTGGTAATCAGTCAGGGAGAAGGGAGCTGCTTCGCCCGGGCGATGACAGGATGTGCAGTTGTTAAAAATGATGGGCGCGATGTCATCTGAGAAGGTGGGCTCTTCACTGAAGGCGGGCAGGGAAGTAATGACAATTAGTGCGGTGATTGGCAGTGGGAGCTTCATGAAAGTTGGAAGATGAAGGAGTAAGATTGAACGCTTCGAAATGGACCTTTTGAGTCTTCAGTTCTTATGAGGAGCTTGCACAGAAAAGACATCATATTGCGGGCACTATTTCAAGAGCTAGTCGATTTCTTTCTTCCCAGGAGAATCAGAATCACAACGAAATTTAACGGATAAAGATACTGCTCAATCCGCTCAGTTGAAAAGAAAGATCCGGTCACGATGAGACTCAGAAAGATGTAGAAAAGGAAGTAGGCGGAGAAAAACGGGTAAGCATTTCGGTGGGTAAAATTCAGGGGTTCAGTTTTCCTTTTGAAGAAAAGATGGCGGCCCCATGAGAAGGAGAAAAGGAGAACCACGGCAATGGTCAGGTAGTGGAACAAGGGCGCATAGAAATCGATATCGGAAATTTTCAGGCTGGCTTTCATTTTCTCGATTCCGAAAGAGGAAGTCCATACTTTCAGTGGAATCAGAAAAGACAGGAAAAGAAACGCAGCGAATTGCCTTTTAGAATTCGGATTGGATTTGACCGTCGAAGAATCGTCCCACCGCGAGGTGAACGTTCCATAGGCAAGTCCGATCCCGCCGAAGAATCCAAGGCTGTATTCCATGACGTTCCAGAAGTTGAATGGAAATCCGGATTGAATTCCGTATCGATGAAGGATATTCCCAAAGGCAAAACCGAATCCAGCTCCGAGGGCAGTGAAGCAGGCGACCCGGAATGCTGCTTTGTTATTTGAGCGCAAAATATATCCCGCCAGAACAAGGGCAATCCCCAGGGACGCAGCCCAGGCTTCCGATCGAGGTGGCGTCATTCTCCAACCCAGGAAGGATATCAGTAGTGCGTAGCATAGAATGCCTCCGATCAGCATTGACAGCGATAAGAGAATCCAGCGAACGGGTGATTTCTTCGAATGAGAAAGAGCCAGGCCGAAAAGTCCGCCTCCAAGAAATCCGTAGAGTGCGCCGACAACGCCGAGCATGGCGTTGCTGTAGATCGCAAGAGACGTGTCAGGTTTGTGGCCGTTGCCTACAAGCAAGCCGTAACTCATCATACCACCGAGCCCCCAGCCTATAGAACCGGCTAAAGTGATCCCAAATAAATTGGAATACCAGTCCTCTCGCCGCGCCATTACAAGAATGACAAGGCAGGCAATGCCACCGGCCCAGGCAGCGCCCTGTTCATGTCCAAATTGACCCCGCACTGCCCACGCAGTTCCGAGAGTGAGCGCAGTGATCAGGACTTTGCGAAACATTATCTGGAAGGGAAGTCTGATTCGCTGAATTGAACGCGTAGCCCGCCTTGCATGGTCGTAAGCCAGAACTCGCCCGGCTTATTTTCAAACAGGTAGGGATAGGATAGCCAACGGGCAGATGTTTTTGCGCTCGAGTTTATATTGCTGGCGACTACCACTGGATCTGTCCAGGAGTTCCCATCGTCATCCGACCACATCAGGGAAAGTTCCTCGCGAAAATTACTGACAGGAGTTTCCGACCAAAGGCCATCACCACCACTGAGTTTCCATGCGTTTTTCCCTGCTGGGTAGAGTCTGTTCCAGACTAGCAAAAGGCGCCCACTTTCGGTCCGCCTCAACAGACCCGGCGCGCTACTGGCTGCAATTCCTGATGGCTGAAGGATTCTCCAGAATGCTCCGCCGTCGTGGGAATATGCGGACCAGAATTCGCCCCAGTTGGTCCGAATCAACATCCAGAGCCGACCATCCTCTAGCTCGGTCAGGGTTGGTTCCGTGACTCCACCGTGATGGCCCTTTCCCCCAAGATCGATCAGGTTACTGGCCTTCCAGGTCTTTCCATCGTCGGTCGATGAGTAGGTGAGGACAGCATGCCTTCCCGGATCATTCTGCATTTTCATGGCTGTGAAAATAATGCGGCCATCTTTTGTCTGGATCATGTCCCGCACGGCTCCGGACCATTCATCGTGCATTTTTTGAATGTGGGTCCAGGTAAGCCCGTCATCTTCACTCCGCATTACCCAGGTCGGAAGCACGGCACCGGGGGCATCGTGAAGTTTATCCTCCCATGTCCACTTGCGCTCATTGAGGTTCATGAAAGCGGCAATGATCGTGCCATCTTTCGTTCGAAGCATGGCTCTCTCCCGGCTGACTTTGATTCCTTTTTCGGCTGGTTCCTTCATCGGCCGGGGATCCGACCAGGACTTTCCACCATCTGAACTGATGAAGGTTTCTTCACTGTCGATTGCCAGGATTTTTCCATCCCCGGTGTGGGCAAATGGCCCGAGTTTGTCAGTTGGCAGAGGAGTTACTTTTTCATGAAGGACTGGAACTTCCTCTTGTGCCTGCGAGTCCAAAGAGAAAGTCGCAGTGATAGAGGCTAGTGTAGCTGCAAGGAGAAATCGCGGGATCAGTTTCATACCGCATGGAGTGTGGTCAGATTTTCTGATACCCGCGATCTTTTAGAGCATACGCGTTAGCGGAATACGAAGGAATGGCTCACCTTGCTTTGATTTTTACCCGGTTCGTATCCCGACTGCTTGCTTGTGAAAGAGAGGATGCTTTGACTTTTACTTTTCGGGTAGGGCGCCGGTTGATCTTCCGATATTTAACCAATCCCTGATATTTGATCATGCTTCCCGGGGACAAGCCATTCTCCAGAAGGCCAGTCCGGGTTATTTGTGCGGTTACATTTTTGCGGCCACCGGTGAGACGATAGAATTTCACCTTCAGTTTGTTTCCGGAACCTGACTCTCGAAGACGATATTGTTCTGTGAGGTTCCCGTCGTTTTCGAGCGCAAAGTGAAACTTCTTTGTTTTCAGTTGAGGCAATCTTATTCGGGCCTGTTGTCCGCCGCCGCTACCATTGTATCGATTGTTTCCCTTCATCGATGAATGATTTTTACCTTTCCCTATTCGGAGATCGGGCTGGAAATTGCTATTGGCTTCAAGAATGGTCAGATGAAATCCTCGATTTGTCGGAGTGCCGAAATTGGAGCCGGGTTCCTCGACATCATAAATGGAGACATCAATTTCCAGGGTGTTGGCATCGACTATTTCAGGACGAATGTTAGCAGATTCATCGCCGGAAATTGACATCACGATATTGGCGTGGGCAAGATAGTCGGCTTCTGTTTTTCCGGTAAATGCTCCGGGAGCGAAAATCGTCACCGTGTATCTACCGTTGCTATTGCGGGTCTGTCTCTTATACACATCTCCGAGCCCACGAGACCGAGGCTGATCTC
>OJCB01000170.1_pt1 | contig 27762 bp, 18 predicted proteins | sample 1591501 | NCBI WGS metagenome assembly OJCB01 (sample SAMN05416813, study PRJEB24817) | seawater metagenome | isolation source: Sea water | place: Canada:Atlantic | collected 2013-07 | reverse complement strand
ATCTACACTATCCTCTTCGTCGGCAGCGTCAGATGTGTATAAGAGACAGGTTCCGACCAGGTGTTGAGAAAACCGCTTTCTGCTTGAGCCAGCAGAGGCGATGAAAGAAGTGATGTCATTCAGGTCGTTGAACGGGGGGCTGCGATAGCAGCGCTCGTGCAGAGCTAGTTGTTAGTGGTGGCGGTGGGTTCATTGTCCGGAGGAAAAGGAAGAACCATATCCAGGCCGCTGGGAACGGAATCGGGAATGGTGCTACTGAGATCACGGGCTTTCGGACTGGTGAGTGATTTGAGAAAGGCAAGCAGATCAGCGATTTCGCCTTCTTCGAGAAAGGTGGGTAGTTTCAGTTCGGGCGGCATGGTTTTCATGACGTCTTTGATGGTCTTCTCATCCTTGTGGACCGCTCCGCGAAATTCGGGCTCGAGCTGTTTCTCATCATACTCACGCATTGCCTGGACCGGGTTCAGTTGATGCCTGACGACTGCTTCCAGAGTGGAGTAAGCGCCATTGTGCATGTAGGGACCCGTTAGTTCCACATTGCGAAGGGGTGGGGTTCGGAAGGCATACATGTCTTCGAATCCGAAATCACTTCGGTGAGCGACTCCAAAATCGAGATCTTCTGCTGCGCTTGGGCCCGGGCCGATCGGGATCACTCCTATGTTGTGGGGAAGCTGATCTGTCATGAGGCGGCCGGTGTGACATTTGACGCAGTCTGCTTTCCCGTAGAAAAGATGAGCGCCGCGCAGCTCTTGTTCATTGAGGGCGGAGTCGTCGCCAGCGAGAAATTGATCCCAGGGGGCATCGAGAAAGGTGAATGAATCGATTTCAAATGCCGCGATGGCATTGGCGGCATGACCGAAATGGAGTTTTGTCGGGTCTTTGTCAGGATACGCGGCCTTGAAAAGTTCGACGTATTCCTCAAATGCGAGAAGTCGTTTCATGAGGGCTGCCCAGATTTCCTCTTCGTTCTGCCCAAGGACTTCTCCGACTTCATTGTGAGCACCTTTGATGTCAGTCTCGCCTTTGGTCCCGCGCATTTCTGCATCGGAAAGAACCGGCATCATCGCTTGTGCGGCCAAAACGTTTTCCACAAAATCGGGCATGATGACCTGATAGTATTCAGGGGTTTTTGAGAGGCGTCCCTGATTGACATAGAATCGACCGTCCTCGCCTTTGAAAACCCGGTTGTCCCAAAACATGGTGGTCCATTCGGAATCGCCCCGATTGAAGACATCGGGCGAGTTTCTAGGCGTGAAAGGGTGAGCGGCGCTGTTCATGTCGAACCCCATGAGGACCGGATCGCGGCCCTCTATGTCGACGAGGCGGAGGCCTTCCGGCATGCGGCGACCTTTGTCGATGTAGGCGCGGGTTCCTACTGCCCGCGACCGACCGTCTGCCGTGAAGGTTAGCGGGTGATGACAGGTTGCGCAGGAAACGTCGCGGTTTCCCCCAATGAGCGGGTCAAAAAAGAGAGCCTGACCAAGTTTCAATTTTGCTTCAGAGACTTCCGGAGCTTTTTCCAGGGGAGTGACCTTGTGTGTCTCCAGCAGAGTGCGAAGTTTTCCAGCGGAACCTTCTTCTGCAAAAGTTGAAGACGACAAAACGAGGAGAATCCCCAGCACTGGAATCAGTGCTGAACGCAGCGGGCTTTCAAATGGCTTCATTAATAGAGACGGAGCATGGGCCGCTCCGAAGTGTCGTTTCTTTCGTGTTTCGCGGAACTCTTACGATACGGGTATTACTTCGAGCGATCAAGGCTAAGAAACTTCGCGTCTGGTTCGACCTCGGATTTACTTTTCTTGCCGTCAGGCCAGTGGATCGTGACGGTCATCTTTTCCGTGACGTCGTCGGGAACCGCGAAGATTAGATCCGTGCTACCCTGAGAAAGGTAACTGCCACCTGCGCTGATTTCCTGCATCTGGGGCTTGAGCTTGCCTGCAATCAATTCGACCCGGGCTCCAATCGAACCGGGGTTGCCGGTTTTACTCTTCAGTCGAAGTCGGAATGGATGTGTCTTTCCCTGACCTGCAGTTTCATTCACGAAAATTTGAGGATCGGCGTTGTTAACACCGATAATAAAATCCTCACGACCATCCATGTTAATATCCACTGCAGAAAGGCTCTTGGCATCGCCCGGCACCTCGAGACCGCTCTCTTTTGGCCAAACCGGTTCGAAAGGGTTGGCCGGATCACCCGTTCCCCTTAGGAGGAGGCTGAGTCCGCTCGCCAGGATTCCCTGTTCTTCGGGAATGGTGAACAGGTTGTGGACCAGGTAGCAGTCCAAAAATCCATCGAGGTTGATGTCCTTTAAAATGACACCGTAGCCCGGGGATATCTGGGCAAGGTGAGGCAGGGGAGTCATCGCGAATTTTCCGGTGCCATCGTTCAGGAGAACCGAACTGTCCATGTTGTTGACCCGAAGCTGAGTCGAATTCTTGATCGCCTCGATATCGTAGATTCCGGTGATGGAAACGCTGGCGTAGTTATGGAAGGTCTGCATTTTGTCGAGGATGTAGGGCATTGCCCCTCCGGAGGACATGAACCCTCTGCGCGGGTAGCAGATCTGCTTTCCATTTTCGACAAGGAAACGTGCTTCAACGATGTGCTTCTTGCCTGACTTGTCGAAGTCCCCATAAAAGATCAGCTCAGGGGAATCCAGAGTTGCGTCATACTGACTGTTTCGGCCCATATTGGTAACGACATAATCCATGTCACCGTCGTTATCGATGTCACCTCCGGCAATGCCATTCCACCATCCATAGGAGGCCATTCCCTGACCAGACAATCCGGCAGCTTCAGTCTCGTCGTTGAACTTTCCTTCGTAGTTTCTGAAAAGGCGAATGGGGCCCCAGTCGGTGGTCACGATAAGATCAATCCAACCGTCATTGTTCGTATCGGTCCAGAGAGCGCTCGTGACGAGCCCTGCCTCGATCAGGGACGGAGCAACTTCCTGAGTCGCTGCTACGAACTTCCCGCCGTCGTTGCGAAGCAAAGTGCTGGCCGGGATTTCAGGGTAGAGACCGGGGATGGAACGCGAACCTATAAATAGATCCAGGTCGCCGTCGCGATCATAGTCGGCTGCGGCTACGACACTTCCGCTTTCCTGGTGAACGGGAAGGGTACCGTCAGGGGCTTTGGAAAAATCACCATTGCCTCCATTCAAGTAGAGCCGATCTTGCAGCACTGGTGTTGCCGGGGTGGTTTCCACTCCACCACTAACTACATACAAATCGAGATCGCCGTCAGAGTCTGCATCAAAGAACAATGCTCCCATGTCTTCGAAGCGGGCATCGCTTTGAAACGCCGGCGATGATTCCGGACTAAGAATAATGTCGCCGGATCCCGGAGTGGTCGAATTGCGGAAAAGTTGTCCGGCTTGCCCCATGGCACCAGCGAGATAAAAGTCCGGGTCTCCGTCCCCGTCAAAGTCTCCCCATGCCTGGCCCGGTCCGAGTTGGGAGAGCTTTAATGGCAGAAGCGGTTGGCGGTCAAAGTCGTCGAACTCGATTTCCTGATGGCTGAAGCCTTTGAGAGAAGGGGACTCGCGGAACCATGTTTTGTCAGGTTTCCGGGACTGGATCGCCGGACCTTTTTTCGCGCCAGTGTCGGGCTCGGTAATGGAATAGCGATGGTTCACATCGAGGTTGCGAAAGACCTGTTGTTCGCCGCTGGGCCAGTCGACTTTCATCAGTAGAATTTTGTCGTTCCCGGCGACTCCGAAATGGATGATGGGTTCGTCTGCGTCGAGGAAGCCACCATAGGGAAACAGTTGGCGGCTCTGTTTGACGCCGTCTTTGGTTTCAATCGTGACCACCGTTCCGATTCCGAACTTGTTGCTTCGGGTGCCTTTCAGGTCGACGACGATGCGCTTGTTTTCTCTTTCCGTGTTTCGATAAACGCTGAGCGGATCCTCCAGGTTCGAAGTCAACAATTCGAGTCTGCCATCGCCGTCGAGATCCCCTAGAGAGGCGCCGTAGGAAATTCCGAGATGATCGAGGCCCCAGTCTTTGGAAACATCATCAAACTGAAATTCCCCTTTGTTTCGGAAGGCGAGATTCTGTTCCTTCCGCATCGGTGTTTTCCGATAGTGTTCCCAGTGAGTCTTTCCGACGAGAGTTGCATGAGAAATGCTCGGAAGATCCGAGTGGTTAAACTGGCGGGGGATTCCGTTGCAGAAAAAGAGATCGGGCAGTCCGTCGTTGTCGAAGTCAGCACTGCGTATCGCCCAGGTCCATTCGGTCTGCGCAACACTGGCCATCCAGGCGGCTTCCATGAATTGGTCGGTGCCGGTGTTAATATGCATGGTGTTGTGCATGATTTGCTGAGCACCGCCGACGTGTTCCAAATTGTCCTGACGGTCCGCCATCGAAGCCATGGATGCTTTTTGCATGTAGTGCGTCCGGGGCATCATGTCGGCGAGCAGGAAATCGATATAACCGTCGTTATTAAAATCGCTCTGGACCGCCCCCATGGAGAACCAGGTAGTGTGGCGAACGTGATCCTGGGCGGATTCAGTGAAGGTGCCGTCCCCGTTGTTCCGGTAGAGGAAGTCAGGAGAACGGAAATCATTTCCTACGTAGAGATCGGGCCACCCGTCCTGATTGTAATCCCACCAGGTCGCCGAATTTCCCCAATGTCGAATCGTCGTGATTCCCGCTTCCGCAGTGATATCTGTGAACCCCTTTTCGCCGTCGTTCCGAAAAAACATATCAGGCCGACCGGCTTCGCTGTAAAGAATTTCCCCATTGTCCCCGCGTTTAAATTGGTCCACTTCGTACCAGCGCTTCCACTGATCTGCGACATCCAGCTTTCCATTTTCGTCCATGATTCGGATCGGTTCGGTAGGCCGACCGTCTGCGCGGTAAATCTGGTGGGTCAATATGTAGACATCGAGATCGCCATCGCAGTCGTAGTCGGCGAAGGCGGCGACTACTGATCCGTCTTTGATGTTCAATCCATATTCGGCGGCGCTCTCACGAAAACGAAGTGGGCCCTCCGTTCGCTTTCCTTCATCGATCGTCAGATTGATAAAAAGATCATTTTCGTAATCATAATTGCAGACATAGATGTCGAGATCACCGTCGTTATCAATGTCGGCGAGGGAAATCCCCACGGCCCAGGCATCTGCCCCTCCACCGGTCTCCGTTTCCAGTGTGACGTCGGTAAACTTCATCGGCTCTTTCTGAAGATAGAGCCCGTTCTCTCCCGGTCCATCTCCGGCGTAGACATCAGGTCGTCCATCGAGATCAAGATCGCCAATGGCGACAGCCGGACACGCCGAGCTCGAATGGTAAGCGCGGGCGATCGGGTGGTCCGCTTGAATCGGCGAAGTCAGAGTAATTCCTGTCTTTTCCGGGCTAAGCAGTTCGAAGAGCGTTTTCGAAGATTCATCCGAGCTTGTCTCCGTAAGGGGAATGCTTTGAATTAGAGCCGCGTCGTCCTGAGCGGAAAGCTGCATTCCTCCAAACGCCAAGAGAAGTAGGCAGGAATAGAATGAGAGTGACAATTTGGGGAGAAGAGAACGATACAATTTCATTTCGATTCTTTAAGGAAAACGCGGAGTAGGTTTCAGCGGATTATAGAAATTATGCTACGATAAGGAGCGATTTCCAGCGCGTCAACTGGCGGGACGGCCTATGAACTAAAGTGTTTTTGAGATCGGCAGCTTCGCTTCCAGTCGCGGTCCTTGCACAGAATCTTCGAGGGAAAAGAGTTTGATCACCTGAATGAGTTATGGCGATGAGATAGGAGTCATAGCGAAAATCATCTATCGGGTCAAAGGTATCGCGAAATGTTCCCTTCAGATTGACACAAAATTGGAATGAGGGCGTTGAACTCAATAGGAATGAAATTTTATCCATCTTTTCCGATCGGCGTTCTGCTTCAATGGATGCTCTTGTTTGCAGGCTCCCCGGCTGTCGAGGCTGAGCAGCAGGGGGTTGAGGCTCAGGCAACCGTAAGAGTTGGGGAGAAAGATCAGGCATGGCGCTACCTTCTTCATCTTCCAGACAGCTACGAGGCTGGGGGGGAAAAGAAATGGCCGCTTCTCTTCTTCCTCCATGGAAGCAGTTTGAGAGGTGATGATCTCGAAGCGCTGAAGAGGTATGGGCCTCCTCAGTTTCTGGATAAAAAGCCCGACTTCCCTTTCATCGTCGTATCGCCTCAGCTTCCTGCAGGAGGCTGGCCGGCGGATTCTCTGAAGAAGCTGCTCGACGAAGTGCTGTCAGAGTATCGTGTGGACCCCGATCAGGTTTGTTTGACCGGGACGAGCCTCGGCGGGGGAGGTGCCTGGAATTTCGCGGCGTCGGCTCCCGGGAAATTTGCCTCACTCGTCCCTGTTTGCGGATATGGCGACGTCAGCCTTGCCAGGAAGCTCAAGGAACTGCCAATATGGGGATTTCACGGCGACGCGGACCTGATCGTTTCCATCACGCCGCATCGGAAGCTGATCGATGCAGTGAATGCAGCGGGGGGAAATGCGCGCCTCACCGTCATTCCCGGGGGAACACACGGAGATGTGATTGTTCCCACTTACGACAAGGAGGCGCTTTACGAGTGGATTCTAAAGCAGCGGCGCGGACAATAAGCCACGGCGCCGGATTTTTACTCGGCTGCCAATTCTTTCTCCACGGCTTCTTCCAACTGAGTGCCACGCAAATTGGAGGCAATGATTTTTCCATCTTTGCCGACCAGGAAAGTCGCGGGAATGCTTTTGATACCGTAGCGCTGAGCGATTTCGTTTTCCCAGCCTTTGCCATCGAAATACTGAGGCCAGGTCATCCCGCGGCCTTCGGTGAATTCCACGAGCGGCTGTTTTGTTTCGTCGAGAGAAATACCGATCACCTCAAAACCTTTGTCGTGATATTTCTCGTAGGCGGCGATTACGTTTGGCATTTCAGCGATGCAGGGCCCGCACCAGGTAGCCCAGAAATCTACGAGGACGACTTTGTCTTTCATTTTCGACATGTCGACGTCCTTGCCTTTCGTATCGGTGAAAGCGAGTTCCATCTTGTCACCCACACCGGGGAGATAAAGGCTGCCGGCCATCTGGTCGACATACTGATTAATTTGCGCCGACTGCGGATGCGTATTTAGATCTTCTTTAAAACGAGTGATGAAGGCTTTTGCCTTGTCCCGCTGATTGGTGATCGTCGCCGTTTCGATATAAGGGCGAAGAATCTCATTCATGACCGTTTCGACATCGGCTTTTTCGCCTTTTGGCTGAAGCTCGTAGCGCTTCTCCAGAAATGCCGGGATGGGTTCCATTTTTCCGATCGTGAGATGGGCTCCGATCAAAATCGAAAGCGCCCCATCAATATCCTTCGCTTCAGGATTCGCGGCCATGTATTTTTCGATCGCTTCGATTTTCTGTGTCTCGAAGGTGCTCGCGATTTCGAGGGCAGTCTCTGCAAAGGCGGAGAGTGTGGAAAAGGCCACTGTCAGAGCGACCGCAATTGTTGTTTTCATAAAATGAGAAATTAGGGACAGGAGTCCGCTGAATGATAAGTCAGGATCCAGACAAAGCGGATCCTCTCAAGTAGAATATGACCCTGATTTGTGGAAAATATCCAGATGAGTTTGGCGGGGAATTTATCAGCCCTCCACTGATGGATCCTGCAACATCGCAAAATCATTGCCGGTCGCGGTTTCAGGTGCCGGAGCTTCTTCTGAAACTTCCTCAATTACCAACGGGACTTGAATTCCGTTGGCATCAACAATGTAGCTGCCTGGCAAAAGGCCCAAAGTTTCCAGGGGAAGCCGGGATTCAAATGGCGGGGGGCCGGTGATGTCGGGACTGGTAATGGCTACCGCTCCGCGAGGGGTTTGTTCCATGACTTCAATGTAAAGCATTTGCCCGTCACGCGACTGCTTGGCATCTACAAGAAGCGCGACACTGCTGGTGAGTCTTCCTTTGACTACCACAAAGTAATCGACTCGACCTTCAAAATATTCGGTCACGATTTCGACCTCCTCGACCATCGCTTTGATCGGTGGAGGAGCATAAGGTTTAATCACCTGACAGGATGTCAGGAGCAGAAAGGGTAACAGTGCCCAGCTGAGGAATGCAGGCTTCACGTTTTTATCTAATCCCTTTAAATAGTAAATAAAAGTGAAATTTATGGAAAATTTGATCAACGGGAATCGGTAGCCCAATTTCGAAGGATAGAGGATTGATTTAATTTGTATCCTCCGGTAGTCTCGAGACGCGTGGATGACCGGAAAATACTGACGGCTTGCACGCTGTACCGACTGTTTCGCTATTTCACGTATGGAATTTGACTGGATTGATTGCCACTTCGACTTGAAGAAGGTGACCCCTGTGGAGGTGGAAGAGTCTTTTGAGGACCCTTTTTCTATTCGCCTTCTGCCAGAGTTTGGCGACTCCGATGCCGAGACCCGATTCTTTGCTCTCGGAAAAACAGTCAGTAATCGCTTTCTGTTTTCCGTCTTCTGGACTGATGGGAAAAAGTATCGTGTCATCCTTTGCCGCGATATGGCGGAGGACGAACAAACCTTTTATGAGCGCAAAAATGCGGAATGGGTATGAGTTTGCGTAATTGTGAACCAACCCTTTTGAATCGATCACCCAACCCTATTGAACCGTGAAGACGATCGAAAGCTGGAACGAAATCCCTGAGTTTGACGACGACAAGGAGGAGGCTGATTTCTGGGCGGCTCATTCGCTTGATCCCCGCTTAATGAATGCTTCCCTGCATCGTCCTAACGTGAGGGAGTCGACCACCATCACTCTTCGGTTTGATCCGCAGATGCTCAGCCGAATCAAGCGTCTCGCACGTCATCGTTATCTGAATTATCAGAGCATGATCAAACAGTGGTTGAGTGAGCGTCTTGAAGAGGAAATTTCGAAGTTCGATTCCAACTCGAAGTCCTAGTCTTTTTGCTTTTGTTCGTGAATGAATGCTGAGGAAGCACGTCTCGAAATGTCGCGTCTGGCGGCGGAGTTGGAGAAACACAATCGGCTCTACTACACCGACGCCACTCCGGAGGTTTCGGATAAAGATTACGATCAGCTCTTCCGCGACCTGGAGCTTCTGGAGGACGTCCATCCTGATCTGGCTTCGCCAAACTCTCCGACAAAGCGGGTCGGCGGTGAGCCTATCGACGGATTCGAGCAGCGCGCTCATGTCATCCCGATGTTGAGTATCGACGATGTTTTCTCGGAAGAAGAGATGGGTGACTTTTTTGCCCGGCTTCAGAAAAATCTCGGCCGGGATACCATTGATGTCACCATAGAGCCCAAGATCGACGGGGTCGCTGTTTCAATAGTCTATAGGAATGGTGAACTCGAATATGCAGTGACCCGCGGTGATGGATCCCGCGGGGACGACATTACCGAAAATGTCCGGACAATTGGCCGGGTACCCTTGCGACTTCCCGAAGGCGCTCCGCCAGTCTTCGAAGTTCGAGGTGAGATTTTTATGCCGAACGAAGGTTTCGCAGAGATGAATCGGGAGCGCGATGAGCAGGGGTTGCAGGCTTTTGTGAACCCCCGGAATGCTGCCGCCGGAGCGCTTAAACTGCTCGATTCACGCGAAGTCGCAAAACGGCCTCTCGATTTTCTGGCTCATGGTATCGGGCAGATCGAAGGTATTGAACTCGCTTCGGTGAAAGAATTTCACGCTCTCTTAAAAGAGATGGGATTGCCGGCGAATGAACCCATCTGGGAAAAGGACTCTCTCGAAGGGGTCGTCGATGCGGTCCGCGAGCTGGATGTTCTCCGGCACAGTCTTGCTTACGGGACGGATGGCGCGGTGGTGAAGGTGAATCTTTTTGAAGACCAGCAGCAACTTGGTTTCACTTCGCGTGCTCCAAAATGGGCGTCGGCTTTCAAGTATCCTCCCGAGCAAAAGGAGACGGTTCTCCGTGAGATCACTGTTCAGGTCGGCCGCACTGGAACTCTGACCCCGGTGGCGGAGCTGGATCCTGTGTTTGTTTCAGGCACAACGGTTCGACGGGCTACGCTTCACAATCAGGACGAAATTGATCGTAAAGACATCCGGATTGGTGACACTGTTCTGATTGAAAAAGCAGGGGAGATCATTCCAGCCGTTGTTCGGGTATTACCGGAAAAGAGGCCCCTGAATGCTGAGCCTTACAAACTCTATGATGAAGTCGGAGGGAAATGCCCGGTTTGTGATTCAGGGATTGAGCGAGCGGAAGGGTTTGTTGCCTGGAAGTGTGTCAATTTTGTCTGCCCGGCCAAGGCGGCGAATCAGATCAAGCTTTTCGTGAGTCGCAAGGCTCTCGACATCGATGGCGTCGGGACCATTGTTGCGGAAAAACTGGTGGAACGCGGCGTCGTTGAGACCGTTCTGGATCTTTTTGCCCTTGAGGAAGAATCACTGGGGATCCTGAACCTCGGTACGATCGAGTCGCCCCGTATGCTGGGACCGAAAAATGCCGCGAAGATTGTGTCGACGGCGAAGCGGGCGGAAACGGCTCCGCTTTCCCGCTGGATCTACGCTTTGGGAATACCTCAAGTTGGTGAGTCCGCCGGAAGAGAACTGGCACGACTGCATCGCGATTTTAAAGAAACGTTTTCGTCGCCTATCCTGAAGGATCTGAGAACTTTCAAGACCGGTCAGCGAAAAGAGGATCACGAAGAACTCGCGAAATATCAGATCGCCTCCGAGGTCGGACCGACGGTTGCTGGAAGTATACTCGACTATGCCGCCAGTGAAGCAGGCCAGGCTTTTCTCAAAAGGCTCGAAGAGTTGGAGATCAATCCGCAATCAGACAACTACATGCCGGACATGGCGGCGCTCATGGAACAAGCGGCTGATGGAAGTGGTGGAGGAGAGTTTCCACTGGCGGGGAAAACCTTCGTAGTGACCGGAACGCTCTCGCAGCCCCGAAACGATATTAAAGCCAGGATCCAGGATCTTGGAGGCAAAGTTGCTGGATCCGTCAGTAAGAATACAGATTACCTGCTCGCAGGCGAGGGCGGTGGATCAAAGCTGACAAAAGCCGAATCGCTTGGCGTTGCCGTAATTGATGAAGCCGGGCTTGAGGATTTGATCGGGTAAAATTGGACGAGTAAGGACATTCGTTCCAAGCTCCAACAGGTGCCCGTCCAGAGGATCAGATCTCTCGAGAGGCGAGTAACCCATCGGATGGAACGAATCCATCCTGCAAACCTGAGCTGAATGCTGTTTTCTGAAAATCGTGGGAGCTGAATCGAATCAGCGCCAGAATTTCAGAAAAGCAAATCTGCTACGAGGTACTTTTGATCGCTTTTCCCGATCCTGATGGAGCAGGAAAAGGGTGTGGTCGTCCGTAATGGTCGATGCATCGTGCTGAGAGCCGCGCTTACGGGGCGACTCATGCACTGTGCGAAACCGCTTCTCACGAACGAAGCTTTTCGTTATGGAATACATAAGATAGAGTTAAAGGGAATGAAAAATCCTACGCCGGATGGACTGCTTTGCAACCGAAAGCGGAAACACCTGTTACTCACTTGCACAGCAGTTTCCGGGCCAATCGGTGTTTGAACCGTAATGATATTTGATCCTCAAAACCCTGAGAAAGGTGCGGAGAAACTCTTGAAATGGGCCTGGGACGGGCTGGCATTCAGAGAGCAGGTTCCATTGCCTGCCGACCTTACCATCGCATCCGTTTCAGAATTCCTGGAGCACATGGATTTTGTGGGGGAGGGCCTGGGTTTCCCTCTGCATTTCGGATTGGTCGCTGTCGCGAAACACGAGCTGTCTGAGGGCGACTATGATTCGGTTCGTGCTTGTCTTTCCAAATCTGTCGATCTGACTGATGGCGTTCTTCGGCAAAATGAAACGTATTTTCATGCGCTGATTGCGATCGGGCTTGCCACCGATTCCTCTCTTTTCGAATGGGTCGAAAATCGGGGGAATCTGAAAGAAAGTGAAATACTGCCCTTGTTCAGGTTTTGCTATTCCTTGGGGAATGAGGATTTGATCTGCGAAATTCGGGTGCGATTTCCTGATATAGCTGATGATTTAAAAGCCCCTCTCCTCAAATTACACAAACCATCTCTCTCTTTTCCAGCCAGTGAAATCGCGAAACTGGAACCACTGGAAGGCTACGAATCAGGCGAAGCCGGAAAGCTCGTCACTGAATTGATGACCGCGATGGTTGAAGACAGGATGGAAGATGCCGACCGGATTGCTTCCCGTGCGACAAATCCCATTAATAAATGCCTGCTTCTCCTGAATCTCATTCGCGGTTCGCGTTTGTCGGAGAGAAATGCCAAACGGATTGGCGGCTGGTTGGAACAGGTGGAGACCTTGCTGGACGAAATCGAGCCCAGTGCACGCTCTTATGATGAGTTCGTTGAGGGCCGTGGCTATTTGGAGAAAATCTATCGAATCGAAGCGTATGGTCACCATGGCGGGGACGATGCTTCCAGAGGCTACGAACTCCATTTACTCAAACAGTATGAAGAGGCCTTGGCTCAGAATGTCGATTACTATGAACGGGAGGGAGTGCTCGGGGCTCTCTGCGAGTTTCTGGTCGCATCAGGTCAGTATGAAAAGGTGATTCCGCATCTGCAGGGGCTAGGTCCCAAAGACAGTCTGCTGGAGGTGGTTGGGCGTCTCTTTCGGCATTGGGATTCCGGTAAGGATGTTCCAATACTCCTGGAGCTGACCCGGAAAGAACGCTTGGCGAAAGACGAGGATGGTGGTGTTGAGGATTACGAGGTGAGAGTGTTCCTGGATCGCATGGTTCAGCAGCTTGGCGGCGAAGGAAATTCAGACTCGGATACTTTGGCCGAAACGGTGGCGGATCACTTGCTCACGGAGTTCGAGGATTCTTCAGGGAGAGAAAGTCTCGCTACCGCCTTTTTAGAACGCGGAGACTACGAGAAGGCTTCTGAATTCGGTGGCGGAAAACCTTTCAGCTACGGAGCGAGCTATGGTGATCGAAGTGTGGACTATTTGAGGGCAGTTCGTGGATGGGAACGTGATCCTGAAATCCTGACGCATTTCGCGCTGAAGGGGCACCCCCGTGAGGCGGTTCAACATTTGCTCAGCGCAATTGTCAAAACAAGGACGGCTGAATGGCTCCACAGGGAATACTATTCAGATAAGCCGGATTATCCCAGGGAGTATCTGCCGCTTTGCGAATGGGCGATGGACGAGGCGAAAGATAGAATCGCGCTAGAAAGAAAAGGAACTGGCGGCGCGCCGGCAACAGGTTTGGGTTTTCGCCTTTTCCGGCTGGTTATTGGCGGAATGGTTCGAGTCGTCAAGTCAATCGAAGGAAGAGCGGAATCAACAGTGAAAGAAAGCCGGAAGGAGCGGGATCAGCGAAAGGTCAGGGATCTGGAACAGAAACTGGCATTGAAGCTGGAGGAAGCGGCAGGAATCAGTGATCGGGAGGATCGTTGGAGAATTCTTCGGGATTTGCCCGACAAGTGTCGTTTCGTGAATCGACACTGGGGAGACCAGTACATTGATCAGTCATCCTTGAGTGCGGCTTTGAGAGCCGAAATTCCGGTGATGCGTTCCGACGAGCTTGAGATGGATCCATACCGTGCCAGCAGCGAGTGGGCTCAATTGGCGAGAGCCTTATTAGAGAGTTTCGATGTGGAAGGAGCATGCGAGGCCTGGAGAGAACACGGGAAGCATGCACCTGTTCCGCCCCTTTCATCAGAGCCGCTCGCGCGTCAGGCCAGCGTTGAAAACTGGCACCAGGTCGCTCCTTTCTGTGTGACCAATCCTCGTTCCGCTTCGCTTTTGGCAGCCAAATTGTTCTGTTGGTATCCGCGGGAAAAGATCCCGTATCCCCGGAAAGTGGGGTTTTAGCCCTTTGCGAAAGGACTCTTTAGAGTTCCTTCGGAACTCAATCCAGCCCTTTAAAGAAGCCACAAGCGTTTCGGGTCGTGATCTCTGTGATTTCCTCAAGCGACAATCCGTGGACCTCACCGAGCTTTTCAGCGGTGTGTTTGACCATGTAGGGCTCGCAACGTTTTCCGCGAAAGGGAACAGGAGCCAGGTAGGGGCCGTCGGTTTCCACCATGACACGGTCCAGAGGTACTGTTTTCGCGGTTTCACGGACCGACTCCGCATTCGGAAAAGTCAGAATCCCGGTGAAGGAAATGAAATGGCCCAGTTCCAGAAAGGCCGAAGCTTCTTCCACGGTTCCCCCAAAACAGTGCAGGACCGCTTTGGCTTCAGGGAAGTTCTTTAATACTGCGAGTGTGTCCTCAGCGCTGCTTCTTTGATGAATGACAGTGGGGAGGTCCCGATCGATCGAAACTTGAAGGAGTGCCTCGAAGACTTCGTGTTGCAGTTTTTTCCAGGATTCATCGGTAAATCCAACCGGAGTATCGTGAAAGTAATCCAGACCGATTTCCCCAATCGCCGCGACGGATGGATTTTTCGAAAGCTCTCTGATCGTTTCGATGGCTGTTTTCGAGTCTTCCTCGTGAACATAGAGCGGATGAATTCCCACCGTGGGAGACACCATTTCCCTTTCTGAGGCCATTTTCAGGATAGAAATCGAATCTTCCGTGTCGCAAGCAATGGAAATAATTCGGCCGATATCGTTTTCAAATGCCCTTTTGAGAATGTCATCAAGCTCTCCCTCGAATCTGGAGGATGCGAGGTGAGCATGAGTATCGATTAATTTATGTGTATTTTTTCCTTCCATTCCGTCTAAAAACGTTCATATCATGCGCAAAGGTGAGAAAAGATTGAATTTTTCCGAAAAAACCATTTTCAACCCCTTTAACCTGTGTTAATCGATTAGGCTTGTATCCCGTGCATTATTGCTCAGGACCTTCAATTTTTAAATGATGAGAATCAAAAACTTACTCTCTGCTTTCGGGATTACCCTGATCGCCGTGTCATTTTCTCCTGCAATTGCGCAGCAGACAGTCACTGATCAATATGGAACAGAGATACTCGTGGACATTTTGCCTGCGAATACTCAGCAGAGTGTTCAACAAACTCAGGCGGTTCTTGACACTGGCGGTGGTGAAGGACCTTTGAAGGTCGATAAGCTCGGTCGTTTTTATATGAACGAAGGTCGTGGCGGTGCAACCGGTGGTGGCAGCCAGAGCGATTATCTCGTGAATCAGATGCTCGGTGTGGTTCTCGTTCCACGTCCCGGTGATGTTCGGCCTGATGGCTGGCCCGGTGTTGAAGGCATCTGGCATGACTTCGAAGATTTCCCACGTGAAGTAGGTTTGGTTCTCCAGTCCTATATCGGTCGCCCAGTGTCACTCGCTTCTCTTGACCAAATGGTGAAAGAAGTGATCATCGCTTATCGTGAAGGTGATCGCCCTGTGGTTGATGTTCTCCTTCCTGAGCAGGACATTACTTCCGGTGTTGTTCAGCTTGTGGTCATCGAGTCAGAACTTGCCCGCATCCGGGTTGAAGGAGTTGACGTTGATACCGAGGAATTCATCCGCAGCCAAATGCGCGTGAAGAAAGGTGAAGTGATTCGTTCTTCAGATGTCCTTCGTGACCTCGCCTGGATCAACCGCAGCCCATACCGCAAGGTTGACATGGTTTACGCCCCCGGTTTCGAATTCGGAACTTCAGACGTGATCCTCAAGACTTACGAAACGAAGACCAACTGGTTCTACGTTGGCTACGAAGATTCCGGAACGGATTTCCTCGGGGAAGATCGCCTGATTACCGGTTTCAACTTCGGTGATGTTCTCGGGATCGACAAGAGCTTGAGCTATCAGTTCACATCCGATCTCGATTTTGAGCACGTGCGTGGCCACTCTCTGGTCTACACACAGGGGCTCCCATGGCGCCACTTCGTAACTATCCTCGCTTCCTATGTGGATATCGAGTCTGATCCGATCCCAATCGGTGGTGGCAACTCCCTTAATTCGGATGGGGACAACGTCCAGCTCAGTGGTCGCTACGGTATCCCGCTTGAGAGCAAGTCCAATCGCCAGCGTGAAATGGACTTAGGTTTCGATTGGAAATCTAACGCCAATAACCTCGAGTTCATTGATGTTGCCAATGCCAACAATCTTCAGCTCTTCGGAACTCGGGTTGAGATCTTTCAGTTCAGCCTCGGTTACAAAGAAACCATCCAGCACAAGCGTGGTGTAACCCAGTTTGATATTCGCGGTATCTGGTCTCCCGGTGATTTCAATGATCACAACTCGGATTTCAACTTCCAGAATGCACGGGCGGGTTCTTCTGCTGATTACTTCTATGCGATTGCCGGAATTGAGCATCAGCGCCGACTTCGTGAAGATTGGTCTGCACGGTTCAAGGTTCAGGCACAGGATTCAACTGCCAACCTTCAGGCTTCCGAGCAACTCGGTGCGGGTGGTTATGACACCGTTCGTGGTTTCAATCAGCGGATCGCTCGTGGTGACCACGGCTTCTGGGGAACAGCTGAGATTTACACTCCGGAGCTTTCCTTCGGTCGTATCTTCGATTGGCAGAATGAAACTGACAGCCTGAGAGCCCTCGGTTTCTTCGATGCAGCGAATCTTGGTAACGAAGATCTTCTTCCGGGTGAGCCTAGCAGCATTCAGATCGCCTCTGTTGGTGTTGGTCTCCGCTGGAATTACAGCGACTGGTTTAAATTCCGTATCGATTACGGTTACCCGGTTGTGACCGAGAATGTGTTCACTGACGAGTCAGGTCGTTTCCACATTGGTGCTACCGCAACATTTTGATCAGTTAATCATAAAGCCCTGCATCAAGCGGGTTGGCTAATTGGCCATCAAGATTTTTAAGAACGCTCCGGAGAAATTCGGAGCGTTTTTGTTTTTCTAGCTCGCTCGATACGATTCGTGCTTGAACCGTTCGGGGAAAATGGCTTAATAGATTCTCGAAATTTTTCAAACCAACTACCAACCTTATTCAGAACTACAGATAGCTATGGGACGACCAGTCACACTTTTCACCGGTCAGTGGGCCGATTTGCCTTGCGAAACCATCATCACGAAAGCCAAAGAGATGGGCTACGACGGGGTTGAATTTGGATGCTGGGGTGATCACTTTGAAATCGATAAAGCGGATGCAGCCTACTGCGAAGCTAAAAGAGACCTGCTTGCGAAACACGATATGAAGTGTTACGCCATTTCTTCGCACTTGGTAGGACAGGCTGTCTGTGACCGGATCGATGGTCGGCATCAGCAGATTCTTCCCGACTACATCTGGGGTGACGGAGATCCAGAGGGAGTTCGACAGCGCGCAGCTGAAGAGCTTAAAAAGACGGCCGTCGCTGCCAAGGAATTTGGCGTGAGCGTTGTTAACGGATTTACCGGATCGTCTATCTGGCACTTGCTCTATTCCTTTCCGCCAAACCTTCCAGGTCAGATCGATGACGGATATAAAGATTTCGCCGATCGTTTCGGCCCAATCATGGATGTGTTTCAGGAGAACGGAATCAAGTTTGGTCTTGAAGTCCACCCAACAGAAATCGCCTTTGATATTGCTTCGGCTGAACGCGCTCTGGAAGCGATCGATCACCATCCTGCTTTCGGTTTCAACTATGACCCAAGCCACTTCGGTTATCAGGGCGTTGATTACGTGGAGTTCATCTACAAGTTCGCGGATCGAATCAATCACGTTCACATGAAGGATGTGAGCTGGTCTGAATTTCCTACTGAGGCAGGTGTGTTCGGTGGGCACGTCGATTTCCACAAACGCAATCGCTACTGGGATTTCAAATCTGTAGGACGTGGAAATATCAATTTCGAGCGCATCATTCGTGCTCTCAACGATATCGAGTACACCGGTCCACTTTCTGTCGAATGGGAAGATGGAGCGATGGATCGCGAAGCCGGCGGTGCAGAATCCGCTGCCTTTGTGAAACAGGTCGACTTCCCGGCTTCGAACATCGTTTTTGACGAGCAGTTCGACAAGAGCAAGCAGAGTTAGTTAGATTGGGAACCGTGGAGAAGGAAGCGGACGAATAGGAATATTCGTCCCTACCGTCCCACGGATTGCCGCGACTTTTCGTCCTTCGCAATTGGTAGGGATATTTGTCCCCATTCATCTGCGATTAACTAAGGAGACTGACTCAAGCCTTAATTTTTCCGAATAGGCCCTTCTCACGCGGATGTGAGAGGGGCCTTTTTGTTTTGACGTATCGAGAGGATCAGCAAGACCACGGTGATTGCGAGGCAAATGAGAGGGAAAGGGCGGCTAAAGAGCGGGGCATAGCTTCCACCGGATGCCATCAGCCCGGCATTGAGGTTTTCCTCGGCAATCGGGGCGAGGACAAATCCAATCACGAAGGGTGCCAATGGGATTTTCAGAGACTGAAAGACAATGCCAAGGAATCCGAAAGCCACCATCACCCAAATGTCGAAAGGACGATTCGCGAGGGCGTAGCAGCCGATCACGCAGAAGACGATGATGATTGGCGCGAGTTTTGTTTTGGAGACCCGGCTCAGCAGGGTGACCTTTTTTGCTGTGGTCAACATAGCCACGAGCATGACAACATTTGCGATTAAATAGGATCCGATGATCGCGGTCACGGTGCCGGGATGGTTTTTGAAAAGCAGGGGGCCGGGTTGCAGCCCGTGGATGACAAAGGCACCGAGCAATATCGCGTCGATCACGCTTCCGGGAATACCAAGGGAGACGAGAGGGATCAACGCACCGCCGACGGTGGCATTGTTGGCCGATTCAGAGGCGACAATTCCTTCCTCGCTTCCTTTTCCAAACTCTTCGGGAGTCTTGGACAGATTCCTGGCGGCACCGTAGGCGACGGTTGATCCGATATTAGCGCCAATTCCGGGAAGGATGCCGATGAAGGTACCGATGAACGATGACCGTATCAGATTGATCGCCTGCTTCCACCAAAGCCCAAATGGCTGGAGAATTCTGTCGCCGACCGCGTTATCTGAAGATCCATTTTGAAGTCCTGTCTTATTCCGCGCACTCAGATCAATTACTGCCTGGCTGAAAGCGAATAGACCGATCAGGACAGGTAGCAATTTGAATCCGTCGTTCATCGCTTCAAATCCGAAGGTAAATCGAAGTTGCCCGGTGGCGGGATGCATCCCCGGAAGAGCGAGCAGGCATCCTGCCATTCCCGAGAATAGACTTTTCCAAAATCCTTTCCAACCCGGATCCGAAACGAAAACGATGAAGACCATGGCGGCGAGAACGAGGGCGAACAAGTCGAAGGTGCTCAGTTTTGTAGACCACTCTGCAACGGGACGGGCCAGAATCCAGAGGGCGATTCCCGAAAAGATTCCACCGACAAAAGAAGCGCCGATCCCGAGTCCGAGAGCCTTGCCCGGTTTTCCACCTGAGGCCATTGGATAGCCATCCAGTGTTGTGATAACCGCAGCCGGTGTGCCGGGGATTTTCAATAGTGTCGCGGAGATGAGACCTCCACTGACCGAGCCTGTGTAGAGTGAAACGAGTAGGGCAAGAGCCGCGTCTTCTGCCATCGAGAAAGTAAGAGGAAGGGTCAAGGCTATCACCATTGCTCCAGTGAGCCCGGGAATCGCTCCGATCGATATTCCGACGCAGACACCAATGACGATCCAGGGAAGGAGAGGAATGAAGTCGAGAGCATTCATGGCAGTTCGATTCCGAGGAGAGAGGTGAAAAACAAGCGGCAGACCAGCGCCATGATGATTCCGAAGCTGAGTCCGGAAATCAATCGTCGCGCTGCAGTTCCTTTCCATTTAAAAAACGCCACGGCTACAAAAAGCAGAACGGTCACGGCCTCAAAAGGAAAGGGGGTAAAGGAGAGGACTAAAGGAAAAAGTGAGACTGCTAGAAATGCGAGGGCAATCCGTATTGAGAGGGATGAATCGAAGACCTGACCCTCTTGAGTCGTCGCCCTTTGTCGAAGCCGGTGAATCAGGATTCCTGCCAGCCCGATAGCTCCGGCAATGAGAAAAAAGAGGGGGACATTCGGCGGCTGAAAAGGATTTGAAACCGGCGCGACTTCTGCGAGCTGATTTTCCCGCTTCTCCAACGCGTCCTCCAAATCCTGAGCAGTGAGAAAAACGGGATCAATCTGCAGCTCGTCGAGCTTCTTCTGAATCTCAGGCGTTTCCATTGCCTCGCCAAGCACTCTGGCGATTTTTTCAGTGGCTTCTTTGGGTGTTCCCTTCGGTGCCCACCATCCTTGTAAATTTCCGTAAACCGCATCGACTCCGTTTTCGCGGGCCGTGGGAACGTCGGGAAGGGCAGGGTGGCGTTTTTCCCCGAGGTAGGCAATTGCCAGGAGTCCGCCGTCCTTGAAGCTGAGATACTCGGCAACGGAGAAAGCGGAAACTCCGATATGCCCGCCTTTCAGCTCGCCGAATCGTTTTGCTCCGCCCCCGGACTGCACAAATCGAAAAGAAGCGGAACCGTGCGCTTGTTGCAGGATCAGGGCCATATAGTGACTGGGCGCTCCGATGTTGGCCGCAAAGGTGATCGTCTGTGTTTTCGTCGATGCGGCTTGGAGGAGTGTCTCAAGCTTTCGGTATTCTGAGGACTCGCCAACAGCAATCACTGCCCCCACTTCGCCAGTGATGGCAATGGGTTCAAACGCTTCCCTGCCAAAAGGAACCAATCCCGACTTCTGCGCTGTAAGGATTCCATCATGAAGAAACAGAATCGTGTGGCCGTCCGGATAGGCATTCATCGCCGTTCGGCTGCCGATCGTGCCTCCGGCGCCGGGAATGTTGACGATCACCAGTTTCTCGCCCAGTAAATCGTGTTGCTGAATCGACCGTTGCATGATCCGGGCGAATGTATCGCTGCCCCCACCGGGAGAGAAGGGGACGATCACTTTGACCGGTCGGTCCGGAAAGGAATCGCCGGAAATTCCGGAGGAGAGGAATCCGAAGCATAGAGTGCAGAAAAAGGCCGGGATGAAGCGTGACCACATTCCGTTCATTCAACAGCAGACGAAGATGAATGCCAACTGGAAAGAGCAAGACACAGGAATCTAATCCAATTATTGAGAGAATTTCTCAAATTCACCGCTACTTTCGAGTTTGACGGGGTTACAATTTTGTAGCTTTTACCAACTTCTCTATGAACAAAACAACGTTTTCAATTTTAGGTTTGATGCTCTGTCTGTGTGGAAGTGTCTCCGCCAACAAAATTCCCGGGGCAAAATCAGAATCCGCTTCCTTTGATTATCAAAAAGCTGCAGCGAAAATTGACGATTTCATCTCCAAAGCCTACCCGGACTTCAAGGTGGAGCCGAATCCGGAAATTTCGGATGAGACTTTTGTTCGCAGAGTCTATCTGCAAATTGCCGGTCGAATTCCGACGCCGTCAGAGTTCAAGATGTTCATGGCTGAAGATGGGGAGACCCGCCGCGCTGATTTAATTTCCGACCTGATACAGTCGGAAGGTTATGTGAGTAATCACTTCAACTTCTGGGCCGATATTTTACGGATCAATGACTCGCAAAACGGAAGTTCGAGAACAGCAATCGCGGCCTACAAACTTTGGGTGAAAGCCGCGCTTCGTCAGAATATGCCTTACGATCAGTTCGTTCGTGAGTTGGTTTCAGCGAAAGGGTATATCTGGGAGAATGGAGCGATCGGCTACTATCAGCGCGATCGGGGGATGCCCCTCGACAACATGTCGAATACCGTGCGGATTTTTCTGGGGACCCGCCTCGAATGCGCGCAGTGTCACAATCATCCTTTCGATAAGTGGACCCAGATGGATTACTTCAAAATGGCCGCCTTCAGCTATGGAATGACGGCGAATCGTTACGGCAACTCGAACCGGAAGCTGGTGGCGACCATGATGAAAGATGAACGTCAGTCCATGTTCGAAGAAGCAGTCGGGGTTAAAGGTTTTCCGGCGATTACGTCCGAGGCAAAACTCAAAAAGCTGATGGATAGCCGCAAGTTCAGCCGTGTTGGATCCAAGTATGGAATGAACAAGCAGGAGTTTGCTGAGACAGCGAAGAAAGGGATAGCTGCGATCTCCGGGCTGGAAACCAATAGCGAGGACATCCGCAATGCGGTCGGGGAACTCTACGATCCCATCCAATACATCGCTTCTTTCGAGAGCGAAAAATCGGTCAAACTGCCTCACGATTATCAGTATTCAGATGCGGAACCAGAGAGTTCCGTTTTGCCGGCAACGATGTTCGGCGGGGAAGTCCTTTCACCGTCCAACGGCAGTCTGGCCGATTCGTACGCAGAGTGGATGACGAGTTCCGAGAATCCTACATTTACTAAAGTGGTGGCCAATCGCCTCTGGAAGAAAGTTTTCGGTGCTGCGCTCATCGAACCGGTCGATGAACTGACTGATCTCTCCAAGCCTTCCCATCCTGAACTGATGACTTACCTGGAAGAGTTGATGAAAGAACTCGACTACGACATGCAGGCGTATTTGAAGGTTCTCTACAACACCTCGACCTTCCAGCGTGAATCTTATCGTGAGGAACTGGTTGCCGGAGTGCCGTATCACTTTTCAGGTCCGGTGCTGAGACGGATGTCTGCCGAGCAAGTTTGGGATTCGCTGGTCGCGCTGATGATTGACAATCCGGATCACTACATGCCGAATCTGGAAAAGGATCTTGCCAATTTGGAAGAGCAGAAGCAAATATTCGAAAGCCTGGAGGGGAAAGCTCCTGAAGAGTTCCTGGCTATGGCTCGCGCTGCAGCAAAGGTGACTCGCAGTTCCCTCGATGAGCAGACAGATCTTCGCGCTAAAGTTTTGGAAGCAAGGAATGCGGAAGAGTTTCAAAAATCGAAAGAAATCGCTTCGAAGCTGGGGAAAATCCGAAACGAAACCCGTCGTGAGCTTGCTGCCCTTGCCTATACCGAAGTCAAAGAAGGCAAGGATATTGAAGTTGTGATGAACAACTTTGGAGTGAATGACGGCTTCATGGATGAGGTGATCACCGATTTACCTAAGCAGGAACGGAGACGCCCCGACCGCTCTGAAATGAAGACTTCAATGACCAAAGAGGAGAGGCGCACATTGCGCGAGGAAACCAAGAAGCGTCTCGAAAAACGGAAAGTCAAAGGGAAGGGCAGGAAAGGGGATGTGTCTTTGGGAAGAGATGTCGTCAGAGCTTCAGAAATGGAGACACCAGCTAGGCGTGGCCATTTCCTGCGTGAATTCGGACAGTCGGATCGGGAGATCATTGAGAACTCAAATGATGCTGCTTCAGTGCCTCAGGCGCTGGCGCTGATGAATGGTCCGATCATGGAGATGATGTTAGGAAGCAATTCCGTGTTCGCCAGAGAGATAGATACAAAAGAAAGCTCCGCCGAAAAAGTGGAGGCGGCTTTCACGGCCCTGTTTTCACGTCGACCTACAGATCAGGAGAAAGAATGGCTGAGCTCTGAAGTGAATAAAGGTGACCCTCAGGAAGGCATTGAGAATGTCGTCTGGGCGCTGCTGAATACATCCAGATTCCTCTTTGTGGAATAGAGATTAAGAAGACTGTTTCAAATCGCCGGTATCCGGTCCCTGAAGCTTTATGGGTTGCTCGCCCGTTTAAGGTTCAGTGATTTCGAGCCAAAAAGTGTGGAGCTCAGAGCTCCGCGCCCTGGTATCGACCTTCGCCTTGATGCGTTCAATTCCGAGATCTGAAATTGCCATCCATTCCCGCCAGACGCCTGCTCTGATCCTGGATTCTACCTCTCTCACGATGAGGGGAACATTCTCAATAGGCTGAGGAAAAATGCAGAATTCAGTGGAGTGGAAGAAAGCCCCTCGTGGCCGGACTGAGGCAATCTAGCCTGGAGGCCACTTCAATTGCTTCCCAGCCAGAAGATGGATGTGCAAATGGGGTACAGATTCGCAACCGTTTTTGCCGTTGTTAATGACGATCCTAAAACCTTCGTCGCTTGAATTCACACCGAGTTCGGAAGCGACTTTTCCGGCAACGAGAAGCAGATGGCCCAGAGTCTGTTGATCAGATATTTCGGCCTCTCCTACACGGGGAATCACTTTCTTCGGGACGATAAGAACATGGATGGGAGCCTGAGGATCGATATCCCGAAAGGCAATGCAGTCATTATCTTCGTGTAAAATATCCCCGGGGATTTCGCGGGCGATGATTTTTTCGAAGATCGTCATGGGAGTTGAGAGCTAAAAAGGTGGATGCCCACCGGCAAGGGACTCCAGCGGGCATCCTGGGAGTTTATCACTATCGGGGGATTGAGATAAAAGTTTTCAATAGCAGATCTGTAGGTTGAGATCAGGACAGCGGGCAGAAGCCTGCGATTTTTCCTGATTCAGAAAAAGAGTGATCTCGCTTTGGAGTTGCTCACAACGGTTGGACCATTTCTTAGCGGACGAAAGCTGGCGGACGCACTTCTTGAGACCGTGGCATTCCACCCGGTTGGCTCCACCGTCTGCAGCTGATCTGAATTGTCTTTCCAGCAGACGGAAAAATGCCAACTCATAACCGGTCCCTGCACGACGGGCCAGTTCACTGAGAGAGATCCGCACGGGCGGGGGAGTTTTGTCGATGTTCTCCGCCACTTCCTGGAGACCGAGATTGGAAAGGGTTGCGTCGATTTTTTTGAAGAATTCATCTGAATCAATTACAGTGCCCTTGTAGTGATTCATCAGGAAATGCTCCACTCCCCGGGAAATATCTTCGGCGAGCCAACGGGGAACGTCGGTTCCGTCAACGGCGTCAGTAATCGTTTTTGTGATCCAGTCTGATTGACATAGAGCGAGGCTGGCACGTCCAATCCTAATGAATGGCAGTTCGTTTGGTAGTGCGATCATGGTTTCGTCTGAATGGGGCGGGTGTCGTGTCGTGTGTTTGGAAAATAGGAGGCTACTGCGGAATTTTCGTGGGATTTCGCAGGTCAGGATCTCTCGAAAAGGTCGGGCTGAAGAATTGGATCGATGCCGGGAGTCTGCTCGAGCGATTCAATGACTTCATTAAATTCACCAACCTCCTGAAATTGTCGGTAAACCGAGGCGTAGCGGACGAAGGCGACGGGGTCTATGTCTTTGAGGCGAGCCATAACTTTCGGCCCGATGATTTTGCTGGGAATCTCTTTGATTCCTTCGGCAGAAATTTCGTTAATAATCTCATCGACGGCAGTTTCCAGCACCTCGAGAGGGACTGGACGTTTTTCGCAGGCTCGAATCAATCCGCCAAGTAGTTTCTCCCGCTTGAACGGCTCGCGGGTTTGATCCCGTTTCACCACGAGAAGATCACTGCGCTCAACCTGCTCATAGGTCGTGAAGCGAAAGCCACAATCCACACATTCGCGGCGACGGCGAATCGAAAATCCATCTTTGGAAGTTCGGGAATCAATTACCTTATCGAGAAGGCTGTTACACTTTACACAACGCATATTTGCGACTCTTTTCTGAGAGTCGCCCCAATATGTTGTGGTGTCAATTCAAAATAGACCACAAGATGTAGTAATCGGTACCATTTCGGCCCGCTTGATTTGTCTGGTAATTACGGAACGCATGTTGAAGTCTGATATTTCCTGATGAGTCGAAATCCGCTTGTGGCATCACCAACCGGAGCGTGAAAACCCCGAACTGGAGGAAAAGCTGGAACTGGAAAACCCACTGCTTGAGCTGGATGACAAACTGGATCCGGAGGAGAAACTACTGCTCATACTGCGCCGTTTCGCTGCCTGAGCAGTGCGCCTGGCATCTGCTTCCCGACTGTCGGCACGCTTCTTCTCCCGAAGAGCGGAGCCGAGGGATGATATTGCGGCTTGTCGTGCTGCTGCATAGTCTCCGGTTTCGAGCAAATGCTGCGCCTGAATGAGGTCCGGATTACCGGAGTTCCTTTGAACTTTGACAGAGTAACTACTACGCCAGTTCTGCAAGGCGGCGATCGCGGAGGAGGCGGCGTCGATTTTTTTAGCGGCAGCTTTGGCAGCTCGCAATTCGTCTCGAATCAGACTGCGGGTCTTTAACGCTTCTGTACTGAGATGATTGGCCGCAGTAAATACCTCGTTCCATGTGTGATGAGCCTTTCCCAATTCGACTTCCAGTTGAGAGTGTTCATTGCGATACGCTGAATGATTCCTAATCGCCCGGGTCAATGTTTCGCTATCCGCGATTCGATCGGTTCTCGCCTCATGAATAAAAGTGTCAGCGGACCGAATTGAAGCTGCTGCTCTTGATAAGGCGGCACTGGCCTCGTCGTATTGTTCCCAATCTGCCTTCACCCCGTCCACGATGAGATTGAGCTCTGCGGCCGAGTCGGCCAGAGCATGAAAGAGAGTGAAAGGATCTTTCTGGCCCTGATTGACGGTCTCATTGAATGCTGCCAATGATTCCCCGAGCAGCCGATGCTTCGTTATCGTCCCGTGAATCGTTCGTTGATCGTTGACCTCACTTGCAAGAGCTCCGTGTTGGTCGACCAGAGAAAGTATTGATGTCTGGTTTTCTTCCTCCGCTTTTTTCAAGGCCTTGTGTTGGTCCCGAATCATTCCGAGTTGGTGCTCTACGAAACCAAGGTCATTGGATGCTTTCTCAATCAAACTGGCCGAAAGGATGAGGGACGCAGCCTTGAAGGCGGACTGCGATTCATCGATCGCATCGCGGGCTGTCGACAGGCGATTGTAGGCTCGCTTTAGACTTTCCCGAATGGACTGCTGACCTCGAACGGATTCACCGAAGCGGGTGGAAAACAGGAGCACGGATGGATCGTAGTTGGATTCGAGTTCGGAAAAGGTCTCTGCTACTTCGGTGCCATCGACGGATAGCTCACCGTGTCTCGTCTTCAATGCGGTGGAATCTTTGGAATGGGCTTTCAAGGTTTCCTGACTGATTCTCAATAAGTCGTCCGCTTCTTTCAGGGTCAATTCAATCTCGTGAAAGTTTCCTTGAGCGGCTGTGATATTCCCGTGGTCCAGAGAAGCACAGGCTGCGGAAAGTTCCTCCCGGGCCAGGAGAACCCGATCAGAAGGTGAGAGATTTTCCTCTACGAGTATCTTCTCTTCAGGAAGGTCCAGCTCATTGCTGATTTCAGTTTTCACTTTTTCGATGCTGTTGACCCGGGATTGAATCGAAGGCTTAATTTCTTTACCGACCTTTTCGGCAAGTTGAGAACAGCTGAGAACTCTTCCTTTAAAGGCGAAGACTTCATCTTCAAACTCCTTCCAATCCTCTTCGACAGACCTCGATATGGCGACGATGGCGAGCTGTTCTATGTATCCGGTGTATTCGTCGTATCCGGCGTCGACCCAGGCAGCGTTGCGTCCGAGGCTTTCCAGTCTTTTTACGGCATTTTCGACAACAGGGAAGTCAATCTTCCGTACCGATTCGATGCGACTGGCAATAGCGAGACCTTCATTCACCTGACGCTCTGCAGTAAGGCCCGAAGTCTCCAGGGCAGTGACTGGATCTTCCTGTCCAATGGCAGCTGCTTCGTTGAGATTCGACTCGGCTGCAGGAATAAGTCGGTTTCGAAGGGCCAGCAGCGGAAACCAGCCATCCTCTGCTGCGGCATGGCCTTGTTGCTCGGTTTGTGCAGTCAGCTCCGCCAGGTTTTTATTCACCCTCTCCTGAAGGAGTGGAAGCCCATCGATTCCATTTTCCAATCGGTCAATCTTCTCTCTGGCACCCTCTCTCCGTTCATCAAACTCACTGATCAATTCATCGAAGGACATGCGGAACGGACGATAGTCTTCAGGATCACCAAGAAGGGATCGACCGGCATCGCCATTTTCCCTTTCCGGATAGAGAATTGATTCAAGCTTATCTTCCCGGCCGAATCCAATCGGCTTTGATCCGAGGAGCGCAATGGCAGCCTTGAACCGGCGCGGTGAAAAAACGTTCTCAAGCATCGAAAAAACGGACTTCGGGAGAACGAGATTTTCCGCCCGTTCCATCACCCGGTCTGTGGCCT
>OJCB01000168.1_pt1 | contig 27870 bp, 18 predicted proteins | sample 1591501 | NCBI WGS metagenome assembly OJCB01 (sample SAMN05416813, study PRJEB24817) | seawater metagenome | isolation source: Sea water | place: Canada:Atlantic | collected 2013-07 | reverse complement strand
CACTATCCTCTTCGTCGGCAGCGTCAGATGTGTATAAGAGACAGCGATAGAGAGTCCGGTTGCCAGTGGTCATTACAGCGTGCCGCTCGGAGACACCACCTATCACGCCAATATGACCAATGCGATTGCCAAGACGGTCTTTGCTAACAACGTCGACGTGAGGCTTCGTATCTGGTTCAGTTCTGACAATAGCACTTTTCAAGCCCTTGATCCTGACCGCCGTATCGCATCAGCCGGTTATTCATTGAGCTCCGGCACTGCCGGGATGGTCGGCGCCAACGTTGTCGTTTCTGCGAGCGTTGCAGATAATTCCCTGACCGCAAACGACCTCGCAACCGATTCAGTGGGCACCGCCGAAATCATCAATGGCACCATTACTTCCAGCGACGTCAGTGGTAGCTATCAGTTGATGGACAGGTCGAGCGGAACTGCTTATGTAAGCGGTGGCTCATCCGGTTTGGGCAGTTCAGATGGGCTCGGGCAACTTTCGGTAGGAAGCCACACGGGAAATCACATGGCGATCACTTACAATGCCATCGGCGCTTACAATAATAATGCTCCAATCCAAACTCTGGTTGGATGGACGGGCGGAGGAATTGAAGTCGGGCATCCCGGTTTCGCTACCGCGATTCGCGGAAGCACCACTACATTTTCCGGTACTGGATATTTCAGTGGTAACGTCGGGATCGGGGACAGCACCCCTTCCTATAATCTTGATGTTGCTGGAACGATTCGGGCGACAAATGATGTTTACGTCAATGATGATCTCTTTGTGAACAGCGAAGTTCGGGTCAACAGTAGCGCAGGGGCAAGCAAGATTCTAATGTACGGTGAGGCTGGGAGCAGCGATCGTGGTCAAATTTATATGTATGGCACCAATGGTATTCTCAATGCAAGGATTGTGTCCGGAGGAAGTGTTAATTCGGGCTACTTTGGCCTCTACGACGATGACGGAGGAGAGCAATTGCGAATGGGTGTTAATTCAACGGATGAGGCTTTCTTAACAGTTAGTGGATCAAACGGTAATACTAATATACTTTTAGGGTTTCTGAGCGGTTATCCGTCAAATGGATTTCTAGGTGTGGGGGATCCAGGGGGCAGCAGCCGCGCCGGAATGTATATCCGGGACGATGGGGCCGGTGTGGTGTTCGGCGATGTAAACAACATCAGTTCGGATCGGCGTTTGAAGAAAAACTTTGAATCTCTCTCCGGGGCTCTTGATAAAGTGAGAAAAATCAACGGGGTGAGTTATCAGCGGATCGGGAGTCCAGAAGAGCAACGGGAAGTGGGAGTTATCGCCCAGGAAATCCAGGCTGTTCTACCGGATGCGGTAGCCACAATGGGGGCTAGTGAGCCCGGGGATACATCAGAGAATCCGGTAGACGAAATCGGCCGGGACCTTTCCGGGTCCGAAGTCAAAGCGGTGACGCTGATAGATACTCCGGCGGATGTTGCCCCGGACGCCGAAGCTCTGAGTGGGGAGAGTCCCGTCGAAGCCGGGATCGGTAACGATGTTGGTGGGGGAGCAGAGTCCAGGGAAGCTGATCCCGGAGATGCGAGTCTGACAATGGCGGGGAGCGTACCCGGCGGAGGTGGGTTTGCAGCAGGGGGTGCCGGCATGCCGCAGGACACGCTTTACGTGAACTACAATTCCATCACCGCCCTGCTCGTCGAGGCGATGAAGGAACTCGACACGGAAGTGGAGGGGAACGCTGAGTCGGCTGAGGAAGTCGCAGGTCAGGTTGGGAATCTCGACGAGTCGATAAAGAAACAGGCGACCGGCCTCGAGAAAATTGAGAAGACACTTGGATCTCTCACCAAAGTCAATCAGACGCTGGAAGATGAAAACGCCGACTTGAAGAAAAGGCTGAAAGCCCTGGAAGAGATGGTGAAACGGCTTGCTGAGGAAACTGCCAAACAATAGTTCGCTGTAATACCCGCAGTTTATTAATCAAATCGAAAGGAAAACCAATGAGTAGATCCCTATTATTCCAAGGATTAAGTGGTCTGGCCGCGACTTTGATGTTGAGTGTCAGTCCTGCTCTGGCGGACTCGACCGCGAGCGGCGGAGGCGTGAAACTCACCCACGCCTCTCCCGGAGAAGGCGGCGGACAGGTTGCTGCCGGGCTGGTCACCGCAGAGGTCACCACTGGCAGTGCCATTGCCGGGGGAGTTTCCCTTGGCGGCGTGGTCAGTGAGACCGGTGGATTTACCGGGCAACTCTACGATGCCACGGCTTTGACGGTATCTGCAGATCCGGGAACGACGGTCAACGAAGGGGGCGCTGTGCAGCTTACTGCCAACGCCACGCTCGACGACGGCACTACCCTGAACACCGGCGAAGCGGCCTGGACCGTGAACTCTGGCCCGATCACGAGTATTAGCGCGACGGGGTTTGTACTTGCTGGAACGGTCAATGCGACTACCTCAGCAAATGTTGAAGGAGCAATGGGTTCCGCTTCCGGGACCATTGACCTCTCGATTCTGAATCTGGCCTACCAGCCGAATTCCTTAACCTGGGAGGGAGGCGATGGTCCCTACACCGTCTTTTTCGGGACTGATACGAATGCCTTGACTGAGATTGCCGGCCTGCCGACGTCCATTTATGATCCCGGCCAACTGGAAATGGGGACAACCTACTACTGGCGCGTTCTGGATATGTCTGCTGCCGATGTCACACCTGGCGGAAACGGAACGGATCCGGTTAGTTTCACGACCAGCATTTTCAAGCCTGACATGCGGGTGGGGAACAAGGGCAACCCTGCTACTCACCGCGGTAATAATGTCTACAATGGCTCAGGTGGAGGTCAGGTAGCGACAATGAAGCTGAAGGGGACCCGTCCGGGGAAACTCTATTTTTCAGTCGAAAATGACGGAGACACTGATGATGGTCACCGCTTTCGGGGATCCAAAGCAAACAGAAGGTCTTTCAAAACGGTTAACTACTACCGGCTCAGCGGAGGTCGGGCCAACGTTACCGGTGCGGCGATCAGAGCTGGATTTCTGCATGGAGATGTCATCCCCGGTTCGATTGTTTCCTATCAGATCCTGGCCAAGGCAAAAGGTAAGAAGAAAGCCTCTCAGACTTTGAAGTTGGACGTAAAGTCTTCAGCTGACACCCGCGGCGCGGATCTTGGCAAAGCGAAGCTGAAAGGGACTCCGACAAAGAAGAAGCGGTAAAAATGTGTTGAGGAGGAGCTCCGGATTAATTTCTTCCCGAGCTCCGTCTCTCTAAGTCAGAGCTCTGCGTGTATTTCCCCCGGGGCAGTTACCGCGCAAGGTGGTCACAGCGATATTAATCGATTCAACCCTGTCGGGCAGTCGATTGAATCCTGTTCCTTCCGGCTTTAGTGCGTCGTTGCGCGAACTCGGCGATTTGTGTGCCTGAAAGTGAAAAGTAAAGTTTCCCAAGTGTAGGTGCTAAGCGCCTTCGAAAAGGTGCGTTTGAGCCGCTTGTCGGATATCGTTCTCTCTGTGGCACTTAGATTAATTGAGATTGCACCATCTCAATCCTGCCGCCTCGATAAAAATCCCCGTAAAAACAAGTTCTGATAGGCTTTCTATATGAATCGAAGCGTTACAATCAGCCCCTGCAATGAGTAATCGAATTCCCATACTGTTGTAGAGGAGGCCTTTTCGTTTTGTGAAGGTTTCTTCATCAAGGGGGCCGACTGCTTTCGGATGAGGTTCCTCGATAAGCAGGTGATAATAGTTGGTCATGGAGCAGTAGGTGGTGACTCGTATTTCATGAAATACCTGTAGATTCCGCATGAGAGCAGGGGGGGTGTTCAAAAGACCGGTCCGCAATAAAAATCAACCATCTTTGGAAATGCGTTTGACGGCTATGTGAAATATGCAATTGTTAGCTGAAATTTCAGATACTACCTAAAGATCATGAGAAAAATCCTAACAATACTTGCTGCAATTGCTTTGGCGGCGTTTCCAATTATTTCATCGGCCGACGAAAACTCCTCACTTCTCAGCGCGCCGATAATCGGTCCGGAGATGGCGGAGGACATGGATGATCCGGTAACGATATATTTTGAGAGCAACACTACCTTGCCGGATGTTCTCGTCGCTACGAACAGTCTTTCCGGATTTCGGGGGGATGCGATTTATGCGAAGGCTCCCGTCCCTAGTCAGACTCTGCCTCGCTCCACTACCAAGGGTAGGCTGATTGATTCCTACTTTAAAGTGCAAAACGAAGGGCGGGGATTCGGAAATTCAGCAATTGAATACGTTCCCTATACCAATTACTCCATTAGGGGTTCGGCCGGGGCGAGAGGATTCAGAAACACTTACACGAACGTTCAAACTTCCGAGAACATCACAGCCGAAGTGATCCTGGGAACGTACCTCCTGAACGTATCTGTAGACAGCGACAAGTTGATCAAGAAGAGATCGGTTCCAGGCCGGTCGATCCGTAAGAAAAATGTTAGATCGCTCGACACCTTGAATGCATCCGTAGATGAAAGTATTTTGGAAATTTATCCCTACTTGACTGATACCGCAGCGACCTCGATCTCAAACAAGGCTATTCCCAAGAAGAAGAAAAAGAAGAAAAAGAAGAAAAAGTAACCGATTTCGTCTTCTTTGACAGAGACTTGAAGAAGCTTGGAATTCCAGTCTTTCGCGTGGAAGGGGATGTGAGTTATCACTCCCCTTCTTTTTTGAGTTCTTGGTCCACATGTCAACCAGATATCAAGACGCAAGGTCACACCCCGCCCCCTGCCGGAAATTGCAGAAAGAATGAGTGACCGATTTCTGCGGTTCGGGCTGATGACGCTTCTGGTTGCCGTCTGGGTCCTTCTTCGTGTCCTCCCTCTCTACGATCACGTTTTCCCCGAGGGAGAGACCGGTGTTCTGCTCGGAAACGATCCCTGGTTTCACCTTCACCAGTGTATCGGAGCAGCGGAACACTTCCCCTCCATGCTTCGTTGGGACATCGGTGCCTTCTACCCTGAGGGAAGTCGGGCGGGCGCCGCGGGCTTTTTTAATCTGGGGATAGGTGGCTTAGGGCGTCTCATCAGCGGAAGTCCCCCGAGTGCGGATATTCTGATTCGCTTGCTGGCATGGTCACCGATCGTGTTTGGCGCGCTCTCGCTGATTGCTCTATATTTCGTCGTGAAAGGGTTCCTGGGATCGAATTTCGCGATCCTCGCCTGCACTCTACGCGTGTTATTCCCCTCACAGGAATTAGGCCGAACCCTGCTCGGTTTCGGAGACTATCATGCTGCGGAGATCCTGTTCTCGATTCTCATTCTCTGGACTTTTATTCTTTACGCCAGGCGCATGGAATCCCGCCCTTCAGTGAAGGTGTCGATGCTCTACGGGCTCCTCTGTTCCATCCCCCTGACCTTGCTCCTCTTCACCTGGGCTGGTGCTCCTCTTTACGTGGCAATTATCATTGCCACGTTTTGGATCAACGCTTTCGTCTCAATGAGACAGGGGCGAACGGATCTTAAGCAGACTGGGCTTCATTGGCCCTACTTTGGGTCTATCCTTCTTCTCTACGGTTCCTTCTCCATCCTGTTTCCCGATTGGATCATGAAGCAGAAAGCGTTTCCCTTCACCTGCGGAGCCCTATTTGCACAGATGGGCATATGCTTCGCTCTGGCGCTGCTTCCAGAAAAGCAAAGCCGTTCGCTTCAATCCCGAGCCTTGATCGCATTGCTCACCTTGCTGCTGCTCGTCGCCGGCACTATCTGGATGGTGTCGCCACCGCTTCGTCGTTTTGCGGAAGAATTCCTTCTTGCGAGAAACCCTTTCGTGGCAGAACACACATCTGTCGGTTTCGTCGTGCTTTGGAAAGACTTTGGGCCATTGCTCTTCTGGATTCCTCTTGCTCTCATCTTCGCATTTCGGAGATCTACCGCCCCTCTCTTCCGATTCGCGATTTTCTACTGCTTCGTCTGGATCCTTCTTTGGGGTGTCACGAAAGATCTGGGATACACAGCGTCCTCCTTGATTCCAATCCTCACGGTATGCGGGTTCAAGCTCATTTTCGACCTTGCCCGCGAAAAACGACGATCATTCATGCCTGCTGTGATATGGGGAGGGGCCGTTTCTCTTCTTGTGGCCTGCGCATTGATGATCCCTGACGGATGGGGAAACCGACCTTGGATGCGCAAAGGAGACTATACCGGAATAATCAAGGCCACCAAGCCGTGGAGAGACTCTCTTACCTGGCTCCGCGAACACAGTCCGGAACTCCCCCTTACACCGACGGCGCTTGTGGAACCTTGGATTCGAAAAGAAGGCTTTGATTATCCACCCGGATCTTATGGAGTTCTCTGCCATTGGCAGAACGGAAATCTCGTAAACGTTTTCGCGAGGCGGTTCGTCATCTCGGCGAGAGGGTCCAAAGGGAAATTCATTCGATGGTTTCTCTCGAAATCTGACACCGCCTCTCATCGAGCGTTGAAGGACCTTGGTGATGTGCGCTATGTCGTCGTCGACGCGACTTCGGTGTGCGAGTGCCTGCCCGGGGAGATCCTGCGGAACGGAGGTGATATCCGAAATTTTCAAGTCGTCGAATCGATTCGGACGGTGGATGGTATTGAAGTACCAATCGTCTCTTTCGGCAATGATTTCCGTCGCTCCGTGGGGGCACGTCTTTTTCTGGGGGACGGCTATGATCTCAGCCGGTATCGCCTGGTCTACGAAAGCTCCGATACGAGCTTCCTGCGATACCGATCCTTATCAGAAAGCGGTATCGTGGAGCTACGTTCCACGGCACTCGATGACGAGGTTAAGAGGGAGCTCTTCGAACCTATGGCAAAGCTCGGATCCGTCTGGAGGGAGGGGGAGTATCTATGTTACTCTGGCGAAATTCTTCCCACGGTGAAGGTATTTGAGATCGTGAGGGGAGCTCGTGCCCTTGGGCGTATCAGCGGAACAGAGCCTGTCAAAGTCCAAATCACTCTCCGCTGTAGCATCACGAACCGGACCTTCACCTATGCCCAATCGGAAACGCCAGATCAGGAAGGCAAGGTGTCCTTTCTTCTTCCCTATCCTACGGGCCAATGGGACGACTCATCTACCGTTCACTCAACGGGACCCTATCGAGTTTCTGTCGGAGAGAACTTTTTGGGAACGCTCGAGGTTTCCGAAGAAGACGTTCGAAAGGGGAGAGAATTGGCCCTTCCCCAGCGGTGAGATGTGCCAGGCCTGACCAAGTCAATCGCCACAGCGACAGGTTCGACTCCGTTCTTAAGTATATCGCCCCGTCGTGATTGCCGGTGTTGTTGGGTAGTGCTCTCCGAGCCGGTTCGTGGACGCGTCGAAATTTGCGACGACAGGGAAACAGTCAAAGAGTTTGAATACCACTAACGCTTTTTTCTCCAATCATTTGGCCACCACTCTGGGTTGATTGAAATATAGATACCCTTACCGATCAACTCCCGAGGTGAGGCTATTCTGACGATCCCGAACGAGCCGTTTTCTTAGCGCCATTCGGGACAGCTCACTCGTTGAAAAGAGGCTTGCAATTATTTTGATAATTGGTCTGATTCTCATTCAGAATAGACAACGCTTTTTGAGAACCGCACGATTGATCCGGGACGGTCGATCCCATTCCCTCTGCATGTCATAAATTGTGGAGAAACGATTCATCTTCAATGATGAAGAAAAGCAAAATTCAATAAAGAGACCGGTCAGTTATTCGTTCTTTTCGCTTCCCCCGCCAACGGTTGCCTGCCACATGATAAGAAAAATCCTCTGGAGTTGGGATACGAAGAATCCCCTGTTGGCCCTGGCCATCATGATCGCATTGGTCTGGGTTTTCCTGAACGTCGCCCACTTCGCTGTGCTCGTGAGCTCGGATCGCGTGGCGGAACTGAAGGCGGCGATCGGTCGGGAGGTGACACTTGATTTGAATGACGGCGCCCGGATCCGTGGCCGATTGGTGAGTTCCCAATGGTGCTTTCGCGGCGGTGTCATCCGGTGGTGCAATGGCGTCCGGGTCGGAACCGGAGAAGGTGAGGTCAGCGAGCAGGCGTTCTTCGCCTGGCAACTGCCACGAACCAAAGTGGTGCAGTCGCCGGCCCCCTGAGTTATTGCCGGGAAGGCGTTTTTCGATGTCGTGTTCGCGCCTTGCGTAAGGACGTGGGAAACGAACTCGGTCGTCGTCACGATTCACTTTGCAGGCACCATTTCCGGGCCTTATTCTTCCACTGTATGTTCACTACTATGAGACTCCTTCTTTTCCTGACACTACTCTTTCCAGCTATCGCCGGCGCTGATTCGTTCCTCGTCGAAAACGGAGAAGCCCGGGCCGAGATTATTGTCTCGGAAACCCCGACCCGGACGCAGCGGCTCGCGGCGAGAGAATTGCAGATATACCTCAGGAAAATCTCGGGCGCGGATGTGCGCATCGCCTCGGAGCCTTCCGGTGACTTTCCGGTCAAACTTTACGTGGGGATGAGTTCGAAGGTCGGCGAGCTGGGAATCTCGGCCGACGAACTGAAGTACGGCGCCTACCGCATTGTCTCGGGTGAGGACTGGATGGTGTTCATTGGGGACGATACGGATTTTGTGCCCATCGAGCCCTGGCCCCGGAGCAATACTGACGTCGCCAGTGGCAAAATGCAGGAGGCCTGGAATGTGATAACGGGCGAAAACTGGGGCTACCCGCATCGGCAGCTCCACAAACATTATTCGGGTCCGAATCGGGTTTTCGGAACGCCCGACGAACAGAAGACAGATAAAGACGGCAATATCAACATCTGGACTTTTGATGAACGCGGGTCTTTCAATGCCGTCTGTGGATACCTTCGGAACCTCGGGGTGCGCTGGTACATGCCGGGAGAGCTTGGGGAGATCCTTCCTGAAATGGATTCCATTGCCCTGCCGGAGATCGACGAAACGGTGCATCCGGATTTCCCCATGCGCAATTTCCAGTTCCGTCCCGGCGGGGGTGGTCCCGACGCGATGATGTGGGGATGTCGGCTCGGAGTGCGCCGACCCTACGGCCGCCAGGCGGCGCATGGCTTTCGGGACATGACCGACAACGAGCACACGATGAAGCATCATCCTGATTGGTTTGCGCTCTACGGTGGTCAACGTCACAACCAGCCCGACGTCGGTAACAATCAGCTCTGCTATTCCAACGAGGAGCTCTTTGCCGAAGCGGTTCGCTTTGCTCAGGTTCAGTTTGATCATTACGATATGGATGTCGTGTCCATCATGCCGCCGGACGGGTACGGCGCGATCTGCCAGTGTCAGCTTTGCGAGGGCAAGGACTCGCCTGAGTTGGGGCCGCGAGGCGCGCTCTCCAACTATGTTTGGGATTTTGTGAATCGGGTTGCCAAGGAGATCGCAGTGACGCATCCGGGCAAGAGGATTTCGAACTGCGCCTACGGGACCTACACCGAGCCGCCGGGGAATATCGACAAGCTGGAACCCAATGTGCAGGTCATCATCGTCGGGGGACGACGGCCCAAGGATCCCGACCCAGAAAATATCCGTCGCATTCGGGAGGCCTGGACGAAGAAGACCGATAACCCGATCGAGATCTTTGAGAACTACCCCTTCACGGCTCGAAATTTTTACCTGCCCGTCTTCAATCCCACCGTGCTGGGTGAAGGCATCAATGCGACGAAAGGAATCTCGCGAGGAGAAGATGTCTGGTTGTCGCCGGACTACAGCGAAAAGGGCGGCGGGTTGAATCACTTCATGGTGTATTTCACCGCGAGAATGTACTGGGGCGGCAAGGATCAAGACGTCGGCGTGCTTCTGGACGAATACCTGGAGCTCTTCTATGGTCCCGCCGCGGAACCAATGAGGGAGTTCTTTGCCTATTGCGAAGAACACTGGATGGCGATGGACCAGGATGCGACGAAGGCCGGGCGGGCCTTGGAGCTTTTTGACCTTGCGAAAGAGAAGGCGGATCAAGAATCGATCTACGGTCGAAGACTCGCGATGGTGGGGGATTTTCTCGAGCGCTTGCGATTGAGGCTCACGGTGCTTTCTCAGAAGCGCGGTCCCGTTCCCAGCGTGCGCAAAGTGGGTGGCGATTCGGTGACACCCATTGTGGTGGATGGCCGACTCGATGATCTTCCCTGGCAGAAGATCCCCAACGCTTCTACGGGCAAGTTCAGAGAAAACCAGACTGGCGAGGCGCCCGGCCTTCCGACGACTTTCATGGTGGAGTGGCGCAATCACATGCTCTACTTCGCGATTCGATGCGAAGAGAAGCCGGGGGAACCCCTCCGAATTGCCACGGAAAAAGATGAAGATCCCGCGCTCTGGTACGGGGACGCCGTTGAGATTCTCCTCGAAACCGATCTAAACAGCTATTATCAGATCGCGGTGAACCCGGCAGGAGCGATCATCGATATGAATCGGAGTGAGGGCAAGGCCAGCCGTCTGCGCTGGTCCTCCCAGGCGGAAGTCGCGACCCATGTGGCTGATGATCATTGGATCGTTGAGATCGGCATTCCGGTGACGACGGATGAAAACGATCCCTATCATCAGGTCATCGGGAACAAGCCCTCGATCGACTTGCCCTGGCATATTAATCTTTGCCGCCAACGTGTGAGAGATGGCGAGACCGAGCATTCTGCTTTTGCTCCCACGGGAACGAAGGGTTTTCATGTGCCTATGAAGTTCGGTTACTTTCACAAAGGCAAGTCCCACCAGTTTGAGGCGGACCCCACCGTGACCGATTTTCTCATCGAGAAAGACAGGGCGACGAAGCTCATGCGGGGGAGGAAATTCGAAGACGCTCTCTCCATTTACACCGCCCTCGCCGACGATGAAAGTGTCACGCCGCTCCAAAAAAATGTGGCGCTGAAAAACGCGCTTACCTGCGCGCTCCGGCTCAAGAACGATGCACTGGCAAAAGAACTGGAGGCCCGGATTTCCAAGTAGCTGATCAGCACTTCGCAGACGGAACTCTTCTTGCTGTCACCGATCCAGTGACGCTCGCGCCGGAGTGATCACTTCGCCCCGCAGATCACCTAATATGCATTGCCTGCTAATTCACCTGATGGTCGAGGCAAGTCGTCCATGCCGTGCTTCCCCGTGTCCAAAACAATGACGGTTGAACAAACCGCTTTCTCCACTACTAAGGATGACCGCACGCTTCTGTTTCAATCGTAAAATGACTATTAGAAATTCAACCCGCAGTGACTGGCCTGAAATTATTCAGATCTACAATGAGGCAATAGAAAAGGGATTTTCAACCGCTGACCTGTCACCGGTTACGGTTGAGTCCAGGGGCGATTGGTTGAATTCACATGATTGTAAAGAGTTTCCAATCTATGTGTTTGAGGCTGAAAATGAAGTCAGAGGATGGGCTAGTGTCAGTCCTTATCGGTCAGGGCGGATGGCGCTGCGGTATACGGCAGAGATCAGCTACTACGTTTCAAAGTCGCACCTTAGGCAGGGGATCGCTTCTCAACTTCTCGATCATACAATAGAGGCTTGTCAGGCATTGGGGTATCGAACCCTGTTCGGGATTTTAATGGATAAGAATGAAGGGAGTGTCGGACTTCTCGAGAAATTTGGATTTGAAAAATGGGGCCATATGCCCAAAATCGCAGACTTTGATGGAACCGAGTGCGGGCATATCTATATGGGAAAACGAATTGCCTGATCATTCAGTGATTCTACCGAGTCAGCCCTTCTTCCGCCTCAAAGAAATTGCCAACGATGACCTTAAACCAAAACGATGAGAAGGCAGCGATGCGCAGCATCATATGGACCCAGTGTCTGGCCATTGTGGCGCTTGGTACGGTAGTGAACGGGACGCTGCTGCTCTATTTGACCGCTCTCGGCGTCAGTGCGGCTCGAACGATGATTTACCTGGCGATTCCGCCTCTCACCAATGCACTGCTCCTCCTGCCTGCCGCCTACCTTGCTGACAAGTATGGCAAAAAGCGGATCGGACAGACCGGCGTAACTATCGGCATCGTCGGATGGGGATTCGTCTCATTTGGTCCGATTGAAGGGGCCTTGCCGGAGTTGCTGATTGTTGTCGGAATTGTCCTGGCGGCGGTTTGCTCTTCGCTGATTGGTGCGGGTTGGTTTTCCCTGCTCAGCCCAATCATTCCAAAGGAAATCCGGGGGCGATTTTTCGGACGCTTGCGCCTGTCTTTCAGTCTTGTGTCACTTGTTCTGGCAATCTTCTATGCCTGGGTTCTTTCGATTCAATCAAGCCTTGTTGTCTACCAGGGAATATACGCTGTGGCTACCATCGCTTTTGTCATTCGTTGGTTTACCTACCGGCGTATTCCCGAGCTTGAACTGCCGTCGGATAAAGCCAGAAATGTACCCTTCCATCAGGTCCTTTTAAAGGTTGTTCGCGTTGAGAGCCTTACCGGGTTTTGTTCCTATATATTTCTGTTGGGGCTCTTTACTGCCGGAGCCGTTGCTTTGTGCGCAATGATTGAAAAGCGAGTCCTCGAGTTTTCTGATACTCAGGTGATCCTGCTCTCCAACGTCACTTTGATCGGTAGTATGTTCGGTATGTTTTTTGGCGGTCGCGTCGTCGATCGCCATGGAACGCGATTTGTGTTTGCCGCTTGCCACATCATGCTCGCTTTGGCTCTAATTGCTTTCCCGCTTAGGATATTTGTCGGGGCTTCTTCTCTGGTGTTCTATCTGGGTGCCCTGCATTTCCTCCTCGGAGGGGCATTCGGGGCGATTGGAATTGCTATGACCACAGAACTGTTGGGTGTCCTCCCGAAAGAAAACAAATCGGTGGCCGCTTCGTTGTTTATCATTTTTCAAACTTCGGGCGTTGCGCTTTCAGGATTGATTCCCGCCTGGATTTTGAAACTGAATGTGCTCACGGATACCTGGGAGTTTGCTGGGAGCCATCTCAGTGCGTTCGATTCGATTCTGCTCGGCTACGGTTTGATGACGCTCCTACTTGTCGCGACCCTGGGTTTGGTACCGACCATGTTGAGGAAATCTGAACCAGCCAGCCTGGGGCTGAATCGCCTCTAAACGTCAGCTCTAATTCACCCGTGTCAGGAGAGGGTGGTAATATTGATGCCCAGGGGTGTTGACGAAAATGCGTGGGATTTGCTTTTTCTCATCCTCTACCTTTCTATACTGAAACTGAATTCGGAAAGGATCAAATTCTTGATTAGTGTTCAGAACATTCTATGAACTCACAAACAGCACCCCATTCCGCTTCCAAGATTCGAACGGCATTCGTCTGTTTGTTTACCGTGATCCTGTTTTGGAGCTGTTGCACCCTAGCCCAAACCCAATCGGCCAAACCCCGGACCCAGACGAATCAGTCTCAAACTGACCGTGTTGCTGATGTCGACGAAGTTCAACACGTGGGGATCGAACGAGCCTATCCTCGTCTGCGATTCAATCGGCCGGTTTATTTGACTGGTGCCGGTGATGACAGCGGTCGCTTGTTCGTGGTTGAGCATGCCGGAATCGTCCGCTGGTTTTCCCAAACCGGGGAAAGCCCGGCCAGTCGTATATTTCTGGATATCAGCGACCGTGTCAGCCGCCGGGGCAACGAGGAAGGCCTGAGCGGATTCGCGTTTCATCCGAAGTTCAAAGATAACGGTTTTGTGTTTTGCCATTACTCTTCGGATCGCCAGCGAACCGGCGAGAAAGACGTCGCCTCGAGTATTATTTCCCGGTTCAAACTTTCTGATGACCCGAATGTCGTTGATCCGACAAGCGAGAAAGTCTTGCTGACGATCCCACAACCATTTGAAAACCACAACGGCGGGGCAATGGCATTTGGTCAGGATGGGTATCTCTATTTCTCTCTCGGAGATGGAGGAAACGCGAACGACCTTATGGGTAACGGTCAGAATCTTTCATCGATGCACGGAGCCATCAATCGCATCGACGTTGATTCGGAGGCTGATGGAAAACCCTACGGTGTACCGCCTGACAATCCATTCCTTACTGATCCTCAAGCCAGGCCTGAGCTATTCGCGATTGGATTCAGAAACGTCTGGCGGTTTTCATTTGATCGGGAAACGGGTGAACTTTGGGCGGCGGACGTTGGACAACAAAGGACCGAAGAAGTTGATATCGTGCAAAAGGGCGGGAACTACGGTTGGAATCGGTACGAGGCCAAGGATGATTTCGCGAAACAGACGAAGCTGGCAATCGACCGACACGACAAACCGGTCGCCTGGTATGGCCATGAGTGGGGTGGCTCGATCACCGGTGGTAACGTCTATCGAGGCAAAAAATTCCCAATGCTGGATGGATCCTATTTCTTTGGAGATTACATGTCCGGTAATCTCTGGCGAACCCGCAAAGACTCGACGGGGAAATATCAAACACAACTGGTGCGAAGAACCGGCCGAAGCATCGCATCGTTCGGCGAAGACGACGAGGGAGAGGTTTTCCTCTTGAGTTTTGACGGCGGAATTTACCGGATCGTATCCACTGATAAACCGGAAGATTCGTTCAAAGACTGGCCAGAGAAATTGTCGGAAACGGGACTATTCACTTCGCTCACGAAACGAACTCCAGCGGAGCACTTAATCGCTTATGAAGTCAACGCACCGCTATGGTCGGACAACGCTGAGAAGAGTCGATTCTTCGTGTTGCCCGAAGGGAAATCGCTGGGATTCCGGTCGAAGGGCAGTTGGGAAATTCCTGTGGGTGCGACCATCGTGAAGAATTTCAACATTACGATAGAGAATAAAAATCGAATGCTTGAAACTCGCTTGATCAAGCGAACCGACGATGGGTGGGAGGCGGCTACCTACGTGTGGGACAGAAATGGCAAGGATGCAGAACTTCTTCCCAATGGAAAACAAGTTGAGATTGGGGGGCTTCGAACAAGGCAATCATGGCATGCCCCTTCATCCTCGGAATGTGCCAGCTGCCATGTTGACGCCGCAGGTTATGTGCTGGGGCTCAGCACGGCTCAGCTCAATCGTGATTCGGCTGACGGGAAATTGAACCAAATTCAGGATTGGGTTCGGAAAGGGTTCGTGAATTTTCCAGCAGACGTGAGCCTTGAAACCGCGGACAGGTTTTGTTCACCCTATGATGAGAGTGCTGAACTGGAAGCACGTGCTCGTGTTTGGCTGGATGTGAACTGTGCGATGTGCCATCAACCCGAGGGGCTTGGAAACGCACAGATTGATTTGCGTTACACGACAACACTGGAAGGGACAAGAATGATAGACGTTCGACCGGCGCAGGGTGATCTGGGAATTGTCGACGCCAAATTGATTGCGCCAGGGCACCCGGAGCGATCATTGATTTTACATCGAATCGAATCGCTCAGCGAAGGTCGGATGCCAATTTTGGGCAGCAATCTGGTCGATGTGAAAGCAGTCAAACTTCTGAACGATTGGATTCAGTCGATGCGATAGGCGTTTCGCAGAAACGGCATCAATTTGTAATCTTTCTTTGCAACTTAATTGAGGCCAGTAAGGCGGCATTATATTTGACCTGATTATTATATGAAAAAAAGCAAATTCCTAACAGTAGTAAGGCTCGCCATACAGTGCGTTTCAGCCTAGTCTCCGTTACATAAAAAATGACACATGCCTACGAACAGCTCAACGCAAAGGCACGGATCGCAATTTTGGTCGTGGCCTTACTCGGCTGGTTTCTGGGCGGTATCCAAATTGGCATTACCAACCTCGTCATGCGACCGGCGGCGGTGGCGCTGATGGACGAGGCGGACCAGCTGGACGGCGAACAATTTGCCATCCTCTCGAAAACCAAGAAGGACGCGCTCAAAGGAATTGGGGAACCGCTCGGCGAAACTGAAACTGAGCAGCTGGCGGAATGGGAAAAAATGGCGGGAGACTGGTACGCCTATTTGCAATGCGCGTTCCTTTTCGGCGCGGCAGCGGGCGGGTGGATCTTTGGACGCCTCGGAGATCGGATCGGGCGAACGCATGCCTTGGCTATTTCGATCATTTGGTTCTCCTTGCTAACCTGGCTATCGTATTTGGCGAGCAATCCGACACAATTGCTCCTTATGCGATTCATCGCCTGCATGGGTGTCGGAGGTTGTTGGCCAAATGGCGTCTCCCTGGTGTCCGAGGCGTGGTCAAACATGGCACGCCCGGTGATGGCGAGCATGATCGGCATGATGGGCAACGTTGGAATCTTAGTGGTCGCGACCATCCTAACAAATCCAAAATACTCGGTGACGCCCGAATCGTGGCGGACGATTTTCCAGATCGGAGGAATCCCGGTTATCTTCGGCGTAATCATGCTAGTTACGGTTAAAGAATCTCCAGCCTGGCTGGCGGCACGAAAGCTATCTAATGAAGCAGCAAATGTGCCTGACACGCCCATCGCCCCGTCGGTATTCCGCAAGCCCTACCTGGGTGTCACGTTGGTCGGAATCGCCCTCGCTACGATTCCGCTCTTCGGTGGATGGGGCGGGTTGAATTGGACGATACCGTGGGCGGATGAAGTCGGGCCAGCTACGCTCGGCGCAGAAATTGGCCAAATACGATCCATCACGAGCATCATCGGCAGTGCTCTCACGGCGTTCATCGCATTGGCGATCGGGCGCCGCACATGTTACTTCCTCGCTTGTGTAGGAGCTTTGGGCGCCGCACAATACACTTTCTGGTTCACCACACCTATTGACGACGGATTCCTTTTTTGGGTTGCGCTTTGGGGATTCTTCAGTGGGATATTCTTTGGCTGGCTCCCATTCTTTTTGCCGGAGTTATTCGAGATAAAGATCCGCGCTACGGGTGCGGGAGTCAGTTACAATTTTGGCCGAATCCTCACCGCATCGCTGGTCTTTATTACCCCCTATATTATGAATCTATTCGGCGGAAACTACGCCCAGATAGGTCGTGTAACGAGCCTGATCTTCATATTCGGCATGATAGCGATCCTTTTTGCACCGGATACGACAAAGCGGAATATGGATGACTAGTAAGTGGATGAAAACTCTCGCCTTTCAACTCAAAGACTACGGTGACGACTTCCGCGCTGCGGCAAGCCGGATTCGAGAAGTGGAGGTAGTCGATATCGATAGTTCACCAGACGTGGTTGTGAGCGATGACAACGAAGAAACGTTTGGTGGGAAGCCCGTCTTGTTGGTAGGCAGCTCTCCAAAGATGCAGAATATCCCCTCAGGCAAAATATTTCCAGCATTCCCTGGACGATTCTCGCCGCAGGCCATGGCGATACGGGAAAGTGTAGACACGGGGAACCTCGGGAAGCCGGCATTGTTACGGATGCATGTGTGGGGGACAGTGTCGGATCCAGTAAATGAATCCGCCAAGATTGGAGCCGTGGATCTGGCGTTGTGGTTGGTTGGAGAGGAGGCGGATGCCGTTTTCCTAAGCGGGAATTCGAATGCGGAATGCGTCCATTTGGGTTTTGCAAGTGGAGCGATGGCGATGTTGGATTTTACGAGCGCGCTACCCGAAGGTGACGGTTACCACTCGCTCAATTTGATCGGTTCGCGGGGTGCGGCTTACGCAGACGACCACCGGAATCGGAATTTGCTTTTCGACGGAGGGTCACCTGCAGCTACGGCGCCGGCATTTCAAGGGGCCTATATCCAGCCGATGTTAGAAGATTTTGTCAGAGCAGTGACTGAGGGACGGTCTTCGAATAAGGCATGTGAGGAATACCGGAAGGCGGAGAAAATTATACGGAGTGCAAGGCCATGAAGACAACGGATCGCATAAAAACCCCTTTTCGAACAGGTATCCTGAGCGTGGTGAAACATGATTATATGGCAAAGGGGGTCGCATCAAATCCGCGTTTCCAACTGGTCTGTGTTGCGGACGATAATGACCGGCCGGATTGGACACACCAGCGCAATCAACTCTTCGCTGACGAATTTGAAATTCCCTATCTGCAGGATGTGAGTGAAGCCTTTAATAAGTATGATTTAGATGCTGTGGTTGTGAGCACGGAAGCGGAGAGGCACTGCGATCTGGCAGTGCGTGCCGCAGAGGCGGGCCTGCACCTCTTTGTGGACAAACCGCTATCGACCCGGATTGAGGAGTGCGACCGATTGACCGACGCAATCGACGCCAACGGTGTTAGCTGTTTGGTCTGGAACCGAAATTATTTACCGGCACTCATCCAGGCACGGGAGGTGGAGGAGAGTGGGAAGCTAGGCAAGATTTCGGCGATTCATTGCGACTTCTATTTCTCGAAGGACGCCGGCCCACCATTAGGTAGCCGTAAACCGGGCGACCCGCCTATCGATTGGATGGAGCGCCAACTCGAAGCTCACGTGGATGGGTCAGATGGTGGTGTAGGTAACAAACCGATGGGCGAGTTACAAGTAGAGGGGATTTATCCACTGGCCTATATACGGCTGCTTACAGGTGGGGCGCGGGTAAAAAGGGTATTCGCGAGAACAGCGACCCACTTTCACCAGGCACATGCGGACAACGGGGTCGATGACATTGCGACGGTGACCTTGGAAATGGAGAACGGGATCGTCGCATCTCTTTGTATCGGCAGGATCTGTGCGGCGGCGCATCCGGATCTAGGCGAGATTAAATTACACATCGTCGGAGATGAGGGTTCAATGGTGATTTCGGAGTCACGGCCGGAAGTGGGTTTCTACTACCGTGATCAGCCGCCGAACGAATTCAAACACCAGAGGATTGCGGAAGAGAATGGCTATCTTCTGGCGGAAAATTTCGCACGTTCTATCGATGGTGACGAGGATCTAACCTTAGATGCTCATGCTGCGCGGGATATCTGCGCGACGGTTCTCGCTGCATTGGAATCGAGCAAGACAGGCAAGGTGGTCGGTGTGCAAAACAAAGAGAAATGACAATATTAGAATAAAAGGAGAACCATATGCGCTTTGAATTAGTTATTACACCCTTCAACGAGGAAAATCTTAAGTTAGCCAGTCAAATTGGTGTTACTGATATCCATTCACGTTATCCAGGTCAAACCCTTGAAGATCTGACCCGGATTCAAAATCAAATAGAAAGTTTTGACCTTAAACTGAGCGTGATAGAAGGAGGCTTGCCTATGGATGACATCAAATTAGGCAACTCCGGTCGCGATCAACAAATTGAGTTGATAAAAAAACTTTTACAAAACATGGGTAAAGCAAAAATACCTATTTTGTGCTATAACTGGATGCCAAAGGATGGGGTTGTCCGAACATCTTTTGAAGTGGAAGAGCGCGGCGGGGCACGGGTTAGCGGATTTAATATCGAAATGTTAAAACCGGAACAACACGAGCCAATTACCATTACGACAGATGATCAAATGTGGGGCAATCTGGATTATTTTCTCAGGCAGGTGGTACCTGTTGCTGAAGAAAATAACGTAACGCTAACCATGCATCCTGACGACCCCCCGGTTTCCCCATTATTTGGCTTGGCCCGGATTATGAGAGACATAGAAGCTTTCGAGCGATTGGTTGAAATAGTAACCAGCCCCAGTAACGCAATCTGTTTTTGCCAGGGGACCTTTGCTGAAATGGGCGCTGATATCCCAGCCACCATACGGCGTCTTGGAAAGCATATCAGGCAAGTCCATTTTCGGGATATTCGTGGGGTTAGCACAAATTTTCACGAGAGTTTTCACGACAATGGTCAGACGGATATGTTAGCAGCCATGCGTGCATATAAAGAAATCGACTTCGATGGGCCTATACGTACCGATCACGTGCCCATGCTTGAGGGTGATGAAGAGGACCAATCAACATACGGTTTTGGTTACACCATGCTGGGTCGACTACATGCGATCGGTTATATGAGAGGATTACTTGAAGCCGTTTCCGAAAATTAGATAAGTATCCTGAAGGGTCAAAACCTCGGCTGCCTTGTCGGTATCCAAAGAGCAGCACCAATAGGATGTTTATTTTGGCGCTCGTATTAGCACGTTGTATTCAGGCCGCTCTATTTGTATATAGGCCACTCCATTCTTTTGACTTCATCACGCGACCACGTCCAATCAGGCCAGGTAGGACTTTCCTCTCGTACTTCACGATAAAGGTTGATCAAATCATCCTTCATTCCGGCAAATCGTGCAGTCTCAATTTCCTTTAAATCCTTGGTCTCTCCCACATCTTCTTTCAGATTGTACAATTCAAATCCGGTTAACTCAGCCACCTTATACATTTCCATATCGACTTTTCTGACGTCGTCTATTTTTGGAAGCTTGGAAATGGTAACCCACCCTTTTTTATCTGAGATTAATCCATCACTAGGCCTGCCCTTCTCACCCTTTTTCTTTCCGATCACTTTATCAGCAAGCTCGGCAGGAATTCTAACTCTAGCTTCAAGTTTCCAGTCTCCGTCACGCATTGCTACCTTGATCTCACCGTAGGCACGAATGAGCTGCCAATATAATGGAGTCTTCCTGTCGATTTTTTTATTTTCAAAAACCGGCAGAAAACTGCTCCCGTCGATTTTTCTATCAAGAGGAACAACCGTTCCAGTGATCTCACAGAAGGTCGGTAGCACATCAACTCCGGACACGGGTTCATCGCTGATTGAACCAGGCTTGATATGCCCTGGCCATCGCAGAATCCCCGGCACCCTTATTCCTCCTTCATAAAGACGCGACTTCCCACCTCTTAACGGTCCCGAAGATCCGTAGCCCGCCGGACCGTTGTCGCTGGTAAAAAAAACCAAAGTGTTATGACTTATTTTTTGACGATTCAACTCATCCATTAAACGTCCGAATGCGGAGTCCAGTTGCGTGATGTTTCCGTAATAAACACGTTGGGCCGGATTTTTTATCTTTTTGTAAAGGTCGGTGTGCTTTTTTGCGGTCATATTTATTGCATGCGGCTCATTGAAACAAACGTAAGTGAAAAATGGCTTCTCCCTGTCTCGTACATCACGCAACCAACGGATCGTTTCATCGACTACAATATCTGCAGAATAACCCTCTATCGGTCCCATTGGGATTCCGTTGCGCACAAAGTTGTATGGATTTTTGTGATTGGGAAGCGCGTTGTTCTGAACAGCAAACCAATGATCGAAACCGTGGTCATTGGGCTGAGGTTGTCCAGGCAGATTAAACATTCCATTCAAATGCCACTTACCTGTCAGAGAGGTGGCGTAACCAGAGTTCTTCAACAAAGTCGCCACTGTGATTTCTGATTCACGAACATGCACAGGTGACATAAAGGGAATCCAGTTGTGAACCCCAACTCGCCAAGGTGTGCGCCCGGTCATCATTCCCGTTCTGGCTGGAGAACAATTCGCTGCCGCTGCGTAACAATGGGTAAGGCGCAGACCCTCGGCAGCAAATTTATCAAGATTAGGCGTTATTATATTTTTTGATCCATAACAAGCCAGATCCCCATAACCTAAATCATCAGCCAAAACAATGATCAGATTTGGGCGTTCCGTTTTGCCCGCATTGACCACAAATGGTAAGCTCGTTACCAATAAAAACGCTAAGACAACACTCCATATTTTGTTCATGTAATTACCAATAAAGTTTCCTAAATAGGATGTCCCCTCTGAAGAACAACGCTACTACCTGGCGTGTAAAAACTTAGCTTTTGATTTTCCCCTCCGTATGGTCGGGCCTCAGAAGTATCCAATGATCTTACTTATTAAATTCATCGCCAATTACGATTACGCAGACGCGGACCGCAGCTTTCAAAATGACTTCTTTCATCCTTCGCCCTAGGTCTTAACCGGCTCCGAGTTGATTCGCTATGCTCCAACTCTTCGATTTGCCTGTTTCAATCATTCACAATTGTATGAATCTCCTCTGAGCGCTTTTCTACGCTACGGACGGAGACTGCTATCTATGGTTTTGTTGTTGCTTTCGAACCTTCGGGCCGCAAGCTCACCTCTACTCGATGGACTGTGATTGGGTCTTTCCCGACAGCTTCGATCGTGATGGAATCGCGCTTATTGATGGTATCGCGGTCCTTTCCGGATAGAGCGGTCAGAGGGAATTCATAAGTTGCGAAATGACGACCGTTCTTCAGGGTTTCGTTGCTCTTCAGTTTGCCGGCAACACCGTTAACAAAAATATTTGCAACCGTGTCCTCCAGATGAGGAACCTCAACTTCGGTCATAAGTTTACCCTGCCAGGTAGCCGGGGGCGCAGGTCCCAACTGCATGTCAAAGGAGAGTTGGGTTCCGCTGGCTGGTAAGGGAGAGGGATACTCCTCGCCCGGAATGGTAACATCGCTGAAAGTCACCGCGTGCCGACGCGGCAGCTTCTGAAGTTCTTTGACGGAAGAAAATGCATTGAGCATGCGTTGATACTCGGGGGGCGACCAATGCGGATGTTTATTTTGAAAGTAGTTGAAAAGGTAAACCACATCTGCCCCACCTGACAAAACACCGATGGCGGCACCGGTCGCTTCTTCTTTCGTTACCATCCGGTTTGGTATTTTGAGATAAGGTTGGTAGTTCACCTCCAGTCCCCCGGCGAGTGTGACCCGGTCCCCCAGTAAGTCTCGCCACTTCGCAATCGGGATAGTAAAATCGATCGTAGACCAACGTGGCGTGACGACCACAAGATCAACCAGTCCCTCCTTTGACCACGTTGGAGCATCCAGGCCAAGACCGAGTGCAGTCTCCGGGGAAGCAGGAACGCGCACACCCAACTTGATGGCATGGCCGCGACCTGTAGCGGCATCGTCGATTAGCTTACGGATATCCCGAAGCCACTCGTTCAGAATGAGTCGCCCCTCCTGCTCCTTGCCCTTGCTAAATAGATAGGGTTCGCGCATGAAGTCGAGTTCCAGGCCATCAATATCATAAAGTTCGAGTGTCTCGACGATCAATGCTTTGTGATGAGCCCTTACCTCCGCATGAGCGTAGTCCAACGCGCGGGCGTAGTAACCGGGATGCCCCTTACGAAAGAACTCAGGCTTGCGCCAAAAATCACTGTGGATCGGGTGATCAAGATTGCCATTCACATGAACGTCGTTCATGCGCAACGAAATCCACGGCGAGATACTGTGATGACGACTACGTGAAATTATACGTGCGGGATAGTCCACTCCCTCGCTGTAAGTTGCCAGCATGTTCGCAACGACTCTTCGGTAACCTGCGCGTTGCTCTTTTGGCACAGCAGCAAAGAAAGGCTGATCATTCGAGGCGTTGGGATCGAAACCATCCCAGAAAGCTTCCCACACTTTGCTACGGTAATTCGTTCGCCGCGAGCTGGTATTGCAAACCAGCACAGTCACTCCCGCACCGGCCAGCACGTCCACATAGCGGTCCACCATCTCACCAGCCTTTCCTTTTGAAAAATCCCGGTTGTCAAAAAAATCAATGCAATCTTCATTATGCAGTAGTCCCGTCAATTTTGGGAGCCGTGGCGCTCCAGCATCCGCATTTTCTTTTTCAGACGATTCAGCAGACTGAATGGGTGATCCTGCCAGAAGCAGCGAAATAAGAACACAGATGGATCTAAGTCTGAATCCGATTCTCTTCAATAGGGGCACTAAATATCCAACTAAAGAGCTCAGGGTTTTTTTGTGAATAATCATATCGCTGATTGAACGATTGCCGGGAGCTTGTGTTGATGCGCGCATTCAGGATGATACATTCATTTTTCTGGCAATCATATTCAACGAGATTCAACTGGTATTAAAATATTACCAGTTGAATCCTGAAAACTATAAGCGATTTGAAGATATGGGCCCTGAATTAAAGGCGTTTATGGATGAACTTGGATATTCCCTCCACGACCTCGATTCCACGAATGCGCCGCGAAGAGGCAAAAATAAAAAGTCCCGTTTCAAGGCGGCTGTGAGAAAATCAAGCCGCCGTATATCAAGGTGGCGCTTGGCTATAAAAGTGGGTTCTTCGATTGGGCATCCACTCTTCAGAATAAGATTAAGGCTCATCACCACTGCGTGTCGGCGATGGATACCGGAATCGGGGCGATGAAAGCAGGGCTCGAATCCCGTGGTCTCACGGAAAATGCTGCCATTGCTGGAAAATTGAGGGACTGCATGGATTTCTACTATGAACTCGAGGAAGGCAAGGATTGACACTCGGCCCGGCATCCCTAGTCCCTCTTTTTTCTCATTGTAGGAAGCAAATAATCTAATCTCGATTGCAGTTTGTAAAACGCATCAGGCTTCGACACGTCCCGCTTTTGAGTAAGCAGGCATTCAAGTCCCGGGGCCACACATCCCAGCGGAAGTTGCGCCCGAATTGGAGATCGGAAACTCTTGCGGGTAGCTGGCAAAGAATTCCAGTGTGTGTCTTATACGGCCAGTGTGGATTCGGCTTCAGGGCAACGCAGTGTGATTTATATCCTCCTGAATTCGCAGGTTTTTTTCGCAAAATCGTTGATCCCTTGTGTTACGGTTTCCTTCTCTTAGCAAGCATTCGAGCATGGTAAACTTCATCCCCAAACGTACAGGATTTTGAATCAAGCCGCTCGACATTTCCCCGCCTTCCATCGGGCGGCCCTTCTTTTCACGCTCTCGCTCTGGGTGGGTCTCCCTGTGGTGGCTATCGCAGAAAGTGGAGAGTCAGATTTTGAATCGATCGTGCTCCCTTTTCTGAAAGCGAACTGCACGGATTGTCATGGGGAGGAAAAGAGCAAAGGCGATCTGCGTCTTCACGATATCAGTGCGGATCTGGCCAATTCAGGAGATCTGGAACGATGGCAGAATGTTCTCGAACAATTGACCCTGGGAGAAATGCCCCCTGAAAAAAGAGACAGGCCTGATCCTAAGAAGCTTTCTGCAGTGATCAAATGGATTGAGAGTGAATTGGCCCAATCGGGAAACGTTTCAGATCTCGCGGCCAAGTTTAGAGAGCCGGGTTTCGGGAACTACGTCAGCCACGAAAAGCTGTTTTCAGGGGATGTGCAAACAAAGGCATTCTCCCCGTCCCGACTGTGGAAAAGGAACCCGAACGAGTTCGACTATTCCAAGCACTATGTCTTTGGCGAGCCCCGCTATTCGATGTTCCATATGCCAACGACTGGCTTCGGTGGGCGTGAGTCGACGAGAAAGGATTCGCTCCCCGCGGTGAAGCAGGCTTTTGCTCTGGAAGACAAGCACGGTTTCAATGATTATGCCGCGTTGCTCTATGCCGATTCGTCAACTCTGGACACCCTCATGCGAAATGCAGGAGTCATTGCAGATACTTGCCTGGAGGGCGCCGTTAAGGAATTGGAACTTCAAGAAGAAGGCCTGACTCTCAAAGAGTGGCGCGAGCAAATCTCCGCGCAGAACAGAGTCTTCACCGAAAAGCTTCGAGAGCTGGCCAGGAGAAAGAATTTGGCGGTTAAAAATGATCCCAAAAGCGCCGGGGCTTTGGATCTCCGGACTGAATACACCAAATTAAGAAGATCCTGGACAGCCCCGAAAGTAAAAGACACCCTGGAGGAATTCAGGGCTATCGCCATGAGCGAAGGCGTTCCCCCGGATGAATTGATCCACCGGGCAGTAAGCCAACATTTTAATAACATCGTACAACGCGCCCCTTCCGCAGAGGAACTGAGCAAGTATGTTGAGTTCTTTAAGAGGAATGTTCCAAAGGCTGGAAATGTGGAAGCACTTCGCCTCACCTTGATGGCCGTCATTATCAGTCCCGAGGCAGTCTACCGCATGGAACTCGGGCTTGGGGAAAAGGATACCTACGGTCGTCAGATGCTGTCACCCCTTGAGTTGGCTTTCGCCATTTCGCTGGCCCTGACCGATGCTGCGCCCGATGACACTCTGATCCGATCGGCTAAAGAAGGACGATTGAAATCAAGAGAAGATGTCCGGCGTGAGGTGGTGCGCCTGCTGGAGGATGAACAGACTCAGAGGCCGCGAATCCTTCGCTTTTTTCACGAGTATTTTGATTATCACAAAGCGCCATCCGTCTTCAAAGACGATAAGCGTTTTCACAAAAAGGCGCCCAACTACGGACCTAAGAGGTATGCGGAAAGACTCGTGACCGATACCGATGTGCTGGTTATGCACATTCTCGAAAAAGACAGGGATGTCCTCAAAGAACTTTTAACGACGGACAGGTACTTTGTTCATCATAAGGGCAACAACGAGCGCGCCAGAGAAGAGGCTGAAGCCATTGAAAAGTTCTATCAATATTTCAAAGACAAGGATTGGAAGAATTTCGAGTATAAGCTTGATCCCGGGCACGTCGAATTCACCCGATCCATCAGCAAGCCCTACTTTTTTAAAGCGTTTTTCTTTCAAACTTTAAATGGGAATTCCGTGAAGTTCCTGATGACTTACTTTGAGAAGTGCGACAAAGCGGGGATCACACCCGACCCTCTCTTCGCTTTTGATAAGCATTCGATAGGTTCCGCGTATGCTTACAATCTTGATCCAGAGACGTGGGACTACCCGGTCGAACAGCCTTTTCAATTACCTGGAGAAAGAGTGGGTATACTCAGCCACCCGAGCTGGTTAATTGCCCATTCGCTGAATCTGAGCAATGACCCGATCCGTCGTGGGAAATGGATTCTGGAGCGATTGCTTGGGGGGACTGTTCCGGATGTTCCGATCACGGTGGATGCTTCCATTCCGGAGGATCCTCATCTGACACTTCGGGAGCGGCTGAACGTGACCGAGGCGAAGGAATGCTGGAAGTGCCACAAGAGAATGAATCCCCTGGGCTACACTTTTGAATCCTTCAACGATTTCGGGATCCTGCGTGACAGTGAGCCTCTTGAACTATTGGAAAAGGTGAAGGGCGAATATCAGGTCAAAGCGATCGACGCCCGGGGGGCGCTTGATGGCACTGGAAATGATGATCTGGATGGTGAGATCAAGGATCATGCCGACCTGATGCATCGCCTCGCCGCATCTGAAAGAGTCCGGCAGACCTTTGTCCGTCACGCCTTCCGCTACTGGATGGGACGCAATGAGCTTCTGTCCGACTCACAAGTGCTCATCGAGGCCGACAAAGCCTACACGGACAATGACGGCAGCTTCAAAGCCCTGGTGATTTCTCTACTGACGTCCGACTCCTTTCTATACCGGAAAGCTCTGGATTAAGGCTTTCCCAAAAAACATCACAATGATCTACGACCGCAGAAAATTTCTAAGAGGCATGTCCTTCGGGGCAGGCGGCGCTCTGTTGACGCCACTCGTCCATCAACTGGATTTGCATGCGGCCGGCGTCCAGGAGCAGTTGCCCAAGCGTTTCGTCTTCATTATGAAGTCCAGCGGCATCATTCCTGATGCCATAATCCCGCCCGGGTTAAGACAAGAGGTTTCCGATAAGAGTAAATTTGCCAGTGCCTCGCTGGAAGGTCAGAGCCTGACTCCGTGTATGAAGGAACTGGAGCCATATCGCGACCAGCTTTCTATCGTTAACGGTCTGTCCGGGAAGATGTGCAAAGGAGGCCACAGCTCATGGTTTGGTGCCATGGGTGTCTATAAGACAGGCGGCGAGCACGAGTCGGGTGTGATCCTCAGAGCGACGGCTGATGCCAGGCTGGCACGGCTTTTCCCGGCTCCCTTCAATCATGTTGGACTGGCCCTTCGAGGAAAAGTCATGAGCACGGAGATGAACGGTACTCTTTATCCCGGTATTTCCGCTTCCGGTCCGAACGCTGAGCTCCCGTTTCAAGGGTCACCGGACCTCGCGTATCAATCGCTTTTTGGATCGGCGGTTAGCAACTCCGAACTGGAAAAGAAACGTTACGGGCTTGAGGAGAATCTCCTCGATTTCATGGTGGATGACATCAAGACGCTGAATCAGAAGCTTCCAGGTTCTGAGAGGGAAAAGATGAACCACTATCTCAATGCCTTTGAAGAACTCCAGGTCCGGCGCAGCAAGCTGGTTTCGATGAAAGATCAGGTTGAGGTCAATGCTCCGGAGTTTACCAATAAATTCACCTCCGAAGTGGCGGAAGTCAGACAGGAAGCTCACTGCGATCTGATCGCCGCATCCTTGATCGCCGGCCTGACCAATGTCGCAACGCTAAGGCTGGACAATATCAGCACCTGTCTCTTATACACATCTGACGCTGCCGACGAAGAGGATAGTGTAG
>OJCB01000163.1_pt1 | contig 28607 bp, 16 predicted proteins | sample 1591501 | NCBI WGS metagenome assembly OJCB01 (sample SAMN05416813, study PRJEB24817) | seawater metagenome | isolation source: Sea water | place: Canada:Atlantic | collected 2013-07 | reverse complement strand
GAGATCAGCCTCGGTCTCGTGGGCTCGGAGATGTGTATAAGAGACAGGGGAAATGGAACCCCGCAATGTCAGCCTGTCAGGAACCCCGTTAGTCGCCCACAACAAAAGCAGCCGGGCCGATACGTGATTGGGTGCGACTTCCAGAATTTCCCGGAGGCCTTTTTGCAAGGCCGCGCCTTTGGCTCCGGATGAGATGAGTTGCTTGTATTTTGCCAGAGCGCCTTTCAATTCCGGATCCCGTTCTTTCCGGGCTATCCGAATTGCATCGTCGAATGTTTCCAGAGAAAAAACCTGGGGAGACTTGAGAATAGACGGCCCTTCCAATATCAGCAGATCCAAAACATCGTCCCGATTCTGAACTGGTATCCCAACGACTTTCATCCCCGCTTTTTCCGCGCCGCGAATCTTCGACGAAACACCACCAACCGGCTGCACAGATCCGTCAGAATTCAGATCACCAGTCACCGCAATATCTTTGCTCAATTCTTCACCCGTAAATACGGATTCAAGAAGGAGAGTGCAGGCAACAGCAGCGGAAGGACCGTCCTTCTGCGAATACTGTTCGGCAAAGGCGAGTTCGATGTTCGCCCCTTTGGGCCACCCACCATTCCGGATGACCTGATACCGGATGACTTCCTTCAAGGCGCTCGACATCAACTTCCCAACCGCTTGGTTAAAGCCGATGGTGGCAGGTTTCTCGCTTGATAATTCGATCACAGAAATCGACAACTTCGCAGCCTGCGCCGCATATAGTGAATTGCCCAAGGGCGAAAGAAGGAGGCTTTGAACGCCTGAAGTCCTCCTTTTGAGCGGAATGTTTTTCAGCTGTGAAAGATCGAACCCCGGAGCGATCATCGATGTTCCCGGATCATCCGAATCCGGGTCCGCGCTTTCCCCGGAAAGGTCTAACACATTCCCATGAAAACCTGACGACTTGGTGCTCAGATAGAATTTTGACAAATCGGACGAGACAATCATGATCGGCCTAAGAAACCCTTCCGCCCCCCTTACCATCTGAACAAACCCGGGACTGAGGACTTGATAGGAGACTTTTCCGTCTTTGGAACCTTCCAGATTTTCTACCGTTCCATCCTCCAGAAAGGTCATATCGATTGCCTTTTTCCCCGGCACTTTAAAGCGGTGTTCTCGAAGCCAGCGCTCGAAATCCACGCTTGTCATCTTCGCCAATTTTCCGCGCCCCAATGAAGGAGGAACCACTCTCTCAATGAATTCGTAGCCCGTAGTCGGTCGACCAACATGTCCCCACTTCGCCGACTGAAGCCCCTCGGTGATGGTAAAAGTATTCTTACTCTTCTTGTCCCCACGATAAAACATCCTCATCTTCCCCGGCTCCGTTACCACGTATCCGAAAGCGATGTTTGTATCTGTAGTCCCGCCGACGTGAATCGCTTTGCTTGAAAGAACGTCCAGGGTAATCGTACCATCATGCCAACGGGTTCCCACAATCCATTGAGAAAACTCCTCTTTGGACATCTGTGACAGGCTGTTTGGAAAACCTTTCCCTAACCACCGGGCGACCACTTCCGGCTTCTGTATTTCCTCCGCCTTGAAGTCTTCGACTTTCCCTTTCAAGTCCGTAATCCGCCACGGAATGAAGAAACTGCTGAGGTCCGGAGAAATTGTCAGATAGTGAGTTTGTCTTTTGTCTCCCAGGTTTGAAAATTCGACGAGGCCCGGTTCGACAACCCGGAAAGTAGCCGGATCATCCCCATAAAATTTTCGGTACAGGCCGCGGATCTTGCCATCCTTGAACCGGATTACGGTGTCACCGTCATCAGACACCAACTGCTTCCCTTCGAGCCATTTCGTGAATTGTTCAGAATTCCCCGCAGTCAATTTGCCCTCGCCGAGACCTTTTAATTTTCCCCGGCCGATCAACTCCATCGAGTCTTTGAAGGCTTTCGCCTTTACAGTCGCCGACTTCAAATTCGCTGAAAACTCCGTAAAGGTAGGAGGCGCGGTCCTTTGGCCGTTAAACGCATGCGCAATCACACCCGGCTTTTCAATCCAATAACCTTTCGTCCGTGACTTGAACTTGTGGATAACCAGAAAGGAATTCTCAGTCACATAATGCAGTATAATGCCGTCCTTCTTTCGCTTCCACTTCGTGCCCACCAGCCATTTGGAAAAAGTGTCTTCCGTCATCCCGGCAAGACGGAGTTCCTGAGACTGGCCAGTAGTGAGAACAGACAGAAGACACGCCGCCATAAAGGCGATTCGCCACTGATTGAAACAAAGGGTGGTTTCTAAAAAGGATCGTCTCTCTGTCATTGCCTGATGTTTACATGTCACCTGAAAAAGTCTGAGGCAAGAGGGAAACAAAGGCAAGGCGGACGTCTAAACCAGGTTCTGTTTATGACGTTCACCCTGTATGGATGAACTATTCAAAAAGGCGGTTTCGGAAAACCTCCGGGTGGCTTGGGAAGATCCGGGAGTTTGGGTAATTTCCCCAGTAACTCTTCCAGCTTTTCAAAAGTTTCCAGAAGCGGAATTTTTGAAAAGGTCGCCCCGGTGCTGCCAGTCCAGCCAAAATTCAAGCGCTCCAACTCGTCGTGTAATTGCTTCCTCTCGCCGAGGAGTTTTCCGTCGCTGGAATAAACTCTCGCCCAGATTCCACCGAAGCGCTCCTTACCACGATCAGTGCTGGATCCGGTAGTGAGACCACCGAGAGGATTCACGCCAAAGGTCGCGCTGGTAGTCTTCGTGCGAACGCTCGTCGCCGCTTTCGATGGCACGGTCACTTTCTTTTTCGACGAGATCGCATCGACCTCTTCGGATCCGGTCAGATCGACTACTTTGTTGGAGGCATCGATCACATAAATGACATAAGCGAGATGGAGCTTCTGCGCGTCGATGTTGGAATTGTTAGAGAGATCGATGTCGTAGTAACGATACTTTTCCTTCTCCTCCGTTTTCTTCAAAAAAGGGATATTCTTCGGGATTTCGGGACCGGTGCTTTTCTCTTCCAAACGCCCGGCCTCACCAACTCCTTCGCGCTCCCAGACATTGACCACAATCGAAGGTGAACTCGCCGGGTCTTTTGTCCATGCCTGAACGTAGGACTGATCCTCTCTCGAAAGCTTCGCAAGAGGCCATTGCGCGGACTTCCCGCCCTTGTTCAGAACAACATTTGCACCGTTTAAACCCATCAACTCAGCTTCGATCTGCCGGCCCCGGTCATCCGTAAATACCCTCGCTGAAACGAAGTGCGGGATGACTAAGAGGACGAGAAAAATAGGAAGTCGAGTGTTCATGAACGGTTCAGGGTCAGAGTTAGGAACACGCGCCAGTCAGAAATGTTGCGGCAAAGTGGCCTATTCCATGTCCACAATATCCTGACGGGATTCACCGAGTCCGTCGATACCCAATTCCACGACATCGCCTGCTTTGAGATACTGTGGAGGGTCAAACCCAAGACCAACACCAGCCGGTGTCCCTGTGGAAATGATATCTCCGGGATGGAGGCTCATGAACTCGCTGAGATAACTCACCAGGTGAGGCACATCGAAAATCAGATTACTGGTGTTACCGTTTTGCTTGGTCTCGCCGTTCACCTTCAACCACATTCCGCAGTTGTTGATGTCCGCGACTTCATCTTTCGTGGCAACGAACGGCCCAATCGGAGCAAAGGTATCGCAGCTCTTGCCTTTCACCCATTGACCGCCCCGCTCCAGCTGATAGGCGCGCTCGCTGTAGTCATTGTGAAGCATGTATCCCGCAACGTGATCCAAAGCGTTCTCTTTGGTGACGTAGCTCGCTTTTTTTCCGATCACAACAGCCAATTCCACTTCCCAGTCGGACTTTTCACTGCCTCTCGGAATCACCATCGGGTCATTCGGTCCGCAAATTGCACTGGTAGCCTTAAAGAAAATGATCGGCTCTTTCGGAGGTTCCATTCCGGACTCCTTGGCATGATCCGAAAAATTCAATCCGATACAAATCAATTTTCCGGGACGTTTCACCGCAGGTCCCAGCCTTTCGTCGGCACCGATGACAGGAGCAGAGTCGGAATTGTCTTCCACCCATGCTTTTAGTTTGTCCAAATTTGAGGAATCGAAGAAAAAATCCTCATCCCAATCCATACCAAAACCCGATACATCAATGCGGGTTCCGTTTTCCAGTTGAACGCCGGGTTTCTCAAGACCGGCCGATCCGAATCGAAGCAATTTCATAGACGGCGACCCTAGCGACTGCTCTCGCACCCGTCAACCGGCAACCGGTGTAAGGGACTAACGTGATCACTCTTCAGATCACTCCAATTCCGTCGACTTATCCGACTCCTCTTTCCGAACCGCCAGAGCCGGACGCTTAATAGCAAGAGGACTCCAGACGGAATCAGCAAAGTAATCCTCCCCGGAGTTCTGCGGCGCTCCCGCAGAGAAATAGAGATTCTCACGATCAAAGAGCTGTTCCGGCTGATAAAAAGGCGCAGCATCCACAATCGAAACGAGCGCCTTGTGATCAAGAGTTCCTTGAAGCGTCGACTCGAGCACGTATTGCCCCGACCCGATCTTCACAACGCACCAGGCGTGTTGACCGATATTACCATTCCACCCAATCGCAACCCGTGCTGGAAATCCCTTACTGATCAAGGCATCTGCTAGCAAAATGGCGGTGTCTTCGCAATCGCCAGCTTTCTGGTCCCAAGTCTCCTCAGGTAGCTTCCATGCTTCGCGGGCGTCATTAGCGTTCTGATCCAGCTCGTATTTGCATCGATCCGCGACCTGCTGCCAAAGCGACAAAACCTTTTCCTCACCCGACTGAGCCTCTCGATACAAATCGGTCTCCGGCAGCGAAAATCCGCTCATGAATTCGGTCGCACGGCGAATGTAACCTGAAGTGTCCGCCGCCAGAACATCGAACGGCTTCTCACAATCCGGACAGGTCAGAATCAAAGTTCTCGACTTCTTATCCAGAGCCAGAGCATGAACATGTCGGCAATGGGGGCATTGATTAAAGAAGCGCCCTCCTACTGTATTCGCAGCCTCCAGGGAAAATTTGGGGATTCTGCGAGCCATCACTCCGAGAGCGCCGAGTTTCCGACCGGTGACAAAAACTCCGGTCGTAATGGAATTGAAATCCGGATTCCCTACTGCGTCCCATTGATTCAATACCTCGACCAGTTCTTCACGACTTGAACCCGTAACAAGATTTGCCGCCAGATACTGGGCACCCGGAAACTTGTTCTGTAGCGTATCAAATACGTCTTCCAGATCAATTTCCGACGGTTTTGGGTGGCCGTTCACATAATTATAAACAAACTGCTGAATGTCCTCATCCACTTTCACCGTTTCCACCGAATGCGGCTTTCTTAGCTGATTGATCTTCAGCAAAGTGTCGGATCGAAATCCACGCTGAAAAGTCGTATCAACTTCAGGTAGTTCATTAAAGTAACTGAAAACATCCGATCCATCCGAAAATCGGAAAAAAACCGTCAATGTCATCAGTCCGGCGAGACAGAGCCCACCGAATAGTAAAAGTACTCGGACCATTCGTGTTTAGTTTGTGCGAGAGCGTTTGTTTGTGTTATGGAAATTATAACACGTCCTTAAGCATTGTGTCGAATACTTTCGACTTCCACCTACAATAAACATGCTTTTGCATTTTTGCATTGCATTACTAAACTTATTCTAACTTTTGAGAAAAGTTTATAAATAGTTCCGATTTTCAAACCCGGGTAATGCTTTCAATCCGGATCTTGATTTGCTACGAGAGAGATCCTAGAATTTACCAATGAAAAAGCTTTCTCAAATAATTGCCCTCCTTTCAGTTTTCGCCCTCCCCTCGTTTTCAAGCGCTGACGAAAAAGGTGAAGTCGTTCGGGTTCTGGTTCCATCCATGTCTTGCGTCGGATGTTCCTCCAGCGTCACCGACTCATTGAAGAAGATGCCAGGCGTCAGCAAAGTATCGGTCAATCTGAAGCACAAAGTGGCATTAATTCAGTCATCCAAAAAAATGGACGATACAAAAATCGAAGCAGCCGTAAAAGATGCCGGCTATGAGGCAACCAAGATCGAGCGCAGCAAATTGAGCTACAAGGAAGCCAAGGCAAAACTCGAAGAAAAGACTTCCTGAAGAGTCAATCGGCCTGATTTCTCATAAAATCGGCTGTTTGAGCGAAGAACTGCTCAAGGACTTCCATGCTCGGCGACGGAACTTCCCGCTCCTTCATCGCCGTTCGCATGATTTCCATCCATCGGTCGCGTTCGGCTTCGCCGATCGAAAAAGGATTATGCCGCATCCGCAATCTCGGATGCCCTCGCTCCTGAATGTAGCGATCCGAACCACCAAAGCGGAAGATCAAAAAGTCCGCGAATCGCTTTTCAGCTCCTTCCCAGTCGTCTTCGGGATACATGGCGCCAACGAGATCGTCTTTGCGCATCCCCTGATAAAAGGAGTGCGCCAGGGCAGCGATCCCCTCTTCCCCCAACTGCTCGAATACGACAAGTTCACTCATTCTTCCTAATCGTAGCACAGGCCACCTGCCCCGGGTCCGACATTTTCTACAAAAAAAGCAACTCTACTCGACGCTACACGATCACCTACCCCCCTGCTCCTTGCATTCCCCGTAATTTCCCAACATAGTTAAGGAGTAAAATTTTTAAAATTATTACAATGAAGCAATTTTTTAACATCTCTTTCATAATCGCTGTTCTTTCAGTCACTGGTATTGCCCGTGGTGAACACAAAGACCGGAACCTTTTCAATGAAGCTGTTCTTCCGATCCTGAATGCCAAGTGCGCTTCCTGTCATGGTGAAGACAAACAAAAAGGGAAACTTCGAATCGACAGCTTCGAGGCAATCATGAAGGGAGGATCCGAAGGAACTTCTGTGGTAGCCGGAAAGATCGAGGAAAGCACACTGCTTTTACGAGTTCATCTTCCTCTTGATGATGACGATCACATGCCGCCTGAAGGCAAGGGTCAGTTGACCAAAGAGGAATCCGCCGTTCTTGCTTTCTGGGTAAAATCCGGAGCCAAAGTCGATGTGAAAATTGCCGACCTCAAACCGGACGATGCTGTAAACAAAGCGATCGCCGCAGTATTCGCCAATCCCCCGAAAGGTGCGGCATCGAAAAAGGAAGAGAACAAACTCGCCCTTACACCCGCACAAATCAAAGTTGGTCAGGATACCATGGTGGTCATCGAAAAAAGCGGTGCATCACTCATGACGATCGCTCAGGATACACCGGAGCTCCGCTTCAGCGCTCTCAACGTCGCCAAGGAATACGCAGATAAAGATCTCGCACTCCTCAAGCCAGTCGCTGATCAACTCCGCTGGGTTGACCTTGCCCGCTCCAAAGTAACTGACGCCGGTCTTGCTCAAATCGCTACGATGAAAAATCTGACCCGTCTTCATTTGGAGAATACCGTCATCACCGATGCTGGAATCGATCAACTGAAAGGGCTCGAGCAGCTTGAATACCTCAACCTTTACGGTACTGCGGTCACTGACGCCGGAGTCATGAAGCTGGCAGGTATGAAGAATTTGAAGAAGCTTTTCGTCTGGCAAAGCAAGGTGACTGATGCCGGTGCAAAAAAACTTGCCGCAGCGATTCCCGGGATTGATGTCAACACCGGATGGAAAGCCGCCGAAGCAAAGCCAGTCCTGGTTGCTTCAGCTGCGCCCGCGAAACCTGCACCTGCTAAACCTGCGCCCCCGACACCAGCTAAGCCGACGACCCCTCCGGCAAAACCTACAGCTAAACCCGCTCCGAAACCGGCTCCCCCGGCACCGAAGCCTGCCCCAACCACAACACCTCCGAAGCCCGCTCCGAAACCAGCAACTCCAGCTCCGAAGCCTGCTCCGAAGCCACCAGTTCCAGCGCCGGCAAAACCTGCTCCGGCAGCCACACCTTTCGACAAAGCGCTAGCTGAACTGACCACGGCAACAGAAGGGGCTCAAAAAAGCGTCACTACTGCGAAAGCCGAAGTGACGAAGACAGCAGCTGCAGTTGCTGCGGCAACCAAAGCCGCTGAAGCAGCCAAAGCAAAACTCGCGAAATCCGAAGCGGTTTCCAACGAAGCTAAAGGTGCCCTGAACCAATTGTTAAAAGCAATTGAAGCCAGCAAGAAGTAGTCAAGGCTTCACTAAAGCTGAGGAACCAAGGACAAGGCCGCCGGTCGACCTACACAAAAACCTTCCAAGTGTAGGGCGGGCGCATCGCCTGCCTTTCCCTCCAAGTGTAGGGCGGGCGCATCGCCTGCCTTTCCAACCTTTGAACATCACCTGCACCAGCAGCAAGATTCCTCGAAACGAAATCGGGAAGAAGACAAGCCGCTTCCAAGCGGCATCAATCCCCTTCTGAATCAGGAACTCAATTCCACCCGCATTTTTGAAATGCTTTGGGTCAATGCTTCGAGGTGTTCGCGAGTCACAGTCAGCGTTTCCGAAAACTCACTAAGAAACTCAGTCGCCGTGTGCTGAACCAGTCGATCGCTCTCGACGTGCATATTGCTCGGAAAAACGACAACGTTATTGTCGATTTCCAAATTGGAAAAATCGGGAGCAATCTGCGGCTCTTCACCGGTTAAGTTCATCACTTCCGAGTCGAGCTTCTTTTCAATCCGCTCAAGTCGCTCCGAAACACGGTCCCGTAGTTCAATCGCATTTTTCACCACGGCGGACTCCAGAATCCTGAGCCGTTGTTCCATTTGCGAAAGCTTGTCAAAATCAAGTTTACCGGCCTCAGGCTTCACTGCCCTCAAAGGAGCCGGATCGCCTTCAGTCGAATGACTGCGCAGGGGCGCATTGGATATGGCTGGATTTTTAGACATACGATAATATTCCTTACCCTTAAGCTTACTAAAATATTTATAATTATCAACAGTAAATAAAACTTAGATGATTTCAATGGTTCTAATGAGAGAATTGCCCCTTCAGCCTACTCTCCGAAAAGTTCACTTAACCAGAGCTCCCACTTTCTTGACTTCTCCTTTTTTCCACGCAAGATGCACAGCGAATCAACGTACAAAGTCTCCACCTCAATCAGCTTACCTATCATGAGAATTGCTTTCCTCACTGCCGGCGGAATCGCCCCCTGTCTCTCCGCGTCTATTGGCGGACTGATTGAGCAATACAATAAACTGGCACCGGACGCAGATTTGATGGGTTACCTGAACGGCTACCAGGGCCTGCTCACCGGAAATTCCTATCATTTTCCAAAGGCAATCCGTGAGCGTTGTGAAGTCTTCTACAACTTCGGGGGAAGCCCGATAGGAAACAGCCGGGTCAAGCTCACGAATATTGAGGACTGCACAAAACGTGGTCTCGTAGAGCCGGGACGCATCCCTCTCGAAGTTGCTGCAGAAAGACTCCAGGCCGACGGCGTCGACATTCTTCACACGATTGGCGGGGACGATACAAACACCACCGCCGCCGATCTCGCCAAGTATCTCCACGATCACGACTACCCCTTGACGGTGGTCGGACTCCCCAAAACGATCGACAACGATGTGTTTCCCATCAGCCAGACACTCGGTGCCTGGACTGCTGCTGATCAAAGCGCTCGTTTCTTCCGGAATGTGGCCAATGAAAACACAACCTCAGCCCGGCAGCTGATTATCCATGAAGTCATGGGCCGTCACTGCGGTTGGCTTACCGCCCGCGCGGCCTACGAATATCACGAGAGTCTTCACAAGTATGACTGGCTTCCCGACGCATTGCTTCATCAGCTCCGGTGGGATGTCGATGCCGTGTGGGTCCCTGAAATGGAAGTCGATCTCGAGAGTGAAATGGAACGTCTTAACGAGAAGATGGACGAGCATGACAGCGTTAACATTTTCGTCAGCGAAGGCGCCGGGATGGACAACGTGATTTCTGAGTTGACCGCTATTGGCCAGGAACCGACCAAGGATGCTTTCGGTCACTACCGTCTCGACGACATCAACGTTGGAAAATGGTTTTCAACCCATCTTCAAGGTCCGTTGAATGCCGAGAAAGTGCTCATTCAGAAAAGCGGGTACTTCGCAAGAAGTGCGGCACCTAACGAACGCGACCTTGACCTGATCAAGGCAAGTTGCGTTCAAGCTGCTAAATCTGCTCTTGAAGGAGTCAGCGGAGTTGCCGGTCACGATGAAGACAACAACGACGAAATGAGCACGATCGCTTTTCCAAGAATCAAAGGCGGCAAACCATTCAACATTGACGAAGAATGGTTCACCACCCTTCTCGAAGAGATCGGCCAGCCAAAAGGCAAACGGATCGAAGCGCATTGAACGCCTGAGGCGCTGATCCTGGACATTTGATTTTAGATATTTCGCAAATGCGGTTGCCACTATACTGACGGCATGTCATTTCCCAATATCCAGGGTCGCAGAGCACCCCGCTCCCCTGCTTGACAGATCGAAAGCCTCGCTTAAAGTTGCGCCTTTTCTGAGACGGGGCTGTTTCTTTGAAGGTTTGGCGTGTACCGCGCCGACGTTCACAACTTTCGACTCAGCATTTCACCCACCAATTCATCAAAGAAGAACCGGACCAACAATCCAACCAACACCATGGCTAAGAAGAAAACCGCAAAGACGGCCGCTAAGAAGGCGCCAGCGAAATCACAAAAACTCGTCTACTTTTTCGGAGGCTCCGAAGCCGACGGTGACGGAAAGCAAAAAGCTCTCCTTGGAGGCAAAGGTGCAAACCTTGCTGAGATGGCACTCATCGGTCTTCCCGTCCCTGCCGGGATGACGATCACCACCGAGACTTGCAACCACTACTACGAAAACGGACGCAAGTGGCCTGTTGGTCTTCAAAAGCAAATCGAAACCAACATCACTAAGGTGGAAAAAGTGATGGGAGCCAAGTTTGGGGATCTCGAAAACCCACTTCTTCTTTCCGTCCGCTCCGGTGCTCGTGAATCGATGCCCGGAATGATGGATACGATCCTCAATCTCGGTATCAATGATGAGGTTGTTGCTGCTCTCGCTGCCAAAGCGAATGACGAAAGCTTCGCCTGGGACAGCTACCGCCGATTTCTCCAAATGTATGGCGAAGTCGTAATGGGCGTGCATCAGCTCGCCAGCGAGCACCACGATCCTTTCGAAGCGATTCTCTCAGCCGCTAAAAAGAAAGAAAAAGTCGCCGATGACTCCGAACTTTCTGTCAAAGCGCTCAAGGATATTGTTGCCAAATTCAAAGCACTCATCAAAAAGCGCACCGGGAAAGATTTCCCGCAGGATCCAATGGCCCAGCTCCAGGGTTCCGTGAACGCCGTGTTCTCCTCATGGCAGAACGACCGCGCTAAAGTTTACCGCCAGAAGTATGATATCCCCGCTGAGTGGGGCACCGCTGTTAACGTTCAGGCCATGGTCTTCGGTAACACCGGGAAAACTTCAGGAACGGGTGTTGCTTTCACACGTGACCCCGCCACCGGCGAAAACGTATTCTACGGCGAATACCTCATCGACGCCCAGGGCGAAGACGTGGTTGCCGGTGTTCGGACTCCGAAGCAAGTAGCTCAAATGGCGAAGGATCTTCCTAAGTCACACAAGCAACTTCTCCTGATCCGCAAGAAACTGGAATCCCACTTCAAAGATGTTCAGGACATCGAGTTCACCATTGAAAAAGGTAAGCTCTGGATGCTGCAAACCCGTAACGGGAAGCGCACCGGATTCGCAGCGGTCAACATCGCTGTCGACATGGTGAATGAAAAACTCATCAACATCGAAACTGCCCTCCAGCGGATTCCTGCTGAAGATTTGAGCCACCTCCTCGCACCGATCTTCGATCCTGCTGAAGAGAAGAAAGCTAAGAAAGTCGGAAGCGGACTTCCTGCAGGTCCAGGTGCTGCTGCCGGTAAAATCTACTTCACTGCAGAAGCTGCGGTTGCTGCTGCAGCCAAAGGCGAGCAAGTGATCCTTACCCGTCAGGAAACTTCTCCGGAAGATCTTCGCGGAATGATTGCTGCAGAAGGCATCCTCACGACTCGTGGCGGTGCTTCTTCACACGCTGCTCTCGTTGCTCGTCAGATGGGTAAAATCTGTGTCTGCGGTGCGCATGACATGACTGTCGACTACGGCAAGAAAACACTCACTGGTGGTGGAGTAACCCTCAAGGAAGGTGACTTCATCTCCCTCAACGGATTTGCCGGTGTCATCTACGCAGGCGAAATCAAGTCATCCCCTTCACAGGTGATTCAAGGTCTTCTCGAAGGAAAAGCCGCAGCCAAGAAGAGCCCGACTTACAAGAAGTTCGTTCAGCTCATGACTTGGGCCGACAAGTATCGCAAACTCGGTGTTCGCACCAACTCCGATACTCCAGGCCAAGTGAAGAATGCGATCGCATTCGGTGCAGAAGGCATTGGTCTCACCCGGACTGAGCACATGTTCTTCGAAGGCAACCGAATCGATTCCGTTCGTCAGATGATTCTTGCTGAAGACGACGCAGGTCGCGCCAAAGCACTCAAAAAGCTTCTTCCTTATCAGAAGAAAGATTTCACCGGAATCTTCGAAGCTCTCGATGGCCGTCCAGCTACAATTCGTCTGCTTGATCCACCATTGCACGAATTCATCGGCACCATGAATGCTGCGCAGATCAAAGATCTCGCCAAAAAGCTCAAGGTGACTCCAGCATTCATCAATCGCCGGATCAACGAACTCCACGAAGAAAACCCGATGCTTGGTCACCGTGGTTGCCGTCTTGGAATCGTCTATCCTGAGATCACTAAAATGCAGGCCACTGCGATTCTCGAAGCTGCCGTTGAAGTGCAGAAGAAGGGAACCAAAGTACTTCCTGAAATCATGGTGCCTCTCGTCAGCTATGACAAAGAGCTCGAGCTTCAGAAAGCCGTCATCGACGAAGCTGCTAAAGAAGTTCGTCAGAAGCACGGTCTCAAAGCAAGCCAACTGAAGTATCAGGTCGGAACCATGATCGAGATTCCTCGTGCTGCTCTGACTGCAAACGACGTGGCGAAACACGCTCAGTTCTTCAGCTTCGGCACCAACGATCTGACACAGACCTGTCTCGGCCTCAGCCGTGATGACTCCAGCTCTTTCCTTCCTGCCTATCAGGACGCAGAGGTGGTCAACAACAACCCGTTTGCTCAGCTTGATCAGACAGGTGTTGGACAGCTGGTCGAAATTGGTGTTGAGCGCGGTCGTCAGACCAAGCCAGGTCTCAAGGTTGGTATCTGTGGTGAGCACGGTGGTGATCCTGCTTCGGTGAAATTCTGTCACCGCACTGGACTGAACTACGTCAGCTGTAGCCCGTTCCGCATTCCAATCGCGAAACTTGCTGCTGCTCAGGCTGCTCTCGAAGAGAAAGGCGCTTCCAAGCCCGCTCCTAAGAAAGCCAAGAAAAAAGCAGCTCCTAAAAAGAAGACTGTAGCGAAAAAGAAAACGGCTTCGAAAAAGAAGAAGTAATTTCTTTTCTCAGTTGAGATAAAATTCCGAAAGGGCGATCCGCAAGGATCGCCCTTTTTCGTGGATGGAACGGGATGTTTCCGCATTTCCAGGCAGGATTGGGGTAGTGACGGACTGAAAGCGCCGCCCTACGGGATCAAGACATAGGCCGGTCCGTCATGGCAAAGCCCATCCGTATCATTCAGCAAGCGATGTGGTTTTTTCATGGCCTTCGAATTCAAATTTTTCATACCCTCCTTTTATGGAAGCCACTCAAGATCACCACAAAATGTTTTCCACCAACTGCTTCAACCAGGTTTGGACTCTACTGGATAAAAAAGAACGATCTGAGAAAGAGAATCGACTCATGCGGGAAACTGCTCACGCCTCGCTCTTTCACTGGTTGCAACGAAAAGACTGCGAGCCAATGAATGTTTCCGTCGGGCTCTGGCAAGTATCACGCGTCTACGCGGTCCTCGGAGACGCAGAGGCATCTGCACGTTATGCGCAGGAGTGTGTTGATATTTCAGATGGAAGCGAACTACCGCCCTTCTATCGTGCCTTCGCCTACGAAGCCGCCGCCCGGGCAGCTTCTCTAGCGGAAGACAAAAACGTATCAGTCGTGGCACTGAACCGCGCGCGTGAATTGACAGCAGAAATTGAAGACAAGGAAGAAGTCGCCATGCTCGAAGCTGATTTTAGAACCATACCTTACTGAGGGCTTCAACCGTGTCGGACCACCGATCCTCCCCGGTTCTCTCAGTCATTGGTGCTGAAAAGACGACCCGAATCTGCTTCCGCTTACCAAAGAAATCTCTTCTACCTGAAATCGACTGAAGCTCGATTCTACTTCAGTGAATTATTCCGCGTGTTCAGGGCTCAGCAAATCCGCAAGCCCTGCTACTCGCCAAGTCAGAGCTTCTTCACCTGCAAATTCCGGACCCAGAACGGAAGCCCGTGATCCTGGATGCTGATCCATCCTTCTTTCACGAGAGCTTTATCTTTCTTCTTCTCTGCCTTGAGATCGAAATCCTGAATCAGCTCGCCATTCAGCACGACTTGAATCTGATTCCCCTTCATTGTCACCGTCATCCGGTTCCACTCATTTGAAGGCTTGCTCATGTTCTTACTCGCACCTTTCGTCTGAATCACTCCGCCGAGATCGTGATGCCCCATCTTGTCGTCGGCAAGGCCGGTCGAGTCTTTGATCTGCACCTCAAACCCGCTCTTGGTTGGATCCACTTTGTCGGCACAACGGAAATAAAGACCGGAATTCCCGCCTTCGGCATGCTTGTATTCAAAATCGAAAACAAAGTCACCATGCTTCTCTTTCAACCAGATGTAATGGTTGTAACGGGTCCAGCCCTTCTCACCCTCCCTGGGCTTCAAAAAGAGAGATCCATCCTCCTGGATCTTCCAGTTTCCCTCGGTCTCAATTCCGTCGAGGTTCTTCCCATCATAGAGCACTGTGAACCCCTCTCCTCCGAATTCAGGATGTCCAGCAAAGAGAGACGTTGCAAAAATGGTTGAAAGTGTGGTAAAAATCAAAAACTGCTTCATATTTAGACACTAGTCAGCCAGTCCGCTTGCAGCAAGCAGAATGAATCCGCCTGCCGTATATCCGGACCTAAGAACCTGACTTTCCGAAACGTCCTACACGCAATGAAACACCTGCCTCTATTTCTTGCCGCTATGGCTTTGATTCCTGCTTCTGCCACCTTCGCGCAGCAGAAAGGAATCGAAGGTGAAGTCGCGCCTCCGCTCCACGCAGATAACTGGATCAACCTTCCTGAAGGGGAAGCCGGCCTGATCGTTGAAGAAGGGGCTCCCGGAATCGACCTTAAGAAATACCGGGGTAAAGTGATTGTTCTTAAATTTTTCCAATCCTGGTGCGAAGCCTGCCAGAAGCGGAGTTTTCCTAAACTTCAGAAACTGGTCGAACATTACGAAGGAAACGACAAGGTTCAGTTCATAGCGGTCCAGACCGTTTTTGAAGGACTCGCGGACAATACCGCCGCCAAGCTTCAGCCCACCGCCGACAAATTCGGCCTGAAAATACCTTTCGGCCACTCCGTCAAGCTTCCCAATATTCCGAATGTGAATATGGATTACAAAACCGGCGGCACGCCATGGTGGATTGTTATCAACAAAGACGGGATTGTTGAGTTCAACGGTCACTACATTGATTTCGACAAAGCTATCATCAATCTCGATGAGTTGATTGCAGCTTCAGCCTCGACCACAGCAACTGACTCGGAATAATAGTTCCGAGAGCTGGTAGGTAGCGTCCCCGTTCAAGGAGCCACCCACAAGACCTTCGTCATACACAGCCCCGCCTCTCCGGGTAAAGGGTCCCCTGAAGCAGGAACGTTCTATTATTCCCCCTCCTCTTCTGTTTTAGAAGGATAGGGATTTTCGCCGGGTTACCGAGGAAGAAGCTGAAGGAGAAATCCCTTAGGCCTCTCAGTAGAGCAGAGTCACACCGAAGTGGAATTTTCCGTCTTCAATCAACGCGGGATTCACTCCGTGACTATCGACTGCCCAACCATAGGCGGCACGAGCGAAACCGTGGTCACCTAATTGACAATTCAAGCCCAGGCCGACGCTTTGCAGTGAGGGATTAACCTCACCCGGAAGCGGGTCGGAAATATCAAAGGCTGCTCCGTCATAAAAGGCGAATGCATTCCACTGATCATCGCACTCCAGATCGAAACAGTTGAGCAATGAGAACTCCGGGGAAATTAGTTCCACATTTACAATCAGACCGGAGTCCGCCCGAATTAGACTCTCATCATAACCGCGCACGGTGGCATATCCACCACCCAGCAATTGTTCCGTCGACGTAAGTCTGTCTTCGGTCGCCTGAGCAGTTCCGTTCAGTCGCAAGGACCAGTCCTGTGGCAATCGAATTAATTTTTCCGCCTCAGCAAAACTGTAAAAGTAGGAAGACTCCGAACCTGCTCGCGCCAGCAAGAAACTCGTGTCGTCGTTATTCCCGAAAAGATCTCCAGGAGCTCCGACCACGCCAATGGCAAAACGATTGAAACCGAATTCATCAGGAAAAGTGGCTTCATACTCCGCACGGAACTGACCAACAGCCACATCTGAAGCAAAAACATTCAGTCCACCGAAAAAGAGATCGGTATTGGTCGTCTTATAATCAAAAGCGGCAGTGAACGAATGCTTCCACGAGTTGTTCCAGTGAGGGCGGTCCAGTGGAATCTTGTATTCTGCGGAAAGCTGCTTACTCTCGCCCTGCACTCCAATCAATCCGGCGTTATTGGCTTCACTGTTCACGTAGGCTCCTATCAGACTGAGAGTATGCCTCCACGGAAGAAAATTCTGATAGAAAACAGAGTGCGCGCTCAGTGAGTCCCAATCCAAATCCGTCGTGTAATGATACCCGATCGACTGTTCCGTATTCCACGGATTCGCAAGGTTGACGCCGAAAGACCACTCTTCTTCGCCGGTAAAATTCACTCCCGTATTCGCAAACCCCGTATAAGCAGTCAGTTGTTTCTCCTCGTTTACATCGATAATGATGTCGCTGGTTCCGTCGGATTCACCACGTTCATAGATAATATTCACCTGTCGGATCGGATTCTCATTCAACCAGTCCAAGTCGGCCTGCACCACCCGTCGGTTAACACGGTCCCCCGAATTGACGCGGACCTGATCGAGCAAATAGTCGCTCCTTGAATGAACAGCACCCTCTTCGGTTTTTTTTCCTAAAACTGCTTCTCGGACAACAATCTGGATCTTCCCCAGCGTCACATTCTGTTCCGGGAAATACACATCAACCAAAGGGTAATCGCTCGCTCGCCAAGCTTTGACGATGTCTTTTCCCAACTCACCAAGTCTGGCCATAGAAACCTCTTCGCCGATGTAAGGCAATATCACTTCTTCCAAGCCTATCGGGGCCGGCAGGGATTCATCAATTCTGACTTTGTCTTTACCTACCTCAGGCGACATGGATGCCTTCGATTGATGAGAGATCAGATGAATCGCCCGAAATTGAATCCCTAATGGAGTCGCATCTCCGGAACTTTCATCAGCTCCCTCGTCCTCAATTTGAAGCTCTCCGCTCCGGGAGTCGATATCATCTCCCCCAAGAACCTCCGCACGCTGGCGTTCTGCCCGATCAATCGGTCGGTTCTGCGCTGCGACCGGACTGAACCCGACCTGAAAGCATACCATAGCAATCACCGACAAGGCCAAGAGGCGATTCGTGAATGTATTTATGCAATGCAGTTTCATAATCGGAGAACCAAGCTCCTTAAAAGGTTCTCTATTCACCGTCCAGGGCCGAAGTCATTTCGTTTTCTGCTGCAGCATTCAACATTTCTGTCAGGGCAGCAACAACAGCAGGGTTCGGAGCGACGGGAATTTCCAGAATAGAAACTACCCCGTCTTCAGAGGTAATCGGAATCGCAATCGTCATCTCCAGGGCGGCAAGTAACTCCACTGCCGCTTCACGACCGAGATTCTGCTGCAACCGCGCCAACACCTGGGCAGGTGGCACCCCGCCAAGATCAATAGCGTATCCACCATCTTCCATAATCATAATCACCGAACCATCGTATCCAATTGCAGTAGCCAATTCGACGAGAGCATCAAGATCCAGATTGTTCCGCAGACGCAGGATTGTTGCGTAATCAGCAACATTGAATTCTCCGTCCAGGGAAGCTGGCTTGTTAAACGAATATTCGCTTCCATCGACAGTAAGGACCACTGCCTGGCCCACGAGAATTGATGAAAATGCACCGGCTGGTGAAGTAAATATATTTCCCTGAAACAACTCCAAACCGCCGTTGGGCCCAGCTGTATCGTTAAATTGATTTGTCACCTCACCGGAATTATCAGGAGGAAAATTATCCGGCAGGTCATTGTTCAGTTGCTGGGTAAGCACGTTCCCCGGATCCGGTTGCTCGATATCCTTCACCTCTGAATTATTCGGGTTTTCAAAATTGGAATGGAAGATTGTACTGCCCCCCAACACAATCGGATTGCTGTTCACTGCAGCGCCGTTGCCAGTATTTAAAGTGTCGTTGCCGGGCCCACCATCAAAAATCTGCAAAAAGCTCCGGTCTCCGGTATTAACGGTATCGTTACCAGGTCCAAGCTTCAGTTGAACCACCTCGATACCATTGAAACGATAAGTCGGGTTCCGGGAGATCTGATTCTCTGAAATCCAGTAGGTGTTTGTCCCGCCGAGGTTTGAATCGTCGATGAACAAAATATCATTGCCATTATCACCGGAGATATCGAACACCGTGCCTTGATTAAAGAACTCAAAACGGTCGTTCCCTCCAGCTCCGACGAGACGCTCAAAAGAATCAAATGATCCGCCATTGACCAATCCACGATTCGCACCGTTCACTTGAAAAACATCACCGGCGGAAGTTCCACGAATTGTATCTATGGACGATGAACCGATGACATTTTCAATTCCACCCATGTTTGCCACCCCGGTTGCGGTCCCGGCCTCCAAATCCAGAGTAACGCCATCAGTGAACCGGGAATAACTCAGAGTATCATTTCCGGCCCCACCCAGCAGAGTGCCCGTGATCCCACCTCCGGTCGGAAGGATTTCGATCAGATCATTGCCTCCTCCTCCGGAAAGGACACCTTCAAAATTCACTCCTTCACTCAATGCAACCGTGATGACATCTGCCGAAACCCCGCCAGAGATTTGGGAGAATCCGATGAATGGGACATTGTTTACCAATGCGGCTACTTCCGCCGATCCCTCGCCGGGACTTCCCGCTCCAAAGTAGTCTTCCAGACGAATATTTTCCCCCTTGGCATCTGTAGTCAGTTTGGAATTGGCTCCCAGGCCTTCGATGAAGTCAATATTTTGAAAACGATGATTCGTGATATCAATGTCTCCAAGAACCTCCACATAACCACCCGGGGTGACACTATCCAACAAAACGTCCCGAGCTTGAAGCGAGCCGTTTACGTCAAACTGATAGAACGTTTCAATTCCGCTCGTCCCCAGCAATTCAATTGAATTCCCGGCCATCACTTTTCCGTCAATCCCAATCGATCCAACGGCGGTCACTGAGAGATCGCCTGCGGATCCAACATCGTTAAGAATGATCCCGCTGATATTGCTGACATAAGTGATATCCCCGGCCGGGGTGCTGTTCAAAAAATCCACGGCACTGTTATCAATATAGAAGTCCTCAATATTGGGAGAATGGTCCTCCAGTGTCAGCTCATTCCCTTCGACAAAATTTGCGAGCACACCCCCGCCCAGAGTCCGAAGTAATACATTCTGGGATCCATCACCGGTGATAATCGTCCCGGCAGATCCGCCACCGGTATAGTCTTCGAGAAGAATTGCGGAGAACGAACCTGTAGCCGCAACTTCCGCTACCGAATCAATCAGCAATCCGTCTGTTCTGGGATCTGTTCCTTCGACAAAAACGCCCTGCGACGCCTCGCCTTCGAGAGTAATCAGTGCATCATTCCCGCTTGAAATGATTGTTCCTTGTCGGATCAAAATGCCGTTCGCTCCGTTCATCCCCGCTTTTCCGGACAGGGTGATATCTCCCGAAAGCGAAGTAATTGAACCCCCGGAAGTCTCGATACCTTCAGATTGGTTCCCTCCCTGCCCTTTCATCAAAATCGTCCCTTGATCCGTTTCCAGCGTCGATGAAACAAATTGTACTCCGTTCGCCAGGCCTGAAGCCGAGTTTCCTCCGCCAAGCCCTTCGACCGAAATATGCCCCTGTCCCGTCGTCCTCAAAATTGATCCGTCGACAATCACCAGCCCGGTTTCGTCCGATCCGTTCCCGCCTCTACCAATCACCGAAATATTTCCATCAATGGTCTCAATTTGAGTGTGCGCCATTCCGATTCCGGCAACATTCCCCACCATATTCTCAAGACTAATTTCCCCGCTTTGAGCGGAAAAGGAAATCAAACCGCCTGCTCCGGTAAATCCGGAATCACCCATCAATTGAATCGAGCCACCTGCCTGAACGCTGATATCTCCATTTCCCTGGGTCTCAAAAAGGCTTCCCCGGCCGACAAGAAAATCACCTCCCGTATTCATCCGAATGTTTCCACTCGCAGACTGAATTGTGCCACTGTCCACATTAAAACCACCACCGTTCATCGAGTTTCCGGTGATACTGATCCTCCCGCTCCCCGTCCCTACAAAAGTCTCGAGGCCTCCCAACTGATCACCAATCGTGACCGCGTTTCCTGCTGTCACAGTGAAATCGCCGGTTTCATCGTTGAAGAAACGGGAGCCGCTTTCCATGACAAAATTCCGTGCCGCATTGAAGGTCAAATCGAAGGGAGAAGTATAACGGATATTGGCATCCGCCCGTATAAAGATGTCACCGTTTCCTCCAATTCCCTGAGCATTTGTCTCAATGATGACATTCATTCCATTTGCCGCAATGCTCAGGTCTGTATCGAGAATCTGGGTGATCGAAGCCTCACCACCAAAATCGTCAATATCCACAACTTCAACGTCGTCCGGATCAAAGAGCAAAGTTCCCGCATCTCCATTCGCCGCAGACGCATCGACAGCCCCACTGATACTCGGCAAATTCACCTTCGATTTGCCTGACAATTCCACAAATCCCCCGTCACCACCGGCATATCCGCCACGAACTGCTGCCCGGCCATTGAAAGTCAGCAAATTCTCAGCAAAGACGATGATCTCGCCACCGCTACCAAGGTCACGTGCACTCGCATCGAGCAGGGCGCCGTTCCCCACCGTCACATTGATGGAGTTCAAAAAATTGCCATCCTCACCGCGCCGGCCACCACCTACTTTAATTTGCCCGCCGGAAATATCGCCATCTGCAAGAATCAGGGTGCCATTGAGAATATTTACGTCGTCGCCGAGAATCACCACGCTTCCACCTCTTCGTCCTGAAGATTCAACCCTTCCCGAAATTTCCGTCCTACCACCACTGCCGGAGTCGACTTTGATCGAGCCACCACTTCGCTGCGTCGGACGTCTAGCAGTCAATGTTCCGCTGGATTTAACTTTGCCTCCTCCGGCACTGAGAAAAATCTGCCCTCCACTTCGAGTAATTCCTGTCGCCGCAACACGCCCTTCGTTGTTGACCGCCATTCCGTAAATATTCCCTCCATAGGATTTCAGTTCGGCAACATTTGCTTCGACCACCCCCGTGTTGATCACTCCATTCTCTTTCCTGCCACCGCTGGCACCGCGAACGAAGACTCGTTCTTCACCGGACTCCTTCAGAAATACATCATTCCCGGCAGCAAGCCCGACGGTTCCACGCGGGGCTTTGATAAAACCCGAGTTATCCACCGTCGCCGCCATTAGAAAGATGTCACCATCCGTCGCGGAAATGCTACCCAGATTCACTACAGCTGCCTGAGAGGAACCGCGAAATCGCAAATCACCTCCCGCTAGAAACTCCGAATCTGAGACATCCAGAGTAGAACCAACAAATCCCCCCACATCGATCGTTCCGGTCGGCCCGACTACGATTCCGTTTGGATTCAAAAGAAACACATTCCCGTTGGCTTTCAGAGCACCGTCGATACGGGAAATGACGCCGCCCTGAACGCGGTTCAATACTGCAGCCCCTGCTCCGGGCTGGCGAAACTGAGTCATCTCGCCATTCTGAATCGAGAATGCATTCCAGTCGATAATGGCTCGCTGAGATCCCTGAATGATACGAAGATTCCCTCCGGACCGATCAAAACTGACATCCCCAAAACGAACCACCTCGCCGTTGGGATTTGAAAATCCGCTAAGAGGGAGAGCAGCGAGTATCAAAACCGCCACTGCGATTCCGACTCGATCTGATCTGAAATAGTTCAAAAACATAGAGCGATGTGGTCTGCTCACAAAATAGAAACGGGCGTCAAAAATCCCTGCTTTCAGGGCTTGTCAGGAATAATCTCGACACGACCTTCTTTTACCTGGGCGTATCCTTTTCCATCCTCGACCACTACTGCATAGAAGGTTCCCCTGGCTGCGGCAACCCCGCTTGGAGTCTTTATCCGAAAATCCATTTCTCCGGCGGCATTAGGCTTGAGCAGTGCGCCGAGACTTCCGTCCTTCACATCGATCAAAATTTTCTGAGGAGTTGCGGCCTCATCGACCTGTGCGATCAACACCTCGGAATTCTCCGAAACCCGAATCGCCGAACGCGGAGTAATCACAATCACGGCTCTCGAAGCGGCCCCTGTTTTCACCGTGGTTCCCACCGTAATTTTCTCCCCTGCCTTGACGGCTTTTTGCGCACCCCCATCAGCAGGAACAATTTGAACATCCCCTACCGATACTGTCACGGTACCGCTCACAGGTTCCGCCTGTACTATTGCAGAAAAGGACAAAATCAGCCCGGCTATCAAAGATGCGGGAAAGAACTTGAGCGAGTCAGTTTTCATGGCGAGTGCAATTTGCTTCAAAGGAAATCATTCGTATCTGTTAATCAGCCCGAAATCAATCAAAATCGGGCCTCAATTGGGTAACCGAAGTGGACATGTTTCTATCATTTAGACTCGCCAATTCGACAAAGATGCAGTCTTTTTTCATTTATCGTTCATTTTCATGAATTCCAACAAAGACAAACGCAGTTGGATCCTGCTTATTCTCGCACCTCTTGTCGTACTGGCGATTATGATATCGCTCTGGCAGACCCGGATAGTGCGTCAGTTGGAAAATGTCACGATGGACTGGCGTTTCACCGCCCGGGCGGATACCGATCCACCGCCGGATGAACGGATCACACTGATCGGGATAGGCGAACCCTCTCTCCAAAAATGGGGACGCTGGGAGGAGTGGACACGGGATATCCACGGCCAATTCGTCAGGGTGATCAACACTCGCGAACCGAAGGTATTGGCCTTCGACTTTTTCTTCACCGAACCCAGCCGCGATCAGAAAAACGACGAAGCCTTCTTTTTCGAACTGGAAGTCGTCCCGGGAGCGATCACCGGCACAGTCGTCGACGAGCTTGATGATGATTCCCGAAATCCCTACACCGAGCCGACCATCGGTAAGACGGCCCCTATTCCGAATGTAGTGGGAGACATCAGCAAAATAATCGGAGGAGAATCCGCTCGAACACCCATTTCAGGAATCGCCACCGGCGCATGGACCGGAATTGTGAATTCCCCTTCTTCCAATATCGATGGAATGCGACGGTCGATTCCCTTGGTGGGGCGGATTGGCAAAAATGTTTACCCCTCACTCGCTTTGCAAAGCCTCATCCAGTACAGCGGTGCCAAAATTGAAAACCTTGAAGTCGTTCTGGCCAGGTCGGTTACGGTGATTGGAGAAAATGGCGAATCATGGACCATTCCGATCGATGAAAAAGGATTCATGTTGATCAACTATCGGAATCCAGATGGGTTCAGGGTCAGCGACTATGGAAAAGTCGTCGCATCCATCGCATTGAATGAAGAACTCGAGAACCTTCCGCCGATAAAGGACCAAATCGTAATTGTTGGTCAGGCCGCAGTGGGTCTTTCCGATTTCGGACCGACCCCCCACAGCGGCGAAGTTCCACTTTTTAAAATACAGGCAAACGCCCTCAGCAATATTTTGCTGAGCGACTACCTGAAACGGCTTCCGATCTGGATTGTAGCGATTGCCTGGCTATTGGTGGCATGGATCACCCTGCTGGCCTTGAAAAAGGCGCACGTCATTGTCGCGGTCGCCGCGCCGTTTCTGGTGGTTGCAGGATTTGGCATCCTTGCATTCCATCTTTTCGAAAGCAGAAGCCTTGCGATTCCAATAATCCTTCCTTCTTTGGGCTTCGTTCTAATCCATACGACTCTTTTAACGGAAAGACTCGTCACGGAGTTACGGGAGAAAAATTACATTCGCGCCGTTTTTGGCTCCTTCGTTTCCAAAGACGTCGTCGATCAAATCATTCAATCTGGTGAGATGCCGACACTGGGCGGACAGGAGACCGAGATCACCATGTTCTTTAGCGATATCCAGGGGTTCTCAGCATTCTCAGAAGTCCTCACGCCGGAGAGACTTGTCGTGCTGATGAATGACTATCTTTCTGAAATGACGGAAATTCTGATGGGTGGGCAAGGAACACTCGATAAATACATTGGAGACGCCATCGTTGGAATGTTCGGTGCCCCACTTGCTACCAGTGGTCATGCTCACAATGCAGTAGTTGCGACCATTGCCATGCAGAAGCGGCAAGCTGAACTCCGCGAAAAATGGAAGAACGCAGGTGACTGGCCTGAAATCGTGCATCGCATGCAGACGAGAATCGGATTGAATACAGGTAAAGCTGTCATCGGCCAAATGGGTTCCACGAAGCAAATGAATTTCACCATGATGGGTGACAATGTGAATCTCGCTGCACGTTGCGAAAGCGGTGCTAAATCCTACGGAGTCCACACCATGATCACCGGTGAAACCTACGAAGCTGCGACGGCGATAGAGGACGACATTACTTACCGATACCTTGATCGCATCATCGTCAAAGGAAGAACCTTGCCAGTCAAAGTCTATGAAGTCATCGACTTCAAAATGAACACCGGTGAACAACAGTCGGAATGCATCGACCTTTACGCAAAAGGACTTAGCAATTACTTCAATCAGGAATTCAGGGCCGCCATGACGATCTTTCAAAACGCATCAGCTTACGAGAGATGGCAGCCTGGTCGGGATCTTGAAATTGAAGATAATCCTTCTCTCGTCATGGTCGAACGATGCAGAAAAATGGAAGCGTCCCCTCCCGGAGAAGATTGGGATGGCGTCTACCGCATGACTACAAAGTAGTCAGTTTTTCTCATCAATCCCCCGTCACCCCGATCGGGAAATCCTGGCCTCTGGCAAAGCTGTTCGGATACTGCGCCGTGCCAGTGTGTTTCTCACTCAATTCAGGAACGCGCTCATTTAGCCAGGCCTCGACTTCTTTCACAGTGATCTTTCCATCACCATTTCCATCGCCCTTTCCTTCCAGCGCCTCCAGCAGAGCAAAAGTAAATAATCCGTGCCCCAGCTCAGCCGTCTCCGTGGCAAACTGCTCGCTGCGAGTCGACGCCAGAACATACATGCCTGATGACCTCGCCAACTGCGCGAGAGCCTTTTCCTCGGCCGCGCCCCGCACTGCGAAACTCTCGACAACTCCCCCCGACTGACACGCATCAAGCACCATCAACTGCTTCCGCGCCGGAATTTTCGCGGCCATCTGCTGAAGCTGAGATCCCGAAAGGGCTCTCTCTGCTAACATCTCATCGTTGCCATACATCTGCGTCACATCGTAGGGAATGATATAGAACTCGGAGTCCTTATCCCCCTCCCCTTCACTCATGACGCCATGTCCAGCGAAGGCAAAAACGAATACATCATCAGCTGTCGCCACCGAAGCGATTTCCTTGAGCTTGTCTGAAATCCCTTCGCTGGTCGCTTCTTCATCATAGAGCTTGTGGACTACCGTCTCCGCGAAAAGCTTTCCGGATCCTTTGCTGAACGAATCGGCAAAAGCATCCACGTCGGGCCGACAATAATTCAGATTGAATTTCTTGTTCTTGTACTGGTTCAGACCAACCGCCAACAAATGCAGCTTCGCACTCGCTTTGGTGCCTTCATATTTCACACGGATCACCTGTGGTGGAGATTCCACCCCATCCGGATTCACCGCCACCGCTTTCACTTCGTTGTTACCGGATATCAAACTGACCGTGAAGGGAACTTCGTATTTGCCATCACGAAACGATCCCGGCCCGTCCGGCTGGAGTCGCTTGCCTTCATGAAAAACCTGTACTTCACCAATTCCGCCCCCTTCATCTGCTGCCTGAACTTTTACGGCCAGCCGGCGCTGACTCGCCGTTATATTCCCGGCAGGCTCAAGAAATGCAATCCCCGGCGAGCCTTTCATCGCATCTTCCAGATCGAAAACAATCCCCAACTCTTTTACGATCTCGGATGACGGCCGGTTCTCCAGGATCGTCTTTTTCACAATGTCAGGGCGAAAGAAATGATCATAAAGCTGATCACCGGAAATGAACTCAGCAACCTTATCCAGGCCCCTGTTGAAATGCCAACCAATCAACTCCCCTCCGCCGGGCGAAGCGGAAAAATAGCCATCGGGAGTCCAGCAAACCCACTCTCCGTCCCGCGCCAGGAAAAACGAAGCCAGCAATGCGCCTGACTTCAAGTTCCATAACCTCGCAGTCTGATCCATCGAACCGGAAATCAGATACTTCCCATCCGGTGAAACCGAAACGGCATTAATATCCGCTTCGTGACCGACATAATTCGTCACCTCTTTAAAAGAATTCCCACTCTTCGAAAAACGAAGCAGGTAAAAACTGGACCCGGCAATTACGTCCTTCCCATCAGGAGTTAAGGTCCCGGTCCTCAATGCATCAGTCTTATTACGTGAGTTGGAAATGAAACCACGCGTAGGGATCTTGATTCCGCCGTTCTCAAAGAACAGGCCAGCACCGTCCTTTCCCCAGTTCACCGTTTGGAAAGTGGCGGCTTCCTCCGCTGTCTCCAACGGTTTGAACGTCAGCGATGAAAAATTCAAGACATAGCTGAGCGGCGACGAGGGAAGCCAGTCATCCTTCGGAGGCATGACCCCCAGGACTGTCAACAAGGGAGCGTTCTGAGAGAACCCCACATTGAATACCGACAGTCCGACGCCTCGAATTTCATGCACCACATCCCCCTGCTGCGAACCGCCTGCCGCAGAAGGTCGCCAGAGATAAGTGTCGTAGTTATTCCCTCCGGTTGTCGCCACCAGATTTTTAGTAGGATGCCAGGCCGAAGCGAAAACGGAGTTGTCGTGCTTGTCGAAAGCGAAGAGCACTTTCGCCGTCACCCCATCAATGATCACCGTCTTCCCGACCCTGCCGCTCTGAGACGACACCAGCAGAGATTTCCCATCCGGCGAAACCCTCAGTGTCCCCACCTGATTCTCCAGGTTCTGTTCCAATTCTTTGATCCGGACCCCTTTCGCCAAATCCCAAAAGTAGAGATTGCCTGCGGCGTCTCCCGAAACGATTCGATTGCCATCTAACAACAGTCCAAGCGCCGTGATCGCATCCGGATGTCCAGTCAGTGTTTTCTTGAGGGAAAATGCGGAACCGGCTCCATTCCTCTCCCAAATTTTAATCGTCTTGTCAGAGGCAGCCGACACGATGCGGTTTCCGTCTTTGGAGATCTCCACTTCGTAGATACTTCCTGAATGACCCTTTAAACTCTGAGCCTTTGTAATATCGAGAGCTTCCCCGGGCTTACCCTCTCCAAACCCCTTGGCATCCCACACCCGGATCGCGCTATCAGAACTCGATGAAACCAGAACAGACCCATCCGGAGAAAACGCCAGATCACTCACCACATTGAGATGGCCGCGCAACACTGCTGCAACTTCCTGCGTCACGAGATCAATCACCCGAATCCGGCCGGCATACTTTCCCTCCTGCGTCGCCCAACCTCCCACGGCGAGGTATCGGCCGTCGGGTGAAATGTCACCGGCGAAGTGTTTTCCGGCATCCCCTTCGCCAATCTCAAGACGAATGGAATCGACGAGCAAACCGGACTCCACATCCCAGATTCGAATAGTTTTGTCGAATCCCAGACTGATCAGTCGCTCTCCATCCGGAGTGAAGAGAAGACGTTTCACCAAACTCGAATGCCCCTGCGGATCAATAACAAGACGCGGTTTCTCTTGAGAGATTCCAGAGTTCGCCAGACAGCTTAGCAGGAAAAGAACTAAGTACAGATTACGGAAAAAATTATGCTTCATCATACGTCTACCTCCACAGTCGAGTATCCGAACCAATCCATTGAAAGAACAGCAAATTATACAGCAAAAATCGGCTGGGCTTTCTTTTAGAGAAGATTCAGCGTAAATAATACTTACACCATGCCTCTTCCCCTCCATCGATTTCGTAGACATCCTTTTGCTTTCGAGGCGAACTTCGATTGGTCCCTGGCTCTTGTTTACGCCTACCCCGAGGAAGCCCTGAAACCATTCCTCACCCCCGGCCTTGAATTGGACACACACGATGGCTACGGATTCATCGCTGTCGCTCTTGTGCAAACCCGTGACCTGCGACCACGCGGATGGCCAAAAGCATTCGGCAGAGATTTCTTTCTCGGTGGGCTGCGTGTTTTCACCCGCTACACCAACCGCGATGGCCGACGCCTCCGCGGTCTTCGGATTCTTGGCGGATATGCGAATTCCCGTTTCATGGTCCTCGCCGGATCCCTGACATCTGTCTCTTATACACATCTCCGAGCCCACGAGACCGAGGCTGATCTCG
>OJCB01000160.1_pt1 | contig 28796 bp, 19 predicted proteins | sample 1591501 | NCBI WGS metagenome assembly OJCB01 (sample SAMN05416813, study PRJEB24817) | seawater metagenome | isolation source: Sea water | place: Canada:Atlantic | collected 2013-07 | reverse complement strand
GATGTGTATAAGAGACAGGCCTGCAGGTCAGCGAATGAGCTGGAAAATGTCACTGGAAGATTTTCCCGCAAAGATAACCGGGAGATGGACTCTCTATTTTTATGTTCCGAAGGGAACGAAAATGATAGGTCTCTATTCTGCTGCGGGCGCAGGTCAGTTGCTGGATCCGGACGGAAATGTCGCTTCTGAATTGAAATACGGAGGCGGCGGATTTCTCAGCATTCCTGTGCCGGAAGAAGTGAGCGGCCGTATCTGGAAAATATCCAGTGCCTCAGGAAGTGTTCGACTCCTCAACGTCCCTCCGTTTCTGGCACGGTCTCCGGAAGAACTGGTTCTTCCCGTCGATGCGGCTTCCTTTTAGAGGGATTCCTTTTCCGTCACGATTTTGAGATCCATATCGATGAGATCGTTTACGAGATGCATTCCTGGATTACTGAAGAATTTTGCGGATCCATAAATGACATTGCGGATCCATAAATGACATCCCACATTGTTCGGTCAAACGCGAAAGCGGCCTGTGCGGCGAGCTTTCCTTCAGGTGTCACACCGGCAACGGCCTGAGTGTTGATCATACTCCGAACATCCTTGAGCCTGATATTGAGGTCGAGCGATAGATTGGGCATTCCCGGTCCGCTCCTCGAAATTTTCTCAGCTGAGAGTATGGAGACTCGACATTCGGGATAAAGTTCCACATCGAAAAAGTCATCGCTCTTGAGGTGATCGATCAGCACGTCGTGGGTTTTGTCACCGGAGAGGTCGCTGCACAAAATCGTGTTCATATCGATGATAAACTCGCCGACAACGGGGATTCCGCCCTTGAGGGTGATGGATCCGGATTTGAGCTGAATATTTCCCCAGTGTTTGTTCAGCAGATTTCGACCGGTCCATTCGACCCGGCTTTCCTTCAGGTCTATGGCATATTTTCCATCTTTCACTTCGAGGCAGAGGGATTCCTCATTACCGTTTTCCGTCGGGTGGCCATTCGCCGTCCAGCCGGATATGCCACCGGCGAGAACGCGAACATTCGTGTAACCGAGCCGCTTCATTTTCTCCGAGGCAATCGGAGCCTCATAACTTGGGTCCTTGCTGCCGTAGACAACAATGAAAGCATCTTTGTCTGGAGCTTGTTCAGGAAGTCTTTCGGCAAAGGCCATTTCAAGGACGCAATTTGAAGCGGCACCATTGAGGTGGCTTGACTGGTAATCCTCTTCGAGTCGGGTATCGATGAGAACATCCGGTGCTTCGGCAAGCACTTGTTCTGCTGAGATGTATTCTGGATCAATCATAGTCGTGTGGAGATGCGGTGAAGCCGGAGCCGGTCAGAGTAAGTAAAAAAGCAGCGAAGTCCATTGCCAAAAGATTGGGGACCCGCTACAAGATTTCGCCATGAGTGAATCATCGTCCGTTTCCACCGTCGGTTGTCCCCGCGAGATCAAGAGTCAGGAAAACCGGGTGGCGTTGACGCCGGGAGGGGCGCTCCAGTTGGTTCGCAACGGAGTCGAGGTTTTGATTGAAACGGGGGCTGGACTCGGTGCTGCCTACACTGACAAGGAGTATACGAAGGCGGGAGCCGAAATCGTCGAGACAGCGGAAGATCTCTTTGCCCGCTCAGATATGATTGTGAAAGTGAAAGAGCCGCAGCCCCTTGAGATTGAAATGCTCCGGAATGGCCAAATACTTTTCACCTATCTCCACTTGGCCGCTGATGCCGGGCTCACAAACTCGCTGGTTGAGTCGGGAGCGACGGGTGTCGCCTACGAGACCGTTCAGGTGGGGCATCGCTTGCCGCTGCTTGAGCCCATGAGCGAAGTCGCGGGTCGAATGAGTGTGATGGTGGGTGCGTATTTTCTCGCGAAACATGCGGGAGGCCGAGGAACGTTGTTGGGTGGCGTGCCTGGAGTTTTGCCCGGTTGTGTCACCATTATCGGTGGCGGAACCTGTGGAACCAACGCTGCGAAAGTGGCTACGGGAATTGGTGCAGAGACCGCGATTCTGGAAGTCAGCAGCGAGCGGATGACCTGGCTGGATACGGCGATGCCGGCAGCGCGAACTCTTTACAGTAGCGAAGCCGCTTTGTTGGAGATTCTTCCGCGAACAGATTTGTTAATCGGAGCAGTTCTGGTTCCGGGGGCGAAGGCACCGAAGCTGGTGAGTCGTGATATGTTGAAGTTTATGCGCGAAGGAACAGTTCTCGTGGATATCGCAGTGGATCAGGGCGGGTGCATCGAGACCACCAAAGCGACAACTCACGAAGACCCGGTCTATACGGAGGAAGGCGTCATTCATTACTGCGTCGCCAATATGCCGGGAGCCTATGCGAGAACTTCGACTCAGGCTCTGACTAGCGTGACCCTTCCATACATCCAGCTATTGGCTAGCGCAGGATTAAAGGGGGCGTGTGAAAGGGCTCCTGAATTGATAGGAGGAATTAACTGCCATCGTGGAGCTCTGACTTGTGAGGAAGTCGGCGAGGCTCATGGGCTTGAATGGGAAGGCCTTGGCAATCTATAGTGTAGAGTTTGTCGAGGACTCCGGTAAATGCCTGCAGATAGGTTTAGGGGCTACTCGAACTGGCAGTCACCTTCACATTTAGAGCTTTAACCTGAAGCGAAGTCGCGTTAGTTCCTGAGGTATGGAAGAAATTAGAATCGCACTGCTCGGCCACCGTTTCATGGGGCGGGCACATTCCAACGCCTGGTCGCAGGCGACGAAGTTTTTTGACCCACCATTCAAACCTGTCATGCAGGTGGTCTGCGGTCGTGATCAGGCGGATCTCCAAACTTTTGCTGATCGGTGGGGATGGGCGGAAGTGGAAACGGACTGGCGGGCCGTGATCGAACGGGATGACATTGATATCATCGATATCGCTTTGCCCACCTATCTGCATGCGGAAACAGCAATTGCTGCCGCGGAGGCCGGGAAACATATTTTCTGTGAAAAGCCTTTCGCAAATACTTCGGCAGAGGCTCGTGCCATGCTCGCGGCTGCGGAGAAGGCAGGGGTCACGCACTACCTGAATCACAATTACCGCCGTTGCCCGGCCGTAGCGCTTGCCAAGAAGTTGATCGATGATGGCGAGATCGGCGAGATCTATCACTGGAGAGGGGCTTATCAGCAAAGCTGGCTGGTGAATCCGGATCATCCTATCGATTGGAAGCTGAGAAAAGATACGGCAGGGGCAGGTCCTCTTTGGGATCTGGGCTCACATGCCGTTGATCTGGCCCATCATCTGGTGGGTGACTTTTCAAACATCACCTGTCAGGGTAAGCAGTTCATCAGTGAGCGGCCTCTCGCGGAGGAGCCAACCAAGAAAGGGAATGTGGAAGTCGAATGCGCGGCCTTGATGTTGTCGGAGTTTGCCAACGGTGCGCTTGGAAGTATTGAGACAACACGATATGCGACCGGGAGGCGGAACCGTCACACTTTTGAAATATACGGGAGCGAAGGCTCCATGACCTGGGACATGGAAGACATGAACCGTCTCCATTTTTATTCAGGGAAAGACCCGGCTACTACTTCCGGTTACCGGGATATTCTCGTAACTCAGCGGGAGCACGAGTATGTCAATGCCTGGTGGCCACCCGGACACATCATTGGATATGAGCACGGCTTCGTTCACGCTGTAGTCGATTTTTTGCAGGCGATCAAAGATGGCGGCGGAATGACTCCTAATTTCCATGACGGTGTCCGGATCACAGACGTGTTGGAGGCCGCTCTTACTTCGATGGACAGTGGTAATCGCGTTTCGATTGAACAGGCTTAGGTCTACGGTTTAACAGGGTATGGTTTTATGAAAGTCAGTGGTGTTCAGTGGGATTTAGCGTGGGAGAATCGCGAAGCGAATTTTCAGAAAGCGAGAGACTTGTCTCCGGAGAGCACGGACCTGATTGTCCTGCCGGAAATGTTCAGTTCCGGCTTTTCGATGAATGTTGCAGCAGTGGCCGAAGAGGAGCCTTCGCAATCCGAAGCCTTCTTGAGAGAGTTGTCCCGCGACCGGAATGCTGCGGCAATTGGTGGTCTCGTCAGGGGTGGTGAACCCAAGGGCCGCAATGAATTGATTGCCTATTCCCCCGATGGAGAAGAGTTGGTGCGATATCAAAAGAACAGGACCTTCCGCTACACAGGAGAATACGATCATTACGAGAATGGATCTGAAGTCGAAGTGTTTGAATGGCAGGGATGGAAGATTTGTCCGCTGATCTGCTATGATCTCCGGTTTCCCGAACTGTTTAGACGGGGAGTGGCAAAGGGAGCCGAACTCTACACAGTAATCGCCAGTTGGCCGGCAGTGAGAGTGGACGCTTGGGTTACTTTGTTGAGGGCACGGGCGATTGAGAACCTTGCTTATGTCATTGGTGTTAACCGATGCGGTAAAGATCCGAATTACGACTATCCGGGGCGAAGTGTGATCATTGACCCATGGGGTGAAATTGTCGCCGATGCGGGTGCGGAGGAAGGAGCGATGACTGCTGAAATCGATCTGGAGAAAGTGCGGGGATGGAGGAAAGACTTTCCGGCATTGATGGATCTCGAAACCTGATGCGGACTTCTCTGAAGGCGCCTTTGCTGCAGGTTGAAGCAGTGGGGAAAAGATTTCCGGGGGTGCTTGCTCTGGATGAGGTCTCGCTGGATTTGAATCAGGGAGAAGTTCTTGCTCTCTTAGGCGAGAATGGTGCGGGAAAAAGCACCCTGATCAAAATGCTGGGCGGAGCTCATTTGCCAGACTGTGGAGAGATCAGGATTAATGGAGAGCGGGTGGTTATTCGATCAGCGACGGATGCACGGGCGGCCGGCGTGGCGGTGATTTATCAGGAATTCAATTTGGTACCTGAGCTCACCGTGACGGAGAACATTTTTCTGGGTCGCGAACGAACTCGCTTCGGGTGGGTTGATCACAAGGCTGAGCGCGACGCGGCGATTCAGTGGCTTGCTCGAATCGGGATGGAGATTGACCCGGCTACGAAGTGTCGTGATTTGACAGTGGCGCAACAGCAGGTTGTGGAGATCGCCCGGGCGCTGTCGACGAACGCCCGGATTCTGGTGATGGATGAGCCATCTGCTGTTCTCACCTTGCAGGAAGTCGATAAACTTTTTGAGACGATTCGTGACCTTCGGGCGGACGGGATCGGGATTATATACATCAGTCACCGACTCGATGAGATTTACGAAATCGCCGACAGATTGGTGGTCTTGCGGGATGGGAAGAAAGTTGGCGAAGCGGAAGTTCGTGACACCAGCCGGGAGCAATTGATCGAGATGATGGTTGGACGCTCGCTTGAATCAGAGTTTCCTGACCGGCAACCCACCATCGGAGAAGAACGGCTTCGGGTTGAGAATTTGCGATACGGTCGAAAAGTCAAAGATGTTAGTTTTTCCGTTCGGGGTGGCGAAGTCCTCGGATTCTCCGGGCTTGTTGGAGCCGGCCGTACGGAAACCATGCGATTAATCGTTGGTGCGGAAAGGAAAGAAGGCGGCGTAATTTTTTTGAACGGTGAGCCCGTGGAAATCCGGAATCCGGGTGACGCGGTGGCGAATCGGATTTGTCTTTTGTCAGAAGACCGGAAGGGAGAGGGCCTTGTCCTGCAGCATTCGATTGTCGATAATTTCGGATTGCCGAATCTGGTTCGTTTCAGCAAGGGAATTGTTTTATCCGAAAAACTGGAGAGAGAGGAATTTGAGAGGTATTCGAAGGATCTCAATATTCGTGCCTCCGGACCGGATCAAAAGGCTGCTGAGCTATCCGGGGGAAATCAGCAAAAGGTAGTGCTGGCAAAGTGGTTGGCCCGGAACGCGGACATCATTATCATCGACGAACCGACGAGGGGAATTGACGTCGGGGCAAAGTTTGAGATTTATCAGTTGATCAATCGGCTCGCGGCGGAGGGCAAAGCGATCATCATGGTGAGCAGTGAACTGCCCGAAATCCTCGGGATGAGTGACCGGATCATCGTGATGCATGAAGGAAAGGTGAAAGGTGAGATCACGGATGTGAAAAACTCAAGTCAGGAAGATGTGCTCGCTCTTGCGGTGAAAGAATAGGTTTTGGAAATGAAGAAGTTACTTAGTGAATACGGGATGGTCCTGGTGCTGATCGTGCTGTGCGTGTTTTTCAGCCTGAAAACGTTGAAGCGTGAGAGCTCGTCAGGAGCGTCAGCGGTTGCCCGGGTCGTGGAAAAGGTGTCGAAATCTTTTACGAAGGGGGATTCGATTTTGGTCGCAGGGGCTGTCCGGAAAGACTCCGGTGAATTTGCAGAGGAGGTTTCCGCGGCCTTGAAGGATGCCGGTTATTCTTCGGTCAGGACTGTCGTGGGAACACCGAGGGATCTCCGGGTTGCGATCGATGAGATGTCTGCGAGCAAAGCTTCGCCGCTTGCTTTGATCAGTGGCGGCGATGTTGCCGGCTGGACAGTCGTTGAAAGTCTGCCCGCCGATCTTCCTGATCTGGAAATGATGGTTCCGTCAGGGCGCTTGGTTTCTGATTTTCTGAAGCGTTCCAATCTCCTGGCGATCGTCGACCGTATTGTGGTGATCGCCGTGATCGCAATCGGAATGACGCTGGTGATTTTGACCGGTGGAATTGATCTGTCCGTGGGAAGCCTTCTCGCTTTGTCTGCGGTGATTGGCACTTTGGTTATGAAGGCAATGGGCGGCCTGGAAGCCGGGCCCGTCGCGGTGTGGGTTGGGTTTGCCGCCGGGATTGTCAGCTGCGGCTTGATTGGTGCTTTTGGCGGGGCGCTGGTTGCCTGGTTTCGAGTTGCGCCTTTTATTACGACTCTGGCGATCATGATGATAGCCCGCGGGCTCGCATTCAAACTTACCGGTGGATTCTCAATTTATCAGGTTCCTGAGTCTCTCCTTTGGCTGGGACAGGGGACTTCGTTTGGAATTCCGAATACCGTTCTAGTTCTGGTGATTCTCTTCCTTGCGGCGCATCTTTTCATGAGCCATACCCGTTTCGGTCGCTATATCTATGCGGTGGGCGGGAACGAAGAGGCTGCCCGGCTTTCAGGTGTTCCTGTTAAAGCCATATTGATCGGCGTGTATGTCGTCGCCGGCCTTTGTGCTGGATTTGGGGGCTGTATTCAGGCCTCGCAGCTGAATTCGGGAGCACCGAATCTCGGCATGATGTTCGAGCTCTATGTGATTGCTGCAGTGGTGGTCGGTGGAACGAGTCTGTCCGGTGGATCCGGGAAAATCTTCGGGACTTTAATCGGGGCCTTTATCATTTCGGTAATTCAGAATGGTATGAATCTGATGGGGTTCGAGAGCTACACCCAGTATATCGTTTTGGGTGCCGTTATTCTCGCAGCGGTGCTCCTCGACAAGTTTCGGGGCAATGTTCGCCTTTACGCCTGATTTCCATGAAGATCGTTGAAGCCTTTGGGCTGGATGGGGATGAGCTCTTTGTCGTAACTGACGTGGAAATTCCGATGGGGCCATGGCGTGAACGTGAACGTAATCATTTTGCGGCTATTCAAGTCGCAGGTGTGTCCTTTCCCATAAAGAGAACTGAACTGGTCCTGAAAAAAGGGATCGACTACCTGACTTTTGTTTTGGCCGCGGCATCCGTAAAGACCTCTGCAGCGTTGGCTCCGGGAAAAGAGTTGAAAGCAATTGAATGATCTTTCAGTTTCAGACCATCAAGGTTGATTTTCTTCCGGCAATCTGATTAGGATTGTCAGATGAAATTTTTCTACCAATGCTTAGTGCTACTGATTGCAATCTCCCTTCTGAGCGCTTGTGGCAAAGAGGAGAAAAGGCAGGATATCAAAGGGCGCATTGGGATGACCTGCATGGATCTGACGAATCCGTTTTTCAAGCTCATCGCTAACGTGATGGAAGAGGAAGCTGCTAAGCATGGGTACGAATTGACCGCTCTGAATGGAGCGCAGGATCCGGCAAAGCAAAACAGCCAGCTCTCTGATTTTGCAGCTCAGGGATATGATGCCATTTTTCTAAATCCTGTGGATTCAAAGTCTGCCGGGCAGGGGGTGAAGACGGCTCACCAAGCCGGGATCCCTGTGTTTACTTTCGATGTGCAGGTGGATGCATCAGGTGCCGAGGAGATGATTGTTTCGCACATCGGAAGCGATAATTATCAGGGGGGGATACTTGCCGGTGAGAGTATGATCGAAGTTCTGGGCAACAAGGGGAAGGTAGCGATTCTCTCATTGCCGGAAGTGACGTCCTGTATTCTTCGCGTCGACGGATTCAAGGAAGCGCTAGTGAAGGCGGGAAGTCCTATTGAAATCGTCACAGAGCTTTCTGGAAAAGGGAGCAGAGATGCCGGCTATTCCGTCGCCACTGACATTCTTCAGGCGCACCCTGACATCAGCGGAATTTTTGCGATCAATGACCCTTCCGCGCTCGGGGCTCATTCTGCTGTAGTGAAGGCGGGAAAGATCGATCAAATTTCAATTGTTGCCTTCGATGCGTCACCGGCCGGGAAACAGGCAGTGTTCGAGAAGAAAATTCATGACACTCCGCAACAGTTTCCCCGGAAAATGGCAGTGGGAACGGTGCAGGCCTTTGTGGACTACCTTTCAGGTCGGGAAGTGAAAAAGAAGACGCTCATTCCCTGCACTCACTATCTCTACGATGACTCGGTGAAAGACGAGAGTCGGATCAAGGACCAGTGGTGAGGTGAGTGCAGATCAAAGGTTGTCTGCATTGTGAATCAAAGAATAGCGATGATAGGGATTGGATACGGGTTGGGGGAAATCCGCTTGGAAATTTCAATAGCGGAAGAGGTATCTGGATTTTGGATGCCACACCCTCTGGAGCAAGTAGGGGGCTTATCGAAAGGAGACAATCGGAAAGTCCTGAGAAAGGTTCACATGTCTCGCGACTGGTTCTTGAAGGTTCCCTGAGAGGGTTCTAACTTCTTTCTGACAGAAATCCAGCAGTTCAGCAATGTGGATTTGCTTGTCGCCATTGAGATCAGCCCTTCGATTCCGAATTCCGTGAAGAACGGAAGCTGTGAAGAGTCCATTATTAACTTCATCAGTTTCGAGAGCGGCCTGATGAGCGCTGCTTGAAGCAAGCACAGCAGCACCGGCGCCGATTCGAAGGTCTACGAAATTGCTCTTCATTAAATCCGATACCCTGGTTGTCGTCATTTTCTCGCCTGAGGCAATGATGGGCTGAAAGGGTACACTCCGAACATTCTCTGAAGGAACGGTGCCGACAGACGCGAGGCGTTCATCATCCGAATCCGCTTCCCCAGCGTGGCAGGTATCAAGAAGGATTACTCGTTTTCTAGCCGCGCACTGATCAAAAAAACCTTCAATTTCATCATAGGTTAGGGTTGTTTCTGGAATTCTGTCGATGTTTAAGTCAGCGCAACAGAATCGATACTCATATTCCAGATCGAGTACTCCGTGGCCAGCTAGAAAGACGACGATCTGGTCATTTATTCCGGCTTGCTCAAGAAAGGGGGCTGCTTTTGCCAGGATTCCTGCGCGAGTCGCCATCTGGTCCTTTAACACTAGAGTCTTAATTTCGCCATACCCGGTGTTCCCGTGTTCGGAAAAGGCGGAAGCAATATCAGTCGCGTCTTTCCCAGCCAAGTTCAGGTCATGCGTATCTCCTACATAGTCATCGATTCCGATACTTAGAACATAGAGGTTTGGCTTGGCAGGAGACTCTGTCTCATAGGTAAGATTGATAGAAGAACGGCTGGACATCAGTCCCATTTCATCGCGGGCCCATACGGATATCTTATTGTTACCGGGGCTAAGCTTCAATTGAATCTCTTTCGGGAAGTCTTCAACTCCTGACTGTCCCTGGGGAACCAGACCGGAGCGTCCGTAGAGAGGAACGTCATTGATCGTTACTTCCAAGGTGGATAAAGGAGCGCTACCCTCCTCAATTGACAAGGGGAGTCGGAGGGTTTCAACCTTGGTTGTGAGAGGGGTGTCATCGAAGAGAATCCGTACTTTCGGAGGGCGAAGTTCGGAGTCGAGATCATTCGCTACGATTCCAAGTCTCTTTAGTCTTTTCTTCTGTGCCAACTCAAATGCCTGAACCAATTCGGGAGGAGAGCCCAATGCTTTTGCAACAATGTCCGGCCGATTGTATTTGATATCATATGACTCTGCCGGTTGGCTTTGTCCGTTTCCGGCAAAGGAAATCCTCTTGAGGGCGTTTCCGTGAGTGAGATAGTATCCATTGGGAAGGATAATGGCAAAAGCTCCATCCTCACCTGGGATGTACCGCGCTAGTTCTGTGAATTTCTCTTCCCCGACTTCGATGATTTGATAGCCTCCTTCCGCAGCCCGAATGTAGGCGCGAGAGCCATCTTTGTTAACACCATAGAATTGTCCTTTGTAGCTCAGATCGGCTACTAAATTACCGGTTGAGACGTCATAGAGATAGAGATTATTAAAACTTTCGACACCCCACTTCGCCTGGATTTGAGATGCGATAATTAAATAGCGATCGTCTGAAGTGAACTGCGCGAAGATTGGTGATACTTCGGCTTCCCAAAGGAGTTTTCCGGGATTGTTGAGGTCAAGCATCGATATAGTTTGATGGCCATATTGCCCCGGACTGACACTCAGCGCTCGATCTCCTTTTTGGTTGAAGGATACCATCAGGCTGGTGATATTCCACGATGCCGATTTGTCGAAAGATGCGCCCGGATCCGCAAGTGTCACTCGTGAATCTGAATAGGAGCATATGAGACCTTTCTTAGTTCCTTTGTGATATCCTCTTAGTTCCGCGTCTTCAGAGAAGCCTTCCAGAGAGAAGTCTGCCAACTTTTCACGGCTAAATGCATCGGAGGCAGTTGCTACCGGCTTCTCTTTGCGGAGATGGTTTCCAAGAATCACCCCATCCACTGGCGGAGAAAGATTTAGTTTACTGGAAAGCGGTGGAAATCCATGTTCCTCGCCGGGAGGAAGGAGTGTGACCAAGTCGGCCCGGTACTTCTCTTTCACCCTAAGGCATTGAAAGGCAAAACTCGAACCGGAGGAATTGGTTCCAACGCTCAATTCGAGATTGTCTGAATCTGCTTTGAATGGAAGAAGTGGGCTCCGCGACTCTTGAAATGTCGCTGTGTCAATGATCTGTATCTCGGGTTCCCGATCGCCATATTGATCTATCGTTGTCAATTGGGTCCCGGTGTGTGCGGTCGTACGGAATCTTCGAGAGCTGGACGGGACAAAACCTCCGATAGTTTGCACGACCCGCCCTGTTTCGATTTGAAGGATATTCACATGGCCATCCCGGGTGCTGACTGCAGCGAACTCCCCTTCCCGATCAAGGGCGAATGCCCGAATGTCAGTCCATTTGGAAACCATTTCGTGGACCTGCGGAGGGGCACCTTCACTCGCCCGGACCAGGGATCTATCACCTGAAATATACTGTCCCGTGCTGCTTCGTTCTGCTGGCTTGTCTCCAAATAAGCACCAGTCAGACTGAGTGCCACAAAGCCAATGGAATTGCCCGCCCGGCACATTGATGAGTTCACTGGCATCGTTGCCTGCCTGATCAATTATTCCCTTTTCGGCGTGATAGCGAAACAGATTTCCAGCTCCTGTAGACATGAAGAACTCATCTTCTGATCCCGCACCGCAGATCGCGCTGACAAGCTTTTCGCTTTTGGCTAGAGGAGTTACGCTAATACGTTCCCCGGACATGGTGTCGAAACAACTCAGGGTAGACGGTGCGCCATTCTCGCTATGGTTGGCCGAGGCCACCAGTAATTTGGATCCATCTTGCGAAAGGCCCCAGCTGTAGTCGTTGTCATTGACCTGTTCAAACATTCGCCAGGATTTTGCAGGGTTTCCGATTAGTAACTTTACGCTTTGGGTTCCGAAATAGGCTATGTCGCCTGAATTGCGGGCAACCATGTCGCCGCTGGTAACTGTGCTGTATCGGTTGCCGCGATTGTTACTCACTTCCTCCGTTTTCAAGGGCACCGGGGAATCGCGATGGAGCCATACGAGAACATCTCCTCCACGGAACCCTCCGATAGCAACCACTTTGCCGCCTCCCAAATTGTGTAGAGGAAGGGAATCGTCATAGGAAGAGTTTCCGTCGATTCCAGTATTGGGAACTCGTCGAATCAGGCCTCCTGTTTGAATGTCCCAGAAATCGACGAAATCTTTACTGCTTCCCACCAGTAGATTTTCTTCCATATCCAGAACCAAACTGCCGTAGTTCAACTGGTCGATAATCCGTGGCTGGATAGGGCCCTGCGAGTCTGCTGAAATTTTCGGAAGGGGCGCGATTTTAGGATCTTGAAGACGCTTTAGTTGGCCGATGTTTGATGACGCGTTTAGAGCCGGGGATCCTGGCTTTTTCCCAATGACTGATACGATCGCCTTGACCAGGCGATTCATGATTAACTCTCGCTCATCAAGGGCAATTTTTTGCGAATAGAGGCGGGACTGGGGAGATTGTATATTACCGAGAAGCTCTTGAAATTTGAGTTCTTCTTGTTGGAATGCATCCCATGATGACTGGGCAACTGCCAATTTGTCTGCAGTATCCGCATTGAGAATGGATTTGAGTGCTTGATAAGACTTGTCGTGGTTCTGTTTTGCCAGATCCACTTTTTCGGGAATGATATCGTTCGGCATTGCATGTGGGACAATATACCATTTTTTGATAAAGTTAGCTCGTTGGGCAGTGTCAACGGCAAGGCTATTCTTTAGTGCTTTGCTGTTGTTCTGCGTCAAAGCGGCTATGAATTGTCCATTGGCGTCGCGATATTCAATCCAGGCTCTCTGCGATTTTCGGAATTGGGACAATTGCTCCGGGGAACGGGATATTTTTGAGATAGCCGATTTGTAGTGCGCGTTGAGCAGGTCATCTGCGATTTTGAGATACCGATCGGGGCTTTGTGCCTGGAGTTGGAAAGGGCAAAGGCAAAGTGCAGAGAAAAATAAACAAGTTACCAGATTTAGGTATTTCATAAGTAGGGCCAGTCGAATATCCGAAGTGCAGGGATATCTGGATTGGGGGTGCAATCCCATATCGATCTGAATCGAAGTGTAGTAGTGTTACTGGGGAATCGATTGAAAGACAGTTTTGATTGACGGAAAATCATTTTATTCGTCAGCTACTTTTAAACTGTGGGGAAACCCGGGAATAATTAATCCTTCTTTTGCTGGTATAGGGATTAATAGAGTGCCCCGGGGGGCTCTCTATTTTTTTGTTTTTGACCCGGGAATTGGATGAGGAGCTTGGGAAAAAAACGGAGGATCTTTCGCCGATATCCTGTAAGGACGGTGGAAATTCGAAAGGTTGCCAGAGTTCCTAACTCAAAATTTCCTTCACCACATTCCCAAACACATCAGTGAGGCGGAAGTCCCGCCCGCCGTGGAAATAGGTGAGATCTTCATGATCGACTCCCATCAGATGAAGGAGAGTTGCGTGGAAGTCGTGAATGTCGACTTTGTCTTTGGTTGCGTAATATCCAAAGTCATCGGTTTCTCCAAAATGAAAGCCGGGCTTCACTCCTGCTCCAGCGAGCCAGACCGTGAAACCATGCGGATTGTGATCCCTCCCGTTCTGATGGCGTCCGGTGATGCCATCGAAGAATTCAAAGGTCGGAGTTCGACCGAACTCGCTGCCGCAGATCACGAGGGTATCATCTAAGAGGCCTCTCAATTTCAAGTCGTGCAAAAGTGCGGCAATGGGTTTGTCGACAGCGTTGGCGTTTCCGCGGTGTCCTTTCTCAAGCTCTGAATGTTGATCCCAGAGATTCCCGTAACGCGTAGTGGCATGGTTTACTGTAATGTAACGGACACCAGCTTCGGAGAATCGCCTGGCCAGTAGAAGGGCTCGTCCGAATTCGTCGGTGTGACTATCCCCGATTCCATACATCTTTTGTGTCGCTGTAGACTCATTGGAGAAATCCATCAAGTCGGGCGCTTCCGCCTGCATTCGAAAAGCCAATTCCATCCTGCTGATCTCCTTCTCGACAGGATGGTAGTGATCATTCAGCGACTGGATAAAATCGATATGCCGTTCCTGATCTCCGAACTGAGCCTCCAGGTTTTCCCAGATCAGATTCGGATTTTTCTTATCGGGCCTGTCCACCGCCGTCCCGCCGAATTCAGAAGGAAGAAAAGCGGTGGGGCGGTTCGGATCCGTAGGTGTGATATCCAGATAGCCGGGCAGGTTTTCGTTCTCCGATCCAAGACCGTAAAGCAACCAACTGCCGAGAGTCGGCCGAATTTCAATGGGAACACCAGTGTGCAAAACCCGCTTTGCGGTGACGTGATCGTTGCTCTTGTGATTGAGCGAGTGGATAAAACAAAGGTCGTCGATAAAGCGCTCGTTTACTTCAGGAAAGAGATCGCTCGCAAAGGTGCCGGAGTTTCCCCAGTGCTTCCAGTCGAAGGGCGAGGGGATCACTGTTCCTTGTGGCGCAAAGGTAAATTCCGGGGGACGGATCGAATCGGGCAAAGACTTACCGGCATATTTTTCCAATGCAGGTTTGTGGTCATAGGAGTCGAGTTGGGAAAGTCCTCCCTCGAGAAAAATGTAGATTATCCGCTTCGCCCTCGGAACGTGATTTAGAAAAGAGCCCGGCGTCATATCCGCGGAAAGAGCTTTCCCACCGCTTTGCGAAAGGAGATCAGCGGCTGCGATTGAGCCGAGGCCGAGAGCGCTTCGAGTGAGCATTTCCCGTCGGGTGAGAGGACGTGACTGATGGGGGATGCTCATTCGAGGTGACTGAATGGTTCGCTGGAAAACAATCCGAGAGCAGTCCGTGACCAGGCCTCTTTTTCGCTGAGCTTTTGAGAACTTGTTCCGTGTTTTACATAAGCTGCAATCTTGGCCCGCATCGCCTCGTCCGCAGGACGGCCCAATACGGTTTCGACAAGGTAGTCAATTCGACCGTCGATTTCTTTTTCATCAGCCAGAATCTTTTCCGCCAACTTGTCGGCGTAGTATTTCGGAAGCGGGTTGTTGAGCCACCAAAGCGCCTGGTTCGGAGTGGAGGAACGGTCACGGTGATGGATTGGTCGACCGGAAGGATCAAACCCGAAGAGGGGAAACATCTTTCGAATCTCGAGGCCGAATCCCATCGGGGAACGGGAGGAAGTGAGAATATAGAGGGCCCGGTCTTTGGATTTGGAGGTGTCGAGTTCCTGACTGGACGCCTGGCGCGGCACTTTTCCAATACTGGTGAGCATGCTGTCGTAGATCGCTTCCACCTCGAGACGGCGTCTTGGAAAATGAGAAAGCAGCGCACCGTCTTCATCACCTGCCTGAGTTGTCGATTTCCGGGTCGATGACTGTTGGTAGGTTTCGGAGAGTAGAATGAGTCGATGAAGGTGTTTGATTGACCAGCCATTCTCGATGAGTTCTGCAGCGAGGAAATCAAGCAGTTCAGGATGGGTGGGGTCTGCGCCCTGGATCCCGAAGTCGTCGGTCGTGCGGACGAGGCCCTGTCCAAAATGCCAATGCCAGATCCGGTTGGCGAGGACCCGGGCGGTGAGGGGATTGGCAGGGTGAGTCAGCCATTTTGCCAACTCGATGCGACCGCTCTCTTCTGCGGGCACTTCAAATTCTTCATCAATGAGATTAACAGCAAAGCCTGGAACTCCGCGTGGAACATCTTCGTCCTTCGTTTGATAAGTATTTCCACCGACATGAACGGGGAGGTTCATGGGTTGTTTCTGATCAGTAACTGCCAGCGCTACGGGGTAAGTGGACAGGGAAGCCTTCAATTCCGCGATTTTGCGATTGATCACGTTCACTTCCTCCTCCGTTTTTCCTCCGGCCAGAAACTGCATTTCGGCCACAGTGCGGGGAGAATCAGCGTAGAGATAATTGCCGGGCTCGAGTCCCAAACCGGTATCTATGATCTGCAATTTATCGAGTAAGGGAAACGGCTCATGTCGATCCACTTTCAGCCGGATGTGATTTGAACCTTTTTTGAACTCGAAGGGTTCCGAGACCCTCCAGATAAAATGCTCCGAAGATTCTCCGAAAGTGGGGACCTCGAGGATGCGCTTTTCGAGGGTCTCACCGTTGATTTCCAATTTTACGGAGGCCGGTTCCTTGCTGGCATAGCGAACCATCAACTGATAAGAGCCAGCCTTGTCCACCGGGAAACGGTATCTCACCCATTGGTCCAATGCACGGCGCGTCGTCAGGGCATTGCCAATCCCTTCAACGGGAATTGATTTCAAGTCTTTCTGTCCGTCGAAATCTTCGGCTTCCCTTGGTGATGCGATACCAGGAGAAGTGATTTTGGCCGTGATGTTTTTGGAACTACTTTTGAAGTCGCTCAGAATCTGGAACCGCTTGTCCAATAAGGTGTCGATCTCTCTATTGATAGAGTCCTTCTTATCGATTTCATCTGCAGTCGCCAGTTCCTGAACTGCTCTCGGCCGCCCATCCCGCCAGAACTCACTGAATTTTGAAGTGATCTCCGTGCTCCTGAAAATCCCGGCCATGGCGTAGTAATCGCGCGTTGGGATCGGATCGAACTTGTGATCATGACAACGGGCGCAGGCAAAGTCCATTGCCAGAAAGGCTTTTGTCAGAGTCGAAATTTGTTCATCAATGATGTCGAGCCGGAGTTTGTTTGGATCGGTGCATTCATCGAACCAGGGGCCGATCGCGAGAAAGGTAGGAGCAACTTTTTCATCAAAATTTCCACCGGAAACCGGCAGCAAATCACCCGCGAGCTGTTCGAGGACGAAGCGATCGAATGGTTTGTCTTCATTGAAAGCGCGAACCACATAGTCCCGATAGCTTTCCGCCAGGTCGATTTTGTCGACGCCGGGGACTTTGATGGTTCCCTGAACATAGCGCGCAATATCAAGCCAGTGGCGACCCCAGCGTTCCCCGTAGTGAGGAGAGGAGAGGAGTCGCTCCACCAGCTTTGGATAGGCATCCGGAGAGTCATCCTTGAGAAAGGCATTCAATTCCCGTCGGGTTGGTGGTAAGCCGATAAGGTCAAGAGAGATACGCCGAATTAAAGTCGCCTTGTCTGCTTTTTCAGCTGGCTCCAGGCCCTTATCACGTAATTTCGTATGAATGTAGGAATCTATACTCTGCTCAGCAATTCTTTCCCTGTTCAGTTTCTGGAAGGACCAGTGCTTTTCCCATTGATCCTCAGCGGATTGCACCGAAAAAGCCAGCCCCGCACATGAGAGGGCGAGGGTTCTTAGGAAAATATTCTGGCTCAAAGAGGTCACTTGATTTCACTCGGGAACAATTGAAGTTGGCGATGGTTTTCGCCTCCACCGGTGTTAGACAGGTCAGGGAATGTGTGGTTCATTTTTCCTTTCCGCTACTCCGTTTGTGCGGCGAATTGTATCACGATAAACGAATTTTTCACCCATGGCTCATCCCTATCTTCCTCAGGTTGCTCCCTGTTTTGTTACTCACAACCTAGCTCTGGGCGGTGCCCAGACTTCGGTGCTGCGCTATATCAGTGCACTTCCGGACTGGGTTCGCGAACGGACTACCTTGTATTCGCAATCAGACGACATGCCTCTCCTGGAGACGGCTGAGAAGAGTGGGTTCAGTTGTGGCAATGTCACGCGAGAAGCGCCGACCAACCCGAGTTCGTGGTTTTTGAGCTACGGGGATCTGACAGGACTTCCTCAGCGCCCGACCTCACTGGTGCTTCATTCCTGGGACGACGCAGGTTGGCGTTTTATCAATCGGGCCTACGATGATATTCACGGCATGACCGTTGCGGGGGTTTCCCAAAAGGTTTTGGATCGTTATTCCGGATGGGCGAAAGAGAAAGATCACCGTATCGCCGGGGTCATGACGCCTCCGGTTTCTGAATTTGCTTCCGTAAAAGGAAACTATGACGCGAAGGGTCGTTTGGTTGTTGCCTGGATGGGCCGTCCTCTCGAGTCGAAAGGGCTGATGAGTTTGCCTCACCTCCTTGCCATGGAACCCCGTATGGTGGTCCGTGCCTGGACCGGGTCTGATACAGCCGGGTTGGAATATACGCAGCGCACTCAGGCAGAAGCTCTTGCTAAAGTTATCGATCTCGCCAAAAAGCTTGGCGTGGCGGACCGTTTGGATATTCGTCCGCTGGATTTTAATCCTTTTGAATACCGTCACCGTCTCGAAGGGGCTCATGTTCTTCTTGGGAACAGCGAGAAAGAGGGTTTTCTCCTGACTGCTGCGGAAGCGCTCAGTTGTGGTTTGCCTGTAGTGGTAACGAAAACCTGTGGGGTTGCCGATTTTATCCAGAACGGAAAGAATGGTTATCTGATTGATTGGAATTCCAATCCGAAACGTCTCGCGAAAGCGGCTCACAAAGCTCTTTTGAAAGCGGCGAATCTCAGCAGCGTGGATTGCCTGGCTTCGGCGGCGAATCTTTCTCTCGGCGGAAATTACGCATCGGCTCATCAGGGCATTCTCGGTGAAATGACGGGAACTTCTCTGAATCATCCGGAAGCAGAGGTCACCGTTGGTCTTCGAATCCACAAAGGAACGGATGTGAGCAAGCTGGACGATGCCGTGAACAGCCTCGCTGCCCAGACGTATAAAAAATTCAAAGTGAAGCTACTCGTCGACGGCCCCTGGGCATTCGCCGAGCCGCTGGCAAAGCGCTATGGCTTGCCGCTAATCTGTACCGGTCTTGAGCCTGATATTGAGCATTGCAGTTGGTTGCATCGCCAGGCGGTCGAGCAGTGTGATACGGAGTTTTACAAACCGCTGGATTATGATGATCAAATCCTGCCAACTTATCTGGAGCGTGCTGTTCATGTTATCAAGCAGAAGAAGGCAGATGTGTACGGCTGTATGCTGATGACGCTCGAGGATGGCGAAATTGCTCCACGTCTTCATTGGCCGAACAAAGCGGTCGACACGATGTTTACCGGCAGTTCGGACGACAATATGCTACCGCACTCATCGGTTCTGTTGCGTGCTGAAGTTGCTCGTAAGGCAGGGAATTATCAGGAGCGTGCGATTGGTCTGGGAGCAGATGATTACCACCTCTGGTATCGGATTCACCAGGTTGGTGGCGTATTTTATCGGGACGATGAAGTTCGGAACGTGGTCTATCGAATTCACGAAGGGAATTCGCTCAAGATTCGCAGAGCTCGATTCGGCGACACCGAGAAAAAGCGCAAACAGTCTCTTCTACAGAAGGCTGCCACTGCTGCCGGGATTACAGTTATCGCTTCCGGAGCGGTTGCCTGTGCTGACGATGGTCCCGGTAAAGATCCTGCCCCTAAAGCGAAGGATTCCAGTTCGGAGAAGGGGAAAGTTGATCCTCCTCACTCCTAGTAGTTTTCGAGATACAGCTTCTTTTGGACTGCGGTTTCAATTCAAACGTGAGTTTGAGCGCTGGATCCCGTGGCCGCAAGGCTTGTTCCCGCAAGTCCGGGCTCAGAGTCCGTTTCGGGGATTTCAGTTTCCAGCAAGCCTGTCTTTTTCAAGAGAGGCAGGAAGATGAGGTGTCCAAAAGCGAACGCTATGCCCGGCGCCATGACAAATAATGCGGGAACCAGGTAGCGGGGCAGCCCATAGATAACTGAATAGATTCCAATGCTGTAGAGACAGAGGAGGAGGGCGCTTTCAATCCAGAAATTTCGGAATCGAAGCAGGGCAGGAATGGCGAGTGCGAAAATCAGCATGGTCAGAAACCAGTCGTTCTTAATGAGCATTACATATCTGTAGAGCGGAGGCTTTTCCGATAGATCGAAGTCGGTGACCATGAGAACCGCCCGGTTCATCACCTGCAGGGAGTAACGGAGAGGCTCGGCTTTCATTATCTCCAGGGCGTTCTCTTTGTACCATTTGTATTTTTCGCCATCCTGAGTCATTTCACTCAGCTCGGCGACAGCTTCAGCCGGCATTTGAGGATCTTCGGGTGAAGGGATCTGGGTAAAGGGAAGCACGTTTCCGCGGTAGAGAGAGCTCACTCCATCGATCGATCCGAGAATGGGAAGGCCTGTCACCTGGTAGTTTCTGACCGTCCAGAGAAGAGGGAAAAGCATCGCAACCAAACCGAAGACGACGGCCTTTGGAAAGGTAAGTTTTTTCCGAAGCCAAATGAATCCACTGAGAACAAGAATAAATGGAATGAGCGCTGACTTCACGACGCAGGCTAAACCGAGGACCAATGCGGTACCTGCCACCGCACGGAAGGAGGGGCTCATTTTCCAGCCAGCCATCAAAGACCAGGTGATTGCGAGAAATGCGTAGGCAAGGCCTTCGCTGACAGCTGTGTATTGATAATAGAAGATCGGCCAGTAGAGGTTGAGGAATAGCAGCGTCAACAATCCGATGAAAGGCGTGAACATCCGGGTTGCTCCCTTCGCCACCAGAAAGCTGGCAAATCCATAAAGTAGAATTTGTAAGAGCAGGGCCGGCCAAAGATTGGATGCCGAGATCACGTGGGGTTTAATCAAACCCAGTTTCATAAATGCCATCAGGTAGGTCGAATACCCGGGCTCACGCCTTACCGAGGGAACTTCGCCATTGAGGGAGAAGGTGCCGTCCGTGACGGCATGGCTGGCGAGCTGAACATACTGAATCGTATCATTATAGAGAAAGAGGTCGTCGCCTTTTCCTGAGAACATCCCTCCGGCAAAGAAAAGAGTGTGGAGCGCGCAAAGGACGACTGCCACGGGGACCAGTTTTGGCTTCTCTACGATTTTCCTGACAAAGTTTTGGAGTGGAGTCCTTGTATTCATGGCGACGAACTGTTGAGTGTTACGCTGCGATATTGTGAATCTTCTTCTTCACGTCACTGTTGAACGCGGGGGAGCCGCGCTTGATCAACAGAATTTCAAAAAGTGCCCGGAAGTAATTTTTGATGGTAGTGAGGATCAGGAGAATGGCGATGAACATGCCGGACAGAACGATAAGACCGGTGGCGACGATCGCAGAAGGGACGCGATAAACGTATTCGTATTTGAAGTACTCGTAGACGGGCATGGAACCCAGGGCCACGCCGAGGATTCCGCAGAAAAGAGCGATCGTTCCAAAGAAGATGAGCGGCTTGTAGTCGCGGAGAATTCTAAAAATCGTATAAAGCACTTTGGCACCATCTCTGAAGGTATTGAGTTTCGAGTCACTGCCGTCCGGGCGATCTGTGTATTTAATCGGGATCTCGAGAATTCGGAATCGGTTGTCGAGTGCAAACAGCGTCGTTTCTGTTTCCAGCTCAAACCCCGGCCGAAGGATTGGGGTGTGTTCGACGAATTGCCTGGTCATGACCCGGTATCCGGACATCACATCGTGGAGGTTGGATTTGAAGAGCTTGTTGATAGTTCCCACGACGAGGCTATTTCCAAAATCATGGAAGGGGCGCTTGTTCTCTTTCTCATACTCACCGGCGGAGAGGCGGTCTCCAACGACCAAGTCTGCTTTGCCCTGTTTGACAGGCTCAATCATTTTGAGGAGATCTTCGGGATGATAAGTCAGATCTGCGTCGACCATCACATAGATGTCCGCATCGACAGTATGAAAAGCGTGTCTGACCGCATTTCCTTTCCCGGGGCGGCCTTCGTAGAGGACTGTTCCCTCCGCCTTGCATTCAAGCAGTGCCTTGTTCGCCAGTTCGGAGGTTCTGTCCTTTGAGCAATTGTCGACAACCACATAATAGGCATCGGGTAGAACCTCGTGAAATCTCTCGACTACTTCGTAAATAGTTTGCTCTTCGTTGAAGGCGGGAATAATAACTGCAATGTTCATGGGTGGGCGTATTTTCTAGAATTGAAGCAATTATAAGAATTGATACGCAAAATTGCAAGTTGATAATTTCAGAAAAATACGGAAATTATAGTAAGTGCATTGACTTGCTTCGTGAATGAGTTACAATTTTGATAGAATTTGAATATTTGATAATGTCTCTTCCTGTCATAGAAATCGCCCCGGCTGTTTCCGTTCCTGAGCTTGCTGCTTCTGAAACGCGTTATTCTCAGCGCTTGATTGCCGATTTGGGAGGGCCGTTCCTGGCGCTTGTGTTGGGGGCATGTGCCTTTGTCAGTATGTTGGCTGCATTCGCTATTTCGCCTTTTTCGGGCTCGCTGATGCATGTCTCTCTGGAGGGGATGCCATTCGCAGAACACGTTGAGTGGTTGTCCGCTTCTCTGGTTTACATGCTGGCTTTTCTTGTTTCCTGCCAGGTGCTCGGTTTACTGGACATTCTTCAGCAACGGAATCTTGTGAGTCAGCTTGCCCGTTCATCGGTTGCTGCGGGAATTGCTCTGGTGGCGACGATGACTTTCTTTCATGTGGCGCTGTTTGAGTCCATTGGCAGATTTATTGTGTTGTACGCCTGGATGTTTACCTGGGGATCCACCACGGTGATGTTTTGGATTTTCTGGACTCTCTGTTCCCATATGAAGCCAAGAATCGGTATGATTGGCGATCCGGAGTTCACTGGTCCGGCTTCGGAGTTTTTCTCAAGGCATGAGCGCCCCATCGAATTGGTACCGTTCATGGTATGGAAGGCCACTGATGACGATCACCGCTTTGTCAAAAATGAGGTCCAGTTGGTGAAACAGTGGATCGACAAATTCGGAATCGACGAGGTGGTCTATCAGTCCTCTGCGGTTGAGCATATGGATCAATTGATCCTTTGCGGAATATCAGAAGGAATTCGCTTTACCTCCTTCACCGACTACGTGGAAAAATATTATGCCCGAACTGTCCCGGCTGAGATTCCTCAAAGTTGGCTCTTTTCAAGCTTCTTTGGGAAAGTGCGACCAATCTACGAATTTAATAAGCGGATTTTCGATGTGGTGATCTCCTGCATCGGTTTGGTTCTGTCTGCGCCCTTGCTTGCGGCAGTGTATTGTCTCATGAAGGTTTCGGATCGAGGACCTTTTCTCTATTCGCAGACGAGAGTTGGTCGATTCGGGAAGGATTTCACCATCTATAAGGTCCGTTCTATGCGGATTGATTCGGAGGTGAATGGAGCGCAGTGGGCAAGTAAGAATGATCCGAGGGTAACTCTGATTGGAAGAATCATTCGAAAGACACGGCTCGATGAGGTTCCGCAATTCTGGAATGTCTTGAAAGGGGAAATGAGTTTTATCGGTCCGAGGCCGGAACGTCCTGAGTTTGTTGAACAGTTGAAGGATCAGATTCCACACTACCAGTTCCGGCACTTGTTAAAACCGGGGCTGACGGGGTGGGCGCAGGTGAATTATCCTTACGGTGCATCAGTTGAGGACGCTGAAGAAAAACTGGCCTACGACCTGTATTACATCAAATACACAAGCCTGTTTCTGGACTTACAAATTTTGATGAAAACCGTGGGGGCGGTCACGCGGGGAGCCCGCTGACAGTGCCTATGAATCCGAACGCGGAGATGCAATATATTGAAGGGGGGCAGCGGCCCTCCCGCATGTTTGAGTGGTTTCTGTGTATCCTGTTCGCTGCGCTGACGGTTCCCTACACGACGAACTTTCTCGCCTGGTCATACTCTGTAGGCGTCTTTCCGGTCCGACCTGTTTTGTATTTGTTGACGATTCCGCCGTTTGCTTTGGTGGTGGGGCTTCTGATGCGTCCGGATTTGAACAGGACTGTTCTTCTCATTCCGCTCTTACTTTTGTGGATGGTTGTCGACGCAGTGGTTCTTCGCCGCTATGTGTCCCCGGAAGGCAACGGGCTGCTGATCAAAGGTTATGCGGCAACTGCGGTCGTAGTGTTGGCTGCTGTTTGCATGATCGGTTCCTTTATGCGCTGGACCAATCTGCCGGTTCTGTTCAGCACCGGTCTAACCGTTCTAATTTGTTGCGGGGCGAACCTCGCGGAGTGGATTGGACTTTTTGAAAACTCAAACGTCCCGGGGCGTGCCGCCGGGTTTTCGGGGGATCCCAACAATGCTTCGATTGCAATTTGCGCAGCACTTGCTGTTTTTCTAACATTGAACAAAAAACTGTGGCTCTCATTTGCTTTTCTAGGCATCGCAATCGTGGGCGTGACGATTACCCTGAGCCGCTCAGGAATGCTGGGAATTGGGATGATCACATTTCTGTTCATCGCTCACTCCTTCACAAGAAACCCGGCCGCTGTATTGCGAATGATTGCTGTGGTGATACCGCTTGCGGTCATTGGCTCAATTGTTCTCTTTCAAAAGCAGGATTCCGATCTGGCAAAACAAAAAGATGTTCAGGACCGGATGGGCGCGCTTTTCGAAGGTCGGGTGAATAAACTTGAGTCTTCTGAACGGATGAAAGACCTCATGGACGGGATTGCTGCATTCAAAGAGAAGCCGCTTCTCGGTCACGGTGCCGGAGCTGGAACTCTGAAATGGCACCCTCACAATCAGTTGGTTTCCACCTTTGTGGATGGGGGCTTTCTAAATGCGGGCTTGTATCTCCTGGTTCTGGCTTCTTTGACTCTGAAGGTAGTTTCAAACTCCGGGCGTGGTTCGCTTTGCCTTATCGCCGTCCTCGTATTTATCCCATTCAGCCAACTATTGCTTCATGAAGTCGGGCATTGGCTTGCGGCCGTTGTTCTAGCTCATCGAAATTCGGGGCGTGTCTTTCAAATTCGTTTGGCCGCACCGGAAAGAAAGGAGGAGATGCAGCATGCCTAGGGTTCTACACATTACCTATCCGGGAGCCGGAGGGCAGGCTGCTGTATGTCTCAGCCTGGCTGCAGAAGCAGCGAAATCTGATGGCGGTGAGCAGGGGATTGTCTTTTACGGAAATGTTGATCCCTCAAGCGACTACTTGAAGCAGTGTCGAAAGGAAGGGTATCAAAAAGTTTCGATTCGTAAGAGGGGAGTGGTGGGGCTGAAAGCTCGACTGCACCTGAGGCGTTGGGTCCGGGCGTTCAAGCCGGACATGGTCATTTGTCATATTCCGGACACTGCGGTGAGCCTGGGCTTTCTTCGTTGCCTGCCGCGATCCACCACGATTGTGAGTGTAGAGCATCATTCCGTTAGTCTGAAGACGACGAAGGACTGGATCATCTCCCTCCTGGCAGGCTGGAGTGCAGATCGCATCGTGTTTCTTACCCCGGGCTCGAAAGAGGAGTCTTTAAAGAGGCTTCGAATATCAGGAATCCATTCGAAATGTGAAGTCATCTCCAATGGTGTGGATATCCCTGAGGAAATCGCTGCGACGAGGGAAACGCAAGATCCTTTCGTAATCGGAATGGCAGGCAGAATGGATGTTGGTAAGGACTTTGGAATCTTGCTCCGCGCTTTTTCTGATGGATTTCTCGGGGATGACCGTGCCAGGCTTGAACTCGCAGGGGATGGGCCTGAGCGGGGAAAATGGGAGCAAATGGCTGAGCAACTCGGAATAGCCGACAGGGTAGAGTTTCCGGGGATGATCTCCCGCCATGAGTTGCATCAGAGAATGGAACAATGGTCTGCTTCCATACTGGCTACGAAAGGTGAGACTCTGAGTATTGCCATTCTGGACAGCTGGGCCCGGGGGATTCCCGTAGTCGCATCGGATGTCGATGGAGTGAACAATTTGATTCAGGACGGTGTCGATGGAGTCCTTTTTCACCCCGACAGCGTTGGCGGATTACGCCGATTATTACGTCGATTGGTGGATAATGAGATCGATGTGTCAGCCCTCCGCGAAGCGGGGCGGTCACGGGCGATGACTCAGCATTCTGCTTCCGGGATGTGGGAGCGGTATAGAATTTTGAAGAATTCCTGGAAAAGCGAAACGGATCCGATCACTGAAGAAAGCAAATTTGAGCCATGTTAAAAGAACTAATCGAACCATCCATTAACGGGACTCTTTCTGTAATCGGCAAGACCGGCATGGGCAGTCTCTACTGCGAAAAGCGGCCCGGTGTCTGTATACTTATGTATCACGGGTTCACTGATGTGGTGGAGCCCCCGGGGCTTGAGAACCTCATTGGATTGCATCAAAACATTGATGAGTTCCGCAAGCTCGCCCGAATTCTAAGTAGGGAATACAATGTGATTTCATTGAACCAATTGGTAGAGTCAGAGCGAAACGGAATCGAACTTCCTCCTGCTTCGGTGGTTCTTACTTTCGATGATGGATATGCTTCAAACTATGAATTGGCCTACCCCATTCTTAAAGAGTTTGACCTTCATGCGACAATCTATGTGGCAACGGCTTTCGTTGATGAAGGGCAGTTTCTCTGGCCTGATCGTTTGGAATATGCTCTCGGAAATACGAAAGAGACGGAACTGAAACTGGACTTCCCCGGTCTGCCGAAGACCTTGGACCTTTCCAGTAAAGAGGCGGCGGGCTTGTCTTTGAAAGAGCTCGACCCTGCGATCAAAGCGCTCTCTCAGGAATCTTATCTGGATGCGGTTGCACATGTAGAAGACAGGTGTGGGTTCGCTTTGGCTTCGGCAAAAGAAGTCCCTTCTATCTATCGCCCATTGAGCTGGTCTCAGATTCGGGAAATGAATGAGAGCCCTTATGTCAGTATAGGGGCTCATACTCACAATCACCGAATTCTCGGTCGATGTGATCTGGATACGGTAAGGCAGGAGCTTGAGGAAAATCTTTCGCTGCTCAAGTTGAAAGGGGCGGTGAATGATCCGAGTTTTGCCTATCCCAACGGGCAGGCGGCTGATCACAACGAAGGAACCCGGAAGATACTCAAGGAGCAGGGCGTCGACGTGGCCTTGACCACCGAACGCGGATTGAACATCGACGATCTGGACCTGATGACGCTTGAGCGAATCGCATCGCCACCAACTGCTGCCCAGGCGGCGGCAGTTTGTTCAGGGCTTCCTTTTGCGATTAAGAAGAAGGTCGAGAGAATCCTCGGTCGAAATCTGCTCTTTTAGATTCCCCTAAAGCTTATGAATCATTCTCCTAAAATCCTTCATCTTACTACCGCAATCGGTGGGGGCGGCCTTGAGACAATGCTCCGGAATCTTACGAAGGAACATCACTCTTCGGGTTCCTTTGAGAATGTTGTCGTGACCACTACGGCCGAGTGTAGTGGGCATTCTCTGGAAGGCGATCTGAGAGAAGTCTCATCATTTCATAATCTTGAGGTGCACTCTCTCAAGTCTCTTGTCTTCTGGAGAAAATTGAATGCGATTATTCAGCAGGAAAAGCCGGATTTGATTCAGTGTTGGCATCATGAGACCGGGTTGTTAGTTGGTTTGGTGGGTAAAATTTTCTGGCGGATTCCTGTGGTTTGGGGAATTCATTCCGGTGATATTTCCGAGCATCCCTCTCTCGGAGCAAAAGCTCAGGGTGTGTTCAATTGGCTGTGCAGCAAGGGGAGTAAGTGGTTTGCGTCCAAAGTGATTTCTTGTTCTCAAGCTGCACTGGATACGCATGCAGATCGAGGGTATGCCCGGGGACGTCTTCAATGGATTCCCAATGGTGTCGATGCTGAGCGCTATCAACCGTCAGCGGAACTTCGAGCATCTTTCCGCGAGGATCACGGCATTCCGCAAAACGTTCCTCTGGTCGGATTGGTGGCTCGTTATCATGAAGTGAAAAATATTCCTCTCTTCTTTGAGGCCGCAGCCGTCCAAATGGAGAGCGACGAGGACATTCATTTTGTCTGGGTCGGCGGGGAAACAGGAGAGGCGGATGAGAAGGTGAAATCGGCCTTCGAAAAACTGCCGGATTCTTCAAGGTTTCACGAAGTGCCTTTCGTAAGCGACACTGCAAAGGTATATCCAGCTCTGGATATCCTCACATTGACATCAGACAGTGAAGCTCTCCCTATGGTCTTGATCGAAGCGATGTCTTGTGGAGTCCCCTGCGTTTCTACTGATGTAGGTGACGGCGCGCGCGTGATCGGTGAGTGCGGCGAAGCGGTCGAAAATGCAGATGCGGAATCGATTGCCGGTGCCTGGCAGAAATGGCTCAATCTTTCTGAAAGCGATCGGTCTGAGTTGCAGAGTCGGTGCCGCCAGCGTGTCCTTGATGGTTTGAGTCTCGCGAAAATTGGGCGCGCCTACTCAAGGGCGTATCATCAAGTTTTGGAGGGAAGGCTTCTGCGAACACCTGCAGATTCCGGGAAGAAGAAGATCATTCACGTGGTCAATGATCTTGGGCCTGGCGGTGGAGCTGAGTTTTTGATGCACCGCCTTTCTGAGAATCTGGTCAAGGAAGGCTATGAACAGGTAGTGGTCTCCCTTCGGCCGCTCTATGAGATGGCCGTAATGTTCGAAGAGCTTGGGATAGAAACCCACTGTGTAGAGCTGAAGAATCCGCTTCATGCATTCTCTGCCATTCGAAGGTTGCGGAAAGTTTTGAAAGAATGGCAGCCGGATGTGATGCAAACATGGCTGTACCATTCGGCTCTCATTGGTTGTTTGAGCCGCAGACTTGCGGGATCGGATTGCCACATGTTCTGGAGTATTCACCACACGATTTTGAAAAGGGGTGGTGGATCAAAAAGGGCTACAGAAATGATTCACCGTTTTCTGAGCAAACGTTCTCACCATTGTCCCGATGGGATCATTTACTGTTCGGAACTGGGGATGAAACTTCATGAGGAATCCGGATACGATGCGTCTAAATCCTGTTTGATTACGAACGGAACAGACACCGACAGGTTTCAGAGAGTTCCGGAGAAGGGAGAATTGTGGCGAAAGAAACTGGGAATACCTGAGGGCGTTCCCGTCATCGGGACTGCTGGTCGATACAATGATCAGAAGGATTACCCAAACATGCTGAAAGCCGTAGCGCACATTCAGAAAGTGTATCCGGAAGTTCATTTTGTCGCATGCGGGCGTGAGGTTACCATGAGCAGTCCTGCTCTCGCCAATCTGGTAGAGGAATGTCCGGTTCCGGAAAATATCCACCTGCTTGGGCTTTGTTCGGATATGGCGGGAATTTTCTCCAGTTTCGATCTGTTTATGCTCTGTCTCTTATACACATCTCCGAGCCCACGAGACCGAGGCTGATCTC
>OJCB01000159.1_pt1 | contig 28808 bp, 16 predicted proteins | sample 1591501 | NCBI WGS metagenome assembly OJCB01 (sample SAMN05416813, study PRJEB24817) | seawater metagenome | isolation source: Sea water | place: Canada:Atlantic | collected 2013-07 | reverse complement strand
ATCTACACTATCCTCTTCGTCGGCAGCGTCAGATGTGTATAAGAGACAGCCTTAAGCGTGATCGGGATTTTGCTGAGGCGACGGGAAAAATTGCGGATGCCTATGACTGGCCGACGATCGGAAAGAAGTCGGAGAAGATTCCTTTTTATGTGAGCGCTACGGTAGGCGGCTACGGCACAGAGGTTGATCAGTCCATCATGGATCGCGAATGGAAGACGCTCGATTACTTCGGCTTCTCCAATCGCGACAAACCGTTCATTCATGGCGGAATCTGGGTGGGAAATAACAAGTCGTTTTGCCAGCCGGATCTCGAGAAAATGCAGAGGAATGCCAAGGTCCATGCTGAGAAGTTCATCGAGTCTGGAAAGAAGGTCGACGATATCAGCTTTTGTATGCTGACGGATGAGCCAACGGGGCAGCCTTCCAGTTTTATGGTGGCAGATCCGGCGTATCACGAAGCATTTCGGGAGTGGTTAAAGCGGCTGGGAAAAACTCCTGAGGATCTTCTTCTGAATAGCTGGGAGGAAGTGAAGCCAGTGTTGGAAAGTGAGAGAGATCAGCATCCTGCTCTGCACTATTTTACGCAGCGTTTTCGGACTCGTGCACTGGGAGATTTCATGGCGACGCAGCGTGGAATTCTCGAACAAGAGTATGGGGCCGAATTGCCGACACTGGTGAATTTTAGTGATGGAGCCACCTACACAGCAAATTTCTACGCGCAGGGAGTCGACTACTTTGAACTCCTGGATGCCGACGATCAAAATGCGATCTGGAGTGAAGACTGGGCCAATGGCTCTTCCAGCTTTCAGTGCGGCGCCTACAACGTTGACCTGATGAGGGCGGCGGCTCGTGAGCGTGGTCAGATTCTTGGGCACTATCTAGTGGCACATGCTGGACGAAAACCGTGGGACATCAAATTGAAAGCAGCCAGCGAGACGGCTCGTGGCATTCGGCTTTGGAAAAACTTTTCCTATGGAGTGAGTTGGGGGAGTCACGAAGGTGGTCCGGCGTGGCGCAGTCACACTTGGTACAATCATCCCGAGACGTGGAAGGCGAATGCGGAGGTGGTGCGTGAGATCGGGGGCGCGGAAGACTTGTTGATCGATGCTGTCGCCGATCCCGCAGAGGTCGCGATCTTGTATTCGTCGTCTTCGGATACGTGGACATTGAAACGGAATTATGCCTATGGATTCAACCGGATGCATACCTGGATGGCACTGGCTCACTCACAGGTTCCGGTGGACTTTGTGGGAGAGTCCCAGGTCGAACGTGGCTTTCTGAAAGATTATAAGGTGTGCTATTTTTCAGGGCCGAATCTTACCGGGGCGGCAGCTGTAAAATTGAAAGAGTGGGTCGAAGCAGGAGGAACCCTTGTCCTCACTGCGGGAGCTGCAATGAAGGATGAGTACAATCGGCCGCTACATATCCTGACTGGGATGCTGCCGGTTGAGCGAAACGAAGTCAAAGAGCATCAGGTGTTTATGAATTCAGGTTCGTATGTGCATATTCTGAAGCCTGCAGAAGTTGTTCTGGCGGGGGATGTGGAGCTGGAAGTCCTGTCCGTTTCTCAAGATCAGTTTTTGAGAAAAGGAGGGCCTGTGAAAATCCTCGCTACACGAGAAAACGGAGAGCCGGCCATTGTTGTTGGTTCAGTGGGAAAGGGGAAGGCGTATACTATGAGTTTCCTGCCTGCGCTTTCGTATATCAAGGGAGCGGTTGATGCGCGAAGGGCTTTGCAGAAAAACCTGGATGAGAAACTGGCGGAAGATCAAGATGATCATCCCGCGCCGCCGGTGGATTTGACCGGGCAGGCACCGGTGGGGGGAACCGCTCCGACACGACTCGAGCGATCGTATAATCCCTGGGAGTTTTCCGGGGCTGTTAGGGATTTTATTCTCAAGCCTGTTCGTGATGCGAAACTGGATCCACCTTTGACGTGCAGTGTGCCATTGGTCGATGCCTTGGTTTTGAAATCGGATGCAGGGCTGGTGATTCCTCTCGCGAATTATACCCTTGAAGGTCTCGATAATGTGGACTTCACGGTGAAGAGCCCGGAAGAGGTCGCGCGAATTGAATCCGTCCATCGGGGTGAGATACAATTTACAAGGGACGGGACGGGAACTTTTTCTTTCTCTCTTCCCCTGGAGACCTCCGACTATGTGAAAATCTATTTCAAATGAAGTCGTTTGTATTCGCCTCTCTGCTTATCTCTATCTCGAGCATTCACGCGGAAGACGCATCTTCTCCGGAGAAAATTGGATCACGACGGGAACTTTTCGTAGACAAGTACCTGATCGAGAAGTTGGAAGGAGTGGAGCTGCGATTGCACCATCCTGTGAAATCTCCCCGGGCGAAATCGCCTCTGCCTGTGCATCACATGAAGACGGTGATTCCGGACGGTGACATGTTTCATGCTTACTATCGGGGAACAGACCCCTCCTTCACTGGAGAGAAACATACAGGGCACGCCGGAGAGACCCTCCACTACGCGACGAGCATAGATGGAATCGAATGGGAGTTGCCAAATCTGGGACTCCACGAAATTGGAGGCACTCGAGAGAACAATGTGATTCTTGCAAACCAGCCACCGTTCCTGACGAATTTCATGCCCTTCCTCGATCGAAGGCCGGGAGTCGATCCGGCAGAGAGATTTAAGACTCTGGCAGGTTATCCCGGTGCCGGAGACAAGCGTGGAACAAATGATCCGGGTAGGGGGCTGTTTGCCTTCGTTTCCCCCGACGGCCTTCATTGGACGAAGAAGAAGGAAGCGATTCCTTTTAGATCAGAGTGGCGCCATGCTTTTGATTCGCCGAATGTCTCGCTTTGGTCGGAGGCGGAGCAATTGTATGTCTGTTATTTTCGAACCTGGACCGAGCCGGACCGACTGAGGAGTATCAGTCGATCCACTTCGAAGGACTTTGAGACCTGGAGTGACCCGGTGGCGATGAAACCCAATCTTCCAGGAGAACATCTCTATACAAATGGAACTCAGGCATACTTTCGGGCACCCCATATTTATATTGCCTTGCCGACACGGTATGTGAAGGGGAGGGGGGATGCTCCCGAATACGACAAGAAAGATGTGAATGCGACGGACATTCTGTTTATGTCATCGAGAGCGGGATCGCAGAAATACGACCGCCTTTTTACGGAGGCCTTCATTCGCCCGGGAATGGATCCGGAGAGTTGGCGAAACCGTTCCAACTATGTCGCTCTCAATCTTGTTCCCTTGAATAAAAGGGAGATGTCAATCTATCACCGGAACGGGGAACGGTTTGTTCTGCGAACAGACGGATTCATATCTGCACATGCTGGTTCGAAGACCGGGGAACTGATGACGAAGCCGATTATCTTCTCCGGAGGGAAACTACAGATCAATTTGAGTACCAGTGCAGTTGGAGGCGTCCGCGTTGAATTACAGGACGATCAGGGAATTCCAATCCCCGGTTTTTCACTTTATGACTCTGTCATCGCTTACGGTGATGCCATCGATATGGACGTATCCTGGAAGGGGAAAAAGAAACTGTCATCCCTTGCCGGTAAAACAGTTCGGGTTCGATTCGAAATGAAGGAATGCGATTTGTATTCCTATCGATTCTATTGAAGCAGCTTGTCGATATCATCGAGGGAGACTTTTAATATTTCAGTCTGTAGTTTGTTTCGAGAGAGGGCGATCCATAGATAATCTTCGTGTTCGATTACGTGAGGGTATTGAAGACTCCCGATTCCCTGACTGAATTTTTTCCAGAGGCTGTCAATGTTCTCAGCGACGGGTGGTGTTGGGAGAATCAATTCGGCCATACGATTGAAATTCTTCCCGTCTTCACTGATAGATAGGTGCAACTGCCTTCTTCCCCATTTCGGATTGGCATTGGAGATCATGACCCGGTAGCCCCGGCTCGTCTCGAGTGAGAAAATCTTACTGGTGGAATTGGGAAAGTTTGTCAGGACGGGAGTGTCCCAGGTCTTCCCGTTGTCATAGGAAGTAGAGTGGAAGAGACGTTGGGATCCGCCATTGTCCCGGAAGAGGGCGTTAAGTGATTTGTCGGGCATTAGCCAGAAGATCGGTTCATCAGGCCGAAAGCCTTTTACCTCCGACACTTTTACGACGGGATAGTTCTCCCACTGATCGAGTTTTTCCTTACCGCCGATTAGGATGGAGACATTGAATCGGGCATCGCGGCGGGTAAGAATCCAGTCGCCAGTGGGGAGCTTTTGCGGAGGGAAGTTATTGATGGCGTTGTCGTAAACTTTCCCCTTCTTTTTCCATTCTTTGTTCGTGTCGTCCCAGGCAAAAGCCAGAAGCTGCAATTCCTTGTCGGCTCCAAATGCTCCCTTGTCTTTGTAGTGCGCGGCCAGGGTGAGAAGCTCGCCATCGCGAATCCACAATCCGCGGGCGATATAGGCGTAGGGTTCCTTCGGTGTTCCCGTTACGGATTTGGCAGGACTCCAGTTCAAGCCGTCCTTGCTGGTGGCATACTTGATTTCCTGGGTGGGCCAGTCTTCTATCTTCGGGCCATCACTCCAGATGCACCAGAATTTTCCGTCGTGACGGATGAGGTAATTGTGGAGTTGCAGGCGCAATCGGTTTAATTCGAGTTTGTCGCCCGCCTTCACTCCGGGAGACATCTTTGCGGGGTTAATTACTGCGTGTTGGCCGGTCAGTTCGGGAAGATTGTCAAAGTCGATTTTGTCCGGATCGGTTCCAGAACCGGGAAGAGTGAGAATGTTCAACGGCTCGGCCGGGGCTGGAAGGAAACTGAGTAGAATAGCGCCGGCAATGGTCGTTCGAAGAGTGAAGTGTTTCATCGTCATCTGAATGGTAAAAGGTCGAACGCGAAACCGCAGCACCAGAATTGCGCCTTGTTTGGGTATTTCTCAAATCGACCGAAGAGAGTAGAAAGGAAATGACCAGAAAATTTTATGAATCATTATCGCGTTTATTTCATCGCTCTCCTACTGGGGCTTGGGACTTCAATTTTTGCTGAGGATTTCAATTTCGAGTTTCGCAATCAAAAGGAAACGGAAGAGGGCTCAGGAAAGTTTCATTCAATCATGACTCCCGGGAAATGGGATCCAGCGAAAACAGCCTTCGTTATCTGCGACATGTGGGATGACCACTATTGCCGGAACGCTGCCCGCCGTGTCAGTGAAATGGCCCCCCGGATGAATGAGGTGATCAATGCTGCCCGCAAGCAAGGGGCTTTGATTATCCACAGCCCGAGTGGATGTATGAAGGTTTACGAAGACACGCCCCAGCGAAAGTTGGCAATGAGTGCACCGAAGGTGGAGACGAAGATACCCTTGAAGTCCTGGTGTTACCTGGATCCTGCGGAGGAGGCCGATATGCCGGTGAAAGTGGATCAGCCTTGTGACGATGAGGGAGAGCTTCGCGATCGAGTGCGTTTCTATAACAAGCAAATCGATGCGCTGGAGATTAAGGAGGGTGATGCGATCACGGATTCCAACGAAGCTTATTACCTGATGGCCCAGCGGGGTATTGTGAATGTCGTCATCATGGGAGTGCATACGAATATGTGCGTGTTAGGGCGCCCTTTCGGGATTCGTCAGATGGTAGCAGCCGGCAAGAATGTTGCCTTGGTGCGGGATATGACGGATACGATGTACAATCCGCGCGACGAGCCCTACGTGAATCACTTCACCGGCAATGACCTTGTCTTCGAACACATCGAAAAGTTTTGGTGCCCAAGCATCACCAGTGATCAGATTCTGAAGGACGAGGAAGAGCCGTTTCAATTCCCCGGAGATGATCGCAAGCACATCGTCGTGGTAATGGGGGAAAAGGAATACAAGACGGCGGATACGCTTCCCGGGTTTTCCCTCGAAGAGTTGGGAAAGGATTTCAAAATCAGTCTGGTGTTTGCGGATCTTGAAAAGAAAAACCACTTTCCGGGCCTGGAGGTTTTGAGTGACGCCGATGTCGTTTTGCTTTCTGTAAGGAGGAGGAACCTATCAAAAGGTCAGCTGGACCTGTTTCGCGATCACTTGGCGGCGGGTAAACCTTTAATAGGAATCAGGACGGCGAGTCATTCGTTTCACCAGAACAAAGAGGGTGCGCCTGATGGTCTCGACGAATGGCGGAACTTCGATGCAACAGTGCTTGGTGGAAACTATCACGGTCATCACAGTGGTAAGATCACTACCTTCGCGGAAGTGGCAAAAGGTGCAGCGGATCACCCGGTGATGAAGGGAGTGGGAGCCCGCCGTTTTCAAACCTTCGGCTCTCTCTATGAAGTTCGGCCGCTCGCTGAGTCCACGACCGTTTTAATGCAAGGATCGGCGCAGGGAATCAAGGAAGGTGAGCCTGTTGCATGGACAAACGAAGGACCCGGTGGTGGAAAAGTGTTCTACACCTCTCTGGGGCATCCTTACGATTTCAATATCACCGATTTTCGGACGATGCTTCGCAATGCGATTTATTGGGCGGTAGATGCAAAACTCCCTGAGTCCGGGCCGAAAAACGGTGACGGATGCTAGGGTTGTCTGGGAGAAAACTTTTCCAGTGCAGCTGAGCGAAAAATCCCCTGGCATTCTTTTCCGTTTCCCGGGAAACCGGCGTGCTGCACCAGCCAGATTAAAATGAGCCCGGGTTTCGTCTCGATAGTGGTATTGGTGGAATAGGCTCCTCCATGTCCGAAGCTGCCGCCATTTACAGAAAATCCAAGACCGTAGCCCTTGTCGATGGAGTCAGGAGTTTGCTTTTTAGAGAGTTCGCTGACTGCGCTTTCCGAGAGGAGGCGCTTTCCATCAAGTTTCCCATTGTTAAGCAACATCCGATAGAATTTGGCTACATCTTCTGCGCTTGAGAAAAGACCGCCTGCAGGGACGGGAAAACGGCGAATGCGATCCGACAGTGGATATTTGAGCTGATCAATTTCCAGAGGCTCCAATCCCTTCTTTTCAGGGCCGGGTTTGTAGGATAGAGCGATACGGCTCGCTTGAGTCTCGGAGGGCCAAAACGTTGTGTCATTCATTTGCAATGGATCAAAAATCCGCTCTTGCAGGAAATCTTCAAATGATTGCCCGGAGATAACTTCGATGATTCGCGCGGCAGTGTTGATCCCTGCATTGCTGTACTGGAATTTGACTCCCGGCTGGGATTCCAGGGGAGTCATCGCGTAGCTCCTCACCCTCCCTTCAAGGGGGTAGCGATCGAGCGTGGGGGTTTCCAAAGCAGATTTGAAAGGTAGTCCGCTGGTATGTGAGAGAATGCCCCGTATCGTAATCGGGCGTTCAGGTTGGACGAGTGTTAGCGATTTCTCCGATTTCTCGCCGACAACCATCTGCTCAGAAAACTCCGGTAGATATTTTTCGACGGGATCATCCAGATTCACTTTCCCTTCATCGACGAGCATCATGAATGCCGCACCGGTGATTGGCTTGGATTGAGAAGCGATCCAGAACAAAGTATCAGGTCTCATCGGGGCCTTCGCTTCGACATTTGAATAGCCGACTGTTTCGTGAGCAAGGATCTTATTCCTGTCTGCTACCAACATGACCGCCCCGGCCAGTTCGGACCGATCGACAAATGGACGGAAGCGGTCCCGCAGATTCGAGGAATCCTGCGATGAAGCATGTTGAAAAAGCAGAGCTGCCGCCAGGAATCGAAGGGTAAAGGGGATTTGGAAACGGGACATTCTTCAAGAATCCAGTGTTCCGTCAATTGTTCAAGATCGGGATACAACCTGATCAGGGCTGAAGGAGATCACGCGATACTTTTTCGATAACTGATTGAGAGTAGGGCCTGAGGAATGACATTTCGCCCATGATATGCGGCTTCCGTCTCTCGATTATATACTCGGTAATCTTTGTTTTCACCGGGGTGCTTTGCCTTGGTAAAGATTGGCCGACCTGGAGGGCTGATGCTTCCCGCAGCGGTTACACAGATGAAGTATTACCGAAGAAGCTTCATTTGCAGTGGAGTCGGAAAGCAGCACATCTACCACGCCCAGCGTGGCCCCGGTCCGATAGAATGATGTTTGATCGGTCCAGTCATTTCATCGTAGCAGAGGGCATGGTATTCTATGGGGATTCTGTTGAAGGAAGAATTCGGGCGGTGGATTCTGCGACCGGCGAACTCAAATGGACCTTCTCGAGCAGGGGCCCTGTTCGCTTCGCCCCTACTTACTTTGAAGGAAAGGTCTATGCTAACAGCGATGACGGTTTTCTCTATTGCCTTAATTCCGCGGATGGCTCTTTAGTTTGGAAAAAGCGGGGAGGGCCCGGGGACGAAATGATTCTCGGGAATGGTCGGTTGATTTCACGTTGGCCGGCCAGAGGTGGTGCCGTGGTAATGGACGGGATTGTCTATTTCGCTGCTGGAATCTGGCCATCGGATGGAGTCAGCCTTTACGCCCTCGATCCTGACAACGGAAAAACTCTCTGGGTAAATGACACTGCTGGATCAATTTATATGGGGCAACCTCATGGGGGAGCCTTTGCAAAAAGTGGCGTTGCCGCGCAGGGCTACCTGTCTGCAACAGGATCGCAAATTTTTATGGCAACCGGTCGGGCTGTCCCCGCAGCGTTCGATAGACAAACAGGGGAATTCCAGTATCTGGCCCTCCAGGAAAATACAAAACGTGGCGGGGCCGAGGTCTTGTTGTCAGATCAATTCTTTATCAATAGCGGGTATCTTTTTAATCAGTCCGATGGTGCCCTGGGAAAAGCGGTCGGGAGAGGTCCCTTGGTTGGAATGCCGAACGGGGTTGCGGGAGCTATTGGGAAGGAACTGACCTCCTGGCAGTGGACTGGTCAGAAGGAGATTGATCGAAAGGGTAAAGAGCAAAGTGTTAGGGCTCTATCGGATGAGAACACTCGTGATCTTGCGGAAAGCGGAAACTGCATGATCGCTGCGGGGCTTGATTTTGTTATCGGGAGGAAAGGTTCAGTCAGCGTGATCAGAGAAGATGAATCCGAGTCTCTCTGGACTGGGAGCGTTGAGGGCACTGTGTATGATTTGGCAGTGGCAGACGGTAAGTTGTTCGTGAGCACGGATGCAGGGATCCTCTATTGTTTCGGAGAGGGCAAGCAGACTTCTCAAACGCATTCACCGAAAAAGGTCGAATTGACCGGAGTGGATATTTCGAAAGAGGCAGAGGAAATTGTTTCCAGTCTGAAAATTGATTCCGGCTACTGTCTGGATCTTGGATGTGGGGATGGGCAGCTCGCTCTGGAGATTGCCAGGAGAACCGAGCTGTTCGTTTATGCGGTCGACCCGGATCCTGAGAATGTGAAACGGGCCCGCAAACTTTTGACCGATGCCGGAGTGTATGGAGATCGGGTGATGGTGTTTGAAGCGGAGATCGAAGATTCGGGGCTTCCCGATTATTTTGCTAATCTGGTAGTGTCGGGGCGATCGCTTTCAGCAAATCTTCCGAGGTCGGTTCTGGCCGAAACCTATCGGATGAGTCGGCCCTGGGGAGGAATGGTAATCACTGGCAAGAGCGGAGTGATGAAAGTGGAAGAACGGGGGGCTCTCGAAGGAGCCGGTCAGTGGACGCATCAGTATGCTGACCCGTCCAATTCGGTCAACTCGGGTGACGAATTGATACGGGGTCCGCTGGGAATGTTGTGGTTCAGTGATTTGGAACAGCCGATGACGCAACGCCATGGACGTGGACCAGCTCCGCTTTTTAATAAAGGCGTTCTCTATTCCGAAGGTCTCGACAGCCTCATTGCGGTGGACGCCTACAATGGCCATAAGCTTTGGGAGTATTCCCTTCCTGGAATCCTCGAGGCATTCGATGGGGATCACCTCATGGGGACGAGTGGCACCGGCAGCAACTATTGTGTTTCCGACGATAGTGTTTTTGTCAGGAGGGGAGGAGAGTGTTTGAAAATTGATGCGGTAACAGGGAAACTTCTGGCAACGTTTTCCGCCCCGAAGAAAAAGGGAGAAGGTGATCCTGTCTGGGGATATATCGCACACGAAGAAGGGGTTCTTTTCGGATCCATTTCCGACACGGAACACATTGCGACCTATCGGTATCGTCCTGGAGGCGACATGAGTCAGCAATTGACCGAGGCCAAGGCCTTCTTTGCTCTCGACGTAGAATCGGGTGAACTTCTTTGGCGATATGATGCGAAGCATTCTCTTCGTCACAATGCCATTGCCATCGGTAACAAAGCGGTCGTTCTAATTGATCGTCCACAGGCCAGCTCGGATCGTAGAAAAGAAACGAAAACGGGAGAAGGGGAGCATCTCACAGGAGAGTTGCTCGCCCTGGATGCATTTGATGGGACGGTTCTCTGGAAGAACGATAAGGATATTTTTGGAACCGTGTCTGCGATTTCTAAAGAGCATCATGCCGTGATGATGAGCTACCAACCGACAAGCTTTCGACTGGCGAGCGAAGTGGGGGGAAGGCTCGCGGTTTACGATCTTTCCACTGGATCGATGAAGTGGGAAACCAAGTCGGAGTACAAGTCCCGCCCGGTCATCAATCAAGATACGATATACGCTCAGGGAGGTGCCTGGGATGTATTGACCGGAGACGAGCGGCCTTTCAATTTTAAGCGTTCCTACGGTTGTGGGATTCTTGCCGGCGCAAGAGACCTGATGGTTTATCGTTCAGCGACCCTGGGGTATTTTGATCTTACTTTGAATCGTGAGACTGAGGATTTTGGAGGCATTCGCCCCGGTTGTTGGATCAATGCTATTCCGGCGGGAGGGCTGGTGTTTGCACCGGATGCCTCGGCCGGTTGCAGTTGCAGTTACTTGAACCAGTCCTGGATCGCCCTGCAAACGGATGGGGTTCGCGCTCCGATTATTCGGCCGTCTTCTCCTTCGGCTCCTGATTCGATCACGGTGGAAATTTCTGCCGATGGAGAAGGGAATGCTCATTATACCACAGACGGGACATCTCCAACTCTTCAGTCTCCAGTCTACGAGGGGCCCTTTGAAATCAGGAAAAGCGTCACCTTAAAAACTCGTGCATTTGGGAAGCGGGACAGACCGGGGCCGGTGGCGGAGCAGAAACTGGTGATTAATCCCTATTTCGTATCTTTGAAGGAGGGCGAATGGGAAACGGTGGATGCGGCGCGGGCCAGGCCGGAGAGTGACTGGAGAATCGAAGAGGGGGTTATCGTTCAGACTTCCAATATAATGGTGGGTGGGAAAGAAACATTGAAAGACACTGCGGAGGTTGACCGGCCCGGAAGTATTTTTCTCCTTGATAGTGGAAAGGAATTTGGGAGCGGGGTATTCAGTTTCGAGATCCGCTCTACAGATAATGATGCGCTCGGTTTCGTGATGGGATATCAGGACCCTGAAAATTACCATGTGTGGTCAATTTGCAGCGAGCGTCCCTATCGTGCGCTGGCTCTGAAACAGAGCGGAAAAGATTACCGGGTTATCGGCGGAGTGAAAGAAGGGTTTACGCCTTCAAAATGGCACGATGTCAGGGTTCAGGTAATGGGCGATGAAGTTGCGGTGTTCTTCGATGGAAAAGAGGACTTCAGGAGTCGGGACTCCGAACTCCGGCGCGGAAAAATTGGATTCTACACCTGGGGGAATTCGGGATCCTATTTTCGGAACTTGAGTTTTGTGCCGGCAAAATAGAATCAGTATCCTTCGCTGCCTGCAATATCGCTGGGGAGAATTGTCAGCCAGTCCATGGCATTCCTGAACAGCCTTTGAACTGAGGGGAGTTGCAGTTCTTCCTCCTGCCCCAGGCAGGTGTAGAAGATTCTGCTTTTCCCCACGGTATTGGTCCAGGCGACGGGTTCGAGGGCTTCTCCCTTAAGATTGCCGGAGATGAGAGGTCTGGCGCTCTCAGAGAGCGGGCTCGAAAAATAGAATCCGCCTGATGAGGAGAAAGGGAATTTAACGCCCTGAAGAATGGGATGGCTTCCTGCCTTTTCTATTGCCGTGAAGGTAGCAGTGGCATCGTGTCCTTTGTGGGTTTCGTAGTCGGCTCCGAGGATTTCAGAATCAAATTCCACCCATTCAGCATTTCCCTCCGGTCCTTTTCCTTTCGCATCAAAACCGTGGCTACTGGTGCGTATTGCCAGAACGGATTTTCCGGCCGCTATATGGGCGCGAATGGCATCGAGTTGGTTAGCTGGAAGAGCCTGTCGCCTTACACTCAAAACGAGAACGTCGGCGTCTTTCAGGGCTTTTCCTAAACCGGGGAGATTGTGTTTTTCGGGGTCGCCTTGAATCGTAGTGACCTGGTATCCGCGCTTTTTTGTCCAGATGTTGTTGGCAAGGGCGGGGAGTGAACGGGCCGTGTTGTAACCATTTTCTGCAATGGCGACGACCACTTTTGTCGGAGCATCCCACTTGAACTGAAACTCTTCACCTCCAATAAGCTGATCACTGGTCAGAGTAGGGGCGATGTATTTTTCAATGTGTTCAATGATTAGTTCCGTTCCTCGGTAGTGAGACACATACGGGGGCATCTTCGGATTGTACATGGTGTCCGTCATGTCGCGGATAAGAGCAAGGTTCTTTCCATTCTTCGCCATCTGCCGCAGCCCGAAAGGGCGACCCAGGACACACATATTCGTGTGAACTCCAACCAGGAGGACGTTTCGGATATTCCGCTCTTCCATCGCATTCCAAATTTCATCTCCCTGATCGCTAATGATGTCGAGATCACCGTCGATTTTAATGAGGTCGATTTGCCTTTTCCACGGAGCCTTCGGATTCCTTCCCATGGAGCTTAGGTGGTCCGCCCATTTTTGGTGGAGTTCGGGATCATCGTCTTCTCCTCCATCAGATTGATCGATCGGATAGTGTTTCATTTCTTCACCGGGAATCACCTTGCACCAAGATGTAATATCTTTTGGTAGATTCGCGGCTTCGGGAGCAGTCTCCGCTCTTTTTCGGGCGGGATGATCTTTGTAAAAATCCAGACAGCTGCTTGGAGCATGAACAACGAAAGCTCCCTGGTCACGCAAATGGGAAACCAGCGAGTTCATTCGGGGAGCAATTTCGCTCACGCGTAAAGTGGCGTTGCGACAGTGGTGAGAATCCCACATGTCGCAAATCACCACCGCTGTCTCCGAGGGCTTCCAGCTTTCCTTTTTAGTGACTCTGTTCCAGCTGTCGCCTGACCTCTCAAGGCTTCGCAGAGTGAGGCCGATCTCTGAATCAGCGGCCCCAAGATAGGAGGATAGAATAAACAGGCCTGCAAAGACCGGGAGTCTTCCGATAGAAAATTTCATTTCCCTATCATCGGAAGACGTGGATCTCCGGTCAATGAATTTGAAGACGGGTAAGCGCTCCTTCAGTCTCCAAAGCAAGTGAGAATTCCGATGTGCTTTTTCATGAGTTAGTCAGGGGAGCGCGACGGAAAAAAGGGCGGTAAAAATGAACTCGGTACCGAGACCTGTGAGGGCCGCGATTTCCAGAATTGGTAACAGCTTTCCAATCTTGAATCGGCAAATCAATACTCCAATGAGAAAAACCATCACCGTCGTGAGAAGGGCGAAAGGCATCAGCTCTTTATCAAAGTAGTAAACGTAGAGAAAAAGCACGAGAAAGCAGAGGAAGCCAATCGACTTACTGGACTTTTCTTCTTCGGCTTTCCTTGGCGTAGGATTTTTCTTAAGAGCTCTTATCAGAGCGACGAAGCCAAACAGACCGGTAAGGATGATTGCGTAGCGTGGAAAGTTCGGCAATTTCGTTCTTGCTTTGATTTTGAAAGGTTTGATCGCTGCGATTCTTTCTTCCACTTTTGTCCCGAGTGCTTCCCCTCGAGTGAATTCTGTGCCGATGGACCATTCCTTCAGTTGGGCGATCACATCAGGATGATCCATTGCCTTGTGCAAAACCGCTGCCAGTTTCCTGACCACCAGCTCCGGTGTCTTCCGTGGAGCCCACCAGTAGTAAGCATTGTTCGACGTCACCTTAACCCCCTGCTCGACGCAGGTCGGAATCTCAGGATAATCAGGATGCCGACCCTTTGAAAGGACTGCGAGGGCTCGAATATCTTTGTCGGGGGCAGTGCCTTCAGGAGACTGAAAACTGATAAACTCAGCGAGTGAGAAAATGCCGGCATCGAGGTGGCCTCCGAGCAGACTGTTGTATCGTGTTTGACCACCACCTGCCGTGACAAGGTTAAACGCGGCTCCTTTGTTGGCGGCTTCCAGCTTCATCGCCGTGAAGTGAGCAGGAGATCCAATATTGGCGCCAAATCGAATCGATCTGGGGGATTCGGCAGCAGCGATCAGTAAGTCTTTGATGGATTTGTGGGGAGAGTCTTTTCGGACAACTACGAGAAGCACGATGTTGCCGGTTTGAGCGATAGGTTTGAAATCGTCAGGGCCAAAGTTTGCAGCGCCTGAAAGCTGAGCGGTGATGATCGATTCGTGATGACACAAAATGCGGTATCCGTCGGGCCTCGCATCCTTGACGTAGCGGCTCCCGATTGTTCCGCTACCGCCCGGTTGATTGAGAAAGACAAGAGGCTCTCCAATCCAGTTTTCCTCACTGATCTTTCTTCCTAACAAACGTGCGAAATTATCTGTTCCTCCTCCCTGAGGATAAGGGACGACAATGTGGATCGGCTTTTCCGGATAAGACGTTGACTCGCCGGTATCGGAGTGATCTGAAGAAAAACGCAAGACAAGAAGAGCGATGATGGCGATTGCCGCGAGAATATGGCGAAAGACACTCATGAATCGATTGCCGCCTTTCTACCTGAAAGTCTCGAACGAACAGGGGGGATAAGAAGCAATACCGCTGCGACAGCGAGGAAAATTATCGAGATGGGACGGGAGATGATGGGACTCCAATCGCCGTTGGTCGACATGAGGCCGGCAGACAGGTTTTCTTCGGCAATCGGCCAGAGAACGAATCCGATGATAAAAGGAGCAAGGGGAACTCGCCATTTCTCAAGGATAACTCCAAGGACCCCGAATCCCATCATGACCCAGACATCAAACATCCGGTTGGCGAGAGCAAAGGAGCCTATCACACAGAAGGTCAGAATCACCGGGAGGAGGAATGCTCTGGGGACGGTTGCCAGTTTTGCGAGAAATCGCATCGAACCAATCATGATGATGACCATAAAAATGTTAGCGAGGAAGAGTGCCACCATGATCGTATAAACGATTACAGGGCTGTCCGTAAAGAGGCGTGGGCCCGGTTGAAGGCCGTGAATCACCAGGGCCCCTAAAAGCACGGCTTCAACAACACTGCCGGGAATGCCCATTGCGATCAGTGGGATGAGCGCGCCACCGACTGTCGCGTTGTTCGCTGACTCTGCCGCTACAATTCCGGGTTCATGTCCTGTTCCAAATTTCTCGGGAGTCTTTGAAGTATTTCGAGCGACACTGTAGGCGGTGACGGACCCGATGTTGGCTCCGATGCCGGGTAGAATTCCAATCCAGGTGCCGATAAACGAAGAGCGGATCATATTCCATCCATGTCGTTTCAAGTCGGCGAGACGGAAGAAGAGACCTTTCTTTTCGATCCGGATCGAGTGGGGAATCACAGAGACGACGGTGACTTCTCTGAGGATCTGACTGACGGCGAACAAACCAATCAAGACAGGAAGAAGCTGAAACCCATCGTTCATTTCCACCAATCCGAATGTCAGTCTGGGCTGTCCGGTTGCGGCGGGAATTCCAGGCATTGAGACAAGAATGCCGAGCGCTCCGGAAAACAGTGCTTTCGAAAGTGAATCTCCTCCAATGCTGGCGATCAGCACCAGAGCCATGACAACCAGAGAGAAATATTCAAATGGTCCGAATTTGGTGGAAAGCTCTGCAACCGGCTTGGATAACAATACAAGGAATCCCCAGGAAATCATGCCGCCGACAAATGAAGCCATCACTCCCAGCATGAGGGCACGGTCGGGTTTGCCCTTTTTCGCAAGAGGATATCCGTCCAAAGTAGTGACGATAGACGCGGGGGTTCCCGGCATTCGCAACAATGTCGAGGAAATCATACCGCCGCTAATCGCCCCTACATAGATCGAAATGAGCAGCGCCATCGCAAACTGCGAATTCAAGCTGTAGGTCAGCGGTAGCGTCAGAGCGATGAGCATCGTCCCGGTTAGACCGGGGATGGCTCCGACGAAAATCCCCAGAGAAGTTCCCAGCACGATGAGGAATATTCCCATCGGGCTTAGCAGTTGGAGAATGGCTTCCTGAAGTGGCATTCTAGGTGGGCAAAATCAGCCGAGGAAAAGCGGCTTCAAATGACGTTCGTAGAGATTGTCGCTTACGTTCTTCGCCACGATCTCTTTGTTTGCTTTCAAGAGCGAGGTGTAGCGATCTCCTTCTTTCGCTGCGAGTTTGAAGGCGATGTGAAGCAGTTGCCTGACATTCGCATTAAAATCCGGATGGTTCGGGATATGGCGAATGGTGTTGGCCATTTTTGGACCGTCCCATGAGTCCACGATATCAGCGGAAGGAAGCTGACTTCGATCGATATCAATCACGGTGGCGTAGGGCGCGCAGTATTCGTCTACATTCTCGAGGGCTTTCCGGTAAATTTCCTTGGTTAAAGTGAGGCCGTCTCCCCCTGCTTCGGCCAATCCGATCAACTCTTCCAGCCAGGTTGTGCCGGCAGTTTTCAGATGAACTCCCGCTCCGGTTCTTGTAAGGGCCCTCCGAATGATCGGATAGAGACTGAACTTGTCGCTTCCGCTGTGAACACTCAGTTTCAAGGTTTCCGGAAGACCGTAGGCCTTGATGGCATGGGCGATGACCGAGAGGTCATCATTAAATTCTTTTTCAAACTGCTCAAGATCTCCGACATAGTCGACGCCCTTATTGAATCGGCCGGTGAATTTCGGAGCAATCGTTTGAGCCGGGATTCCTTCGTCGGCAATCATCGCCAGAATAATGAGCAACTCCGGGGGAGTTTGCGGCGAGTCCGTCTCATCCATAGAAACTTCTGAGATGAAATTGTCTCCTCCTTTTGCTTCGGAGATGTATCGGTAGACCTTTCCGGCTTCCTGAACAGAAAGAAGGAACAGCCTCGCGACTCTTTCCACTTCGTCCCGTGAAATCTCGAGCGACTCGGTAATTCCTTCAATTTCTACGGAACCGCACAACTCAGGATGCATGTCCAGAAATGCGTTGATATCCTCAGGTGCGGCGGATTCTCCAATGAAATCCGCAACGTCGATGGTGTAAAAATCCGAGTGTGCCAAAAAACGATCTACGGTCTCAATACCAATGTGATCGGCGTCCACATGCCAGGGGCCCGACCAATCAGATTCTGCGATCGCGGCCTCTGCAGCTTCCTTTACCGAGGAAGGTTCCGAGCCGATGAAAAGGTGTTCGCGGTTCGATTTGTTCCAGACCGGAGCCACCTCGATTCCATCTGACGACAATTTACGGCAGGCGTCCAGTTGTGCGCCCGCCTGATGGGCAAAACGGTCTCCGACTCCGATGGTGTATTTACTAATTGAAAGCATCAACCCGAATAGTGGCGAGCAATTCGGTGCTCGTCAACGATTCAACCCAATCAAAGCCACAATTTTCATCTTCCTGTTTGGGCTGAATTTAAATCACTTCGGCTTCGCGGCAGAGGTCGCTTTTTCTATGAGGAAGTCCACCAGCTCCTGACAATGAAAAAATCCCGGCCAAAAACTGTGCCCCTGTCCCGGAATTTTGATAATCTCGATTAAATTCCCGGCCTTATTCTGATTATAAACAGACGCAAGAGTTGCCGAGTTTTCTTTCAAGGGAACCACCTTGTCGTCGATTCCGTGGATGATGAAAACCGGGATGTTTGCTTTGGCGAGAATATCAGCCCGGCGGATTGGATTCAACTCATCGAGTTTTTTCACCAATTCTTCCTCGCTCAAACCGTAGCTTCCTGCAGCCTTATTCGTGCCTGGATAAGTAGTGAGATCGTATACGGGATAAATCCCTCCAATCCCGGCGACGCGCTCTGGATGTTTGATCGCCCAGCTGCTTACCCAAAGTCCACCACGACTGCGACCCAAAAGGGCCGGCTTTTTCGCATGTCCCCGTTTCAGCATTTCCTTGTGGAGCGCTTCAAAGTGAGGGAAAGCTTTCGGGCTTCCGTAGGCTTCCCCGACGTCAATTCCGGCGACAGCAATTCCCGCTTTCAGAAATTTCTGATGCATCCAGCTTTCCGCTTTGTCCGGATAGGCCGGGAGCGTTGGTCCGTAAAAAATCCAGGGATTCCCCGGGGCGGGAGAGTCCGGCTTCATCAGGAACGCGTCTTTACCATTGAGTTGAAACTGCTCTCCATTGATCAGCACTTTCTCTCTTTTCGGTTTTGCTTTGGATTTCCCTTTTCCCTTCGGCTTTTTGGCGGCGTCTTTCGCCGCCTTCATCTTCTTCTGACCGACGTTCGGCGTGCTTGGCTTCAGCTCTTCTTCTGTGAGGCCTTTCGTTGCCAGGACCGTAAACTCTTTCAATTGCCGATCCCAGTCATCGACGAGGGATTTCAGTTTGTCAGGGTTCTTGGCTGCAAGATTATTGGACTCGTCCCGATCTTTGGCGATGTCATAGAGTTCCCAGGGCTCGTCCTCTGGAGAAACGGCTTTCCAATTACCCATACGAATCGCTTTGTGACCGTCGTGAAACCACCAGAAAGAATCGCGCTTGAGCTCGTCCTTGCCATTGAGGAGCGGAACAAGGCTCTTCCCGGGGGAGCGCGGAGCTTCTTCAGCAAAACAATGATTCGCGAGTTCCAAAATAGTTGGTGCAATATCGACCACATGACCGGGAGAACGCCGCAACTCTCCCCGTGCGGAGATTCCATTCGGCCAGGCCATCAGAAGCGGAGTGGAAGTTCCTCCCTCGTGCGTCCAGGTTTTATGGCGGCGAAAAGGGGTGTTGCAAGCCGTTGACCAACCGGGTCCGAGACAAAGATAAGTGGCCGCCGACCCGCGTGGGGCCTCGGGATCATGTCCGTCGTCACGCACCATGATTTCAGCGCTGGCGCCGTTGTCAGAAAGAAAAATGACCAGTGTGTTCTCCCATTCTTCCATCTTTTTGATTTGATCGAAAACCCTTCCGATTTCGATATCCATCCGATGGATCATTGCTGCATGGATCGCCATCTTATCGGCTTGGAAATCTTTTTGCTCATCGCTCAGTTCCTCCCAGGGAAGCGGTCGGTTTACTTCGCCGGCGCCCAACTTGGCGAGGGCGTCCTGAAAGTGATAGGGCGGACCCAAATCTGTCTCTACGGCGGAGAGTTCCCCTTCGAGAAGACCGAGGCTTTGCACTCTTTCCCAACGTTGCGCCCGGATTTTTTCCCAGCCGGCCTTGTATCGCTCTTCATAAACGGCAATGTCTTCCGGCAGGGCGTGGAGAGGAAAATGAGGCGCGGCAAAGGCGAGGTAATGAAAGAAGGGTTGATCTGAAAACTTCTCATCGTGCTTGGACAACACTTCGATGACATGATCCGCCAGAGCGGTCGTCGCATAGTAGTCTGTTCCTTTTTCGACAGGGGGAAGGGGTTTGTCATCTTTCCAATGTTTCGTTGGATTGAAGAACCGGCCCTGATCTTTCAGGTAATAGGAATGATCGAATCCGTTTTCGCCCGGCATTCCGTCAATGTGCCATTTGCCGGTGTGGTAGGAGCGATAGCCCACTGGATTCAGGATGTCTGGAAGCAGTTTCGCCCAATCGGGCCGTTTTCCGCGGTTTCCTCCCCCGCTTGGAATTCCCGGAAGACTATCCCGCCGGATTTGTTGTGCGTAAAAGCCGGTCATCAGCGCTCCCCGTGTCGGCCAGCATCGTGCCGTGTTGTAAAACTGGGTGAACTGCAGCCCGTTCTTTGCTATCGAATCCAGATTCGGCGTTTCGATTTCCCCTCCGTAACATCCGAGATCAGAATATCCCAGATCATCCGCCAAAATCAGGAGGACATTGGGTTTGTCCTTGCCGGACAGTTGAGCGGCAAAAAGGAGGGCGGAAAAGAAAAGCAAAAATAGGCGCATCGATGAACTCAAGTGGGTTGGATCGAAGAACCTACCCTATTGAGTCGAAAAGTCTTTGGCGCGAAGTGGTGGTTCTTCAAAAAAAACGTTCCTGATCCTCCAATTGTCCCACCCTTCGTGCTAGTGTTTGTGCCTTGGAAAAATCCGGCGTATGAAAGGCCGACCAGGCTCGAATCGATGAAAAACGAATCCTATCGTATTCTGCATACCGCCGATTGGCATTTGGGAAAGCTACTGAATGATCAGTCGCGTGACGAAGAACACGCTCTGTTTCTGGATTGGCTTCTCGAGGTGGTGGCAGCGGAAAAAATTGACGCGATTCTGGTGGCTGGTGATGTGTTCGATACGGCGAATCCTCCTCAGTCGGCGCTGCGCCGTTACTACGATTTCGTGTCGCGACTTTTTAAACTGGGCGATTGCCAGCTCGTCCTCATCGCCGGGAACCACGATTCGGCAGCGCAATTGGAGGCACCGAAAGAAGCCCTTCAATCTTTGCAGACCCATGTGGTTGGGTTTTTACCGGAAAACCCGGATGATCGGATCCTCTGTCTGCCGAATCGCGAGAATCCGAAAGTGGCGATGGCCTTAATTCCTTTTCTTCGGGATCGGGATCTACGCGTTGGAAAAGCCGGCGAAACAGCGGATGAAATACGGGAACAACTCGCCAGTGGAATCAGCGAGTGTTATGCCGAAACGGCAAAAGCCATGGGGGATGCCGGTCTAAGTTGTCCGCTTGTGGCGACAGGGCACCTTACCGTTGTGGGATCGGAAACATCGGATAGTGAACGGGATATTCACATTGGTGGACTGGGTTCCGTATCGCCCGGGCATTTTCCCGAGGCTTTTGATTACGTTGCTCTGGGGCATTTGCATCGACCTCAGTCATCGGATCCGGGCGGGAGAGTGCGTTATTCCGGATCACCCATCGCTCTCAGTTTCAGCGAATCGACTGATCGGAAAGAAGTGAGAATTTTGGAAGTCGGCGAAAAGGCTATTGAGCATCGGAGTTTGCTGATCCCGGTATTCCGTTCGCTCGCTCAGATTCGGACGAGTACGGCGGACCTTGAAAAGTCGATCAAAGAATTCTCTGCCGGAAAGGGAAAGCTGCGAGCCTGGGCAGAGCTGATCGTCGAAGATGCCTTGCTCGAAGACAGCATCGCCGAGCGGGTCGCTGGGTTGGTGGAGGGGCTGGATTTCGACGTTCTCAAAGTGGTTCGTGGAAAGGCTGAATCCATTATCGGGATGTCTGCGGAAAACGTGTCGGACGACGAGGCGATCGAGTCTTTGTTGGATCAGCCAGTTCATGTTTTTGAGCACCTGCTGGATCAACAGGAGCAGTTTTCAGAGAAAGAAGTGGAAGAATTGAAGCTCGCGTTTGCCCGCCTCATGGAAATGGAAGCTCAACCCGAACTGCTCGAAGCCTGATGAAAATTCTCAGCGTTCGTCTTCACAACTTGAACTCCCTGAAAGGAGAACACCTTGTCCGTTTCGATGGGGAGCCGCTTGCAAGTGCCGGGCTTTTTGCCATCACTGGACCGACTGGAGCCGGGAAAACGACTCTTCTCGATGCGATCACCCTGGCACTCTACGGGAAGGTGGCCCGATATGGAAAGGAGCCCAACCCGGAAGACGTCATGACTCGCCATTGTGGCGAATGTTCGGCCGAGGTGGAGTTTGAAGTTCCATCAGGAAAATATCGAGCGGCCTGGGAAAGGCATCGTGCCGGTAAGAAGCCGGGAGGTAAACTGCAGGCCCCGAAACGATACATTTACGATGAGGCCGGGGAGCCTCTCGCTCAGCAGATTCGCGAGGCGGAGCAAAAGATTGAGGATTTGTTAGGTCTTAACTACGACCGATTCTTGCGGAGCGTCTTGTTGGCGCAGGGAGACTTTGCGCGTTTCTTGAAAGCGGATGCCAACGAACGGGCCGGCCTTCTCGAAAGTTTGACCGGAACAACGATCTATTCCCGTCTGGGTAAACTGGCTCATGAAGAAGCCAATCGGCGCGAATCCGAACTCCAGGCGAAAGAGGCAGGATTAGGTCAGATTCAAATTGTGGAAAAGGAAGCCCGTGCTGAACTGGAATCAGAACTGAAAAAAGGTGAAGCGAAGAAGAATGCGATCGTCAAGGAAATCGACGAAGGAGCCGGGATGCTGGCGAAGATCTCCCGGCTGAAAAGTGCCCGCGAAAAAGAGGCGGGTGCAAAACGGAGGCATGACGAACTGGTAGTAGAAGAAAAGGAAGCAAGCCCGCAGTTGGAGCGCTTGAGGTTGCATCGAGCCACTTTGCCATTCGCGGCAAAACTATCTTCTCTGGATCATGCTGAAAACGCGTGGAAAGAATCTTCTGCCAAACAAAAAGAATCGGAAGGTCGGCACCTTCGCAAAAAGTCAGATTTGGATCGATCCGATGCTGTATTTCGAGTTTCGCTGGATGATGCGATTTCCAAAGAAAAGGCCAGGGAGCTTGAGTCCGCTAAGAGGGCGAAGGAGGCAAAAATTGTTGAGGAGAAATCGGCAGCCTGGCTCAAGAAACATGAGGCGGATGCCGTTTTGGGAGATCAGTTAGGTGCCATTGTTGCGGCCATCGGCGAGGTTAAGAACTTCCGCGATAATTCCCATCGTCTCTGGCGGGGCTGGAAGAATGCGGCTTTGTCAGTGTTATCGGAGGCTGCGTCGAAGTTACCGGACGAAATTTCCGGGTCGGATGGGGATTCCCTGACAAGGGAGATTATTGCGCAGGGCAATTCTCATTTGGCGAAGCTCAAGGAATCCGGGAAAGAGTTGCGGAAGCAGCGGGATTTGAGAAAGGATCATTTGGAGAAATCAAGGCGTGTCGCTCAGTTCGAGCAACATCGCCATGATCTGAAGCCTGGAGAAGATTGTCCACTCTGCGGAGCCACGGAGCATCCTTATGTGCTAGGGGACAGTCCTGGAACAGGCTTTGCCGAGTTGGAGGGTGAAGTTGAAAAGGCGGAGGCCGCGCTCGAGAAAGCGATTGAAGAATTTCGGACGGACGAATCTTCTTTGGGTCAATTGAAGTCGGGCCGCGAGGAGTTATTGAAGGAGCTTCGTGAAGGGGGAGCAAGCAGGGCGAAACTGGAAGAGGTCCTCGTGCCCTTAAAATTAGTGTTACCGGATGCGGGAGATGAGGCCCGATTGCAGGAGGATCTCCAGAAGCGGGTCAGCCAGTTTCGCGAGCAGGAAAAAAAGGTCGAGCAGGGAGCAAGGCAGAGGATTGATGCGGCTCAGTTGGCGAAGTCGGCAAAAGAGATGGGTGGAAAACTATCCGTAAAGCTCGGGAAATTGGGAGAGATTGTCACCAGCGGGCAAGCAGCATTGTCTTCCATTGATTTCGAGGAAGCGGAAGAGTTGTATCTGGATGCCGTTCAGTCTTTCAAGGTAGCCGCGTCTCAATTGGAGAGCGACACGAAGGATGAGAAATCGAAGGCCGGGAAACTGAGCCATGCGAAGAAGGAGTTGGAGGAGGCTGTTTCGGAATCGGAATTCGATTCTGTGACTGTGCTTCGGGAGCGCCATTTGCTTTCGGAAACAGCGGAGAAAATCGAAGCTCAGGAGCTTCAGTTGAAAGAGAGGAAAGCAGCAAGCCTCGCTCTTTTTAAAGAAGTCTCTGAAGAAGTGCAGCAGCTGATTGCCGAAAAAGTTTTAGAAGGTGAGGCGGCGAGCGTTTTTCTTGAGAAGCAGGGCAAGCTGACTGAGGAGCGTGATCAGTTGCTGGAGCAGCAGACAACCCGACGGAATGCGGTCGCTACCGATGATGAGAACCGGAAGCGAAAGAAAGAGAACGAAAAGTCTCTGAAGGAAGAGAAGAAACGCTTTGTCGTTTGGCGGAGGCTCAAGGAATTGATTGGTTCTCATGACGGCGCGAAATTTCGAAAGCATGCCCAGTCGATTTCACTCGATATTCTGACTCGTCACGCAAACCGACATCTCGTGAAACTCAGTGATCGCTATCGAATTCGCAGAGATGTCGGGGGCGAGCTGAATCTGGAAATCGAAGACCTTCATCAAGCCGGTGCCACGAGACCGATGGCAAGTTTGTCTGGAGGCGAGAGTTTCCTTGCAAGCCTTGCACTCGCCCTGGGGCTTTCCGATCTCGCGGGTAGAACAGTGAGAATTGACTCTCTGTTCATTGATGAAGGATTCGGTAGCCTCGATCCGGATACTCTGGAAGTCGCAATTTCAACTTTGGAAAGCCTGCAGCAGGATCACAAAACCGTAGGTGTCATTTCCCACGTGGATTTACTGAAGGAACGGATCGGGACGCAAATTGTGGTTGAGAAAAGGCCTGGAGGGGTCAGTGAAATTCGTATCGTGCCGACCGTGTAGTGTTGGTCTCTTGCATGATATGAGGTATCGTGGATTGATTTTACCGGGTGTCTGAAATGAAAAATATATCGTACGCGTCACTGTTCATTCTCTTGATTTCCCTTTCGGCACACAAGTCCCTTGCCGAGCCCGCAGCCCTTCGGGCAGGCCTGGAAGTACTGGAGTATCCCCGACATGTTGAGCAGTCGGATCAAAAGAGCGTTTACCTGGCGACTGATCAATTCGGCAGATCTATCGGAAAACGCCGTGTGATCGAATCTCTCTCACCATGGGAGTGGAACTCTGAAAGGAACGCTGTTGCCCGCGGATTGCTGATCATTGAAAAAGACGGGGACTACGCTTTCACTACGGACAGTTTTTACGATCGGAACCTTCTCATGATCTCCGGAGAAGTGGTTTGCGAATTCTCCGACGGAGGAAGCAAGGTGGTGACGGTTCCCCTGAAAAAGGGAATGGTAGAAATTGTCAGTGTCGGTTACGTCGAGAGCAGGGGAAGTGCCCTGGTGCGCTGGCGACCTCCCGGGCAGCGAGAGCTTTCGGCAATACCATCCGGTAAGCTCAAGCATGTCGAAAGTGGGTCGGTGACTTCCACTTCCTCAAAGCTCAGGGATTGTGTGACTATCGTCGCGAAAGACTTTGTTACTGAAGTCTACAAGAATGGAGTTCGAATTCCTGACCGGGACAGAAAGTTATTGCTGGACCGTTTTGGAGCTACTGCTGAAAGGGTTTCGGTATCTGTAAGGCCCGGTGACTGGTTGGTCTTTCACCTTGCGAATAACCGTCTTCGTCACAAAGGATCGAAGTATTTCGGAGTTGCCGGTCATTCAAAAAACGGGACCCTGATTTTTGTAACTGACCCGGCATCGGAGGACTGGAGTGTCTGCGATGAGCCGGCCCGGGTGCGGGAATTTATCCGCTACCGGGATGAAGGGACCGAGTCGCGAGCTGTAGTAATTGCGCGCCCATGGGAGGAAGGTGATAAATTTATGCGGAAGTACGCCGACAGGGATTGGTCGGGTCAGCCGCTTTGGGGAACTTCGTCTTCGACCTGGATCAAATTTATTGTTCCGGAGAAAGCCGATTCGAAAAGGAAGTGATCGGATGATAGTTCAGGGGAGGCCATTCACATAAGCGCGATCCTCTTCCGAAAACAGACTCAGATCCATGGTTCCTTTTTTACCATCCGACTTTCGCTCAATCTGAACCTTTCCTCCGGCAATACCGGTGAGCCGCCCTTCGATCTTCTGGGTCTTGTTTCCTACGGAGTAGCTCCAGATCCGGAAAGGCTCATTCTCCAGTTGCTTCGTGGAAGTCGGAGCCACTTTGGGTTTCACGCTCCCTTTCGCTGCGACAAGGGGAGGAAGTTTGGTGGCGGAAGCTCCCGCTTTCGGTGTTTTGAAACTTAGTGTTTCATTATTCCAAACCTGACTGACATCATTGACTGAGATAACTCGATAGTAATAAGTTGTTTCCGGTTCCAGATCGGAAAGCTCAATTTGATTTACACCCTGCGCCGGATTCTCGAGCCCCGCCGACTTCTGCCATGACATATTGTTTATTGTCTGGCTGAGTGAGGAATTCTTCTCAGTTCCATGCAACTCCCGGGGGGCGAATGTAAGGGCGTCTTTTGTTCCAAAATAAACCGTCCCATCTTTCAATTCACCTCCTTCGGGAATATCGACCTCGATCAATGCACGATTGGAAGAAATTTCGGTCGCCTGAATTTTTCCGTAAGCGATCGGCATAGTGAAAACATTTGCGATACTCGGACTGGCCAGGAAATAGGGAAGCTCTTTTGATTCGCCGGTTTTGATCAATGCGTCCGAATGTTGGTAAAGTCGGATGCCGCCGCACCCCATTACATATTCTCCTTCATTGGACGTGTACCAGCTCTTGTTGACCGGAACGTCACCTGAACTTCCAGCGCCTCCAGGATTGTATTTTTCGAGAAAGACCCAGTTTCCTTTGTCGTAAGACCAACCTTTCCGTCTCACTTCGCGAATGACATCCCCGGTTCGTTCGACATGAGGAGGTCCCGGCACTTCGCAAAAGGACCCAAGCTTTAAGTGACTGTTAGACCTTCCTCCGTGCCATTTCTTTCCTCCACCATAGAATTTCCACGCCTTGGTGGGGTGGTCGAAGTAATATCCGAAGTAGCTGTCATACTCATCTCCCGGCACAAGGCGGAGTGCCTGCACGACCAGTTCGGGGCGGTCCGGCATCGGATCCCATCCTCGTGGCTTGACTCCTGATCCTTCGTGTCCAAATCCGCTGAATTCACCATCGGGAGATCCTATCCCGAGAAGGTGCGGCATCAATTTAATGTCAGATGCGGCATCTTCCTTTCCCCACATTGAAAAGTTAAAGGACCCGTTGCTTCGACGGTCGCCATCGAAGGATGTGCCATAATATCCGAAAGGAGTCGTGATAGGGGAGTAGCTGGAAATACTCGCAGTGCTTCGAGTGGTGAAAACGAGAAGCTTCGAGTCCGGCACCTTCGATGTATCGTATCCACCGTGTGCTGCGGCTGGCCGCCAACGCACCCGCAAGAGATGGCCGCCACTGATTCCGGGGCCAAATGCGTCAATACGATGTAGTTGCCCGATTTTCCCACTGCTTTCCGGATCAGCTGACTTGAGAGCAAGCAGGTATTCCCCGGCTTCCTTGATATCGAATGAAAGGTCCCAGGGCTGTGCCTTGTCGGCTCCGGATTTTGAACTGCTGACTTTCTTCGTCTGTCCGGCGAATTCCACTACGATCCCGGTTCCGCTGTCTGCCGAATCGAGATGAACATTAAAGTGTACCATCCCGGGCTCACTGATCAGAAGATGCCATCGGAGGGATCCTTCTGCGGACTTCCAGTCGAGATACTCGAAGTTCGGGACGATCAGGTCTTCATCCCCAATCTTGGGAAGGCTTGAATCACCTTTTGCCTGACAAGTTCCCTTCGTGAAAAATCCGTTGCTGGCGGTGAGGATGATTTTTCCTCCTGTTTCTTTCTGTCCAAAGTAGGAATATTTCCGGCCTTCTTCGTCGGTTCCACCCGGAATATTTTCAGGGGCGTTTTCCAACTGTCCGAAACCATCAGGCGCAGACTCCGCTAATGCCCCGGAATGAATAGAGGCAATGAGTAGGACTGCAAGGGTGCTGTGGATGGAGAAAGAATGAGTAGAGGACATACGACAGGTCGGAGTTGATTGAATCGAAGCAGAATAGAACGAGGAAATCGAGGGCTATGTGGATTATGACAGACTTTAGCGTTCCGATTTTTCCACGTCGAACTTCTTCAAAGACTCTTCAAGGCTTCCTTTGCTATAGCCTGGAAGATCCCGGATAAACTCGGGAACCCCATGCATTCCAAAATCAAAATCTTCCGTCGGCTTTACGAACCATGGCCCCTGTTGACCGGAGTACACAACCGTTCCTCTCTGATCGATGAGGAAGAGGCGTGCCGGCCAGGCTCCCCACTGAACTGCCTGGGTATCATCCATCGAGTCAATCAGGATTGGGAAGTCCAGTTTTCGCTTCTCCGCGAACTGGATCGCAGCCTCTCTTCGTTGTTCCAGGTTCAGAGGGTCGGGAATTATAAATTCAGAACCAGCCGGGCCGGATTGCATTCCACCAATCGGATGGGCTTCACGAATATAGATCAGGACAAATTGAAACCGGTCCCCGTACTTTTTTGAAAGTGCCGACATGAAGCCGGATGTCTTTTGGGAACACATGCACGAGTAGCTCGCGAAAAAAGTGACGACTGGCTTCGTTTGATAAAAATCGGAGAGTTTTACCTTCCCGCCCGTTTTCGCATCAAAGACCAGAGTCTCAGGTGCTTTTTCCCCAACTTTTGGAGCGTTCATCAATCGGGATTCCACCATCTTTTGAACATGGCTAGCGTTCCTGACGGTCTTCCCCGCCCATTGATCAGTAGTCAATTCCGCGTTCACTTTAATGGCGTCCTGAGCAGCGAGCTGAACGGTAATCGAAACCGCTGCGCAAGCGAAAGCCAGGAAAGGTAAAGTGGGGACGAATCGACCGATTTTCATCTGGAAGTGAGTATTCACGGTTTGTAATTTAGCAGTGGATAGCCCCTTGACGCAATCGATCAATCTTTGGGTGAAAGGAAGCATTCTCAGCCGAAACAATGTTCTCTGTAAGGATCTGATAACACGTTAAAACGCACCATCAGATTTCTTGTAAATTGGCAGGATGCAATGATTTTAGTGCATGGCTAATTCCATTAACCGTCGCCGTTTTGTGCTCAAATCCGTGGGAGCTTCCCTTGCTCTACCCGGGCTTCCGTCTCTTATGGCGGAAACTGCGAAGAAAAATCCAGCCATCCTTTCTACTAAAGGAGCAGGAGTCGGGGCGAAACGTTTCGTGGCCGTGGGTAATTTGCTGGGCTTTCAACAGAATCAACTTTTCCCCGAAACCGAAGGAAAGGCCTACGAGGAAACTACCCTGTTGAAGCCGCTCAAGGCGAATCGTGAGCACATGACGGTATACCTGTCTCTTATACACATCTGACGCTGCCGACGAAGAGGATAGTGTA
>OJCB01000155.1_pt1 | contig 28947 bp, 25 predicted proteins | sample 1591501 | NCBI WGS metagenome assembly OJCB01 (sample SAMN05416813, study PRJEB24817) | seawater metagenome | isolation source: Sea water | place: Canada:Atlantic | collected 2013-07 | reverse complement strand
GCCTGAGCCTGAGCCTGAGCCTGGGCCTGAGCCTGAGCCTGAGCCTGAGCCTTCCGCTACGGATACCGCCCCATCTGAAGATCCAAAAAACGACAAAGAGAACTCAGAGAACTAGCTCGTTTTCATCTCCCCGCTCGCATTCCTCAAGAAAGGAATGGCTGTGGGAACGAAACCTTATCCCTTTAGGCCAACCCGCCTGAAACAGATATCGAAAACGGCTACTCTTCGATCATACAAGTCAACTTCAGAACAGAATTTCTAAAACTACCCCGTTCCGGCGTCGGTCCTGGATCTGTATTTAGAATCAATGAAGGACTCCTTCTCACCGAACTCCAGCATCCCAAAGTGAGTCCGACGATTTACCCGAGGGGTCATACACGGAAGCACCGTTCATCACAACAGGCGGGATTACTCGAAAATCAATTATCAGGAAATCCCCATCCAGTGATTCGACTTCAGGGATTGCTTCTCTCCCACCGGGCAGATAGGGAAGGAGCTCAGATTCCTCAAGCTCCGAAACGATCACCGCATGGTGATCCGCCAAATAATTCTTCTGCGCAATATACACCGCTCGTATCTCCTCACCGGCGAAACGAGCAAGCTTCCAGTTGAAAATCCCTTTCACTGAGAAGAGAATCACTGCTGAAAGTGAGAGAAGAAGAGAAAGGGTCAGGGTCAATTCAATCACTGTCATTGCCTTGATATTTTTTTGCTTACTATGTGTATTCATGTCTCTCATCATCTAAGGAATTCATTCAGGGACTAGTCTGTAACAGTTAATTTCGACGTCGAAAAGACCGCATCACCATCAGCGCTAATTACCTCCCAAATCCTGAGTGGTGCCGGTGAAAGTGCAAACACACCAATCCCAACCAGGCAGGCAATCCAAAACAAACGGTAAGAAAAGCTCTTCTTCGGATTGTTAATGAGACTCCCGTACCAGACATCAAGGTCTTCAACCCTTGAAGTAAACGTAATATTCTCCCTCTCCAAACGATGAACCAACCGCTCGATGACTCCTTTATTCCTGGACGAATAAATATACCGATAGGGCGCCCCGTCCCTCCTGTTCACTTCCACCAGATGGACTCCACCAGGTATCACCTCCGGCTTCGTATTACTGTACACATGCGTTATGTATGCGTATTTTTCGCGTAGCCACCGATCAAATTTCGTCTGCTGCATACTTCAGGGCTCTTCTATCTTTTAAATTCCCGATCCACTCATCATTTTTGGCCCCATCAAAAAGATAGGCAAAAAGGCTCCAATGAAGACGAGTGAAATCAAAATGCAGGCTACTATCAAAGCCAGAAGGTTTACAATCTGACTAAAATCAGTCACGATTTGGTCCACTTCCTCTTCATACATCTCTGTTAACAGCCCTATCTGCTCGGACATGGAAGAAGATCGTTCCCCGATAGAGATCATGTGCGAGACTTGCGGATCGCACGATGTATATTTTCGAATTGCTTCCGAAAACGGCAGGCCGGTACCTACGTATTTACTACCAGCTTCTCGAAGCTCATCATACATTGGAGTTTTCTTGAGCCCTTCGGATGAAATATCCACTGCCTTTGCCAGATTAATTCCACTTGAGTGGAGCATGTTCAGGGTTCCCAGAAACAACATCTGACGCATTCCCATCACCAGCTGTCTAAGGATACGCCACTTCGACATCAGTATCGAAACGATTGTGTTACGAGCCTTACTGGAAGTGATCAAAAGAAGAACGAATCCAATTATTCCCCCAACAACGAACACCCAAATATTCTGGGTCACATGACTGATTTTAAACAGCACTGCAGAGAGCGGGTCAGGCTGCTGGTTCACATCATTCAATAGCCCCTCTACCTCAGGAACGATCTTGAGCTGTGCTATGATGAAAAGAAGAATCAACACAAAAATAATAACACAGGGGAGCAAAGTAGCCTTTCTCATTTTTGCCTTGAACTCCATCTCCTTCTTCAAACGTTTACTAATTGATTCAAATGCGCTTTGAAGCCGGCCGGAATCCGATCCCGCACGAATCAAACTGATAAATTTCTCGTCGAACTTCTTCGAATTTTGAAAGGCAATGAAAGCCGGGACGCCTGTGTTAATCTCCTTCCGCACGCCGAGCAAAGTACTTCGAATCATGGCATTTGGATGTCCATCAGCATAATAAGCCAAAGCATCCGATGTGTTGATCTTCGCTTTCAACATTGAACCCATTCCTCGGCAAAATTTTACGAGTTCCTTGGCAGGGAATTTCCCTGAAGATCCAATACTGAATGAAGATTTTTTCGGGACTTCTCTACCAGCTTGGGATTGTTTTCCACTACGGGCAGCTTCCAACGCAGCTTCAGCAGGAGAAGTTATAGTACTGTTACTCATGGATATCTATTCTCTTTTGACCCTTGAATGGGTCAGTCCGTTGTCATGTCGACGACTTTTCTCAATGCTTCAAAATCCGTTTTTCCTTTTCGGACAAGTTGCAATCCAGATTCCCGTATCGAAGGCAGGTTCCCATCTTTCCGAACTTCGCGCTCCATCTCGAAAGGACTCAGGATCCCCCGGGAAAGAGCATCGGACCTCTCCGCTGTGATTGGAATAATCTCAAGGATTGCGGTTCTTCCGTAGTAACCCTTTCCCGTGCACTCGCCACAACCTTTGTGATTCCGGACAAAAATCGGCAGATCCATCCATTCATCTTCCAGATTAAACTTTTTAATATCACGCTCGGACAATCCCCTCCTCGGAATCTTGCAGTAGGGACACAGCTCCTTTACCAGTCGCTGCGCACATGCCGCCTTTAAGGTCTGAGCAATTTTCCACCTCTCGATCCCTAACTGCTCGAATCTCTCAATGATCTGAGAGGCTCTCGGAGTATGTATCGTCGTAAGGACTTTGTGGCCCGTGATTGCAGCTTCGATTGCAAGTTCCGCCGATTGAAGATCACGAACCTCACCCATTAGAATAATATCGGGATCACTACGCATAAAGCTGGCGATCATCGGCTTGAAGTCATCACCTTTCAAATCACAGTGAATCACACCCTGAATCTCATCTTCAACCGGGTTCTCAAGAGTAAGTATATTATCCTCCGGGCTCTTCAGCTCCCTCAGAACAGCATTCAAAGTAGTTGATTTTCCGGAACCGGTCGGACCGGACATTACGATAATCCCACAGGGAACCGCCATAACCTTCTCCAACTCAAATAGAGTCCCCGGATCGAAGGCCAGACCTCCCATACCCAGTTTTGCTTCAAAATGGCTTTTGTCCAGAATACGCATCGTGATGTGGTATCCTCTATAGGTGCGATGCCTTTCAAAACGAAGATCAATTGTCCGCCGAAGATAGCTGACTGAAAGTCTCCCCGAAATCCCGGCTCGTTGTGCACGCTCTTCAGGAGGTATCCCCATTAGGTTCAAGAGGAAAGCATCTATCCGATCCTTGAGTTTCAAAGGGATTTCAAACTTCGTACCCATATCACCGTCAATTCGGTAACTATAGTTTACTGCTTCCTTATCGCATTTGATATGGACATCTGACGCCCTTTGCCGAATTCCTTCGGACAACATTCGGGCAACCAGTTTAGCAATAGGCTCGGAAAACTCTCCTGTAACATCAAAGTCCTTGATCGAATCACCACTTTCCTCGACTTCGATGGCTTCCAGTTCCGAGCGACTCGGACCAACCGTCCCCACAATGGTTTCAATCACCTGGGAAATCTCCGAAACCGAGGCGAGATACATTTTTACTTCCCGGCCTGGAAATTGTTGTGTGTATGTATCCAGGGCTACCGTATCCCAGGGGTTCGCGATCGCGACAGAAATTTCGGTCGGCGTCAATTGCAATGGGACAAACATACCCCGGTTGAGTAACTCTGGATCGCAGTCCTCAATCAAACTGTGGTCCACCATTCCTTTGATCTTAGTAAAGACAGGGATCGAGTTGATGTGTGCAATCGCACCCAGAATCCTGTTTGCGGAGCACTTCCTAACAACATCTTCAGGAGGCCTCCCCCGCAAAGAAGGATCATACTCAGCGAGACGGTTTGTAATCGCCTGAGTAATCGTGGGGTTCAGATCCAGTCCAATATTAAGATTCATGAACAAAATGTTTAGCACAGAGGTAATCCCGGGTTCGGACGGGGCAGATCGTCACAAAGATAAACGGGACAATCTCAGTTGCCCGGATTAGCAATTTCCCAATAATTTCTGCAGCAAGTTTTCCCGAGAAGGGATTTATTGAGGCAATGATGAGAAAATCCGTCGAACTGGCGTCTATCACTGGGCACTTAAGAATACTGCAAACATCGGAAATCTCTGGATATTGAGAATAGAGATCCCTTTTCGAATCTGTTTGGTTTGCAAAAGAACAAGTATGAACCCTGAAGGGGACAAGGTTAACAAGCGATGAAGAGACCCAATCAATAAATTCCGATTGGTCGCTTCTCAGATCTGCTCCATCATCCCTTCCCGCAAGATGCTCAATGTAGTCTTCAAACTTCACACCGGCATTAGCACGGCTGGTATAGGTAGAATAGTTCTCGGGAAGCGCACTGATGGCTTCGTGATTGGGAAGACCTTTTACCGCAAGAGCGGTCTCTGCGGCAATCTCATTGGCACGACCATGAACATACGCTCTAATCTCCCTTCTTGAGTGGGGTAGATCGTCTGGCTTCGCCTTCTCGACGAAATGGCCAACACCGACTGGAGGCCTTGTAAGTACTGCTTGGGGTGAGTTCATCTGGGATGGATTTAGCGATTCGGGCCAAACAGCTTCTGTAGAAAATTCCCTTTCCGGGGCGCAGCCTGATGGGATGGTGGATAGTCGTGCGCAGGAATCGGTCGAGCAATTGTTTGAGGTTCCACTTCAGGGTAAGAAGGATCGACGTAACTATAGCTTTTTGTCTCTACTTTCTCTCGGGGTTGATATGGGACCAAAGGACTGGATGGAGGTTCTGCCTTTCTGGATCTAAAGATCCCGGAGATAGTATTTCTCATATCAGTCCGATGATTGAATCCCGGCTTCTCTCTGTCAGGATAATCGTGATTATCGGGAAGCACATGCCGCCCACCCAGATCCCTTGAGAGCGAGTCGTTCTCCATTATGCTGCTGGGCCGGTAGAGCTTTGGCGTGACGATAAATACCAAACTTGTGTGTTCTTTTGAATTGTCGGATGACTTAAATAGGAGATTCAATCCGGGGATATCTCCAAGAACGGGAACTTTGTTTCCGTTGTCAGACTCGATTTCTTCGTAGAAGCCACCAATGAACAGAGAATGTCCATTTGGGATTCTGGCCATCGTAGAAACAGTGGATTCATTGACGCGGGGAAAAAGATTCCCTGATTTTGATTCAATGAACTCCACAATCTGCGCAGACCTGGGCCGCAATTTCATTCGGATCGTATCATCTGGAAGCACCGTAGGAGAAACCAGCACGGAGACACCAATCTCCCTTGTCGTTTCTGGATCTCCGTCAGCATCTCCGGCATCGATCTTATAGCGTACTTCCTCAGAGATATTCTGCCCGACCTCGGTTTCGCTGATTGTATTTACAATAATCGGGACTCTGTCGATAATTGATATCAAACCTTCCTCGTTATCTTCAATCACCAAGGTAGGGCTCGACTCCTGTTGCGCCAGGCCACCAGCATTAAGAGCACGCACCACTGCGTTCATTTGCGTTGGCGAGAGAATCAGATTGCTTCCACTTGAACTCTCACTAAACGTCTCCTGACTCGAGGTGAATCCATTGTTCACCGAAACGACCTTTTGAATAGTGCTTACATCAGGCAGATTGAAGAGACTGTTCAGATTTCCCGCGGCTTCGACACTAATACCGTCACCCAAAACAGAGCCCCAATCGATTCCGACACGATTTCTGGAATTACTTTTGACTCGCAGAATTCTGGTCTCGATGGCCACTTGTTGCTTAGGCTGGTCCAACTCACAAAGTAGCTCAAGAAGCTGCTCCACTTTCTTCTCACTATCAAACATCACAATCGTGTTTGTTTTCGATTCATACTCGGCAATTCCTGTAACCGGAGTCAGAAATGGTGTCAGAATATTTTTAATCTGCTCGAAGTCGGTAGGACGAAGATACTTTAATTTGTAGTGAACCGGCTTCCCTGGGAGAATACTCTCCTGAGCAATTGTTAAGGAAAAGACCGTGTTGCCCTTCTTATGTATACTAACTCCATACATCAGCGCCAACTCTTCCATTTGTTCCATGGGATCAAAACGACTATTCAACTGACCGGTTACAAGATACTCAGGAGTATTCAATGTCATATTGTGAAAGAACTGTAACTCTGCTTCATGGGCGAGGAACTGAAAGACCTCATTCAAAGGCGCATCCTTCAACCAAAGCCCGTCCTCTGACTCCTCGTACGTCTCTGGAGACTCCGGAAGCGTACCGGATGTCTGCGGAGGAGGAAGAGAGGGAACTTCCTTTACCTGGAACCCGGGAATCACCGGTCTTGAATCCCCAGCCGGAGGTCCATTTTTCTTTGGGTTCAATGAACCCTCAAAAGGGAAATTACCACTACCAGGATTCTGTGAGAAAGAAACTCCTGTTAGTAATAAGATATATAAAGTGACGAAAAAATATTTCATAGTTAATTTTTTTGTTGGCTACTCGACCGAAATAGTTCCCTGCATAGGTGAGGAACCCGACGGCAGAACTGTCATTGGTGGTTTGTAATTGGAAAGCCTTCTCTCAATCGAGGGAAGTACATTAAGTGATCTTGATACCTGTTGGCCTGTCTCCATATCAGTGAATCTTAGTTGGTCCCTGAGAACGTTATCGAATCGGACCCGAAATCTAATTCCCTGATGACTAACATTTACGATTTTTCCAGGCCTGATAAATCTACCGCCAAGCATAATCGATTTCGACCCTAGCATCACTCCATTCACCGTGATCTTATCCAACGCTTCCTGGAGCACATCCCCGGATTCCGGGGACGGAGCTTCTTCTTCACTGCTATGGGAGATGTCTTTCATTGCCGTGCCTTCAGCGGTCATTGGAAGGCCAAATGGGTCGAACAAGCGCCCCTGGCCCTCGATCCTTGCCATTACTTTCAAATGCTCAGCCGCCCTGATGGCCTCCAATGCTTCATTTACATTTTCCTGCCCCTCAGTATTTCCCTCCTCTTTCCCTGGCTCTGCCAACGAAGCCTGAACCCATAGTAAGCTCATTGATGAGACGACAAGAAACTGCATTAACAATTCACGCCTGTATGTTTCAATCGTCATCATGTGGTTTGCGGTCGGTGCCAACATAGGTAATTAAGTTCAACCCGGATGTGAGGTCGGCTTCCTTTGCTGTTTTTCCCCTCAATGGGCCTCATTGTCATTGATTCCAAACTAATCATCGGCATACGGAACTCCAGTTCCGTTACTGTCTTCTGAATTGCGGAGTAGTGGCCTTCCAAGGTTAGATTCACGCGAGAGTGGTTATTTTCGGTATTCGCCGCAATCTGACTGGCGCCACCCGGGTTCCCAATTGCCGTGTTCTGAATCTCACTTTCACTGAACTCCCCCAGAATCTCCGCCAAGTTTGTGCTGATGGACTGTAGAAAATCGACATCGAGGTGAGCATTCCACAGCGTCATTTTTGCTCTTCTATCATTTTGCCCCAGGTAACCCTCAAGGTTTGCAATTGCTTTGAGGCTTTCACCATAAATCCTATAGTCGGCCTGTTTTATTGTACGTTGCTTATCGATCCCGCTTCTGAACATCTGTACCCCGATCACCAGAGCCACTGTAATGAGAAACGATGGCAAATAACCGAACACTATGATAGATTGAAGGTGTCGACTCATTTCGGGTCCTCCTCTGGTTTCATTTTCGGGGGAGATATGACCAGTGCTATTTGATCTACATCTGAGAAGGACCGATCAATTTCAATCTCGAAGCCCTTCAGAAAGTGCCTTGCAACCGCACCTGAAACAATTGAGTTCGAACTCATTACATCCTGTCGTTGATCTAATGTAACGCGAAGATCTCTCGAGCCCTCACTCACGCTATACAGCGGAGAGTCGCTCCAATCTGAGATCCGTTCGAAACTCCTGGAAAGAGTTGATTTGGAACTCAGGCCGACGAGGTATTGGATCCCTTTGAGGGTCGCGTGCCCCTTTGCCCTCCACTTCTGCTCCATCGGTAGGCGCTTGGCCCTTTTTTCGGGTGCCAAGCCATAATAACTGACCGAAAACCCGGTCAAAACTACTCCTTGATCTTCGGGAAATAGATCTAGCAAAGCGGATAAGGCAATCCATCCCTCAGAACGTGAATCAGTCAGGCTCTCCCAGTATATAATCTCTTTCTTTTCGAGAGACAGGGCCTTTACCTTATTCGAAGTGGAATCCACTGTGCCTTTCGAAATCTTCGAGTAATCCTCTTGCGAGTATTCAATTGCCGCCATAGAGCACCATCCAATTGCGGCGGGAATTACCATCGTAAGAACCTTACGGATGAGTTGCGAGAAGTTGAGTAGCTGAAGCGCTCTCTGCGATGGATGTTGAGTCGGGTCCTGACAAGCCAATGTATAGAGATTCCTATCCGCCCATGAGGCTCTGAGTTCACTGAATGTCCTGTTCTCGGCCGGGATGTCGGCACGAAATTCCGGATGTTCCGAGAATATATTGGATTCGTTCAGAAACTCGAGAGGTATACCCGCTTTTACTGGAAGAGCCCTCAACTTGAAATCCAGACCATCGAGAGCCTCCCGTGAAAGAGGGGCTTGGCTTGCAAGGTCAATTAGACTGATCTCAGCGTTCTGAATATTCACGGCAGCGCCGCAATTAACGATCAATTGATTGAGATTCTGGGGGAGCGCCGCTTTGGCCGGATTTATGACCAGGCGGGTCGAACAAAGCTCCCCTTCCTCATTCAAAACGACAATAAAAGTCGTCGAAAGACTACGGAGAACAAGAATTCGTCCATCGTTCGGAGAATTCTCTGTATCTTTCAACGTTGTTGAAAGAAAATTGGATAGTATCTGAAGTGGGGCCGATGTTACCAATACCTTAACTGGAGTATTATGATTCTCACCCCATATGGTTAGCTGATCTGTTATTGCCGTAAAAACATTGCTTGTCTTTATCGCGACAGCTGTTCGCCCAGCCGGACAGGAGCCCCAGTATGGCAATAAAGAGTAGCTGAAATCTTGACTGTCTATATGGTTCCCGGCAATCGACGTTTCCGGTGAAAGCCGAACAAGTTGATCAAGAATCTCTGAGCTTTCATCTTCATTGGAGAACTCACTTCGAATCTCAGCTATTTGGAAGTGATTGTGAAGATGAAGAATTACGCCCAGTGCTTCTTTTCCACTGCCAATAGTTTCTCCCAAAATGGCTTTAATCGTCTCTCCAATGAACCCATCCTTCGGAGAAACCAGTTGCTCGAGAGTCAGGGGAGGTCCACCCACCCATTTCCCCTCCTTCTTACGCCATACTGCACTGATGATTGTATCACCATCAATCGAAAGGTGCCATTGCACCGGAAGCTCGGCAGCTGAGCGAAACCAATTGGAATTGCTCGACCGACTTGTCTTCTTCGACTCCAGAATTGCGTTCCGGTAGGTACGAAAGAGTGACAATGGACTGTTCAAGGCTTGACTCATGCTATATGCCCACAAATTCACGGGCAGGATCCGTTCTCTCACACAGAGGAACGGGACCTGCTCATTTCGACAGGCTCCCCCCGGAAAGGGGGAGAGGCCTGCGCAAAAATGAACTCGATTAACTTTTTGAGAGTATTCGCTGACTTACCAACCGTTAGTATTGGCTGGATTGTGGTCAGTAGCCTGCTCGTTGTTGCACGTGACATACTGAGCTCCGGTATCTGGAACTACACTAAGGTACGTGTAGGTGTTGTCTTTCGTGGGGCATCCAGGAACAACTTCGAGCATCTTTCCGGTACCTGCGATTGCGCCTTGTGCCAGATCATCCCCTTCGTCGAGTTCGTACAGGTTCTGATGAGAGCGAACAGCTTTTTGGACGGTCGATACATTGAGAATGCACTTTCCACGGTCCGATCCTTTTTTATAGGCTTTTACACCAATGAAAAGGACCGAGATGAGTCCGAGCAGAACGGCAATCACGAGAGTAATCTCGATCAAAGTCATTCCGGCGGTGTTTCTTTTTGTTATGTTATTTTGTTTCATTGCTTTTTCTGTTGTTTTTTGCGTCGAGAATGGATATCTCGCAGCGGGATTCAGACGGAAGCGAGTTGGAGCAGGTTGTCAGTGTCCTCATCGTTCATCCGGTTGTTCTGAAATTGTTCAAAATTGATTTTATCGTCCTGAAGAAGGCGCCCCAGGTTCTTGTCCCATGCTATGTTTCCACTATGAAGAATTGCATCTTCAAGAGACTTTTCCCCTCCGTCATAAGAGGCGATCCCGGACCGAACTGCCGAGCTGTTATTCTGCAGGAACTCGTAATTCAAAACCCGCCCTGCTTCGGTCGGAATCAATCCCTGTGAGAGGATAAACATCATGATCTCAGACAGCCTTCCGAGAATTGACCGGTGCTGTTCCTGGGGGAAGAACTCAAGGATTCTACTAAGCGTTTTTACTGCTCCGTTCGTATGGAGAGTCGATAGGACGATATGTCCGGTTTGGGCAGCCTCAATCGCTGTTTCCATTGTCTCCCTGTCCCGTATCTCACCAATTAACACGACGTGGGGCGCTTTTCTCAGCGCATCGATCAATCCTTTCCTGTAACTCGAAAGATGCTTTCCGACCTCCTGTTGCGTCATTAAACCCATGGGTGTTTCACCTTGGGGATCGGCGGTATCATATCGATATTCAATCGGGTCCTCGATAGTAACAATGTGACGAGGCTGGTTCAAACGTAACCAGTTCAGGAGCGAAGCCAGAGTGGTAGATTTTCCCGACCCTGTCTGCCCGGTCACAAGGGCGAAGCCCTGACGACGTTTAACGAACTCCTGCATCGCGTAAACGGTGTCCTTGGAGAGCCCTAAGCCTTCAATGGCTGGTATCTCATCAGAGAGAATCCGGCAAGTAATTCCAGGGCCGGTCATACTGAGGTGACATTGAACTCTCATCCGTCCAGTAACAGTTCCGTTCGCCAGCGGTACCCCGTCACTACTGAAGTCGAGCGTATGATGCGCCCGTAACGCTGCCGTAACATCGTCACCATAGTCATCGTTGGCGAAACCTTCACTTTTCTCCTGCAAATCAAAGAGAAGAGATGCTACATCGCAGACCGATGCTGCATCTAAAGGAGGAAGCGAGGCGTCGGCTTGAATCCCGGCCTTAGTATGTAGATATACCGGTTTTCCACAGCGGAACTGAATGTCCGATACGTCTGCGGGATCTTTCTCCCGAAAGAGATACTGAAAAATCTGGAGACCACGGCTATTCATGATTTTCCCCATGTTCGGATTCATCTTCGGTCCTGGCTAGCGAGTGGGGTGCAGGCTCGGTGGAACTGATCCTTGCGAGCATTACCTGGAACTGCTCACTGGTTCTGTTGGCAAACCTGGCCCGTTCCTGGATTTCAAGGCGCCGTTGCTCGGGTATCATGACCCAAGTTCCGTCTTTCTCCCTTTTCTCCCGGAGCTTATTGTATCCTACAAGACAGTCGTTGACCGTCTTTCCGTGACTCGCAATGCGATCTCTGGAAAGAGTTCTACCCGTTTTGCGCATCTCTCCCTGTTCCGCGAAGAAAACGTTCAAAGCTGCAGAAGCGGCTGTGAGGAATGCTTCAGGGTTCTCCTTCTCCTCAAAAGCCATCGCAATAGTGTCTTGCGAAATTTCCCGCCCCCTTTGTATACCTTCCTCTGTAGCACCAAGCTCATGTGCAGTCAGAAACAAGTAATAGGAATTGTAGACACCGTAGTTGGTCGGATCCATCAAATGACTGTTGCGAAGTGACCTCTCGATCTTCTTAGACATGGCCAACTTGTGCCTTTTTGAGATACCGTACTTGTTTGTCCGTGTAGTTTTTAATCGGTTCAATCCATTGAGATAGGTGTGAGCGTCTTCCAGGATAGCAGATGGCGATTTCCAGAAAGAAGAGTTTTCGCAATCTGCGCAATCGTGATCAGAGTGGCTGTGACCATGGTGATGGTCCTCCCGCGAGAGTTTACTACTCAGCTTTCCACCTGATTTGCACTCCTTACAGTTTTCCTCGTCATGATGATGCCCCTGTTCGACCCCATTGTGCCAAACCCTATTGATCGTGTCCTGTGAAAGACGGGCCAGCGTCATCCCGTATCCGCTGCTACGAAGACCAAAAGGATTGCGTTTACTCGCCGGATCTCGTATTTCCTGCACAGTACCGCCGGATAGTATCAACCCGAACAGAAGGAAGGCAAAAGCGGTAATTGTTGAGGAAGAAAACTTCATTTATTTTCACGGTAAAGAAGGACGGAAGTAGAACTAAGTACCAGCGCTATACCAATGAGGTAGATCGAGATGCTTGAAAATGAAGGGAAAGAGAGGGATCCCATCTTAAATACGAGGCGTTCTGTAAGGTCCGCCAGATGATAGTGAGGCGAAATGCTGTAGATGAAGTCAACTGCCGGAATGTTGCTATCTGCCAGGAAGAAATCTAAATACGTAATTCCGACAATTCCATAAACCCCGATGGAGAAGGGAATGAGATATGCGATTATCGAGTTGAATCGCGTTCCCAAACTGACTGAGAGAAGAAGAAGGGGAACTGTCACCAGTGTGAAGAGTACGAGATACTGGAAATTCAGAATAACCCAGTGCTTTGCTTCATAAGCATCGCCCGGCATTGCTCCGAAAACGCTAATGGACAAGGCAATGATCGCCACAATGGCAAAAGCCGTCAGGCAACCTGCCGCAATCTGAAACATCTGCTTCAGTCGACCCAAGCCTGTTGTTTTAAAATACTGTAGGATTCCGTTCCGATGATGCGCGTTACCAAGGCTCGCACCTTGCAGGAGTAGCCAGACGAGTCCGCTGAACCAGAGGAAGGCCCATGCTGTTTGAGCGCGATCCGGCTGAAGAAGGCTTGGCTTCTCTTCCCAAGGGGTAAGATGCGGGAGTAACAGCGGGAGTACCAGCATCATAGCCGCGTATACAAAGATCGACTTCTTCGAGAAAATGGTATTGAGACTAAGTAAGTATAATTGCATTGCCTTATTAGAGGTAGAATTAGTGGAGTTCTGTTTTGAGCTGACCCCAGTCAATCACGCCCGCTTCTGTTGAGGACCATTCAAGTTTTCCATTATTGATAGTCAACGCACTATCAGCTTGCAGCGTCTGCTCATCCGGATGGATACAGATAATTCTTACGTGCTCGTGATCGGAGTCCACCCACATTTTCGCAATTTTTTCACGCGTATGAAAGTCGATACCTGAGAAAGGCTCATCGAGGAGGATCACTTGCGCACCCTCTACAGATGCCTTGGTTTCAGCGATGATGATGGCAAGTTTCTGTTTATTCCCTTTCGAAAGATTTCCGTAGATAGTTGTGATCGGAAGCTCCAGCTGAGCAGAAAGGTCCGAGGCGATTCCTCGAGCCTGCCTCGTAAACAGAGATCTGAAAATGGCACGCGCTGTCAGTTCAGGATCGAACCTCAGTTCTTCTGAAATATACTGAATTCCACCACTCACCTTGACCCCTCCTGAAAGAGGAGTGATGCAACCTGCCAAAGTCTTGAGGAAGGTGGTTTTTCCCCGACCGTTTCGAGCTAACAGGAGATGGTATCCGGGTGCTAGATCGATCTTCTCTTCAGAGCTGGCGAGAACTAAGTTTTTTCCCATTCCTCTAGTCCATGACGACGAGTATCCAATTTCTGTTCCGGCCTGAACAGATACCGTTGGGGTGAAAGCTTGGGGCAAAGGTTTGATTTTCATTCTGCGATTATTAATCCCGGGTTAGAGAGAGTTCGGTCGAAGCTCTTCAATGGTTATCAGCCAGTTCATAGTATAGATCGGTGGAAGTTGAGCGGGGCTCACAATTGGCTTAAGGTCAGCTTCGATCAGATCCGCGGTGATTGATTCGTGCGTACCTGCTTTAAAATCTAGCGGATGGGAGGCGAAGGCGTCGCCCTGAGCGAGATTCCCAACTTGTCCGCGATATTCAATGGGACGCACCTTTAGTGTAGTTCCAAACCGCTTTTCGGGTGCGAACAGGCCGACTGGTGGATAGAACGCCTCTCCCTGGGGGATTCCTGAACCAGAAGGAGCCGGGACCGAAACCTGATTAAAATCATCAGCGATGTAAATTCTAAGGTTCGTTACCAGACCGAAACCGTCGTTATACTGAGAAAAATCTGCGCATTCCCGAAGTACCACGGCAATGTCAGTACCGGCCGTAGGGAATTCGGGATTTTTGATCTTCGCAGAACGTGATGGATCCGGGTTGATCGCAAGACTGTGATTTTCCGTCGTGGGAGCTCCCCCCAATGAATCGAGATAGGCAGGGAGTCGCTCCGGATAGAAGATGAGAGCGTCCCTTCCGGTTTCGAGGTGTTCAGTTTGGAAAGGGATTTCCCTTCCTCCTTCTTCATCATTCCGGGGCCAGTTTGAATCCCTGGAAAGAACCAGTGACTGATGCGAGCTATTGTCGACCAGGTATCGGAACTCAATTGCCGTAGGAAGTTGCTCCTGTTCTGAAGCAACATCAATGATCTTCAGGGTCATTGTACACTGGGCTGCACCGCAGCTGTATTCGGCCCATGTAGTATCTGAAACAGTGCCTGTATCGAGCGCCTCTGGAATACGGTAGAATGCCAATCCGGGGTTGATTGGAATAAATGCAACGCGACCGGAGTTGCCCGACAAAGAGAGCAGGTTTGCATCGGATCCGAGCTGGATACGACGCGTTTCCCGTACTCCGAGGTCGTCAAAAGAAGAATCAAAACTTCTGCCATCGAGTTTTGTCCCCTCTGCGATTGAAGCCGCATTCCGGACAGCTATACCTCCATTCGTAACCCGGAACCCTGAAGTGGTTGCTATACTCCCGGAGGAGACGCTGCCGTCGACCGTTGTCCTCGTCCAATCAGTTCCGTCGGAATGCCTTCCTACCAACATAAAAGCCGATGCGGAGATAGGTGCCTGGCTGGGAACTTCGTAGATTGAAAATACATAACTTTTTGTGAGAGGGTATTTTGTATTCTTTCCGTAGTTCACGGTAAACGCCCACCAGTTCCTTTTCGCTACAAATGGCTGGCCCGGTCGAGCAAATCCAAAATGAATATCCGGATAGCGAATAAGGTTGTAATGAGGGTATTTTTCAGTGGAGAGCATTGGAGAAGCCTGATAAGAGGCTGAATATTTTTTTCTCCAGGATATTAAGGGATAGACTCCATCCCGCTCCATCGTTAGAGAGGGCGCCTCCAGAGGCGGTGGCAGTCTTCCGCCGTACTCCGAGCCATCAACCAGAGAGCGACTGGTCATCGTTCCCGAATTGACCAGGTAAGATCCTCCACTCATCACCGGTCGAAACAGGTCCTCATCGAAGACCAGATAGTTGCCGGCCCGATTTGCAGAGATCACATTGTCGTCAATCAAGGTGGCCACGATTGAATCTTCCGAAACTGATCCTCCAAAAGAAAGATCAAGGGCATCTTTGAAAATTTGATCCCAGCTCAGCTCGGACCACCTGCCAGGTTCGTCAAGGCGCATCGTTCCGACCGCCTTATTAGGCACAACAGCGATAAGACTGCGCAAAAACGAGTCCTCCGCCTGCGCGAGGTCAACTCGTGTTTGTGTTTCATTCTGCGAATCGTGGGCGTTTGAAGCACCCCTGAAAGCAAGAACCAAACCCATAATAACGATCCCCGCGATCCCCGCTACCATTGCAAGCGATGCGAATCCTGCTTCACGTCGGTACCCGGCGAAATTCCTTCTGCTTTTTCGGCAACATGCGTATGTGAGTTCCGCTTTCATTACCGCGTACCTCCCATATAAGTTATCTCTTCTCCTCTTTGACCAGACAGTTCAATTGTCAGCATCCCTGAATGATCTGCGAATAAGACATCGTCCGCTATAGAGGTAATCGTCCAGCCTGGCTCAGACGACCAACCGTTTCGATAATTATACAGGTTCAAACTCTTTGAGTCGCCGGTAGTTTCAAAAATGATCGCAGTGCGGTCTGGAATCCCGGAAGGACTCCGATAAAATAGCAAAAGGGCGGTTCCGCTATTTGAAACAGTTCCATTCGAGAATGCTCCCGATTTCTCGTCGTAGATCGCATAGTCGGACGCGGAGGAAAGGAGAGATGTCAGAATACGGTTGATTTGCGGGGCTTCTTCACGAATGAAGCTGAAGGCATTGATCTGCCTCATAAAATACGTGTGCTGAGTGATAATCGCGAGAGACGCTCCCGCAACCCCCATCGAAAGCGACAAGGCAGCAGCCATCTCCAACAGGGAAAATCCCCTGTTTGTAGTTGGAGTTGAATTGGCTTTGTTACGGTTCATGCTGCGAGTGATCCTCAAGAACTACCGGACCCGGATTGTCGTTCTCGATTTTACATAGTCTCTTCCTGAAAAATCATATGTGAGAAATGACTTTAGAAGCCAGGTCTCCATACGTGTAGGGTTTCCAGAGGTATAGTTCGTTCCACCTTTGGAATTCAGATTCATTTTTGCGGCGTATTTCGTCCTTATAATATTTGCAAAAACCGGAACCGCTCCAGGCAACTTCCCTACTTCGACTCTCTCCTGAGCAGATTCAGGATACGTTGGCCAGGATGTGGCATCGGGCTTGTGTAGATCCGAGAACGGAATTCTTCCGGCGAACGCAACTTCACGAGTCATGTAGGCATCCGTCATTGACTGAGTGACGGTCCAACGCTGAGCCTCTACCACGTTCAGAGATGCTTTGAGTACAACCAGAGCAAGAATCACCAAAGCGGCGAGTGCTAATGTTACCTCAAGCAAGGCAACACCCTTTTGAAAGGAAAGCTTTCGAACTGATCCTTCTGAAGTCATTTTTCTGAGGTGGTAACCTGCCCGTTGAGTTTAATTTTTCGATTCACTGAAAAAGTGACGCTTGATAGTCGTTCGGGTTGCCAGTTATCAAAAGGAGTGCAACTGAGAATCTCCAATGTGTATGTACCATCTTCCGGAATCAGGTTCTCCCAGTTCTCAAGGGAGATCACTTCATTCTGGGGCACAGTGGTATTATGCCAGCGCTGAGTTGACGGTATGAGTGTTCCCACCGTTCCAAGATTCTCAGGCCCCTTATAAATTTGCATGTAACTTAGTGATGCAGGATATAAGTCTTTGTATCGGACAATGATTTTCGGCAGATTATCCCGGATCTTTGCTCCGGGCTCCATCCCCTCGATGAATGCTTCGCTGATTGGCCAGACAATCAACATTTTCTCATCAACAATGGAAGTTTGTCTTACCGTTTCGTCTTTCAAAGTGGATACGGTGAACCGCTCAATTCCCATCGCCTTGGTAGGAGAAGCTGGTGTGAGTTGAGTGTATACAGGTGTTATTTCCGGGTTGGAGTTCCCCATGTAATAGGATGCGAGAGTATATTCCGCGTTTCCGTTGGGCGTGTAGGTATCGTCGTAATTCTGAGCGGTATGCGTATAGAGAGTTTTTTTTGCTGCATCAGGAGCCTCAGGATCATTTGGAGTCAGGCCCCATACCCGGATTGCGACCGAGAATGGTCGATCCGCACGTGTTCGCCGAACTCCGTTGGCACCTGCCCATTCATGGGTTTGATCCTCTGTCTCCAAGATTATTTCGGACTTGGGAAGATAGAAACCCACTATCTTTCGATCAAGGAAATAGAGATTAGTATCCCAGGCAGATCCTCGAGCAAACAATTCGTAAGAGGCACCACCTTCTTCAATAGGCAGAGAAGATTGTGCTGTTCCCTGATCATTTCCCGTAATGAAGTCGTATTGGACTCCACTACTCAATTGAGTCTGACGAACAATATTTTCTGAGCGGGCATCAGAAGGAAAGAGTCCCACTAGTGCGCCGCATACTGCTATTGTGAGTATCTTCATGGCTACCTTAGAGACTTAAACTTTCTGTTCTTCGTTTCGGATCGAACCCCTACGCCCTCTTCTTTACCTTTCGATTTCACATTCAGTTCAGCGAGGACCGAGATTGGGTAACCTTTATAGACTGCTACCACGATCTTAATCGCTCTTTCGACATTCCGGCTGATCTCCTCAGGGATGGGAGTCTCGCCACTGGCGTTTTTCAGTGAGACCTCCTGAAGCGTCAGCAGTTTCTGATTCTCGCTTACAAATTGCGGCCAGAAGACAAGTGGACCCTCGGGCGTCTTTGAGAGGTGCCTTTTCAAATTAGGCGGCACATGAAGAACCGAATGCCGGGGAACAACGGTGTGCTTCCCGTTGAGGTTAAGTATTTTCGAACTTGCGTATAGATCAGTACGTGGAGGCAGTTGAGTTTTTTCCGGCCTCGTGAATTCGCGACCATAATTAACTACGTTGTTGGTCTTAATTTTTCCCAGGTCTTCATTGGTAGTGCTATCACGCAAGGGTGATTGACTCGTCAGCTTGATGACATCCTGTAGCGAAATACCACCACTTCTTTGCGGACTGAAAGGGGCCGGTTTGCTCTGGCTGAATCCAAACTGCACGGTCACCAACAACACGAAAAGGGCTGTGCTGACTTGTTTGGTGAAAGTGTTGGCTAGATCCATGGGTGAGAAGTGGTTTCGAGTATCCTGTTATTGTTTATCCTTGGTTTTCCGGCTGATCATTCGCGAACGATGTTCCATTCAAATACTGGCTTTGATCCGGCGGTGTAAAGAGTCTGTCCCAGGTTCAGTTTTCCCCAGGGAACTGGAGGCTCTTTGATGGCAGATCCTAGGATGTAAAGGTGGCCGTCCGGGTCTTTCGAGTTGCCATTGCCACTCCAGGTAAGCGTGATATTTTGCTCCCGTATTACAATGGGAGCGTCAAAATAGATCCGCATCACATCGCTCAACTGGTGCAATGCAGGCGAGCTATATTCCATTCCGGTAATTTCGAACCCATTCACGCCTGCGAGAAATTTCCACCAACCGTTGATTTTTTCCGCACTGCTGCTGTTGCTTGTCTCACCGCTGTCGGAACCTGTGGATCCATTGTCTTTTTTCTCATCATCGACGTCGGGGTCCGTATCCTGATCCAACTTGCTTTTTCCTGGATTTCCGGAATCCACTCCATCCACGTTATTTCCGTGCCCGTTGTTATTTTTCTTCTTCTTGTTCCACATGAAGCCGTCATAGGCATATGTCCCGGGAACCCCATCTGTATCTGCCTGAGCCTCAGCTCCGGCGAAAATGAACTTGTAGTAACGTCCCAAGTCAGAGTTATGGGAAAAAGGAACCTCAGTCTCCTGCCGATAGCTCAATCCAACCCCTGGAGCACCCAAAAGGAGCTGGGCAGATGACTCACTGGTGCCTCCTAAGATAGCTACGAAGGCTGCTATGCCGGAAACGATGCGGGTGGATATTGCGTTCATGTTCAGTTCCTTTTCAGCTTTATATTATACAATAATTTCCATAATAAAACATAGTTTCCATAATATAATAATTATAATATTGCTGCCTCTTGATATTGCGAGAACACTAATCATTTTCCGGACAGACAAGATGCGACGCTTAACGCAAGTGGCTCGCAAAAAGGGAGGTTGTCGTAATCGACAAATTGGTGGCTGAACTCCCCCTGAAAATGCGCGCCTGTTGCTCTCTAGCTCGACCCCGACGAAAACCCGGCGATCAATACAGCGAAAGAATTGTTTGCTGCATGCAGAAGAACACACATTCGCAGATTCCCGCTCCGAAGCCTTAGCCATGCGAGAACGAATGAGAGAAATAGAAGAGGAATCGCGAAAGTAAATCCATGGATGAGAGCAAAGAAAACGGATGTCACTGTCAAGGCTGTTCTCCCCCCCCAGCGACGGTCCAGAGCATCGAATAAGAATCCTCGAAAGAACAATTCTTCGTAGAAGGGAATGGCTACCCCGACGATCAACAGGGTTCCCAGCATTTGGGGGAGACTTTCGTTCTTGAGAAATAGACTGACCAGTTGTTGATCCATTTTTCGGTCAAAGAAGAACTCAAACAGCGTGGCGTAGCCTATCGCGATGGCTTGCAGTCCAGCAATCCCCGCTACGATAATTAGAATTGCTTTGAAAATCGGTTTGGGTCCGCAAATCCAGGTCCCTTCTCCGAAATAACGGGAAATTCCAGGGGTGGAGACAGCGATCACAGCTGCAACTACGACAAAAATTGCTCCAATCCAATGCCCGACATGATTGTCCAGCCCCGGCAAGCGGATGTTGAATCCGATTCCTGCGGCAAGCGTAGCCGCAGAAATCCAAAGCAGACTGAGCCGAATACCAGGTCCCTTCTTTTCTTCGTTCTGCCAGGATAGACTGCTCCTCCACAACAGAAACCCTAGAATTAGAGCGAGGAATCCCGGAACAAACCAGGCCGACCTACCGGTCAGTCCGAGCGATTCCTTGCTGGTTTCCATAAACTCTTCAGGATCAATTCTTGATATCTCCCCTCCAAGAATGGCAGCGGTAATCTTAATTGCCCTTGCCAGCTTCCATTGCTCTTCGGCATCTTTCGATCCATTCGACAAATAGAAGAATCGGTTTTGGGCTTTCTCAGCAAAGTCGAAGGCCTCTAAATATTGTTTCTGATGGACCAGAGATTTGGCTTTCCAGAGAAAAAGAAAGGGATTGTCAGGTGCCGCTTCCTCGACCGCATGCAAAAGTGAGTCTGATCTCTCCGGATCGGCCTTAAGCCCATACCAGCCAAACAGATGTGCCGTAGATAAAGAGATGGCAAAACTGGCTGCCTCCTCATGCCCGGCTTTGAGGATTTCGCGATAAATTCTCTCCGCCTGGAGGAGATCCTTTTTCCGATTCTCGCTTGGGCCTTCGCCCCGGATTCCTCGTTCGTGAAAATAATCACCTAGAAATAGCAGGCCCTCCGGTTTCCCTAGTTCTATTCCTTTCCTGAAAGCCGCCTCAGCTTTTTGCAAATTTCGGGCCGTGCCCAATCCATCCAGGTAAAAGAAGCCGATTTTCCAGACTTCCGGCTCTATTCCAGCTTTCGAGTCGGCTAAGACCTGCGGGAAAATCGTTCGTTCAAGCAGCTCCTTTTTATCCGTCTCATCCAGCGCTCTCTTCTTTCCATCCGGAAATACAACTTCCCAAATCAGCTCCCGGTTCGGACCGCTCACAATGGAGAACCCATACTTCCCTGCTGCTTCTGATGTCACTTCCGCCGACAAACCGACACAGTTTTGCAAAGCAAAAACTAAGACCACACAAGCAAACAAGGTTCCAACGCTGTTCTTCGTCTCATTCAACAAGCTTACCCTACGACAATTTGAGTTATTTTATAACAATTATTGTAAATGTATATTTTACAACCCTGTTCGAGGATGCGTTTTGTTCCGGGCGCAGACATTCATCCAAATGGAGCCGTCGGGGTTCTTATTCACTTCCGCCAGCCTGTTCCTTGGATCCGGTCCAGTTCCGCATCGATATCGCTACCTTCGAAAAAGGAAAGCCATCCCCGGAGCAGCACCGTCGCCCCCGGTTTGCAATCGGGAAATTTGGGATCGGAATGGAGACAGGGACATTTTGCATTTCCCCAGGCACTGATGCACGGATCCCACGCTGAAATGATCCAGCGTTTCCCTGAATCATCCCGGCAGGCTGCATAAGGCTCCCTGAACACTTTGTTGTCATTGTGGAGTCCGGAAAACTCCGGAGCACCTTTCAGCATGATACAGTTTTGCACGCGCAATCCGGTAAGAGTTTTCTCCGTTCCGTTCGAAATCCACTGCTCCATGTCGACATGATCAGGATGCGATTGAACCCGGGTCCCGAATGTAATTCCATTCGGCAGCTTCCGGGTCATTTCAAACACACCGGGCTTGGTTTCCAGCCATTCCTGTTTTTCCAACTTCACTTTCTGCTGTGTCCAAAATGTATCGATATGGGAGTGGGCAAGATAGAGAAGCTCGCGTCCTTTTTTCTCCGCCGTTTCCGGTGCGTCCCGCTCCCACCAGATCGCCTCGGGAATGTCGGCAACCACGTAGCTGCGAATTGAACTATTCCCTTTCCACGGAGCAAAAATGCTCAGCTTCGTTTCGCGTTGAGGTTCGACAGCTCCCTCCAGAAATCCAATTCGGGGATGTCGACCACCGGGATAAGGCAAGACCAAAAGAGGAGAATCAATCGTCGGCTCCGGAATTTTGACCTCACTCAATCCGAGCCTTTTCCTTACCGCTTCAATTTCCGATAGCTCCATTCCGGTGGCGGCTTTGACTTCTGCAGAAGTGAATCCGTGAAACGTCACCATATTCGTCAGCCACTTTTTGAGTTCCGTTTCAGAGGAAGGACGGCGCGCATTTCTCACCGAATCTTCTTCGTCCGCAGATAACACCGAAGACAGGCAAAAAACAAAAAGCTGTGAGGCGATCAATAGAAGGCACTTACGCATTTAGGAATGCTACGAATACCGACACGCCTCGAAAAGAAAATTCAGGGAACGTTCCCTCCTCAATCGCGGGCGTGACGGGCCGCTAGAAGCTGAATCACGACCTCACTGAGCTGAGAGGGTGCACACGGATTCGGCTACAGTCCACTCAACCCGAACGCTGCCGGGCTCGACATTGCTGCGGCGTCAGAATACCATCGTTCGAAAGCCGGTTAAGCAGTATCCCGTCGCCCTTCAGAGCAAATACTGAGCCCAGGCTCATTCGTCCCCTGGCTGAGTCTTCAATATAGAAACAATGTGTTTCTATATTTTCAAGATCAGAAAATATTTTACAGAGTTTCAATTTAGTTTACTATACTATCAATGATTCCAATTTAATCGCTTTTGCGCCTATTTTGCTGTCAGGATTCCCCTCAATACTTTGTTTATGTTTGCCAATCACTACCAAGTGATCGAACCATTATCCCGTGGAGGCATGGGCGTGGTCTATCGCGTTTTCGACACCCGGATGAAGCGCGAAGTAGCCATCAAACGCTTACTTCCCCTCCGTGAAACCCGTCTTAACGAAAAGGCACCGGCTTCACTTGTTCAGGAAGCATCTGCATTGGCGAAATTTCAGCATCCTAACATCGTAACCATTCATTCATTCGAAGAAGACGAAGAAGGTCCCTATGTAGTGATGGAAATGATTGAAGGAGCCTGCCTTCAATCAGTTATCGAAGAAGGAGCCGTAGCGGTGGAAGACTTTGAAGAAATAGCATTTCAACTTCTGGATGCCCTTGTCGCAGCACAGGATCTCAAGGTTCTTCATCGGGATATTAAACCTTCCAACATTATGGTCCGCTGGCTCCCCAGCGGTAGAACTCAGTTTAAGATCCTCGACTTCGGTCTCTCCAAGTTCAGCTTATGTCCGCAAAAACAAACAGTGGACTGCAAAGGGCACTTTCTTGGATCCGTCGACTACCTCGCACCGGAACAACTGGAACAGAAGGAACTAGACCAGAGAGTGGACTTGTACTCTCTCGGTTGCGTTCTCTATTTTGCACTAACGCAGCGCCCTCCGTTTGCCGGCGGAAGCCTTAGTTCGACGATCATCAATCTGAAGGGAAATCTCGTCACGGACATCCGTGATCTTCGTCCCGATTTACCGGAAGCGGTGGCAGCATGGTTGATGAACATGATCAAAAACCGGCGGGCAAGACGCCCGGCCGACTCCCGTTCTGCGCTTAAAGCTTTTGAGAATGCACTGACCCCGGAAGAAGAAAAGATTGCCTTACCTTCGCATTCAATCAGTGGATCCTCTGACCACAACAAACTGGAAATCGAAAACGAAGCCCACTATGATCGACCCGATCATTCGGCTGATTCTCCGGCTACCGAACCTGTGGCCGGTTTGGTGGAAACAAAATCGAACGGCTGATGTCAGTCCGCAGGATTGGCCCTCTTCATCCCTTCGCCTGTCTTGTCGACAATACTTGAGTCACGATCTCACTGAGCTGAGAAGGTGCATATGGCTTCGGCAACACTCCGCTGAACCCGAACGCTGCCGGGTTCGACATTGCTGCGGCATCAGAATACCCGCTCGAAACGATAGCCAACACCTCGGGATCCATCTCCCGGATAATCTTCATCGTTTCCACACCGCCCAGTCCGTTTTCGATGGTGAGATCACTAATGAACAAATCGAAACAATTTCCCTGCTGCATCGCCTCGCGATACTCGGTGATCGTTTCGTGACCATCTTTCGTCTCGATAACCTGATGCCCACTGCGGCGGAGAGTTGCGCTCATCAGTCGACGAATGGGTGCATCATCTTCGAGAATCAAAATCCGGCCCCCGGGTGATGACCTGCCGATTTCAGCAGGAACAGAAGTTGAACCTTGAGTCGGCACTGCGCTGACAGACACCACCGGGTCGGCAGCCGCCTCCTCTTCAACTAAATTCCCGAAAGGTGCACAGAAGGTAGCAATTGTCCCCTTTTCCTCCTTTGATTGCAGGTGCACAAATCCATCGTGGGCTTTGGCAATCGACTCACAAACCGTCAACCCGATCCCAGTGGCATTGTCACTCTTCCGGGTAGTAAAGTAGGGCTCAAAAATCCGGCCCATTACCTTTTCACTGATTCCGATACCGGTATCAATCACTTCAATCAGTAAATGATCTTCGTCTGCCGGGTTATGGTTCCCGCGAATCCTCTTCACTTCTATGGGCGAGACCCTCCCGCAACGCACAATCAGAACACCACCATTCGGCATCGCCAACTCAGAATTAGTAACCAGATTTTCCACCATCCGGGTGATCTGGGCCGGATCCAGATTCGCCCGCAGTTCTGATTCCGCACCTTGAAACTGATATCGAATCCCGGGATGTTTATCACGATGCTCTCCAAGGACCCGCCGAATGAGATCGGCCACCCGGATTGGTTCACGAATTGGTTTTCCACCTCTGGCGAAAGTCATCAATTGCTGAACGAGATTGGTAGCCCTCGTCGCCGCCCCTTGAGCTTCGCCCAGCATTTCCTGCAACTCTCCATCCTCCTTTTGCCGCTCGCGGGCCATACTGAGATTCCCCGTTAAAGTCGTGAGGTGATTGTTAAAGTCATGAGCAAAACCTCGCGCCAGCAAGCCAAGGCCTTCAAGTCTTTGATGGCGGATTGTCTCGGCCGCTTCAATTTTTGCAGAAGTGATGTCATGAAACAGAGCCATCACACCGCCCTGCGATTGATAGAGACGAACCTCAAACCATTTTGCCCGAACCGTGTCGTGAAAATCAAACTTATGCCGACGACCATCCACCAGAGGACGATTAAAATCCTGATCGTATCTCTCATACTCAGCCGCTGAAAAGCAATCCCAGAGTTTTACACCGCCCAGCATTTTACCCTCGCCAAAACAAAGGCAGGCCTCCCCATTGCCAAAAGTAATCTCTCCTTCCCCCGAAATTTGCATCAGTGGATCTCCGAGATCTTCAATCAGGGGAGATACACTTTGTAGAAAAGTGTCAGGAGTATTCTCCTCAAACTTCGGAAGTTTCGGCGGAGGAACCTTCCCTCTGTTGCCTAACAAATCCCGAAATGAAGGATCTTTTGCCAGAGCAGCCACCTTGGCAAGAGCGGCACTTCGAACCGGGTTGATCTCACCCCCGGGCCTTGGAGCGCCTCCGTCTGCATCCTCACCTGCTCCGAGCCCCTCCAGTTGAAAAATACTGACCAGCCCGATTGCCTCCCCATCATTGGATTTGATCGGAGCCGACCTCTCTTCCACCCGGGTTCGCGCCCCGTCTCGCGATACGAGTTCGACAATCTTCGACCCACGAGGCGCAACGCCGTTTTCGTCTTCAACAAAAACCTGACTGTTCTCAATGCAGGCCACCTCGCTGAATTTCGATCGAAGCGCTTCGTCTCTCGACCAACCGGTCACACTGACGGCGGCATCGTTCAAAAAAACTACATTCCCGTCGAGATCACTCGCAATAACCACCTGATCCAATTGCGCGGCAGCAGCCTGTAGACCTGGAAGCCTCGTTTCCAGCCGCTCAAGTGTCGCGTATCTTTCGAGAACAGCTTCGAGGCAGGCAACTAACTCCGCATCACTGAACGGTTTACGAACAAACCCGGCTGGTTTCAGTTCCCGGGCTCTTTCAAAAACGGCGTCTTCAGAATAACCGGTAATAAAAATGACCGGGATCCCCTTCTCATTCCGCAAAAATCGAGCCAACTCAATCCCGTCGGACTCTCCACTGAGTTTGATATCCAGTAGAACCGCACCCGGCTTGTTCTCTTCCACCATCTCACGAGCTACTTCACCGGCTGAATTGGCAGAAGACACCAGAAAGCCACGACGCTTCAATGTCGTTTCCAAGTCGCGCAAAGTAATGTGATCGTCTTCGACAATCAGAACGCGCGACCGCCTGGCAGGTGATTCATCCATCTGATGTAGAACAGCTAAAAGCTACAACATTTATTATGCGTGTGACAACCGAATCTGACAGCAATCAATCAATCTAGTTTCCCACGGAACAATAATTGCAGCGTCCCAACCTTCCGCTCATCCATTCCCGCCTTCAAAGTACCACGAATCTGCTGAGCCAGTAGATCCAGAGTTTCGGCTTCGTCCTCCTGATCAGGACTGAATAATCGCCGGTCGATTCCGGGACGAATAATCATTCGAATCTGATCATCCTGCCCTTTCAATACGTCGACATACATTTCCGGACCGGGGCCATCATATGGGCCGCAAATTACCATTCGAATGACTTCCCCGACAAAAAGACTGAAGGGTGCCGCCAATTCGTGAGCAATCGTCAACTCCTCTGCCGCCGTTACGACCACTTCCTTTCTCCCCGGCCCCTTGCGGGCAAGCGACGCAACTTCATCCGCAACTTCGCGAATCAGGCTGCCGATACGAATTTTCACCCTTGAACTTTCAGGGCAGGCCTGGGCAAGAGATCGCAGACGAACCTGCCATTTCAAAAATGCTTCCTTTGATTCTTTGTTTTGCGGCTCCAGAGCGAAAAGGCTGGTAATCATCTGCAGCTGATTCCTGAACTGATGCTGCGATTCCTCTGCTCCCCCGCCCTCTGCCGCTTGGGGCAATGCCCGGATGATGTTCAGTAAGGCAAATGGTGTCCCCTGATGTTCTACCGGCACCACCAGTGAATCCACCAACTCCGCATTTCCATCCGGCCGATGAATGGTGCACCTTTCCGACCAACTTCCTTTCGTATTGAGTTCGCTCGAAAGCTTCTCGTTAAATGTTTCGCCGTCTTTGGGGGAAGACGCGTAAAAGCTGGAGATTCTCTTCCCGATAACAGCAAGGTTTTTGCGAGCGAGAAGTTCCTCTGCCGCCGGATTCGATTCCATTACCCAGCCTTTGAGATCCGTCAGAAGGACACCGTCTCCAGTCTGAACAAACAAAGCCCGATACCAGGCTACTGCCTCTTCGAGACGATGCTTCGCCGTGACATTACAAACGACTGCCATCGCCTGATCTCCACCGAACGGGGACAGGGTTACGGAAAAACTGCCCCCTCTTTTTCCAGCTGACTGCAAATCGGCGTGTGCAATTTTCCCTTCGTCAAAAATGCGGGAATGAGTCCGGTCAATCAGTTCTCCGAAGGCTGGCCAGATCGATTCCAGCTGGGCTCCTTTCCAGGATTCGGAAATCGCCAACTCCGGCCACGCTTTTGCCGGTGGCGAGTAATCAATCACTTTCCCGTCTTTCCCGATCAAAAGAATCAAATCAGGGACGGAAGTTAAAAGCGCTTTGGCACGATCAGCGAGAGCCTCCAACTTCCGGGTTGCGGCACTGCTGACTCCCCGGCTTATCAGTCCGTTGAAAAGATAAACCCCCATCGAGAATTCGCTATCCTGACCAATCACCGGGCAAAAAGTAACATTCGTCTTCCTCTCTTTTTCGCGGGTTCTCAGCCAAATCTGGCGGGAAAAATTGTCATCCGCCCGAAGTCGGGGTCGGCTGCGCAATTCTTCAATTTGCTCCTCCAGACCCTCAGCATCCCGGGGATGAACCAGTTCTGCAAAAGGGGAAAGCCGGAGTTCAGTCAATTGAATCCCCGTAAACTCCGTGAAGGCCGGATTCGCATCGATGATGCGGCCCGTTTTGTCGACCAGCACAGAACCAGTCGAAGTGTTGGTGAAAAGCGCGCGAAACTTCATCTTGGCGTGACGCAGCGCCTCTTCCGTTCTGCTCGTCTGAGTCACATCCTGCAGCGTCAGAACGATTCCGTCGTCCTCGCCCATTTGCGCGCGAAACTCCACTTCGCGAACTTTCTGATCCTCTCCCTTTAAAGTGAAAGTCCGGGTGAGTTGATTCCGCCAAACGTGATTCTGCCACGATGCGATCACCTTCTTCTCATGAGTGGGGTCCGGGCAAAGCGCTTTGAACCAGGCGTCAATCCCGCCGCACTCCCGAATTCCAAAACCAAGCATATCTCGATAGGTCTTGTTTTCAAAGATCACCTCCTGGCGACCGTTCAGCACAACAATGCCAAAATCGAGTTTGTCGACGAGGCTCCCGATATCAAGTCCTGAAGCCGCTCCGGGCGCCGAATGATGAGACTCTGTTCCCTTTCCGGAAGCGCCTTCAGCTTTTGAAGCAGGCGCAGTGAAGACGTTGGACGAGGGTGCTACAGAACTCCCTCCACCATTTTCTGTGGAATCTCCGGGCTGTTGAGTGGTAGCCAAGGTTGTGCGGTCTTAAAGAAAAACACGTATAACATATTTATCTAAGGAAAGTTAACTAAAAAGCGCAAGGCAATTGTTTGCGCCTGCGTCTCAAAATTGCACTTTTTTGCCGTTTTCCCGCTAATCTGAGGAACCCGGGGCTTTTTTCCCGATGTTTTTCACCACCAGATAAAGAACCACGCCGAGAGCAAGCGTTCCCAAACCGTAGAGGAATTCGGTCGTTTTGCCCTTAATTTGGAAGATTAGAACGTAAATGCCTGTCTCTTATACACATCTGACGCTGCCGACGAAGAGGATAGTGTAGA
>OJCB01000154.1_pt1 | contig 28995 bp, 22 predicted proteins | sample 1591501 | NCBI WGS metagenome assembly OJCB01 (sample SAMN05416813, study PRJEB24817) | seawater metagenome | isolation source: Sea water | place: Canada:Atlantic | collected 2013-07 | reverse complement strand
CTACACTATCCTCTTCGTCGGCAGCGTCAGATGTGTATAAGAGACAGGTATCAAAGCCGCCGAATTTCCGGGATCCCCGAGAAGAGATACCAGGTGATCGAGCCGTGACTCATGTTTCGAGAAGTCGTCTGACTCAATTCCTTTTTGAGGGCCGTAGATTCTGGTGCATCCATTCTCGCCACGAAGCAGGTTCACGACATCGCAGGCGACAGTAACTCGCGGAAAACGATCCAGGCCATCCGGTTCCCGGATCTCTTTCACTCTTTCCAAATTGGCGGGAATCGAATTTACCTGCTCACCCCGGCTGTCGAGGAAACGAAACCCCAGAGCCTCTGCCATTCCGGTTCCGCCGTCGTTGCTTGCGCTGCCACCTATACCGAGGATAATTTGATCGACGCCGCGACGATTCGCAGCAGCCATGAGTTCACCTGTTCCAAATGTCGTGGCACGCCATGGGTCTTTTCGAATTTCTCCGCCCAGCAGAGCCAGCCCTGAAGCTTCGGCCATTTCGATGACGGCGGTGGAGCCATTGTTCACGATTCCATAACCCGCCTCGACGAAACTGCCGAGTGGACCCCGGACGGTCTCTGTTTTCCACTCACCTTGAAGTGCTGCAGTGAGTGACGTGGCCATTCCATCACCACCATCCGCAACAGGGACAATGTTTATTGTTCGCCCGGGAGCGGCCAGTCCTTTCTCAATCGCCGAACAGGCCTCAGCAGCCGTCAGCGATCCTTTGAATTTGTCGCTGGCGATGAGAATTTTCATGGAGGCAGTCTACAAGCGGCGAATGCTCATGACTTCATCAATCAATTCGGCGAGCTCCGTTTGATCATCCGTATCCTGGATGGCTTCTTTCAACTGCGAAACCTTTGCAGGTGTTTCGCTTTTTTTCTTCTTCTTTTTCTTTTTCCGGGATTGAAGGGGTTCTACGCCGAAATCTTTCTGAAGAAGCTTTGTGGACTCTGCTCCTTTCTGCTCAGATCCCCTCGAAGCGACAATATGCCCTTGCTTGTTGAACTTTAACACGACCCGGGAAGCCGGATCAAACTGGGTTGCGATCAGCGGGCTGTGGGTTGCAATGAAGAGCTGTGCCTGGTGCGAAGAAAGAATAGATCGATAGAGATTCACGAGATTGAGTTGCAGCTCGGGATGGAGTCCGCTCTCCGGCTCATCCAGGAACAAAAACCCGGTCGCCTGTTCCTCTTTGCTGAAATACTGGCAGAACACGTGCCCCAGTCTAAGGAGGAAATTTTGCATTCCGGGACTCAGTTGGGAAAACGAAATCTCATTTCCCGTTACTGAGGAGATCAGTGAGCCTTTTCCGTCGGGATCAAATTGAAGCGAGGCCTGTTGAAGGACTCTATCCCAGATTTCCTTAAGCGAATCGAGTTCCCCGGGAAAGGATTTAGAGAATTCGAGATCAACTTCTTCGACCGTCTTTGAGCGGTTTTCCGGCAACTTCAGGAAATCGCGATAGGCAACGGATCTCTCTTTGAGTCTGGCGTCCAGAAAAGATTCAAATTCTCCGGCTGTTTCCGGCCCAATTAGAGATTGTGAGTGTGAGAAAAACGCAACCGGGGCGGAAGGTAAGCCGGGGCTTGCTACGGTAAACTCAGCAAATCGTTCACAGAAGTCGCTGACTTTGTTCTTCTTCTTTTTGTCCGGACCGAAGAACTTATTGAGTTCGTCGGAGGGAACACAATACCATTCATCGATTTCATTCGAGCGAACCCGACAAAACGACTCGTCGTCGATTCGATGGGTGGTCAGGATTCGCGCTTCTCCGCCGTTGGATTCTGAGACGCTTCCGGAAAGGACGGTGCGATGGATTTGTTCGAGAACAGAGGATTTCCCAGTACCGTTGACTCCGATAAAACAGACCTCCTCAAGTGGCATGCCCGTATCGGGATTCCGGAGGTCGATCAAGCAATGGGGAAACTGCTGAAAATTGCTCAGCACAATTCTCTCAATTCTGTGTGTGTCAGGCATAGGGGGCGTAAAAGTAGCCCATTCCTAACATTGATCAAGGCGAGCGGCAAAGCATTCATCCCTGTCTATCTTTCAGTTTGTCGGATTCAAGGATCTCTGCCAAGCTGCTGGCCATGATTCCTTTTCTGAGACTATCATTGCTGGGAAGCCTTGTTTTTGCTTCTGTTTCGCTTCATTCCGCAGAGGAACGTCCAAATATTCTATTCGCGTTTGCCGATGACTGGGGGAAATACGCCAGTGCTTATGCGGTCGTCGACGGTGAGGGAACTCCGAACGATATCATTTCGACCCCTCATTTTGACAGGATCGCCAAAGAAGGCGTTTTGTTTAAACATGCGTTTGTCACCGCTCCCTCGTGCACTCCATGTCGAAGCTCTCTCCTTTCCGGGCAGTATTTCTTCAGGACCGGTCAGGCTGCCATTTTGCAGGGGGCAGAGTGGGATCCTGCGATTCCCTCCTTTCCTTTATTGCTGAAAGACAATGGGTATCACATTGGAAAAGTTTACAAAGTCTGGAGCCCGGGAACACCTCGAGATGCTCCATTCGGAGAGCAGAAATTCGGTTTTGAAAAGCCCGGATCGAATTTCAACAGCTTCTCGCAGTCAGTCACAAAGATGGTGGATCAGGGGAAGACTGTGGAGGAAGCAAAAACAGCGATGCTCGATCATGTAGGCAATGAGTTTGATGGGTTCCTCGAGGCTCAGCCGAAAGACAAGCCTTTCATGTTCTGGTTCGGCCCGACAAATCCTCATCGGAAATGGACGCAGGGATCCGGTAAAAAACTGTGGGGATTAAATCCGGATGATCTGGAAGGAAAGCTCCCGACCTTTTTGCCGGATGTTCCACTGATTCGCGAAGATTTTGCCGATTATCTCGGAGAAGCGATGGCCTTCGATGCCGGACTTGGCGTTTTGCTGGACCGGCTCGAAAAGAGCGGGCAATTGGAGAATACCCTGGTGGTAGTGAGTGGCGATCATGGTGCCCCCGGATTTCCCCGCGGGAAATGCAATCTCTACGATTTCGGAACCAATGTGTCCCTCGCCGCAATGTGGGGTGGGGGAGATGTCGCTGGTGGCCGGGTCGTCGATGATTTTGTAAATTTGATGGATCTCGCGCCCACTTTTCTGGAAGCGGCAGGCGCTGAAGTGCCTGCGGTTATGACAGGTCGCAGTATTCTGCCGGTTCTAAAATCCGATAAATCCGGCCTCGTTGACGAGACCCGTTCCTGGGTGGTGATCGGTCGTGAACGTCACGTCGCCTCTGCCCGGACCGGGAATTTGCCATACCCGCAGCGCGCGATCCGCACGAAAGACTATCTCTTCATTAACAACTTCAAGCCGGACCGCTGGCCTATGGGAATTCCGGGACCGGTCGCCGACGGCGAAGTGCCGTCCTACGACATTCTCGCTAACAATACCTTCGCCTGTTTCGGGGACCTTGATGCCAGCCCGACGAAAGCGTGGATGATTGAGCACCGCGGCGATAGCGAATATAGAAAGCAATACGAACTCGGCTTCGGGAAACGTCCTGCCCGGGAGCTGTATGACGTGAACACCGATCCGGATCAGGTCAATAATCTCGCCGGGAAAAAGGAATACGCCAAAATTGAAGGCGACCTTTTTCGTCAGTTGATGAAGGAATTGAAATCTGCCAACGATCCCCGGGTTGTGCAAAAAGATGATGTCCCTTATGAAAAACCGCCTTTTACCAATGTGACTACCAAGCGGAAACCAAAAAATAAGAAGGGAAAAGCGAACGGGAAAAAGTGAGTTGGCGAATCCTCTTGTTTACGTAATTTAAATACTATGAGACTGACTGCACTATTGTTCCTTTCGATCTTTTACTGCCAATTTTCTTCTGCCGACAACTGGCCTGCCTGGCGTGGTGATGCAGCAGGTTCGGGACGCACCGGGGAATCGGATTTGCCTTTAGAGTGGGGCAAAGACAAAAACGTAAAGTGGAGAATCGATTTGCCTGATCGGGGAAACTCCACTCCTGTGATCTTTGGGGACAAAGTGTTCGTCACTCAGGCAGTCGATACGGAGAAATTCCGGGGTCTCTACTGTTTTGATCGTAAAGACGGAAAACAGCTCTGGAAGAAAGGTCTTACCTTCAACAAGAAGGAGCGAACGCACGGTGCCAATCCCTATGCTTCCGCTTCCGCTGCCACCGATGGAAAGACCGTGGTTGCTTACTTTGGATCCGCGGGAGCAATGGCCTGGGATCTTGATGGAAACGAAAAATGGAAGAAGGACTTTGGTCCCATCGATCATGTGTGGGGGAATTCCACTTCGCCGGTGATCAGTGGTGATCTGGTTTTTTTCTATCATGGGCCCGGACCCGGGGCTGTGATGATGGCCCTGAAACTGAGTACGGGAGAAACGGTTTGGAAGTTTGATGAACCGAAATGGGATGTCAAAGGTCGGACGGATGGCTTTCGCGATCAGGACGGTGACGGGGTTGTCGGATCTTTCAGCACACCAATTCTTGTAGAAGCGGGGGATCGCAAAGAGTTAGTGATGAGTTTTCCGATGGAGATGAAATCTTTTGATCCGGCAAGCGGAAAGGTTCTCTGGACCGCGAAAGGATTGAATCCGCTCATCTACACCTCGCCGGTTGTGGATGGTGAAAACGTGTTGGTATTAGGAGGGTATTCCGGGAATTCAATCAGTGTGAAAGCCGGTGGAGATGGTGATGTGACCAGCTCGAATCGACTCTGGCAGAAAGTGCGGCACAATGGAGGGATTGGAACGGGAGTGACGAAGGGTGGTTACTATTACTACCAGGACACTGGAGGGATTACGAGCTGTCTCGATGTCGCGACCGGTGAAGAGAAATGGAAGGCTCGTTTGCCCGGAGCAGGAAAAAGCTGGGGTTCTTTTGTTTTGTCAGGTGAGCGAATTTATACGCTGAGTCAGGCCGGTGACTCTGTTGTTTTCAAAGCGGCTCCGGAAAAGTTTGAGGTGTTGGCTCAGAGTGATATCGGCGAACACACCAATTCTTCCCTGGCGGTTTCGGATGGCGAAATCTTCATCCGGACTTGGGAAGGTCTCTGGTGCATCTCGAAACAGCAACTGTGAACCGAATCGTCCGACGGGACTGATCTCAAAGGAATGGGTGAGCGGGGGCGCTAGCGGTCCTCGCAATTACTTCAGCTCATCATCCGTCCAGGGAGCGGTTCGAGCCGAGTGCTTTTTGTGGATCTCTTCCACCTGTTCTTTCGAAATGGGTTCACCCTCTTTTCCCCAGGCATAGCGAAGGTAACTGAGCACCTGTGCGATATGATCGTCACGGTAAACGCCAAGTGCTTTGCCCGGAGCCATGAATCCGGCCTGGTAGGTTTTTCCATCAATAGGGCCAGCCAGGCCATGAAATAGAACAGGGACAAGATTCTCAGGATCTCCATGAACGCGACTCGAGTCGACGAGAGAAGGAGCGAGTTTCATATCTGTTCCCGGGATGCCAAGTCCTTTCCCGTCACTGCCGTGACAGGTGTAGCATGATTTGAAATAGATCGCTTCCCCCTCACTGATGAGACGCTTATCGTCGGCAGGATAATCTTCAGGAAACTTGATGCCTCGCTTCCAGTTCCCGATCACATTTTTCCAAAGCGCAATTTTTCCGGCATCTCCATTGAAGGCAGTGCCGTCGTTGATTGCTTTGACCAGTGGAAGGTCGTTTTCCCCCCAAAGCGAAATTCCCGTTGCGAGCATCACTCCTTTGCTGTCGGGATGCTTTTTCGCAACTTCCTGGATGAGCTCAAGAGAGAGTTCATTGTCCTTGATCAGTCCAAGCGAATGAGCCAGTTGTTTGGCAACTTCGGGATCAGGGTCTTTTGAGAGAATGGCAATTGTGTTCAAGGCCTGATCAGAATTATCGCCGGTGAGATAGCGTTCTGAGATTTGAACTGCGGCCCGTCGGATCCTTGGGTCGCGGTCGAGGTAGCGGGCGGCGATAAAATCCAGTTCGAGCGCGCCGACGCCTTCAAGTGTCCAGAGTGCATGGAGGCGAGTCAGGGCATTTTGAGAAAACTCAGCCATGCCTTTTAATAATGGCACAAGGGTGTCGCGATCCTCCCGGAGAATGATCAACTTTTGCGCGGTATCACGCCACCAACCGTTGGAATGCTCAAGGTGACGAAGCAATTGGACGCTTGATTCCTCCAGCATGTTTGGCATTGCGCCCGGGTGATGATCGGCATGACGAATTCGCCAGATCCTGCCGTGCTGGTTGTTGTCGTGAAGCCCGTTTTTAACAATGTTTTCGCGAGGCCCGGGACTCAGCCAACCGGCATCCTGGATGATGCCACGATACATGTCGGTTACGTAAAGGCAGCCATCAGGTCCGGTAGCTGTGTTGATAAATCGACTGTTGATGTCGCTGGAGCGTAAAAATTCCTGATCGTCGGGTTCCGCTTTCGTGAAAAAATCGAGTCCGTCTTTCTTCGTGATATGTGCCCTCCGGACGACGTGGATGGTTGGATCACACGCAAAGAATGCCCCACGGTCAGCAAGTGGAAATTTGTGCCCGCGATAGATGGATTGACCACACGCGGAAGTGAAAGCGCGCGTTTCGGCTGCGGCTCCACCACGATCATCGAGAAGGCAAAGGCTCTTCACGGTATTGAATTCAGGATCGTAAGGCTTGCCAAAATCGATGGGGATTCCGCGGATCGAATTTTCAGCGAGGCGGTGGACAGTGTCCCAGTATTTTGGGTGGAGAAAAGGGGCGGCGACGGGATCGCTGTTGTGAATCCAGTAAAGGTCGCCGACATCGTTGTGAGTGAGTCCCCACTGAGTCCAGTGCCCGGTGGTTTTTTCCGGAGTCCAGGTTCCGTCGGTGAAACGATAGCGCTCGGTGTTGTAGGTAATGTAAATGTGATTGTCGATATTCCAGACGAGCCCGGAGTCCTGATGTTCGACTGATTTTTCCGGATTGTTTCGTCCGTCAGTTCCGCGCTCATAAAGAAGTGTTTTTTCATCAGCAACTCCATCTCCATCGGTGTCTCGGAAACAGATCACGTCCAATGTGTCGCTTTCGCGGACCGCGATTCGATCATCGAGAGGGAGGATTGCGCGGGGAAGGTTGAGATTGTCTGCGAAGGTCGTGATTCTGTCGTAGATGCCATCGCCGGTGGTGTCTTCGAGGCGTTTGATTCGGCTGTTCTTCAATTCCTTGGTGCCAGTTCCTTTTTCATCCTGCATGTAGCTCCGCATTTCCGCGACATACATGGCGCCGTTCGCGTCCCAGACAGTGAGGACGGGTTCCTGGACATCGGGTTCGGCCGCGACGAGTTCGGCAATATATCCTGGGGCGAGTTGGAAGGTTGAGAGTTCTTCTTGCGGAGTGAGCATGCCGTAGGGATCTGCTTTCTTTTTTGAGGTGACGGCGTTCTTCACAAACACGCTATCATCGGCCTGCGCGTTTACCGTTATTCCTCCACTTGTGCTGACCTCCCTGATCGCAGACTGAACTCTTTGGGATGCTTGAAGGGGAGGGATGACAAGGCTTTCGTTTTCGGTTGGAAAAACTACCGGATTGTTGCCAATGAAATCGTCTGGCTGGATGTCACCTGTCGCTGCGTATTCGCAACCTCGTGTCAACACCGTTTGAAACCCCGCGCAATACAGACTGTCCATCTCCGTATCGCCGGGCCAGAGATGTCCCATTGTCGTGACAATGACGCGCCCTTTTCCGTGTCCAACTTCCCAAGTGATCGGTTCGTGTTTGCCGGTGCCGCGCTGTTCAGGATCCGAGAAAGCCGAAGACAATATGCTCATGTTCTCCGCCGGTCCGCGCATGTCATGATACAACTCATCCCGTCCGTGCATCCAAACTTTGGGTAGTCCTTTCATAATGGGGTGATCGGAATCTCTTACCGTAACTTGAAACGGATGCTTCGACCCGTGCCCAGAGTTTCCCGCTTCTTTGTCCCAGTACTGCTCTCCGGTTTCCTGATCTATCTTGATCGCTTTCCCCGAGGGGGCAGGGCGCCATCCCATCCCGATGAGCTCGTTGAACTCCTCCCAGTTTCGGAAAGGATTGTTGGCCGCGTGAACAAGAACAGCACCGCCGCCGTTTTTCACGTATTCGATGAAAGTTTTCCGCATCGGTTCCGGCCAGTCGGGGCCGTTGTAATTCAGGAGCACGACATCGTGAGCGGCGAAGTCAGGAAGCCAGTCCTGCCATTCTTCCTCAAAGTCCTTTTTGATTGCCTCGATCTTTTCAGGAAAGGCAGCGGAGTAGGACTCAAACCGGGCCAGCGTCTCTGGGTTTTCAGTATTCGGCTTGCGCGGGTCCTTGGGGATGGCAAGCTCGGGGGCGGTCTCTACGAATACTGAGAAACGACCGGAATGTTCCAAAGTCGCCCGAAGCGCATCTGTCGTCGACACCCAGTCGTGGTTGTTTCTGCCGTCGACAATGAGCACAGACAGTTTGTCCTCCGCTTTCGACGCAGCAGAAATCGCAAAGGTACACAGAAAACAGATGAGGAACTTCGGGAATGGCATTGCTCATCAAAGACTCGAACTGCCTCAGCGTCGACCGGGTTTCGAGCCGTAAAGCCGATGAATTTCTCTGCTAAGGTGAAATGCGATCAAGGAACGGAGACCTCATTCGCCGAGTGGGCTGAAGCAAGGCGCTTCGAAGATACGCCGTGGATGGTCATCTTTCGGCGAAAGAATGACAACTTTGCCTCTCAGAAATCGTTCCGCCACATCATCGACTCGACCGGCAACGGGGTTTTGTCGTTGTACTTGGCAGACTTTTTCTTGTTGTAAGGCGTGAGAATCTTACCATCCACCAGAAAATAAATCAGCTGTCCGACCGGCATTCCTTCGTAAACCCGGACCGGCTGCTTTACTGAAATTTCGAGAGTCCAGTGATTGCAGAATCCGACATCGCCTTTTCCCGCAGTCGCATGGATGTCGATCCCCAATCGGCCGACGCTCGATTTCCCCTCGAGAAATGGAACTGCTTCATGGCTCTCGGTATATTCCATCGTCGATCCGAGATAATTGATTTGCGGCTCAAGGACATAGCCTTCCTCAGGAATCTCAAAATGCTCGATCTCGTTGTGCTTTTTCGCATCGAGGACCCGGTTACTATACGTCGCGAGATGTTTGCTGAGGTGAACATCATAGCTATTCGTGCCGAGGCATTCGGGATCGTAGGGATCGACCACAATTGCGCCGCGCTTCATTGCTTCGAGAATCTCGGAATCTGCCAGAATCATGTGAATTCACCCTTAGGTAGGGAGGCAGTGGGTAGCAAGGAAAAATCAATCTTACGTTGCAGAAAGAACCGTCTACAGGCACGATTGTTGAGTAAATATGACGGATACTTCCAAACTCGTAATTGCCATTGATGGACCGGCTGCCTCCGGGAAAAGTACGGTGGCGCGAAAAGTGGCGGCTGAACTGGGAATCGTGTTTGTGAATTCCGGGGCGATGTATCGGGGATTTACCTGGTGGGTTCTGGAAAATGAAATTGATCCTGTAAACTCATTGCTGGTGGTGGAGTTGTTGGAAAAAACGATTTTTACCTGTGGCGAAGAGAACCGGGTGGGAACTCTAACAATCGATGGCCGGCCGATGGGGAATGACGAATTTCACGCGGAAACGGTGAATCAAAATGTCTCTGCAATCGCGGCGATTCCGGAGGTCAGGGAACGTCTTGTCTCGGAGCAGCGGAAGTATGCTGAAGTCTCCGGAGTGGTCATGGAAGGTCGCGATATCGGGACGGTGGTTTTTCCGGACACGCCTCACAAATTTTACATTGATGCTTCACCCGAAGTTCGTGAGCAGCGACGGCGGGCTCAGGGAATTGTCGATAAAATAGCGGAGCGGGATAAGAAAGATTCCAGCCGCAAGGCTTCCCCGCTGACGGTCGCAGACGATGCCGTAGTCATCGACAGTTCTCATTTGTCGGCCGACGAAGTCGTTGCCAAAGTTTTGACTCACGTTGGCGGCTAGTCAATAATCTACCGAAGGCTTTACATTCTTTGGCGGTGCTATTTACACTGAGCACCTATGAGCAATGAATCGCGTCCTCTCAACCGCCGTCGTTTTCTGGCTGGATCTTCCATCGCTGCCTTCAGTGGATTGAATATTATCAGCTGCAGCAAGTCGGCTTCCGAACCGGAACCCTCCAGCGGAATTTTTGTTGGCGAAGGTGAGCATCGCTACGAAGTGTTTCACAACTGGGCTAAACTTCCGGACGCCTACACCTGGCAGACGACTCACAATGTTGCAGTCGACAGTAAACAGAATGTGTACGTGATTCACGAAGGGCGGGCGGATCAAAAAGATCATCCTGCAATTTTTGTATTCAATCCAAAAGGCGAATGCACGGCGGCATTTGGTGAGCAGTTTCAGGGTGGAGGGCACGGACTGGAAGTTCGCAATGAAGGCGGCGAAGAATTTCTCTACGTGACCGGCTACCAGCATCTGAAAATGTTTCAGAAGTTGACGCTCGATGGCAAGGTGATCTGGGAAAAACGCGCTCCAATGGAGTCAGGTGTTTACGCCGAAGGAGAAGCGGAGAACCCGGAGAAACTCTGGGGGAGGGATCGTTTCATGCCGACGAACTTTGCCTTCCTACCCGATGGCGGTTTCTTTCTCGCCGATGGGTATGGGTCGCACACGATCCACCGTTATGATGCGGAAGGGAACTGGGTTTCAAAAATGGGCGAAAGCGGAAAAGCGGATGGTCAGTTCAATTTGCCGCATGGCATTTGGATCGATGATCGGGACGCAGCGAACCCGACTCTGGTAGTGGCGGATCGCAGCAATTCACGAATTCAATGGCTGACTCTGGAGGGTGAGCATATCCGGACAGAAGAGGATTCTCACATGCCGGCTAATATTGATCTTTTTGAGGATACTTTGCTCGTTCCTGACCTCAGTGCACGGATCACTCTCGTCGACAAAGACAACAAGCTGATTCATCTGGGAGAAGATCCGGAGTGGCGCAAGGAGGTCAAAAAAGACAAAATGGCGATGCGAAAAAATCCTGCCGGGTGGGTCGACGGAAAATTCGTCCACCCGCATGACGCCTGCTTCGACGGGGAAGGAAATATTTTCGTAGCAGAGTGGGTCGACACCGGACGGATCACCAAGCTCAGGAAGGTATAGTGATTTCCGCAGTGATGGAAACGCCTGGATTTGAAACGGGTTGAAAGAACTTCCGAGAGAGGTGCGTAATGGTCACCTATGATTAAGAAAATCCTGTGCGTTTTTGTCCTCCTCTTGGTTTTGGCCATCCTTGGAGTGGCGGTTTGGAAAGAGAGACAAAGCCCCGTTCCTCCATCCACGATTTCCTCTCGCGGAGGAAGTGAGCTGTTGATTCTCAATGCCGATGTCGATCCCTACTATTTGCAGGGAGACTCGAGATGGGCTGCTGAAACAATCGGAGGCAGCGGCGAGTCAATCGGACGGGTCGGATGCACTTTGTGCAGCGTGGCGATGGCAGTGAGTGATCTGGGGATGGAGATTGAACCGCCGGTGTTGAATCAAAAACTCATCGAAGGTAGCGGCTACACAGAGCGCGGCTGGATGATTTGGGGTGCCGTTGCTCCGGCGACGGATAGCTTTGCTGAGGTGGTGTATTGCAATGAGCCGACACATCGCCGGATCGATGAATGTATTCAACGTGGCGAGTTTCCCATCGTGAAAATATTTCTTCCCGGGCCGATACCTCACTGGGTGGTTGTCGTTGGGAAGGAAGGGAATGAGTATCTGGTCAAAGATCCTGCGGAGAAGAGCCGGAAAATCGTCAAGTTGTCGGATTGCGGTGCCCACATTTACTCCTTGCGATACGTGCGCAAGAAAGCGTAAAGGCTTCCAGTTCCGGATGGCTAACTTGGATGGCTGACTTTCACCTGAGAGACATTGGCTTTTGAAGCTGTGCGCTTGAGCTCCCAGGGATGAATTTTGGTGGAGAACCCTTTTAGCGAAAAGGATTCCATCGCCTCGGTGGCAACGGACTCACTGATTCTTCCACGTGTCGTATCGTCGATGACTGCTTCCATCCCCCGGGCGATTCCGCAGAGTCGCGAAGCCAGATTCACCTTTGCTCCAAGAACGGTGTAGTTGAGGCGATCAACAGATCCCATGCAGCCGGCAACAATTTCACCTGTGGCGATGCCAACGCCGATTTCAAAGGGAGTCTCCAGCTTGTTGTTGAGCCTTTCCCTTTCAGCAATCATTTCCAGGGCGCAGTTGGCTGCATTTTCGGCGTCATTGTCATAACTTTTCAGCGCTCCGAATACAGCCATGATCTCATCGCCGATGAACTTATCGACCACCCCGAAGTGTTCCCTTACAATTCGTGTCATCGCTGTCATGTGATCATTGAGAAGATCAATGACATCTGATGGATTCATTTTTTCGGTGAGGTCCGTGAACTTCCGAATGTCGCAAAAGAGCACCGATACTTCTTTGAGTTCTCCACCGAGTTCCAGATCAAGAGTGCCGCTGATCATGGCCTGAGCGACAGTTTCATCACTGACTTTCCCGAGAAGTTCCCGATACATAGCCTTCTGTTTCAGCTCTTCCGCCATCGAATTGAATGACTCTGCGAGTTCTCCGATTTCGTCCCGGGACCGGACCCGGACCCTCTTGTCGAGATCCCCATCACGGACGGCTTGTGTTCCCTCCGACAATTCGCGAATAGGCACGGCCAGGCTTCTGGACAGGAAGGCGGAAATCAACAGGCCAAGTAAAATCGCGAAGGCCCCGATCCCGCTGCCCCGGATACGCAGATCGTTGAGGTCTGCATGCAACTGGGAAAGAGGGAAGATGATCGCCTGATAGGCTATCGGCATTGAGGACTCGGTGTTGAGCGCCTCGAACTGAATGTGAAAAGGCTTGCCTCCGATTTTCACATCGATGACTCCATTTTCGCCATCGCTATTTATCAACTCGTCCTGAATTGAAGCGCTTACGTTTTTTGAAAACTCTTCATCGAGATCTTTGCTGTAAAAGGTCCCGCCCAGATAAATTCCGCTGCGGAGCCCGCTTCCATCGCCAAACTCCTGGTTGTAACGTTCCAGGAATTTTTCGCTGGCAGTTTCCGACGAATTTCCGCGGAGAAAGAGGCCCAGTAACTTTCCGCCTTCAGGGTCAATTACCGGCGTGGCGATGATTTCCTGAACACCCATGACGCCATCGGGAGTCTCGGTAGGAAAGTATCCAATGTGTTGCTGGTCTGGATGAGAAAGGCTGGCGAGTTTATCCCGGATTTCTGTTCCTGTCTGATTCAGTTTCTGTTTGGCAAAGCGCCGATTGGCCGATGCAAGAGGGTTCACTATCGGAGTGACCACACCTTCCATGTCCAGAACGCCAACGAATCCAATTTTTTGAGCAAGTTCGGGACCCGCCGGTCCAGGCCTTTTTCGATCCCGACCGGTTCCCTGAGCGGCTTGTCGCGGCCCTTGTCGTCCTTCAATTCCGATGGCTGCGAACTCCTTGTGTGCTTCTTTATAATTTTCCCAGAATGCAGTTAGGTCTGCCTTTTCTCTTTTCCCCTTCAGCATTTGAACAGGAAGCGGATCTTTTGCCAGTATCGAACAAAGCTCCAGGTACCCCCGGGTTCTCTCATCCCTTGAAGATTTAAGTTGGTCGACTTGTTTTTGAAAATCGTCAGCAAAGTGGCTGACATAAGTCGAGCGAACCCGCCTTTCGGTAACGAAGAGTAATGCCACCATCACCACCACGATAGTCAAAGACATCGCGAGCATTAGTTTGGTCTGGAATCGCATTCTCTTTCTCATCAGGTCTGCTTACTCTGATGGAACACCGGTGGAGTCGACAGGTTTTACTTCGATTTCAGATATGCGATTGAGCAGCGAGGCAGCGGGGCTTCTTTTATCGATCCGGGTGTCTTCGTCGATCATGATGCTCTCGCTTACGGGTGAAGCTTTGACAGGCTTTTGGCCTGAACTGTTTTCGGCCAGGATACTGGCGAGTCCGGTTTGGACCTTGTCGGCAGTCTCCGGCAGTTGAGCTCTTAGCTCTTTCAGGGTGACTCGCTCAGCCAGAGTTTCCCCGGCATCGTTGCTTACCGTGAAAAATTGATTTTTTTCCCATACCAGGATTTGAATGTCGCGATCTGCATTTCTCAAAGTGACCACAGGTTGAGCGAGTTCACGGCCTGCTGTCGCTTCCGGATATTCCGGGGAAATGTTCCAGAAACAATAGGCCGAGACGATGGCGACGATGATTGGGATGAGGATAACAATTTTTGTTTTCATGGCATTTGCTGTTCAGCTACACAACATTACACCCTAAAAAGGGGGTGCCTTTCAATTTAAATTCGATTCACCTTGACGGTAGCAGGGGATTTGCTGAATTTGGAGGCGGTCCGGCTCCATTTTTCAGGACTAATAATTCTCCCACCCATGCAAAAGATCCGATTCGAGGAAGCAGCCAAATTGATTCGTAAGGAAGACGATCGCTATTCTCTGGATGGCTATCGCTTCCTGAGAGATGCGCTTGATCACACGGTGAAGAACCTCCGGGGTGAGGAGTTGGAAGAGCACCGCCATGTGAGCGGGCCTGAATTGCTTCAGGGAGTGGTGGAATATGCCTTAAAAGAATTCGGCTCGATGTCGGTCTCCGTCCTGCAGACCTGGGGTATTACCGCTGGAGATGACATTGGTGAAATGGTTTTCAATCTGATCAATGCCGGTGCCTTTGGGCGCTCGGAGGAGGACTCACCAGCGGATTTCAGGGATGTTCTCGATTTGCAGGCGGAACTGCTTGCGCCGTATCGCCCGAGTCGCAAGGTTTTGGCCAAAGACAATGGCAATGAAAACGAACCTCCTGCGAGAGGCAATCAACCAGCCAAATCCAGCGAAATTTGAGTGATTCAATCGACGCGCTGGAGTTTCCACGCAGCGACGCCCGGGTTTGGACTCTCTCCAATGGGCTGGAGCTGATCGTTAAAGAAGACCACTCGGCTCCCGTGGTCAGTTTGCAGGCATGGTGTCGTGCCGGAAGTATTCACGAAGGTCCCTGGCTGGGGGCAGGCATGTCTCACTACCTGGAGCACATGCTTTTCAAGGGGACGGGAAAACGCGACGCCTGTGAAGTCGCTCAGGCGGTTCAGGAGCAGGGTGGCTACATCAATGCCTACACTTCCTTTGATCGCACCGTCTACTGGATTGACGCGCCAACTTCCGGAGCGGAGACCTGTCTCGAAATTCTTTGTGACGTTGTTGGAGATGCTCAAATTCCGGAGGATGAATTTGAAAAAGAGAGGGATGTCATTCGGCGCGAGATCTCGATGGGGGAGGACAATCCGGATCAGGTTCTCAGTAAGATGCTGTTCCGGACGGCGTATGCAGATCATCCGGTCCGCTTCCCTGTGATCGGCCACCTTGAGTTGTTCAATCAACTGAGCCGCGATGATTTGTACAATTACTACCGCGAGAAATATTCGCCGGATAATCTGTTTATTGTTGTAGCCGGTGACGTTGATGGAGAGAAAATTCGCGAACAGGTCGAAGAATATCTTGGTGGCCTTGAGCGTCGACGCGGGGGAAGTCCTGTCTTGCCCGACGAGCGAAGGCAGATTGGAATCCGCAAGGATGAGCGCGAATTCCCCACTGACTTGCATCGTCTTCGACTGGCGTGGCCGACTGTCGATACCACCCACGAAGATGTTCCTGCTCTCGATTTGCTGGGAACAATTCTTGGCGGTGGACGGAGTTCGCGTTTGATTCAGGAGGTTAAGGAGAACCGTCAGCTTGCTCACTCCATTTCCTCCTATTCCTATACTCCTGCATTTTCAGGATTGTTCATGGTCAGTTGCGATACGGATTCCGAACGAACAGGAGAAGCTGAAATCGCTATTTTTGAAGAACTGGAGAAAGTGAAGCTCGATGGAGTCAGCGAAGCCGAGCTGGAGAAAGTAAAGCGGCAGGCACTCAGTTCGCAGTTTTCTACACTTACCGATGTAAGAGGTCAGGCTTCCGATCTGGGATCGAATTGGCTCACAACGCGGAATCTGGATCTGACTCGCGACTACGTTCGGGATATTCAAAGCGTAAGCTGCAGCGATATACAGGCTGTTGCTCAAAAGTATCTTTCGGCGGATACCTTTACCCGGGTGAGTCTGGCTCCGGCGGGGCAAGAGAAAAAAGTTCAATCGGGAGGAACCGGGAAACGGTCTGAGGATTTTCGGAGAGTAGAGCTGGAAAACGGAATGACCGTTCTCTTGCTTGCTGATCATCGTGTTCCATTTGTACAGGCGAACGGTGTTTTCCGGGGAGGGCTGCTGGCCGAGTCGCCGGAGAAAAACGGAATCACGCGCCTCATGGGGCGTTTGCTGACCAAGGATACTGCCAATAGAACATCCGAGGAAGTTGCCGATGCAATCGAGTCAGTCGGTGGGGGGATTTCCGGCAGCTTTGGCAACAATTCATTCGGCGTTTCGTCGGGAGCGATGCGGACCGATCTCGATCTTGTTGTGGACCTGCTGGGTGATGCCTTGATCCGTCCATCTTTTCTGGAAGAGGTGGTGGAAAAAGAAAAAGGATTTCAAATGGCCGGCATCAAAGCGGAGAAGGACCGACCTTTTTCTGTAGCCATCAAGCAGCTGCGCCGGGAAATTTACGGAGATCATCCCTACGGCCTCGAAGGAAGTGGTACGGAGGAGACGGTCGGCAATATCACTCGTGAAGATCTGGTTGGCTTCCGTGATCGCCTCGTCAAAGGAGGTAACGGAGTTCTCGGAGTTTTCGGCGATCTTGATATCGACAGAACGGAGGAGTTGGTTCGCGCCAAATTTGAGGGAGACATGCAATCAGGTGAACGTGAATTCACCGGCGCCCGAAATTTTTCGCTACCGGAAAAATACGGGCAAACGGTTGAACTCAAACACGAGAAGGAGCAGGCCATTCTGCTGGTCGGATTTCGAACGGTCGACCTGACTCATCCAGACAATCCTGCTTTGGAGATGATTGACGAAGCCTGTAGTGACATGGCGTCACGGATGTTTATTCGGATTCGTGAGGAACTCGGGCTGGCCTACTCGGTTGGCGCCTCAAGAATCCAGGGGCTGGAACCCGGTAGTTTGCTCTTCTACGTTTCGACGGCTCCGGAAAAACTGGACCTTGTGCAGTCGAATCTACTCGATGAAATTTACAAAATTCCTTCGGAAGGTTTGGAGGAGCAGGAATTCAAACGCGCCCAGTCGTCATGGCTTGGTCGCGAAGCGATTCATCTGCAGGGCGCCCGCGAACTAGCCAACGTCGCCACAATTGACGAACTGGTCGGTCTCGGATGGGACAATTACCGGAAAGCCCCCGATGAAATGAAATCGCTGACTTTGGAGGAGATCCAAACGGTCGCCGCGAAATATATCCGCGAAGAGAATCAGGTGATCGTGCGTTTGACGCAGTGATAGGAGTTGCCACTGGCTGAACGAATCAAGCCTGTTGGCCGATCGCATGCACGCTCTTGAAAAACTCGATCCGCTCACTTGGATCGGTAATGACCATGAATAGAGAGGATACGGTCTAAATCTTGAGATACTTTGGTTGCGGCACGCGCAACAACAGGCCCCTTCCTGGAGGCACTTGTCAGCTGCATCAAGGGCTCAAGCGTTTTGCCATCTAAATCGACAGTGAATTTCACGATTCACTGTCGATCTGATTGTGACGAGTTCAGCGCTTAGAAAAATTACTTCTTAGCTTCCGCTTTCTCTTTTTCAGCTGCTGCTGCGGCTTTTTCTTTTGCTGTTTCAACACCACCGATACCGGGAATCTGGGACACACCCGGGACAGAGACAGGAGCCGGCTCATATTTTTGAGTCCAGTTCATGGCTTTCTCGTTTGGAAAGAAATCCTCTTCGGCTTTCATCGCATCTTCCCAGGTGATCTCGCGGCCGGTGTGAGCTGACATCCGTCCCATGATGGCCATCATTGAGCTGTGGATCATGCGGGGGCCGTCGTTGATATGTTCGCCGGAACGAATCGAGGCGAAGAACTCATCGTGCTCGACCTGATACATGTTTGCTTCACCAGAACGAGGCGGGCGGTGGGACCAGACCGTCTCGTTGTTGTTGTCGACGATCAAAGGATCTTTTTTGAGGATACAGGTCCCCTTAGTACCGCGGATATAGTCGGCGTTTTCATTGAAACAGCCTGGCGCTTTCCTTGAAGCAAGATGGCACCACGTGTTGTTCGGATACTCGTAAGCGATGTGGTAATGGTCAAAAATGTTTCCATCTCCAACCTGGGGAGCTCCCAAACCTCCAGTGGCGCGGCAGCGAATGGGGTTTTGATCACCCATGACCCAGCCGATCTTGTCGATGCTGTGGACCGCTTGTTCGACGAGGCCACCTCCGCCGAGCCAGGTGTAATTGTACCAGTTACGGATTTGCCATTCAATATCGCTCATTCCATCGGTGCGAAGGGAAGGATCGAGGTGTGGTTTTGAGTGGTTGGAATAGTAGGTGGCGTAGACGCTGGTCACATCACCGATGACGTCTTCTTCCATGATTTTTCTGTATGCGACGCGACGGCTGGGATGATAGCGCCAGCAAAACCCGGCAACGATGGAGATCGGCTTCCCTTCTGCCATGTCGAGTGTTTCGTATACGTGGCGGACTCCGGCGGCATCAACGGCCATCGGCTTTTCGGCAAAAACGTGTTTACCGGCTTCCACAGCGGCTCGCAAGTGGAGCGGACGAAATCCCGGGGTTGTGGTCAGAAGAATGACATCCACATCAGAATCCAGAACACGCTTGTAGGCGTCCAGTCCCACGAATTGTCTTTCGGGGGGAACATTGAATTTCCCTTCAAGTTTCTTGTTCTTGTTCAGGGTTGTCAGAGACTTGTCGATGCGATCCTGAAACACATCTGCTACTGCGTAGAGCTCGACATTGTCATCAGCGGAGAGAGCCTGGGCTGCTGCACCGGTTCCTCGCCCACCTGTTCCGACGAAACCAATTTTCAGCTTTTTGTTGGGATCAACACCCGCACCTTTGGCTGCGCCGGCGAACGCGGTAGCTGCGGCAGTCGCACCCGCAGCAGTCCTCATAAAATTCCGGCGGTCAAATTCGTTCTTTTTGTTGGGCTTTTTCTTCATGATCGTAAAAATTGCAAAAGATTGTGGAACTGGAAAACGAACCAGAAACGTCAAATCATAGCAAGGTGAATTCCTTTACGCAATCAGGCTTGCGCAGACAGTGAAGGAAGTGAAAGAGTGCTTGTAATCGATTGGATTGCAAAAGGGGGAATCAGGATCATGAACTGCATCACAAAAACTTTTCAAAAATCTGTAAGGGTTGTTTTGTTCGGAGTAATCCTTGCCGGATTGGGCGGAAATGCTTTTGCCCACAAGGTTTCGTCAGTTTCTGCGATCGTGAATATTGACACGAAGACGCAGACTTACGAAGTGAACGCGGCGATGGATGTTGAGCGGAGCGAGGATGAAGCGCTCAACGATGCGATCAGTCCTGAAGAGGCGGCGCGCACTTTTGCCGAGGATTATCTGATCATTCAATTCGACAAAGTGGATCAAGATCCAAAGTTGAAAATTGATATGCTCGTCGCAAGTGACGAAAACACTCCCGAGGAATTGCAGCGGCAGCAGATCATGACGACCCTCTCCGGACCAATTCCGGAGGATGCGAAGGAATTTCTGATGTATCTCGATCCCAACTGCCCCATGGCGGTGGTGATGGTGATCATCAAGGATAAAAAGCCGGCCCGTCGCATGCAGGTTGTGCTCGCCGGGGAGTTCAGTCGTCCGGTCAATGTCGAACCAGTCGTTGACGGGGATCCCTTCAAGCAGGCTGGCAGCGAAAAGGGAGAAAAGTCCAAAGGTGATGCCCCCGATTCCATTCTTCCAGCGTCCGATGGCCCAGAAGCCGGTGCATTCCGTGCCGGGTGGACGACGTTTTTTGAAAAAGGTTTAATCAATATCGGAATCGTTTTGGCGATCCTTTTGATGTCGCTTTCCCTGAAACCTGTGAGCTCCCGACTGACCGCTCTGGTAATCAGTCAGAGTCTTGGCGTTTCGCTGGCCGCTTTCGGATTCATACCATCCCCGGATTGGTTGATACTTGTGATTGGAGGTGGACTAACGGTTCTCGCATTGAGTGCCATGATTTCGAAGAATCTGAACGCTGTTCGAATTGCTCTGATTCTCATTGTCGGTGGATTCCAGGGAGTCTTCCTGACCCAGTTACTTCCGTTTCGTCGCCTTTTCGGGGAAGGCGAAATGATGCAGGTCGGGCATTTGATCGGTTTTCATCTCGGAGTCGAAGTCGCTCAGTTGCTTGTCGCAGTGGTTGCTGCAGCCCTTTTGCTAATACTCAGCCGCTACGAGGGATACCGGAAGATTGTGGTTCCTGCTCTGGTTGCTGTACTGGCAGGATACGGATTGTTCCTCGTCGGTAGCGAAATTTTTTAGATTTTCGCATTCGACAAAAGTGGAAATCAGCTGCTGAATGGGACCGTCTTGACACGGACACAACATAGAACCATCAGCAGATGGCGGGGAGCCCGCGCGCTTATCCGTTTCGCAATGCTGTGCCTGCTCATCTCACAAAGTGGTTGTGTTTTGAATCAGGTAAAGAAATCCGATTCCGGCGCAATGGTCGACGGAGTTCCCGGGCACTGGGTGGGCGGACGTTTTCATTTGGATGGGAACAGCGTTTCCGGATGGCTTTCGGATTTCAACAGTCCCTTGCTGAAAGAGCTCGCAGAAGAAGCTGTCAGCAGGAATTACAATCTCGCAGCAACCCGGTCTCGGATTGCCCAGGCTGCCGAAAGAGCGGGGATCGCGGGTGCTGACCGGTTGCCCACGGTCGATTCCAGCGTCAACACTTCCCGGTCTCAAAATTTACGCGGAGCTGCGTTTCAAACGGTCCGCGCTAACAACTTTAATTTTAACCTCGATGTCTCATGGCAACCGGATCTGTGGGGGAGGGTCAAGGATTTGCGCGACTCGCAACTGGACCTTCTCACTGCGGAAACGAACGCCTACCACTGGGCGCGCCTTTCCCTCGTCGCAAATGTCGTAAAGACTTCCCTGGAAATCGTTGAATCCCGCGAGCAGGTGGCCCTTTCCCGGGAGAATCTTGTGAGCCTTGAGAAGACTCTCGATATTCTCGATAACAAGCTGGAAGCCGGCGATGCCGATGACCGCACCGCTCTAGACATCAGTTTGAGTCGCGCAGACATCGCCCGGGCAAAGTCGAATATTCTCGTGGAGCAACGTCAGGCCGACGCCTCAGGACGGACATTGGAGGCTTTTCTCGGTCGATATCCGAAAGGAAAAGTAGAAGAGCTGAAAAGGCTTCCGGGTATCACGCGCAAGATTCCGGTGGGGCTTCCTTCAGAGCTGCTGCTCCGTCGTCCCGATCTGATCGAAGCCGAGTATAGGGTCGATTCCCGACTGAAAGAACTGTCGGCCAGTCGTAAGGCATTGCTTCCCACCATTCGAATTACCGGCGGATCCGGAACCAGCACCACAGACGAGTTTGGTGATCTGTTTGATATTCAGAACATGGTCTGGAATATTGGACAGAACCTGGCGCGTCCGCTCTACCAGGGAGGACGGCTTAAAGCAGATGTCCGGCTGAGTCAGGCGGAACTCGATGAGATCGCCAGCGCCTATGGGGATACCGCCCTAACAGCATTCCGCGAAGTGGAAACCGCCCTCGCTGCCGAGTGGTATTTTGTGCAGCAAGTGGCTGCTTTGGAGGAAGCCTCCCGGGAGGCAGGTTTGGCGTCTGATCTCAGCCAGAGCCAATATGAGAGGGGGCTCATAGAAATAATTACTTTCTTAGAAAGTCAGCGCAGGGAGTTCGATGCGCGAAGTTCACTGATCGGAGTGAAGCTTATGCTCCTTCAAAATCGGGTGGATTTGTATCTGGCGCTCGGCGGCGATTTTGATCATCCCGTCGTGAGCAAGTAGCGAGCCGTTTTTTCTTTACCGGTTCGACAACTCGTCGCAGGCTATCGGACATGAAATCTTTGTTGGCTGTTATTCTCCTGCTCTTTGCATTTTGTCCCTTTATCAAGGCCGACGAAAACCGACTCGTGATTGGAGCCGAGGGGAATAAAGCTCTCGCCATCGTCGATCCCGCTGATGGGAATAAAGTCCTGTGGAGCTATGATCGAAACGGTCCGGTTCATGATTTGCACCTGCTCGATAGCAATCACTTCATCACTCAGAATGGTGGCTGGCTGAAAATCGAAGAGATCGGTCTCGATAAAAAAGTCGCCTGGAAATACGACGCATCGAAGCAGAATCGTTCGCCGGCAGATTCCAAGAGGATTGAAATCCATGCCTTCCAGCGGCTTGCAGATGGCTCGACCATGATTGTGGAGTCTGGTACCAGCCGTATTATTGAAGTGGACGCCGAGGGCAAGCTTCTCAAGGAAATTTCCCTCGAAGTCGACAAGCCCAGTCCGCATTCCGACACTCGCCTCGTCCGGAAATTGGAGAACGGTCATTACCTTGCCGCTCACGAAGATATGCAGTCGGTGAAAGAATACGATGCTTCCGGGAAAGTTGTCTGGCATTATCCGGTTCCGCTTTTCGGAAAAAAGCCCGCCGGAGGTCACGGCCCCGAAGCATGGGGAGGACGTTGTTTTTCTGCGTCAAAAACGAAAGAAGGGAACTACCTGATCACGACGGGAAACGGGCACAGTGTCATCGAAGTGACTCCGGAAAAAGAGATCGTCTGGCATTTGCAGCAGAGTGATCTGAAAGACATCACTCTTGCCTGGGTCACCAATGTGCATCAGTTGGATAACGGGAATCTCATTGTCGGCAACTGCCACGCCGGGCCGGAGAATCCCCAGCTTTTCGAGATTACAAAGGACAAAGAAGTCGTCTGGACCTTCACCGACTTTAAAAATTTCGGAAACGCGCTCGCGAATACGCTGGTGATCGACGGTGACAGAGCGATTGCGCTGCGAAAGGCTTTAAAGTAGTCACCTTTCTATTGGGTTCGGGTATTCGACGCTAAAAGTTTCGATTCGACTCTCTTGAGAGTTCGATTGCACCCTGTTGAACCCGCAGAGCATGGCGCGAACTCGCAAGGCTGTTTAATAGATTTTCATTCGGGATGCCTGACTGTGGGCAGGTAGCCAATGCTTCGATTTGTTTCATCTCTCATTTTCTGTTTTTCGATACTGCCTCTGGTGGCATCGGATTCGGATCATTGGGCATTTCGGCCGATCGGGAATCCGCCGGTTCCAGTGGTGAAAAGTGTGGGGCGGGTAGCGAGTCCTATCGACGCATTTGTTTTGGCAAAACTGGAAGCCGCCGGATGGAACCTTTCAGATTCGGCTGCTCCTCAGCTCTTGCTTCGAAGGCTGCATCTGGACCTCACTGGATTGTTGCCCACTTCGGAAGATATCCATGCTTTCGAAAATGGCTGGAAAGCCGATCCGAAGAAAACGTATACGGCAAAGGTGGATGAACTTCTGGCCTCTCCTCATTTCGGAGAGCAATGGGCCCGGCACTGGCTCGACATTGCCCGCTACGGGGACAGCGACGGGTATCTTGGCGACACCCTGCGTCTCTGGGCCTGGGTGTATCGCGACTGGGTGATCGACTCAGTGAATCAGGATCAACCATACGATCAATTTTCGATTGAACAGCTGGCCGGTGATCTTTTGCCGAATCCCTCACAAAGTCAGAAGATAGCGACCGGGTTTCACCGGAATAACCTGAAGAATACCGAGGCAGGTCTCGACAAGGAACTGGCCCGGACGAAACAGGTGGTGGATCGTGTTGCGACAACGGGGAACGCCTGGCTCGGCCTGACGGTGGCCTGCGCAGAATGTCATGACCACAAGCATGATCCGATTTCGCAGCGCGAGTTCTTTGAGCTTTATGCGTTTTTCAACAATACGAAGGACTCGGATATATCCATCAAGCTGGCCAAGGACTGGCCGCTTCCGAAGCCGGCGAAAAAGAAAGACGACAAGAAAAAAGATGAGCCTGTCGTTCCCAAGGCGCAAACGCTGGTGAGTCTCAGTGAGAAAGAGTTTCGAAAAACTCATATTCATATTCGCGGGGATTACTCGCGGCCGGGAGAAGAGGTGTCTTCAGCGACGCCAGCTGTTCTTCATGAGTTCCCGGAAGGGAAGCGAGACCGCTTGTCGTTCGCAAATTGGCTTTTTTCAGAAGAAAACCCGCTGACTTCCCGGGTGGTGGTGAATCAGATCTGGCAGCAGCTTTTAGGATCGGGAATCGTCTCAACTCCGGATGATTTTGGGACGCACGGAAATCCGCCGAGTCACCCTGAGTTGTTGGATTGGTTGGCGACAGACTTTCGGAATTCCGGCTGGTCCCGCAAGAAGCTGATTCGTCAGATTGTGATGTCCTCGACTTATCAACAGTCGTCGGTGAATCGTCATCCGGATCGCCCTAATGAACTCTTGTGGCGTCAGAACAGTTTTCGGGTGAATGCGGAGGCAGTGCGGGATATTCACCTTGTCGCGAGTGGGTTGTTCACGCCGACGGTGGGCGGCCCGTCAGTGTATCCTCCGCTTCCGGAGTTTGTGACAGCGGTGGGGCGCAGCGTGAAGTGGCCGGAGAGCAAGGGGCCAAATCGCTACCGGCGGGGGCTATATATTTTTCTGAAGCGAACCGTGATGTACCCGATGCTGACGACTTTTGATGCGCCGGATACGAGCGTTTCGTGCAGCCGAAGGGAAATGACGAACACTCCGATGCAGGCTTTGACTTTACTGAACGATCCTGTGTTTTTTGAATGTGCCGAAACGCTGGGGCGTGAATTGCATGCGACCCATCAGGATAATGTTGAAGCGGCGATTGAGGATGTTTTTCAGAGATGTCTCAATCGCGAGCCGTTTCCCGGGGAAGTGGCGACGCTGAGTTCGGCGCACCACGATCTTTTGCAATCGGCGAAAGACCCGGAGCTGGCGATGATCGCAACTGCGCGAGTCGTCATGAATCTCGACGAATTTATTACCCGTGATTGATCCCGCACAGTTTTACGAAATGAGTTCGCGTCGTCGATTCCTCTCTTCAGGGATCGGTTCGCTGGCGCTTGCGTCGATGCTGCGGGAAGATGGTCTGCTTGCGGAGGATTCTTCGTTTCAGGCTCCGCATTTTGCGCCGAAAGCAAAGCGTTGCATTTATCTCTTCATGGAGGGCGGGCCGAGTCAGATGGATCTGTTCGATCCGAAGCCGAAGCTCAATGAGCTCGACGGTCAGCCCATGCCGGAATCGCTTTTGGAAGGAGTGAAATTTGCTTTTACCCAAAAGGAAAGCGCACGTCTTCTGGGAAGTCCGCGAACCTTTCAGAAATACGGTCAGTGCGGAATGGACATGTCCGATTTGCTCCCGCATTTGTCGAATCATGCCGACGATATTGCCCTGGTGCGTTCGATGTATTGCGATCAATTCAATCATTTGCCGGGGCAGTTGTTAATGCTTACGGGAACGCCGTTTCGCGGATGGCCGACTCTCGGTTCCTGGTTGAATTACGGACTCGGGAGCACCTCGCGTGATTTGCCGGGATATGTCGCGATGACAACGCTAGGTCGAGGATTACCCGGGGGAGCGGCGAGTTGGTCGAGTGGGTTTTTGCCTTCGAATTATTCAGGGGCCTTGTTTCGAAACGAGGGAAGCCCGGTTTTAAATTTGGCCAATCCGGATGAGATATCTCCGGAAATGCAGAAGCGGACCATCGATGCCGTCAATGAGTTGAATCGTCAGCGCTACGGTGAAGTGGCGAATCCTGAGATTGCGAGTCGGATCAAAAACTACGAACTGGCCTACCGGATGCAGTCGGCTGCGCCGGAGCTGATCGATCTTTCTGACGAGTCGGCTGCCACTAAAGAAGCCTACGGATTGGATCGGGTGGACAAGACCGGATTTCAGGCGTCCTATGCGCGGAACTGTTTACTGGCGAGACGACTTGTTGAAAGGGGAACGCGGTTTGTGACTTTGTTTCTTTCGACCTGGGATCAGCACAGCAAGCTGGATTCGGAACTGGCGACGAACACGAAAATTTCAGATCAGCCGGTGGCAGCACTTTTGCAGGATTTAAAGGATCGCGGATTGCTCGACGAGACCCTGGTTGTTTGGGGCGGAGAGTTTGGACGGACTCCGCTCGGGGAGAACCGATCAGGATTTAAGACTGTGACCGGCAGGGATCATCATCCGTATTCCTTTAGCATGTGGATGGCCGGCGGCGGGATCAAAGGTGGCCAAACACTGGGAACGACGGATGATATTGGCTGGGGTGTTGAGGAGGATCCGGTGCATGTGCACGATCTCCATGCAACGATTTTACACTTGTTTGGATTCGATCACGAGGAGCTGACCTATCGGTTTCAAGGTCGCGATTTCCGACTGACTGATGTCCACGGGAAAGTGGTGCAAAAGCTATTGGCGTGAGGTGGGAAGCTCACCCGCCGAGGTTTCTGGGGGGCTCCCGGCGAAAGAGTGATCACGTGGCTTGTGCGGTCGGTCTCACGAGAATGTCTGTCACTTCCGCTGTCGCAGGCATCGTGAGTTGATGCAAGACGAGATCAGCAATCTCTTCGGGCTGCAGAATTTGATATCCGATCGATTCGTATTTTGCCTGCGCGTTGTCGCTCGATTGAAAATACTCGTCGAGTAATTCCGTATCCACAAAGCCAGGCGAGATACATCCTACCCGAGTCATATTTCCTTCTAATCGCAATTCCTGTCTCAAGCCTTCAGTCATGGCGCGGACCGCAAATTTAGTGGCGGAATAGAACCCGCCGCGACCGGGAACACGGTGTCCTGACATGCTGCTCAGATGAATGATGTGCCCGCCGGACTCTGGAAAGTATTGCAGCGCTTCGCGAGTGATCTGAGCAAGTGCCAAAACATTGACCTGCAACATATCCGTCCAGTCGGAAGTCGCTCCGTTAATCAGGCTCGCCTGTCGGGCAATTCCGGCAGAGTTGATGAGAATGTCGAGGCCACCCATTTCGTAGTTCGCTTTTTTCACTGCGGCGATGAGTTGGTCTTCGTCGGAGAGATCGGCTGCGCAAACGGTGGCGTTTTTTAATTCGTCCGCGACTTCGCGAAGCCGGTCTTCCCGTCGGGCGCAGAGGGCGACTGCACATCCCTGAGCATCGAGGGCCCGGGCAATGGCTCTCCCGATTCCGCTGGAAGCTCCGGTAACAAGGGCGCGTTTTCCTTTGAGGGAGGTGGAAGGATTCATAAAAAAGTTTTTTGAAGAAGAGGAGGCGGGCCGTAAGCTAACTTGTGAAATCTTTTCCATTCAAGCTAGGTATTTTCTTTCTCGCACTCACCGTTTCGATGTCGGGTCGCGCTGAGGACTGGCCGCATTTTCTGGGGCCAAAGCAGGATCTTCACAGCGCCGAGACAGGGGTGGATCTAAATTTCCCCGAAACAGGTCCAAAAATTCTCTGGGAAATTGAAAAAGGAAAAGGGCATGCCGGGCCTGTGATCTCTGATGGGAAGGTGGTATTTATTCATCAGCTCGACAGCAAGGAGGAAGTTCGCTGTGTCAAAGCGGAAGACGGAACAACGATCTGGAAGCACGACTATGCGGTGGATGTCGCCCAGAGCTACGGGATTTCTGATACGCCCCGGTCGAGTCCGGTGATCGATCTGGAGACGAAACAGGTTTTTACTCTGGGGAATGACGGTGACCTGATTGCCTTTGATTTGGCGTCCGGCAAAATTAAATGGCAGTTGAAGCTTCCGAAAGAGTTTGGGCCCTCGCCTTTGTTCTTTGGATATGGCGGCTGCCCTCTGGTATACAAAGACAAGGTCATCGTCAATGTGGGAGCCGAAGGAGCTTGTGTGGTAGCTTTTGACAAAAATTCCGGCGTGGTAAAATGGAAGACGGCTCACGAGTGGAACGGCAGCTACGCTTCACCAGTGATCGGTCAAGTGAATGGCGAAGATCGCGTTTATGTCATGGCAGGTGGAATGGTGAAACCTCCGCACGGCGGATTGCTTTGCTTGAATCCTGCAGATGGTAAAATTGACGATTCATTTGCCTGGCGATCGACTAATTTTGCGAGCGTGCTGGGTGCCTGTCCTGTGCCTTGTGGGCCGAACCGGGTATTTATTACGGAGGACTACGGACTTGGCGGAGCGATGATCCAACTGGATTCCGATTTTAAAATGCGAGTTGTCTGGCAGTCGGCTGAGTTCGGTTGTCAGTTTCAGACTCCGATTTATCACGAGGGAATGCTTTACGGTTTCGGTGGCAATGGTGGATTGATGGTTGGCTTTGACGTGAATACCGGCCGGATGATGTGGAACGAGGCTTTTTACAAGACGACGATTCCCTGGAAAGGGCGCGACATTCCGATTAGTCTCGGGCACGCTCACCTCGTTCATGTCGACGGCGCATTTCTTTGTATCAGTGAAAACGGCTCCTTATTAAGGATGAAGTTGGGTCAGGGCGGTTTTGAAATCCTGGCAAAAGCCCGCCTTTTTTACGCTCCGGAAACCTGGGCTCCACCGGCAATCAGTGACGGAAAGCTATTCATCAATCAGAATGAAATGGAATCGCGGATGATTTGCTACGACGTCAGCGGAAAGTGACTTGGACAAAGGAAAAGGCCGAGGAACTTTCGTTCCGCCGGCCTTGTGGTTCCTTGCAATTGGTGGTGTAAAAATGGTGGATTAAGAAATGCTTCTTGTCCAGGTGCGCCAGGTTCCGTTGGAGTAAGTGTCTTTGTAAGTCACTACGGTTACGTGGTAGTAGAAGGCTTTGCCGCAGTGGTCATAGCGCACTTTGCGGACACAGTGGCGATTGATTTCGCAGGTGCTGACTTTGTAAACTTTTGGTGGGCAATAGTTGTTGCTCTTGTAAACGACAGGGCGGCAGTGGTTTCCCGCTTCAGCAGGGGCGACTCCGACGAACATTGCGGTTCCGGCGATCAGGGCGGCGATAAGTAGTTTTTTCATGATTTCAGATTCTATATTTTAATTTTGAAGATTGGGCCCGTAGCGTCTCTGCTCTGTCGGCTCCTGGTTTCAT
>OJCB01000152.1_pt1 | contig 29123 bp, 12 predicted proteins | sample 1591501 | NCBI WGS metagenome assembly OJCB01 (sample SAMN05416813, study PRJEB24817) | seawater metagenome | isolation source: Sea water | place: Canada:Atlantic | collected 2013-07 | reverse complement strand
TCTACACTATCCTCTTCGTCGGCAGCGTCAGATGTGTATAAGAGACAGGCCCCGTAGCTTTCTCCCTCATCATGTCCTGTTTATTTTCGATTTCCCGATGCGTTCGCATCGCCCTTTTGATTTCTGTCCTTTCCCTGGTCTGTCTTTCAGGGTCTTACGCAGAGCGGCCCATCGTCGGATATGTTCGTTTTGATTGCCTTGGAGGCGTGGAAAGTCAGGACACAGTCATATCAGTGCAGTTCCATCGTCCCCCTTCCCTGATCGGGCGAGCATCCAATGTGTCAGCGATTGCCGGTGAGACCACCCTTGCGATTCAAGACGCAGGTTTTCTGGCCGATAGTTTTACCGGAGTTCCCCATTACGCCATCGTCACCAGTGGGACTGCGAGAGGGCAGTTTTTCAACGTGAGTTCCAACTCTACTACAGAAGTGGTGATCGATACGGGCAGCGCCACTCTGGCAGGCCTCGCCGCCGGCGATTCGCTGATGGTGATTCCTCATTGGACTCTGAACACCCTGTTCCCTCAGGCGACTCAGACAGCACTGCACGAAAGCACCGGGGCTCTTCCAAGTCAGCGCCAAACGGAATTGCATTTTTTCGATGTCTCCAGCAAGGGGATTGAGCTTTCTGCAGATAGCGTTTATTTCGTCACTTCCACCGGTTGGAAGCAGGTGGAAAAAGGATACCCTTCAGCCAATGATGTCGTGATCCCTCCAGGCTCAGCAATGATAGTTCGACATCCTGCAGGCGCAGCAAGCACCGAGTTCCACGCCTATTCTCACGTCTTGCAAAGCGACTTCGCCCTCAGCCTCGAAGCGGACGCACTGGTGACCATGGACCGAACCGTGTCGCTGGCACGACCCGTTCCTGTAACTTTAGAAAATCTGGATCTGGATTCAGTTTTTGAAGAAAGCGCGACCAGCAATCCCGGTGACCGGAAAGATGAGTTGCTCGTTTTCTCTACAACGAGTGGCGCAATCAATACTCTCCCAACGACCACCTATTTCCGGACGAGCGGCAGCTGGGTTTTGGACGACAACAACACCTACCCCAACGCTAACACTGATGAAATTTCAGCCGGAGCGGCCATGGTTATCCGCAAAGCTCCGGATGGCAGTGGGTCGTCCATGATCTGGCTGAACACTGCGCGTTACTGAACTGAATTCTCCCCTCCCTTCTTGTTCCCATGAAATTTTTCTCCTACACCCTGATCGCCTGCCTCCTCGGGTTTGTCACCAATGCTCATGCAACGGTGACCGTCGAAATCGCAATTGGCTCGCTACCTGATATCAGTTCCGGCAACGCCGGGATTCTCGTCGCCGACATTGCCCGAAACGGTTTTCAATCCCCACAGGAAGGCGTCCTCATTGCCGCTGGAAATTCTGTAGGGCCTACCGATGATTTAATTGTCGGTGTCTTCGCAGCGGAATCCGGTTCGCACTGGGACGGTGGAGTCGGGTTCAGTGGAATTCTCCCGGCAACTGATCTTGAGGACCTCGGCCTGACAGAAGGTACTCCTTTGAAATTTTACTGGCTGCCTGGAAAAAATCCGGGCCAGGTCGTAGCCGCCGGCGAAGTGTGGCACTGCTTTCGCGAGGACTCTGCCGGCGCCAGTGGTGGAACCATCGGGCTGCTTGCTCCTGACAATTACGGAGTCTTCCGAATTTCCCAACTCACGACCGATCTGGGTGGAGATTTCGACTCTTCCAATCCTGCCAACAGCGGGGATTATGAAACCGACGGCGCTTATGGAATCGCTTCCAATGTGACCGCTACCCTCGTCACCGCGGACAACATTGAAGTGTCTTGGGGAGCCGTGGCGGGAGCAACGGGTTACAGAGTCTACCGCGGAACTTCTCCGGACTTTGCGAGTGCTTCGCTTCTCCAAACCACTTCCGATTTATCTTTCGTCGACATCGGAGTTGGTACCGGGGAATACTACTACTGGATCGAAAGTGATTTTGGCGCGGGGTCTTCTTTAGCGTCTCTGCAAAATGCACCCGCCAGCACCACATTCTCTTCCCCCGATCTTACGATCGGGAAAAACGGTTCTCAGAAAATCGGACTGGGCGTTATCAGTACGAATCCCAATGCACAGCGCCTGAAGATTCTGGTTCGCAAACGAAAAACCGGCCGCGGATTCAGTTTTCTGAACAACCAGGGAACCAAGTCTGGCTCTCTACTGCTTGGTGGTAGCCGCGGAAACAGTAAATTTAAGATGACCTACATTCGAATGACGTCCCCCGGCGCGAATATTACCGGAGCCGTCCGGGTAAACGTTTACCAAAGCCGGGAACTCGCTCCAGGTGAAAGCGAACTCGTGCGTATCCAGGTGAAGCCCACCGCCCGCCTTAAAGATCGCCGCGGCAAGTACAGAGTGAATTTGACAGGACGACATGCTTCCCTTGTATCTGAAAGAGACACCGTTCGACTCGAAGTGACTCGAAAGCCGTAGCAGGGAAGGATTCCTGTCACCATGCCCCCCTTTTCATGCCTGAGAACTGGCGCTGCAGTGCTATGTTTTCTTTCTTCGTTCTCCGTCACTGCATTTGCCTGGGATGGAAGTGAAATCGATTTCCCCGGGGAAGGCAATGCCTGGTCATTGACCGGGAATTCGGCGAAATACACCGGCCCCGACGGAAGCACCGAATGGTTTCGCTACACCCTGACAATGCCGCAATCCTATGCGGACTACGAATTTAAAATGGTATCGGGAAATAACTTCAGCCAGTCCTACGGAGGCAATGTCATTTTCCAAACCAACTCGCTCGATATTCTCTACTACGGAAGTAGCCAGGCAAACGCAAAGCTCGGACCAGTCACTTCCGGAAAGCGATATGTCTTTACCACAAAAAATCCCGGCCTTTCTGACACCTATATCAGTGTGCAGGAACTCGACAACGACCCGGTGACGATTTCATCGACCTCCCGTGACAGCACCAGCGGACTCATCACCGTAAACTTGTCCGGCGCCCCCTCACCCCAGGAAAAAGTTTACATCCGTTACTCCGACGATGGCTTCGGACACTGGGCTGTAGTCGAAGCGGATGTAACAGGAAGCACGGCTACCACTTCCATTCCCGAGATTAAGGACGGTCGATCCTATCATTGGTACGCTCTCACTTCGACGGTGACCCGCGACAAATTCTACAACGGTTTTGCGGTGGACTCCAACTCCCTGGCCTGGGACAACAACAGCGGCGCCAACTTTGCCTTCACCACTCCGGATCGAATTACAGACTTCACAGTCAATGAATCCTCCGGGGCCTATCAAACCACCAAGTTTTTCATCGATGAAATCGCCGGTGACACCGAAGCGGTGAATGTGTCGGTGACTTTAAATGCCGGTGCTGCTCCATCAGATGTCGAAGTAGTGACCAATTTGAATCGTCGGGACAAGGCGGATCAAGATGGAAACAGCGACGGGATCGAAGACGGGATTGTTTTACCGCCACGGGATTTGGTTGGTCAAAACGACAATCACTATTTTCGAGCCTACCCGATGGCACTGAATGGCGGAAACTACGAGGCCGTTTTGTCAGCAGCAAAAACGGGTGCCTACCGGGCAACGGTGCGCTACCGGATGAGCGCCTCGCAGCCGTGGAACTATTATCGCGGCCGCCCTCTGCCAGCCTACGGAGGGGAGGATCACGCCATTGTTGTCTCACCGAAGAAAACGCTGGAGATGACTTTGTATGAGATCAATCCACTGACAGTTGAAGCAACAGCTGACAGCGAAGCAGGTCGATCCACATTTGTTGACTTGCTGAGTTCATCTCAAGGTGACTCCGACGGCTCCGATCCCGTGAATCTGGATTATTTCAACGACCTCCAGGTTAACTGCCTCTGGTTCCAGCCAATCCATCCGACCGGTGCTGAAGGCGTCGAGATCGATTCCGGAACGAGCAACCCTTATGTTCCCGGCAGCCCTTATGCTTCCAAAGATTTCTTCGCGGTGAATCCCTTTCTCGGAACCGACAACACCAGCGCCAGTGCGCTCTCTGAATTCCAGAGCTTTGTTACAAACACCGACAGCCACAGCGGCTCCGTAGGTACTATCAATGTGATGCTCGACTTTGTTGCCAATCACACCGCCTGGGACGGAATCTATGGTCAGGGAGGAGTAGACCTCGGCCTCACTGCAACGGCAACGGACCGGCTGCCGGTTAGCTGGTTTGCCCGCGGTGAAAATTACGGTCTACCAGCCCGTTTTCACACGGATCCAAACAACACGGACATTGGCAGGGCGCCGGATCGTCATGATTTTGGAAAGTTCAATGATGTCAGCGAATTGAACTACGGACGCTATTCTGCCCTGGTTCAATTGCAGGACGGATCACAGATTAATCAGTATAGAAACGAGGAGGATCTTCTCGAGGCCGGCAGCCTCACCGATGAAGTCATCGATCTGTGGCGTTACTTCGGCTACTATCCGGAGTATTGGCTCAACCAGTCCGGTCACGCCCTGACAAATAGCTCCAATTCGGATCCGGCGTTGAGATTGGCAGAGGATGACAAAGGTATCGACGCGCTGCGTTGCGACTTTGCCCAGGGACTTCCCAATCGCGTCTGGGAATACATCATCAACCGGACCCGCTCGAAAAAGTGGAACTTCGTTTTCATGGCAGAAACGCTCGATGGTGCCGAACCCGGCTACCGCTCCAACCGCGTCTTCGACATTCTTAACGAGAGCATGGTTTTTCAATTCACTCAGGCGCAAGTGAACTCAGAAGCTGACATTCAGTCTGCACTGGAAAGCCGGCGCTCAACCTATCGCTCGGGAGCAATTTTGCTCAATACCACCAGCCACGATGAGGTTCTTCCGGACAACGATCCGTGGTTGCATGCCACCCGCTTCGGAACGCTCTCGACCGTGTCAGGACTGCCCATGATTTTTTACGGACAGGAGCAGGGTATTCAAAACTACAATGTCGATTTCCCGACCTTTGATGGCTTCGATCATCACGAGCTGAATTTTGGGAAAGAGATTCCCCATTTTAAAAAGTGGAACCGCCTCCGCGTCTGGGACAGCCCTCCTCCAAACAGCACAGGACTCCAGGGCTGGTATGGACGCGTCAATCGCGCCCGGCTCAACAGTCCGGCTCTCAAAGGGCTGAATCAGTTCTATCTCGATCTTCGTCCTAACGGAACAGCCCCAAACAGCAATATCTTTGCCATCGCAAAATTTGAAGAGGACGGTGGTTCGCCGGCCTTCGATGAAGTTGTTCTCGCCTTTTCCAACATCCTTGAACATAGCGCGGCTCACGCTGTAGCCACCGACACTTTCGGGCTCACCGGTGGAGTCGGGGATCCACTTTGGACCAGCATCGGTCTCGTAAATTCGACGGATCGCATCTATCAAATTCGGGATTTGGCTGCATCTGATCCGACTGCTCTGATCTGGCCAACACCAAAGACCGGTCAAGACCTTTACCAGAATGGAGTCTTTGTTAGTCTCGGTGGAGGAACGGTTAACTCGATCGCAGGCGATGGGGAGTTGGTTCAATTTTTAAAAATTGAGGACATGACGCCGCCACCGTCCCCTCAACCAAATACAAACCACTTTCAGCTGGGAACCATGGTGACGTTCACCTGGGCGCCCAACGGCAGCGCTCAAGACAACATCACACATTACCTCGTCAGCATCGGAACCACCCACGGGGGAAATGACATCGCTGACAATGCTGTCGTTCCCTTCGGGACAAACAGCTACAGCTTCACAGGCACTCAGGGGGTGACCTATTATGCGACGGTGACAGCAGTGAGTTACCGGGGGATCACCGCCACGGCTTCCGGAAGCAGCAATGCGGGCAATCCGGATCCGGGAACTGCGAACGGTCCCGTCATCCTTCTCGATCCGGATGGTGACGACGATAATGACGGTGTGACCAACAGCGAAGAGGAAGAGGACAGAACCGATCCTCTGGATGGAGACTCCGTTCTTCGAATCACTTCTACAGAAATCAATGGCAACGATGTTGAAGTCACCTTCACCAGCATCCCCGGCCTTCACTATCGACTGATTTCGGGAGACAACCTTCCGCCGAACGCATGGACTTTCGTTAGTTCTGACATCGTCGCCACCGGTGCGAGCACGACTTTAATTCACCCTAACGGAGCCGGAGATGGCCGCCGCTTTTACCAAATCGAAGCGTCGGCAGATCCAATCCCGTGATATACTGAACGAGTATGTTCCCCCTCAGAAAACCAATCCGAAACAAGTGGGCGTGGCTCTCCGCTTGGGCGGTGCTGTGGCTTTCTCCTTTCTTCGCTCACGGCGAAGGGATGGTTCAATATTTCAATACGAACTGGCGCGAAGTCACCGCCAAAATTCCCGAGCTCGCTGAAGCCGGCTACGAATCCATCTGGGTTCCTCCTCCGACCAAAGGGAGCGGCGGCCTTTCTGTAGGATACGATTTGTGGGATCGTTTTGACCTCGGGAGCATCGACCAGCGCGGATCGAAAAGGACGCGCTACGGAACGCAGCAGGAATTGATCGAACTGGTCCGCGTCGCTCACCGCTTCGGGATTCGTGTCTACTTCGACAATATCATGAATCACAATGCTTTCGACATTCCCGGCTTCAATGCGGGAACTCCGATTGGCGTTTATCCGGGTTTCGTGCCGGAGGATTTTCACCTGCGGGTGACCGAAGAAGGATTCTACAGGAAATGGGACAACACGCGCAACTGGGGTGACGAGTGGCAAGTGATGCATCTCGGGCTGTCTGATCTCATCGATATCGCAACCGAACCTGGCCAGTGGAACAACAATTTCGGTCCATCGGAAGGGAGCCGGATTCGTAAAATCAAATTTACCCGTCATCCCAACCGCCCGGATTACTATTGCTACAAACCAACTGCGCCCGGCCAGAAACACTCTCTTGGCGAAGGCGAATATGTTGGCTTTGGTCCAGGAAATGGAATCAGTGAAGCCGATCTCCTCGCCGATCCGGACTTCTATTCGGAACTGGTCGAAGACATGCTCCATCGATCAGCGCGCTGGCAAATCGCGATCACTCACTGTGACGGATTGCGTCTTGATGCGGTAAAACACACACCTGCCGATTTTTTTGGAGCAACTTTCGGAGTCGATCGCGATTCATCGGACTACGGATACACCGGCCAAATTCAAAGACAGTTCAATCTGACGCGGGGCTTCTCGGATTCCAATCATCGCGATACGGTCTTTGATACCCAGAAGCCGAGGGACGACGCGATGCTTTTCGGCGAACACCTTGGCCAACCACCCTCCTACCAGGCTTATGTCGATGCCGGAATGCGATTGGTCGACAATGATCTCAGGAACGAATTGAACAATCGCCTGGGAAATCCTTCGACAACTCTCAGCGGATTCGACCAGGCGGGATGGGGTGGATTTTCGCCCAATGTTTCCGTGATGCACGCCCAGAGTCACGACAATGATTATGCGGCCCGCCGGGAACTGCAGCATGCCTTTTACTTCACCCGCGCAGGACTGCCTCTGGTCTACACGGATGGAAACTACCAGGCGGAAACTCTCAGCCAGAGTGGCGGGGCTTTTCCCCGTCACGCCAACACCAATTTCCTCGGCCAGTACGGTGACGGGCGTCTTCCCAATCTTGCTTACCTGCACCAGCATTTCGCCCGGGGCTATCAAGTTGGGCGTTACAGCAATTCTGATTTTATCGCCTACGAACGAATCGACAAACGCGAGAACCCATCCATGACTGATGCCGACGGCGTCACCGCATTGATCATGTTGAATGACAATTACGCAAACGGCGTGGTCGAGTCATTCAGCACCAGTTTCCCGGCACAGGGCGGAACTCCGAATGACGCCTACCTCTGGCAATATGCATCGGGACCGAATATTGGCGGCTTTTATACTTTCGCTTCCAACCTTAACTCTCACACCGTTCCATCGGGCGGCTACTTTGTTTATTCATGGAGAACCCCGGAAGAATCCGCACCCTGGAAAAATGCGGGCGGAAAGCCTGTTACCATTTATCAAAGCGGAACGGAAGTCGGGACTGTTACCATCACCCGAAGCGACGGACCTGATGGAGACCCCGGCTACAATCCACTTGGACTCACGGATGTCGACAGCACCGATTATTCCTACGAGATCGAAATCCCGAGAATCACAGACGGCACCGATCTCCGCTTCGTTGCCCGGGCGGACGGATCGGCGGAAAACATTCTTTTAAAACTGGATGCCGGAGTCGACCTCAACGGCACGAGCAGCCATTCAGACCACGGCCTCAGGGACAATCCTCCGGCGGTCACCACTGATATTCTCCTGGGATTTGAACAGCCCACTTTTCGCCATCGTCAGGGCGCGGAAAAATTTGCGGCTGTCGACACCGACGACTGCCAGATCGGATCAGGAGGAGCTGAGACTTACATTACCACCATCGGAAGCAATACGGTTACTGTCACCAATGGAAGCGGAAGCAATCCGACTCCAAACAACTCCGCAGCATTCCTCTTTCACGATCCGGATATCGCGGTGGAATCCCCGCCTTCCGGCAGTCCCAATCAATACGAGGAAACCGGGAGTGATATCACCATCTGGACAAAATCGAATCAGTTTCTGTCCGGATACGATGCCTGGATCTACTACACCACGGACGGCACAAATCCGGAAGGCTACGGTGGTAGCGGCACCGGGACCACGACCGCTTTGAAAATGACCTACTCGCATGACGCCGGCGGCGGTTCATTTTTCAAAGGCACAATTACCCCGAAACCGTCCGGCGAACTTCGCTACAAGATTTCCATTTTCCGCACCTCTGACGGGGCCAACCCACTCGCCAGCGTTTTCCCAATCGGGCCGGACGAAGTCTCTGAAAAACTCGGAATGATGACCGTCTTTGAGGTCGACAATTTTGACGCGACTTCCGCCACATTTTTTCCCCACCCCGACTATGCAAAGTCGGCGGACGGAAGCACCTTTCTCACGGAGAGCGGACTGGAAGAAGGATTCCACTCACTCCGTGGAAGGGCTTTCCTGAAGCGCAACGGGCAGGCATCTCTGTTTAACACTTTCCATCAGACTTTTTACTACGACACCAAACGCCCGGATGGGGAGATTATTTTTCCAACTGAAAATGAATCCCTGACTCAACAGAGTTACGGAGCGGTTGTGAGGACAGATCCAAATGTCGAGGAAGTCTGGTTCTTTATCGATGACGGAACCGGCCCTAACGATGACATCGAAACCGGCACCACCAATGGAAATGGCATTGGTGAATGGGTCCAGGCCTCCGAAGTCACCGCGAGCGATGCGATCTCGAGCAACTTTCCGAAAGAATGGCGATTCAACTACACCAATATTCCTTCGGGAAATCTCGCCGCGAAACTCCAGGTGCGTCTCGTCGAGAGATCCTCTTCTGATCCCACTACTTTTACCGGAACGGTCAGCCCTGCCGATGATGCGGCCAACTGGTATACAACCCTGACACGTAACGTGAATGCCAACGGTCCCGACACGCGGGTCTTCATCGCTTTTCCTCCGGCCGATGGCGATGTCGTCGGCGACGCCTACGACATGAAGGTCTACTTCTCCAAATCGATTGGGGACGGGAAATCCGATCAGGAATTGGTCGATGAATTTCTTCTTACCATTGCCAGTCAGGTTTCGGGATCAACGGAAGGGCCGGAGGCTCAGGATCGCGGACAGTATGCGATCATTCGAAACGAGACAGCGCAATACCACGCCCTCGCCTACAACCTGCCGAATCTTTACAACGGGCAGCCCGACTTTCTTCATCATATCAACGCCACCCATACTCGGGCTGGAGTTTTGTTAAAGGCGGATCGTAAAGTTCGGGCTCAAGTCGTGGAGATTCCTTTCCTGAGCATCACGACTCCCCCCGCATTCGACAGCGATGGGAAGCCTTACGAGATTGAGCTTCCGGCCGTAGCGAGCCCCAGTCCATCCCAGCGGCAGGTTCCTATCCGCATTGAAAGCGATGCCGACATTATTGAATTGGATGTCGTATTCGAACTCGGGACCGGAACGGTCAATTTTGTGGATACTCAGGACCTCGGCAGTAAGAAAATCTGGGAGTATCTCTGGACCGGAGTCGGCGAAGGGAATTTCCGTTTCCGGGTCGACGCCAGGAAAATTTCGGCAGGACCAATCGTGGCCAGCCAGCGAAGAAACGCCACAGTGGTATTTCGTCAGATTCTTCCTGAAGATCCCAACGATCCCGATGATGACGACGACGGGCTCACTGACCTGGCCGAGACAACCCTCACTGATCTTCCGGGAACAAATCCGGAGACCTGGGTAAATGGCGAGGTCCACGTATGGCGGGCCTATGGACAATCCAATCCCCTAACTCCGGATACCGACAACGACCTTCTCCCCGATGCTCTTGAAGTCGGCTGGGCAGGCATTCCTGCGAATCAACAGGGTGAAGCCTTCGATGATACAGGGTATGGCGCCAACAATATTGGAGCCGCTAATCTCAAGTTCGACTGGGATGACAGCAATGCGAACGGACTTCACGATGTGGGCGAAATGTCGGAGCCGTTCACTGACGGAGATGCTGATAATCTATTCGACTACGGAACCATCATCACGCGCGATCTCGACGGTGACGGCACTCCAAACTTCAAAGCCGATCTTGACCCGCCCTATTTCAATACCGTTCCCGACAACAACAATCTCCCGAATTACAATTTCAACCGGAGTCGAACCGATCAGATTCACGGATCAGTGACGGACCCCTCCATTGCCGATACCGACCGCGATGGAATCATCGACGGAATCGAGGACGGATACAATCCTGCCTGGGCCGGAGGAAGCGGCTTCACGACAATGATTCACAACGGCTGGGTGGATGGCGACGGGAATACTCTGGACCGTAACGATGGCGGCAAAATCTGGCCAAATGGGGAAATCGACGCGGGAGAAACCTGGATGGAAACCGATCCCGGGAATCCGGATACAGACGGCGATGACCTGAGCGACGGATACGGCGAAGACCGTGATGCCAACGGACTCATCACCGGCGATACCAACCGCAACCGCAACTATGACGCCGGGGAAGCCTGGTCCGAAACCGATCCGCTTTCCACCGACACCGATGGAGACGGCCTCCTCGATGGCTGGGAAGTGCAGAACGGACTGAATCCTCTCGACAACGGCACCGATCATTACGGAACGTCTGCTCCCGATGACGGTGACCCTATTGATGGTGCCAACGGTGACCCTGACAATGACACTTTTACCAATATCCAGGAACAGATCAATGGCACCAAACCATTCATCAACGATCAGACACCCGACCTTCCGGCGAATTCAATCACGATCGGCCCGGGAACTCCCGTCACAGTCGGGGCAACCGTAAACGGAAACGAATTCGCTGACTGGGATTGCGAGGACCTGGTCTCCTTTGACGAACGCGAGGGCGAAGGCTCCAACAATCAGAGCGGAGACATTTTCCCGGCCGGTGACGGATTCGATGGATCGCGGGACATCGTCGCCTTTTTTGCCCGTGATGGTGGTGCTGACGGGAACTACTACTTCCGGCTCGATTTTTACGACCTCCAACCTTTCGCCGAGGACGGAAATCTCGATATCTATGTGGCTGTCGATACAGGGAATGAGAACAGTGGTGAAGCAGCTCTTCCTGACGAGATTGATATTATTACCGAAATGAAGTGGGAGCTGGTCGCAGCTTGTTATCAGGGAAATGTCGGGCGCGTCTATGTCGATACGGATCCTGCCACGAACACCACTTCCGCCAATCAGAACCTGTTCGCGACCGGAGTCGAAGGGCGCGATCAGAATGCAGCCAATGGCTTCGGCTCTTCCTATTACAATTCCGATCTCGATGCGATGGAGTTCTCCATCAGTCGTCAGGCTCTTCTCGATGCAGGATGGAACGGCTCAAGCAAGCTGCGCTTCCAGGTTTACACAACAAGGGACGGAACTCAGAACGATGGAACAGGCGCCGGAGACCTCGGCGGACGAAATGACATCCGCGACACCATCACCGATGATTATCTTGCCGAAGACTACTTCAGTTCACAGGAGTTCATTGCGACCAACGGAAAACTTTCCGGGTTCATTCAGGCGGATGGCAACGGCCGCTATCCAGATCACTGCAAAAAATCCAAACTGATTTTGTTGACCCATTCGAATCACGCGATCCGACCGGGCAGTGAGACCCAGCCAAAAATTAACACGGGCTTTTCCACAGGATGGCACCGGACTCTCGATGCCCATGACGCATTTGATCAGCCACTGACTTTACACATCACACCAACCCTCGCCGCCGCTGCGCAGTGGGCTTCAGTGGATCCCGCCGCAGCGAAACCCTGGTTGGACGGCCCCTCATTTAACAATCGAATCTCAGCCCTTGCTCAAACCGATGAGATCAGTCTGCTGGGAACCACCTACGCAGATCACATTCCGGCATATTTCTCCAACGACTTTAATCTCGACAACGCAACGCTGGCCGCCGACACCCTGACACAGATCTATTCGGCTTCGCCCTCCAGTTCTGTTTTCTGGTCACCCGAACGGGTTCTCGATGATGAGATCTTCGGAAAAGTATCCGCCATGGGTTTCAACGCTACTTTCATTGATCAGATGCGCCACCTCTTCAAATGGGAAGGGCGGAACACAGCGCTGTCCAACGACGGCTACCGTCTCAATCAATACAACGGTGTCACTTGTTTCGTCATCAATGATCAGGCGAGCAACTTCCGCTTCCAGACTCTGAACAATGGCCTGCCCGGACCACTTCGAAACCTTTACCTCCGCAAGGCAAAGAGTGGAACTCAGGATCAAGTCGTCGTCCTTTATCATCATTGGGATGAAATGGCGGACGTCGACAATGCTGCCGCCTACGATACCAACCTTCGCTGGGTTGCTGCCAAGCCATGGATCGAAGTGGTAACACCCGATGACATTCTTGCCGGCGATATCGACCTCAACGGTGACGGAAATGGCGACCCCTGGTTTGTGATCGATCGCGGGAGCCCCACTCTTGCCCGAACCAGTCACGACTACATCGATCATGCGACTCAGGAAAATTACGACAACTGGTTCCTCGGAAGTCCCGGAAGCGAGGAGGGATTGAAAGACAAGATTTTCAACATCCGTTCAGGATTTCCTTTGCCACAGTCATTCGGAGTGCAGTCAACAAACGATAGTAAAATCGCCGACCTAACCTGGGATGAAGTCGGATCCATGACCACACCCGGCTCCCGACTCGGCAAGCTGGCTCGCGCTACCGCTCATGGGTCAACATTACTTTCCGCTTTTCACAATCAACAGAACAACGACCTCAGTAAACACAGCACTGGTGCTTACATCTGGCCTGATGTCGATTACAACGAACTCACTGACTTTGCAAAACACGCGCAATCTCAGATGCGCTTCGCTGCCGTCTACAAACAGGTTGAGTTGTGGAGCGCAAACCCTCCTGCCACGGCATCAGCTGTCGCCATGGATGTAGATCTCGACGGAGAAAATGAATACCTCTTGAAAAATGATCGTGTCTTCTCCGTCTTTGAGGCTATTGGCGGAAGACTGACCGCTGCCTGGGCCCGAGACCCTTCCAGTGGAGCTATTTACCAGGTCGTCGGGAATTACCTGAGCTACTCAGGAAGCGAAACCGAGGAAGAAGGAAATACCAACGCGAGTGGGAGCGGAATCAATGCCTACCGCACCAGCGGATTCAAAGACTGGTTTGCATCCGGCCCCGAAACGAATGCATACGTTAACGATCTCTACATCGTTGCCCCCAATGGCGCTAACAGCTGGACCTTGACCAGTTCAGACGGAAAAATTTCCAAGTCCATTGCACTGGGTGATAACTCCGACCGACTCACTGCCTTTTACAACCTGAGCGGCGATGTCACGAAACTGTTCGTCCGTTTCGGACTTTCACCACATCTCAGCGATCTGTTGGTAAATGGTCAGCAAAATCTTCTTGCAGCAGATGATGACGGCTCCCGTGTCCTGCTCAGTAATACCGCGACACTGGATTCCGTAGACGTCGCCGTCCACTACACAAATGCTGCCTATAACGCTTCGGCCACCGATAAGAACGGCCCATCCTTTCTTCCCGAAACGATCAATCTGCGTAACCAGGCTCAAACAGAACAGGTCGAGCTCGAAAGCCTTTCCGCCAGTTTCACTCTTGAACTGGCTGTCAGCGCCTTGGACGGGGACGGAGACAATGACGGATTGCCCGACGACTGGGAAACCCTCAACGGCCTCGACCCTAACGACGATGGTAGCATCAACCCTGACAATGGCCCCAATGGCGATCCGGATGGAGACGGCATTTCAAACATTTCCGAGTATCTCGCAAATCTCAATCCTCAAATCGCGGATGCGCATCTCTTTCCGCACCTTTCTGTAATCGTGAACGCAGACCGAAGCGTCACTCTGGACTTCCCGACTCTGGGTGAGAGACGATACCGAATTTCGTGGTCGGAAAACCTGACCCACTGGAATCCGCTCGGCCCTGACATTGTCACCCTTGGAGAAGGCGCGAACCCTCACCGGCAGATCCTTGATGAAGGTGCTCCCCTTTCCGGAAGCCATCCATCAGGCGAGCCCCGTCGATTCTATCAGTTGGAAATATTGCTTCCCTGATCGAACTAAAGCCCGGCAACTTCAATTGCTTTCCGAATTGCATCTGCCGTCGCTTTTGCCGCCGGATCGTTTTCCAGCTCATTTAGCGGCTTGTTAAACGGCTCCGCCCTAACCGGACCATCAAACCCAATGTCCGCCAATGCCTCAAGAAACGATTTGATATCAATCACTCCAGTCGCGGCAGGAAGTTCACGCTGATTGTCCAATTGTTCTTCCACCGGAATTCCTTTCGGCGCATCATTGAGATCGCAAACCACCACATCGTCATTGGTCAATGTCCGAATATCATCCGCAGTTTCCCCCGCGGTATACCAATGCCAACTGTCGAGAACGAAGCCCAGGTTTGGCTGGTCAACTTCCGCGATGAGCTCTTTGGTTTCCGCCATGGTGTGAACAAAAGAGTGATTCGTCTTCGTCCATAAATCTTTAGTCCCGACATACTCCAGTCCGAATCGGATCCCGTGATCATTGTAGATCTTCGTAATCTCCCGAAGACGCGAAACATGCTGCCGAAAATTGGCGAGGTAGTGAAGGGATTCGTGGAAGGGCTTGATCCACGTTCCCGCCCGCGTCGCTCCTGCAGCCTTCAAGGCCGCTGCGTGTTTCGGCAACTCGGCCAGTCCTTCACGAAACTTCTCCTCCGTGTCGCGGAAATCGACCGACAATCCGGCAGCTCCCCACTTTAGATTCTTCTCTGAAAGCTCAGCGGTAAACTCTTTGCGCTGCCCGTCATCGAGTGATGCCAGAAATCCGCTGTTGGGTTGCAGCGACTCGAATCCGTGTTGGTGGGCAATGCCAATCATCTCGCGAGGGTCGGCCTTAATCCCGACGGCTCCCGGAGTCAGATCGATGGTGAACTTGCGCTTCCGCTCCTGAGCGAAAAGATTCGAGGTCGGAGCGAAAACAAGCGGAAGTCCGGCTGCGAGAGATTGCTTTAATAGAGTGCGACGTGATTTCATTATAATTTTGTCCTGGTTAATGTGTCTGTTACGGAGCAATTCAATGCCTTTAATAGGGTCCGGAAGTTTGCCTGAGAACAGCAAGCCAATCATTCTTCGAATCGGGGGCCTTTAGAGTGATCGCTTCTCCCCCTCCGACAGAACTATCACTCTTCAGAGGCCCACCTTCACGAGGATTCAACCAGTGCAGAGCATATCGCCCCTTCACTTTAGAGAGGTCGAGCTTGCGCTCTCCTCCCTTGGGAAGGTAAACAAGATACGGGCCTTCATCCCCGGCAAGACAGTAGGCCGAGTTGTCATTTTTATCGTTCCCAATCAGTTCATTGGCACTCCTCATCTCCCCCAGAGGGATTTCCTCATCCCGGAAAAAGTCGAGAGCGATCCGGCAGAAGTCCCAGCTCTTGTCGCGTGATCTCCAGTCTTCACAGACAAGATCGTTTTGCGGAAGCTTGTAGCCGAAATAGTATTCCACACCACCGCCACCGGCCATCAGAGTTCCCCAGAGCGCAAACTTACGAGTGTCATCGATGCTCGGATTGTTGAAGTCATCCGGCATTCCCGGATACCCCGGATCCGGTGGCATTCCTTCACTTGCCGTTCCGGGCTCGTCGAAAGATACCACCCACGGCCTCCCCGCTTTCGCTGACGCTTTCGTCCACTTCACCACCTGGGAATGGCAGTCGAGGATGTTGCTGTTCTGTAAGGAGGCACCGCGAAGAGTGGAGGCATTCCCAAACAGAGGTGGATAAATTTTATCCTGCTGATTCGGATAGGTGTGGACCACGATGAGATGATCGTAAGGATCCAGGTCGGCGATGTATTGCCCCATCGCTTTTTGCTGTTCTGTTGTCTGCGTATTTTCTTCACCAAGATTCCAGTTCAGCGCGAGATTGTGACCGAATCGGGCGACCATCTCACGGCAATACAATTTCCTTTCGCGACCCATATCGCCGCCGTCCAAAGACGTCTGAACCTTTCCTTCCTTCCTGTTCGTGTGGCCACCGCGGACATTGTCGTCATTCTCTGTCTCCTGCATTTTGAAATGCAGATACATGCCTTTGGCTGTCCCGTGATCGAATACCAAGCTCCATTGATCGAGCTTCGAGCAGTCGTAGTGAAATTTGTCATTGCGACTGATGAAAGGCCAGACATTGTCGCCGTCACCACCCGCGTTGTAAGTCAAAAATGAAAAGACATTGCAGCCCTTGCCGGAAAGGTAATTGATCGCTCCGATCATCCCTTTGCCTTTTCCTTTCTTCCACGTCGGATCGCCCGGTTTCCAATCCTGCTCGTGCGGCTTCCATGTTTTCAGCGGGACTTTTTTGGGATTGTTAGCCACCGTTCCGTCAAAGTCGGCATACCCCAGGAAAGTCTCCGGTGCATCCGCTCCCGCTTTGAGAAAGTACTCACCCGTCCCCTGAAACTGAAGATGGTGTTTTCCCACATAGTTGAGCCGGCCTTTCCCACGAAGATCCCGACCGGTCTTATCTGTTTCTGCTACGATGAAGCTGCCTTCGACACCATCGAAGGGAGAGACCGATTCGGATTTCGCCCTTGTATCCAGAGCCGCCTCTTTGCCTCTGATAAAACTCACCTGATACTTCCACTCGCCCGGTGCATCCGGAGCAAAATGCGCCCGCCATTGGTTTCCCGCTTCAGCTGATGACTCAAGAGCTTTGCCATCGGCAGCAAAAAATCCGGGGACGGTGAAGCTGGTAGTTCCCTCCTTCGAAAAGGTCACTTCCATTCGATAATCTGTGAAGGGGTTCGGCTGATTGTCCTTCTCATGGGCAAAGGGGCCATTGAGAGTCAAAGTCACTTTGTGCCACTGTTTCAACTCGCCGCTGATTTTGACTTCGCCATCTCCGTCGTCGCCACGCTCTCCGAAAAGCTTCCCTTTAAAGAAATCCTCCTCGGGAACCCGGCTGATGACCTTGGCGTGTTTCATCCTGACAGGTGGTTTTCCATCCGCAGACACAACTGAAATTCCGGACCATCTCGCCCGGCTGAAATTTTCTCCGTCTTTGGTGCCGGTAGCCGACTTCACTTCGATCATGGCAGCTTCCTCGACCCGGACACTTTTGAAGGTTTTACGAAATCGTTCTCCTTCTTCAACTGTATTTTCACTGAGAGGGCATGTGAATTTTCCGACGGACTCCCTATCAACAATGAGCTCATAGCTCGACTCTCCATCGTCCTCCCCAACCGCATGGAAAGTGAGATCAAAGACACCACCGGAAAACGGCCAGGCCCCGGTCGCCGATCCTTTTTTATTTGAGTCAGGGTCAATTGCCAGCAATCTCTCCCGGTCGATATAAAGCTGACTCTTCGTCGAAAAATCGTCGACCCTCATTTTCGGTTGTGGCGCCACTTTTATGGATGCAGAAACCGGCCCACCTTTCTCCGAATCACTCACAGCAACAGGACCATCAGGCTTCGCGAAGTCCGGATCAGTCGTCATGAGCCATTGATCAAATTCGAACCCGTCCTCCCGCATCGAGAACTGAATAATATGTTCCCCCGTTTTTTCCACATTCAGGAAGAGGAGTCCCGGAACCCCGCCGTGGACTTTCTCCGTGCGCTGTTTGCTTCCCCAGGCCCACTGCTTCTTTGCCGTCCACTGCATCCGCTGTCCCGACTCCGGCCAGGTTCCATCGATCCCCACATGGAGACCGTTGTCTTCCGTTCCGGTGGAAAAAATTCGTGCCCAGACGTAGTATTTCCCGGGCTTGGAGAAGTTTACCCGATAGCTGAGCACAGCCATTTTCCCGGGTTGGTTGATGAAATTTTCGCCGTGAATCAGTTTCTCCCCGTGATTCTTCCGCGTGTCCGGTAAGATCTCCAGGTAGGCGCCGCCGCTCGCTCCCTCAGCGTGATTTGGATCCGCATCAGGTTTAATGTCCGGAGCTTCGTCGGAGCTCGTTCGATACCACGCCCTGACATCGCTTTTCTCCTGCTTGAAAAAGCTTTCCGCTTCGACGGAAAGGAGACCGTCGCCCTCCTGAAAGATGACTTCAGGGGCGGTTATCGCACTCGTAAGTTTGGAATCCGCACGGGCAGCAGAAAAGGTCTCGCCAACGAAAAAGAGGATTGTAAGCAAGTGATATCTCGGAGGCATGTTTGTCATGACTGATTTTCGAAGTAGGCTAAAATCAAAACAACGTTCTGACCAGTACAATGAGCCAATTACCTAAAGTCGTTATCACCGACCTGATCGTCGAGCCCCTCAACTATGAGCGCAGTATTCTCGATAGTTCAGCTGATGTCATCGCACTCGATGCAAAGAGTGAATCGGATCTCATCGGTCAAATCGAAGATGCCGATGCGATCATGGTCTATCACTACTTTCGCTTCACTCGTGCCAGCATCGAGCGACTGCAAAACTGCAAAGTGATCGTCCGCCCCGGCGTAGGATACGATGGAATTGATATCGAGGCGGCGAGGGAACACGGCATACCGGTCTGTAACGTTCCCGATTACGGGACAGAGGAAGTCGCTGACTCAGCCCTGGCAATGACATTGAGCCTGACGAGAGGCAGCCATTTCCTGAACAGCCGACTCCGCCGGGGGATCGGTGAATGGAATATCGATCAGGCTGCCCCGGTTCCTCGTCTGCGCAGTCGTGTCTTCAGCATTGTTGGTTGCGGCAGGATCGGCACCGCTGCTGCACTTCGGGCAAAAGCATTCGGCTTTGATGTCGTATTCTACGATCCTTATGTTCCAGACGGAATCGACAAGTCTCTCGGCATCAGGCGAGTCGACAGCCTGAATGAACTACTCTCTCAAGCCTATGTGCTTAGCATGCACTGTCCGCTGACCAATGAGACGAGAGGTTTGATCGGACGAAAAGAGATCGCGAAAATGCCATCAGGATCTTTCCTCATCAACACCTCGAGAGGGGGCGTGGTTGACACGCCCGCTGTCGTTGAGGCATTGGAAGCCGGCCATCTATCTGGAGCAGGCATCGATGTCTTGGAGCAGGAGCCTCCTCCGGAAGGTTCACCGGTGCTGCGGGCTTGGCGGGACCCCGGGCATCCTGCACATGACAGATTGATTTTGAATCCACACACCGCGTTCTATTGCGAAGAAGGCTGCGAAGAATTTCGAACCAAAGGCGCGCAAGAGGTATTGCGAGCTTTGCGTGGCGAGTCCCTTCGAAATGTGGTGAACTAATTTCCGAAGGGATCGTCCCCGGCAGACTTTCCAGATTCTGCCGGCTTGTCAGGAAGAGGAATTTTCTCTTCATAAACCAAATCGGGGTCCACAGGGATTTTCATCTTGAACAAGGCATCGCGGGCCACCCTTCGAATTCGATAGTCTCTGTGCAGATATCGCCCGTCCTTTGAACTGGAAACTTCACCTTCACTGTATTCAGGGTGCGAAAGAAGCGCTTCGAGCGCAGGAACATTTTCCTTCATTTTCCATTTTCCGAAGAACTCCACCAGATGTGACAGTCCGAATAAATCCCGCTGCTCAACTTTGACCGGCTTATCGCCCATGTTCTCCGCAAGATTTTCAAGGTAGTCTTTCAAGGGGCCCTGGACGACCCTGTTGTATAAATTCCACTCTTCGTGGGTTCTGGGCAGGCTGGACACAGCTCTCACTGGATCTTCCGTGAGGCATCGGTTCCAAAATTCCCGCTCATCCTTAGTTCCCGGGCCCCTCGGATATAAACGGGGATCGTTCGTCTTACCCCCTGAAGCAAGAACGCCAAAGAGAAGGTATCGCTTTTCTTTGTCTTTCAGGCTCAAGCCTTTTTTCACCAATGGCTCAGTCTGCATTCTCAAAGCCAGTTTTCTCGCGGCGGCAGCGAAAACCGCTCGGCTTTCAAAATCCAGCCAGCCGGTCAGCGTTTCCGTTGAGAAATGTTCGTCCACCAATCCCGGAACCTCCAGCATTTGCACCGCATTCTTCGCCACTCGCTCATCTTTGCTCTGAAGCGATTCCGGCAATAATTCGGCGAGCTTTCGTATTACTGCACCCGAAACACGATCCTCCTCCCCTTTCGCGTCATAAGCCTTATTGGTGAGGATCATCCATGCCAGATGTGGATGATCACTATTTTCAATATTGGCCAGGCAAAGCGACAAAAATTCCTCCTCCGGAATTCGAGGACTCGGCCACTTCTTATTCAGCAGTTTCTGAATCTGTTTCCCTTCTTCAGATTCAGCACCGAACTTTTGCATCATCTCTTCCGCTTCTTTCCGGTAGTATTTGCTCTCCGTATACTTGGAAAGAAGCGTCAGGGCGCTGACATAATCCGAAGGGGTTCTTTCAAAATCGAAAGGCAACTGCTCTTCCGCCCTCAACATCCATCCGAACCACCCGCCAATTTCTTTGGCTGCCATATCGTCGTATGCGGAAGCTTCGACATCGGCGTCCAAAATGAACCCTTCCCCGATTTCGGAGACCAAACCGTGGATTCCTGAGGCGTAGCGAACCTTTACTTTCTTCGAGCCCTTCGGTCGGTATCCAGTAAACTTAAAATGCTGCCCGGGCGCGAGATCGACAGGATTATAACTGTTTCCACACCAACTGTCGCGATGGGTCTGAGCCCTTACCCAATGCCCCTCTTTTGATTGATATTCGAGACGGACGTAAACATCCCTGTCCTGAGCTGAAAATACCTTCTTCTCGCTCGTTCGGTTGATCAGGTAGAGAGGAATGCCATTCTCATCTGGATGATCGAAGTCGGCGTAGAATGAAATCTGTCCATCTTCCGCGTCGACATGAGCGGGAAGTTCCACATTTGGAAGGGGGAATCCAATGCTGAGATGATACTGAAATTCATCACTGGGTCCCTTCACCACAGAATCCTCCTCGTTCTGCGAATGGCCAAAGCCACTGAGTGCACACCAGCAGAAAATCATCACCCGGGAAATCCTCATACGAAAACCATATCGAAAATCGACCTTCCCGGCAATTCACAAGTTCAATCGCACTCCGCCTTCCCGCCTCTTGTCCACACAGATGAGAGTGATATTCTCCTGACAATGATGAAACCCTTGGGTTATTTTGCACTATGCGGATCTCTTATTGTCTGTAGCTCACAGATAGCAGTCAGCGCGCCCAACTTTTCCGCCGATATCGCACCGATTCTGGAATCGCGATGCCTCTCCTGCCACAATGCTGACGAGGCAAAAGGAGATTTCGTTCTCGCAAGCAAAGCAACCGCGTTGGGTTTTCAAGAAGGGATCATCCCTGGAAACGCGGATGACAGCCTTCTCATCAAGATGGTCAGCGGCCCCGATCCGGAAATGCCGAAGAAAGGGAAATCTTTGTCGAAGGAAGAAGTCGAACTCCTTCGAGAATGGATCCAAGGCGGTGCGGCCTGGCCGGAGGACCGAACGCTAAAAGACAATCCAGAGAGGGATTTAGACTGGTGGTCTTTAAAACCCTTGATCAAGGATCAGAGTCCAAAACCAGGCGATCAGAATCAGGTGGATTTCTATGTGAACCGGAAGTTGAAAGAAAAGAACCTTGCTCCGCTTGCGTCCGCAACACCTCAAACATTGATCCGACGTCTCACCTACGACCTCACCGGACTTCCTCCGACTCCTGAAGAAATTGATGCCTTTGTCGCCAAACCCGACTGGGAAAAACTTGTGACTCGACTTCTCGCATCTCCCGCCTTCGGCGAAAAATTCGGACAACACTGGCTCGACCTGGCGCGATATGCCGAAACGCACGGATACGACAAAGACAAACCGCGGACCAACGCCTGGCCGTATCGGGACTATGTAATTCGCAACTTCAATGAAGACAAACCCTTCACCCGTTTCGTTCAGGAACAGGTCGCAGGCGATGCTCTATTCCCGGGCGATCCCGACGGGGTGATCGCGCTCGGGTTCTTAGCAGCGGGCCCCTGGGACTTCATCGGACATCAGGAAGTCGGTGAAGGAAAAATCGACGGTCGTATTGCCAAACATCTCGATCGTGACGAAATGGTCTCCGCCGTTTTCAACGTGTTCCAGAGCACCACCGTTCAGTGTGCGCAATGCCATCATCACAAATTCGATCCGATCCGGATGGAGGACTACTATCGCCTTCATGCAGTATTCGCAGCGGTGGATCGGGCAGACAGGGTTTACACAGGGCTGCCACCGGATCAGGAGAAAGAAAAATCCAAACTGCAGAAACAAGTCAACGAACTTCAGGCCGAACAAAGAGCACTCGACTCCGAAATGAAGCGAAAGATTTCCGCCAAAGCTTCCGGAATTGACCGGCGACTCACGAAACTTAAAGAGAAATATGGAAATGGATTGAAGCCCCAGTATGGCTACCACAGCCTCATCACTAAAAATCAGACGGAAGAGAAATGGGTTCAGGTGGATATCGGCAAGGCTCGTGGCGCGACTGAAGTCCGGGTTATCCCCGCTTTTGACAACTACGGTGGAATCGGAGCAGGTTTCGGATTTCCGGTTCGCTATCGTGTAGAAGTTTCGAATGATGAAAAATTCTCCAAAGATGTCCGACTACTCTTAGACGCCACTGGAAAAGACCAGCCCAACCCGGGGACCGGAACCGCAAAGGCAGAAGGCGATGGGAAGCCCTTTCGCTACCTTCGAATTACCGCCACCAAACTGGGAACGCGGACCAATGACTACATTTTCGCCCTCGGCGAAGTGGAGATTTTGAATGAAGGAGGAGCTCAGAACTTTGCCCTGAACGCCAAAGTCACCGCCAAGGATACCATTGAGCAAGGGGTCCGCTGGGGTAAATCCAATTTGGTCGATGGAATATTCTTCCGGGAGCTGGGCAATGAAGAGGCCATGTCAGAACTTCGGGAGCTGCAGTCAAAGCGGAAGGTCATCGAGAAGGAGCTAAGCAATCCCGAGACGATCAATCGAATCGCAAAGATCAAAGAGGAGCTTGTCCCGCTGAATGAGCAGCTGAAGAAGTTTCCCAAAGGTGAAATGGTCTACGCCGCTGCCGCCAGCTTCACAGGAAGCGGAAACTTTCGCCCCACTGGAGGTAAGCCCCGCCCGATCCGGCTTTTGCATCGCGGCGATATGACAACTCCCGGCGACGAAATGAATCCGGGAGCACCGCCTCTTTGGGACGGGGTCCCCGATCTGTTTTTTGAGCAGGCCGAATGGCAAGAGCAGGAGGCCCGAGCAGAACTGGCGCGCTACCTGACACGTAAAGACAACCCGCTCTTCTGGCGGACCATCGCCAATCGCCTCTGGCAGTGGTCCATGGGGAGCCCTCTTGTCAATACACCTAACGATTTCGGACGGGGAGGAATGGAGCCAACCCATCCAGAGTTGCTCGACTACCTTGCGGCCAAACTACGTGATGACCCGGATCAATCCCTCAAATCCATTGTTCGCTTGTTAGTGACGAGCGAAGCCTATCGTCGCAGCAGCCAGCACCAGGAAGCGAATGCAAAGATCGACGGCAACAACGCTTACCGCTGGCGGGCCAACCGACGTAGACTTTCCGCGGAAGAATTTCGTGACTCCATTCTCGCGATCAGCGGAAAATTAAATACCACGCCGGGCGGGCCAAGCTTTCAGGATTTCATCATAGAGAAACCCCAGCACTCTCCACACTACGAATACCATCTCCACGATCCCAATGATCCAAAATCACATCGCCGCACCATCTATCGTTTCGTGGTTCGCTCTCAGCCCCAACCCATGCTGACGACACTCGACTGCGCCGATCCGTCGATCAGCATTCCGGAACGGGATGAATCGACCACGGCTCTGCAGGCACTGACCCAGTGGAATCATCGCTTTGTTGAGGCAATGTCAGGAAACCTGGCCGAACGCTTGCTCGACAGTGACGAGAAAGTGAATCACGCTTGCCAGCTAGCCCTGGGCCGCTTACCAAATGAAGAAGAATTCGCCATTCTATCGGATCATCTGAAAAATCACGGTAACGAATCCTTTGCCCGCCTCACTTTTAATTTAAATGCTTTTGTCTATGTCGATTGAGAAGACAAACCCTGACCGACGCAGATTTATTGGTTCGCTGGCGGGATCTTTTTCCGGTCTCGCTCTTGGCGACTTGATGGCACGCGACGGAGCACTTGGCGGCGTGCTGCATCACCCGCCCAAAGCAAAGCGAGTCGTCCAGTTGTTCATGGCGGGCGCAGCGAGCCATGTCGATACCTTTGACTACAAGCCCTTGTTGAAAGAAAAGGACGGCGAGCCCTGGGATCCCGGCGAGAAGGTGGAACTTTTCCAAAGTACGCCAGGTGCCTGTTTCGCCAGTCCCTGGGAATTCAAAGCTCACGGACATAGCGGAAAGATGATGAGCGAAATCGTCGAACCACTCGGCGAAGTCGTCGACGACATTGCCTTTGTTCACAACCTCGTCGGCAAAACCGGAGTCCACAGTCAGGGTACACTCTTGCAGACAACCGGATTCAACTTCCCCGGTTTTCCCAGTGCCGGATCCTGGGTGTCCTACGCCCTGGGTTCGGAGAGTGAGAATCTGCCATCCTTTGTCGTCCTTCCCGATCATCGTGGGCTCGCCTCTAACGGAGCCAAAAACTGGGCGACTGCTTTTCTTCCCGCCCAACATCAGGGAACGGTAATCAGGCCCGGCAACGAAGCTCCGATAGCGGACCTGTTTGCACCCAAGAGCGATTTCATCAACCCGAAGAATGATCGCGCTGGTCTCGATGCTGTTTCAAAACTGAACACCATTCACGCGAACGCCCGCCCCGGTGACGATCGCCTTTCCGCCCGGGTCCGGTCCTACGAACTCGCTGCTGCAATGCAGCTCAGTGCGACCGATGCGCTCGATGTCGCGAAGGAACCTCAATACATCAAGGACATGTACGGCCTCGCCCCGGAAGGTCCGGGAGTCGATGACTCCGGAACCATCAGCACAAAAGCGGAGACGGAATTCTTCGGAAGAAAGTGCCTCGTCGCCCGTCGGCTTCTGGAGAGAGGTGTTCGTTTCGTCCAGGTATGGAGCGGGAATGACAACGGTTTTCCCCGCCGCAACTGGGATAGTCACGGCGATGTAAAGCGTGACCATGCCCCCCTCGCGGAGGGAATGTCTCGCGGTGCTTCTGCATTGATCAAAGATCTCAGACAACGCGGCATGCTGGAGGATACCATCATTCTCTGGACTACGGAGTTCGGCCGGATGCCTTGTTCGCAGGGAAGCAAAGGACGTGATCACAATCCTTTTGTATTCACCAACTGGCTGTGTGGCGGCGGTATCAAAGGCGGCACCTATGGTGAATCGGACGAGTGGGGATTTCGACCTCAGGACAAATCCCGGGCAACTAGCGTCTACGATATCCATGCGACAATTATGCACCAGTTAGGAATTGATCATGAACGACTCACCGTTCGGAACAATGGGATTGACCGGCGCCTCACTGATGTTCACGGGCATGTCATGAATGAGATGATCTCCTAGAGAGAGGTCGGCCCCTAAATCAGGCTATCAGAGGGATTGATCTCATTCTCTCTTCAATGGTACTTTCGCCATATGAGAAAATTTCACGCGCTTTTCATTGCGATGGCTTGCTCGCTATTCGTTTTTCCTGCTTTTTCCCAGAACAAGAAGAGCGCTCCCTTCGAAATCTCAACGGAGGCCAATGTCGAGATTCCAATGCGGGACGGGACAATTCTTCGGGCGGACATTTATCGACCGAAAGCCGAAGGAACCTATCCCGTTCTCATGGCGCGGACGCCCTACAACAAAAACGGCCTAGGGGGGAACGGGAAGAGATTCGCCGCCAATGGCTATATCGTAGTTTGTCAGGATGCCCGGGGCCGGTTCAAATCAGACGGCCAATGGGAGTCCTTTGTCCGCTTCGATACCAACGACGCCCGGGATGGTTTCGATACTGTTGAATGGTGCGCCACGCTTCCCGGCTCCACCGGGAAAGTGGGGACATTCGGCGCTTCCTACAACGCATTCCTCCAATGGCGAACCGCTTCCCTCGCCCCACCCTCACTGGTCTGTATGGCCGCTTTCAGCATTCCCGCAAAGTACACCGACCTCGAGGGAATGGGCTCCATCAAACCGGGGCGAAGACTGCAATGGTGGTATGGATCGATGACACCTGACATGCGCAAACGATCGGGAAATCCGGGGTCGGCTGACAAGGCGGCGGGAAAGAAGGCATGGAACGCAGAATCCAAAAAGTGGCTGAATTTTGTTCCCTGGCTGGATTTGCCGAAAACTTTCTGGGAAGAAGAAACCGAAGCTGTCCACGCGTGGCTTCGCGATCCTTCTCTGGACCCCTGGGCTTTGCAGGAAGGCGTTCCAAACACCACGGTCCCGAACTTCAATACGATTGGATGGTTCGACCACTGCAACGGAAACCTCCTTCTCGACAAAGCAATTCTCTCCGGCGCAAAGACGGACACGGCCCGCAATGACTCACGCACCATCGTAGGCCCGTGGAGCCACACCGGACGCGGCAAAAGCATGGTCGGCAAGATTGATTTTGGTCCGAATGCAAAGCTCGATACCTTTGCGCTTGAGTTGCAATGGTTTGACTACTGGCTCAAGAAGAAGGGCGATGCGCCGGGTAGCAAAATGCCTTATCGGATTTTTGTAATGGGGGACAACGAATGGCGGGACGAACCGACCTGGCCGCTGGAACGCGCCATCACCAAGACGATGTATCTCCATTCTGACGGCAAGGCCAACACTCCAAAGGGGAATGGCACTCTGACTGAAACCCAGCCAGAAACTACAGGACAAGACCAATACGATTACGATCCAAAAAATCCCGTTCCTACTCTCTATTCCGCCGCTTCCTTCACTGTGCCTGCGGATCAATCACCTCATGCCGGGCGTCAGGACATTCTTGTCTACCAAAGCGAACCACTAACCAAGAGGCTTGAGGTCACGGGCAATCCAGTCGTAGAGCTCTTTGCCGCCACATCTGCTCCGGACACTGATTTCTTTGCCCGGCTCATCGATGTTGCGCCGGACGGAACCAATCTTGATGTGTCTCTGGGAATGGTCCGCGCCCGTTACCGCAACGGACTGGACAAAGAAGAACTACTTACACCTGATGAGACGGTTCGCTATCAAATCGAAATGAATCCAACTTCGATCGCCTTTCAACCCGGTCACCGAATCCGACTCGATATCACCAGCAGTGACTTCCCCAACTTTGACCGAAGCCACAACACGGCTCCAAATCCGAATGCGGATGCTGAACTCAAGATCGCTACCCAAACCATTTTCTCAGGTGGCAAATCCGCGACCGTTCTAAAGCTTCCGGTAATCCCTGAGTAATCGTATTTCCAATATCCTGATGAAAGCCGCTCAAATTCTCCGAAAGAAAATCAACTCCGAAGACAAGATCACCACCGGGATGATCTGCACATTCCATTTCAGAATCGCGATGGTGGAAATGGCGATGAAGGCAGGACTCGACTACCTCATTATTGATCTCGAACACCTCACTTATGATCCCGAAATGGTCAGTGACGCCTGCTCAATCGGTCGTCGCGAAGACTTCCCCATTCTTATCCGCCCTCCGTCCGCTGATTACACTCCCGTTCGAATGGCGATGGACCTGGGACCATGCGGCCTTTTGGTTCCCTATGTCGAAACGACAGAGACCATGGCTGGAATTCGTGATGCCGTCTACATGAAGCCACGCGGAAGGCGGCGCCCCGGAGGCCCCGGAATTCACTGGGTCCCGGATGTTCACTACCAAACCTGGAAGGAGCAGGTGGAGGAAAATTTCATCATCATGCCCCAGATCGAAAGCCGGACGGGTTTGGATAATGTCGAAGCAATCGCAGCAGATCCCCTGACCACGGCAATAGCAGTGGGCCCGTATGATTTATCTGCTGACCTCGGGGTATGCTGGGATCCGGAAACCGACGAGTTGCAGTCAGCTCTGCAGAAGATTCGCGAGGCTGGCCGCGCTGCCGGAAAGAATATGTGGATGATCGGAGATGGCCCGACCCTGGTTGAACGCGGCTACAATTTTCTGTGCATCACTGAGCCCACCATGTTTCAACAAGCACAACTGAAAGATCTGAACGAAGCGGTGAAGAGAGGCGGCGACAAACCCGACGCCGCGAGTCATCAGGATCTGGCTGGTGCCTAATTCTTTTTTTCGCGTTCGAATACTTTCGCTTCGGCGGGAAATGGCTCCATCGGCTTGATAGCCGGCGGAGCTTGAAACGAAAGGCGTAGCTTCAGTTCCCTCATGGCGGGTTGATAGAAACCGACCGGATTCTTTTTGAATCCGGCATCATGGAGATAAGCCCTTACCGATACTTCATCGGATCCGTCTTCAAAAGACATCAATCGGCTGAGAGGCTGACCACCTGCATGGTGCTTTGTCAGGGCAGCGGCCTGCAGGAAGTTTACCCCCCATTTGGTTTCCGTAATCGTCTTCCCTCCAAAATCGTCGGTCGGGCTCTTCACGTGGGTATGACCTCCAACCCAGAAATCAATCGCAGCGCGACCATTTTTCTCTTCGAAGTCCGCTAGAAAATCTTCGAAGACATGGGCATCGGCGGTGAATTTAAAATTTTCGGGATCGTCATTCTCGATGATGAAATACAAATACTGTCTCTTATACACATCTGACGCTGCCGACGAAGA